>Ga0209240_1000127_pt1 | contig 28584 bp, 25 predicted proteins | sample GraSoi_2013_80cm_FD_185828 | JGI IMG/M metagenome (GOLD analysis project Ga0209240, IMG submission 185828) | Grasslands soil microbial communities from the Angelo Coastal Reserve, California, USA - Sample 9_17_2013_80cm (SPAdes) (version 2) | ecosystem: Environmental > Terrestrial > Soil >...
ACGCTTGCCTGAGCTACGCTCCACTGGAACTTCCGCGCGTGTTCGCGGATCAGGAAGGGCAGATCCTTGGTCGTGACCAGAACCAACTCTGGTTCCAAGTATTTTTGGATTCGGCTCAATGTGCTGGGAGTAGAATCAGCCAGCCAGTTTTCGCGGGGGGTAAATTCTTCTAGCCAAGTGTAAGGAGACGCAAGAATCACGTGGCCATCCGCTCTCACCAGACGCTTGATTTCCCGCAACAAATTCGCGGGGCTAGGTACTCGATCAATCAGGTTAGCTGCCAACACCAGATCAAAAGTGCCGATATGGTCCGGAGCCCGAAGGGCGTCGGCCACGAGAAAGCGGCACTTCGAACGGTCGAGCTGAGAATCCAATTCGCGAGTGACGGCTGTGTAGCGTTCGCCCTCTTCGAGAATCTTGATCTCGATCTGACCGGCTTTTTGGACGGCTTGAGCAGCAGAAATAAATCGGCTCGAGAGATCGATCCCTACCACTTCATCTGCCCAGCGGGCTAACTCGAAGGTTGACCGGCCGACCGCGCACCCGAGATCAAGAGCACGCGATATCTGCCCGATCGCCGGCAAAAATTCAGTGACGCAGCGGGAGGGATAAAACAAGGCGTCGCTGGGCCCGAAACCATACGGGAATTGATCGTCCGCTGTACCGTAGTGAAACAGCAGATATTGGTTCAGAAGAAGATCTGTCTCGTAAATGTTCACGGTGCAACGTGGAGCGTGCCTCGTTTGGGGGGCCGGGGTAAGCTTGTCACCGCTTCGGCATTCATGGCTAAGAAAGCACAGTCCCGCATACAATTTGACCGAGCGCAGATCACGCGAGGACGTACCTGCGCGATCTCGCCCTGTTCACGACGGCCTCGCAAGCGAGGCGCGCTCCACGGGTGGTGCCTAATTCAACAATCCTGCCATGTACGCGGCCGGCACAAAGTCCTCAATCAAGATCTCGGTTTTGCCGTTTCGAAGCATGCGCACTTGGCTGACGTTCACTTCTGGCGTCTTGTGAGGAGCAAACAGAATATCGTCATGCGTAGCGTTTTTCTGGTTCGTGAACTTATCCGGTGTCAAATGCCCACCGAGATGATCGCTACGGCCGGTGGCGACATGTAGCGTTCCAAGAATTTTCTCGTCTTGGATGTCGCGCCCTGACGTTGGCAGAAGTTGAGTACCGAAACCGAGCTCACCGAGCTCACCCGTTACTGGATCGGAGCTCAGTTTTTGTTTGTGTTCCTCAATGGTCTTGGTGTTTCCCCGAATTAATTTGGCATCGACGATTCGTCCGTCCTTGACGGTCATCAAGCCAAGCGTTCCGTCCTCATACTTTAGTGGGAACTCGCCAGAAGCTCCGGTAGGGACGAAGTAGATTTCCCCAGCCGGCAGGTTGGCCACGTCTGGGCCGCCTCGGCAAAGACCATGACTTTTTTGCGCCTCTTGCCGGCCTAAATCCAGGTGCAGCGTGGATTTCGATCCCGCAACGTCGAAGTCGATTTCCACCCAGTCCGCCTTAGTCATTCCCAACCGAAGCTTTTCGGCATTTTGGCTGACCTGGTCGTAGTCGACGGCTAAGCCGCTCTCCAGGATGATTTGATTAAGTCCGTGCAGGGTCGCGCCGCGAAAACCATATTTCTTTGCGAAGGCGGTGAGGGGCGCGGTTGCGGAATAGGTCGAGATGCAAAGGATGATTTTGTAATTCGGGTAAATATCTCGCTCGAGGCTGATTTCCTTCCCTTCGGTGGTGACTGCAAGATCAGGAAGGTCAAGATTGCTCCCGCCGGTGATTTTGTAAGCGAAGAGCTCACCGCCAGTTAGCCCGAGTTCTTTGAGGACGCTTTTCTTCAGGCCCTGATAAAAAACCTCATACGCGTGCCTTTGTATGGTCAAATCGGGATTCTTCAGGAAAGCGAAGTCTTTCACTTGATGAGGATCCTCAAGGTCGATCAAGATAGCGACTCTCTCGCCGGAGTTAGGATTAAATACCGTCTTGAGAAGCCGAGTCAGGCTGAACGGAGGGAAGGTATCCGGGATCGTGAGAGGTGCTGCTGTTAAGGTGGACATAGTGAAGGTATTCCGTTTCTGAGTTAATTTACACACGTCGCAAACCTCGCGTAGCGCAAGATCATTCTAGGCTGACGGGAGAAGACCTCTCCTGGGTCTGCTTCGCGCGTTTTCTCGGAAAGACTAGGTGTGTTCACTGTCAGCCTTATGTCAGGAGTGTTTTTAGGGTGTGTTTTATTCCTTCCCCTAATCGTCCTCGTGCTCCCGCCTTTGCCAAGCCTACGGCGCGGCAGGCCGTGCTCGATAGGTTTACGGATGTCGAAAAAAGGCCTTTCTCCTTTCAATGCAATCATCAGCAGTTCAATGAGCTGGTAAGGAGCCATACCTTTGAGGACGAGGACAGCGTGCCGCGCCGTAGGCTTTGCGAAGGCGGGAGCACGACTAAGCTGCGGCGCCCCGACCTGGCTTTGGTTTTAGGGATACCAGGGGTTGTAAGCGGGCTTCTTTACGGATTTCTTCGAGGAAAAGACTCGGCAGAATTGCCAGGGGCTCCTGCCAAAAAGCGGCGATCTTCACACGAGGGAAATCATCGAGATCGATGGCCCGTAGGTCGGGTCCGAATTCGAGGCCCGGTGCTCGGATCGATAGTCCGATTCCATAGCCGGCGCTGGCATAGGTTTGTACCATTTCGAGGGTCGAAAGCTCGATATTGATTTCCCAGGGCGGTCCCAGCTGGCGCAAGCCGTCCTGAAACGTGCGATAAAGCGCCGATGTCGCCGAGACCGAGATCAGCGGGAGAGGCCGTTGAGCTAAGATCTCTTTCGCCTTTTTCGGTTTGGCGTCGGCCGCGATTAGAAGGACCAGAGGGAGCTGGGCGAGCACCTCCGTTTGAAGACCGCTAGCCGGCCTCGTGTAAAGCTCGGTGACGGCCAAGTGAACTTCCTGCGCCAGAAGGTAGTCTTCAGCCATGGATTGATCTGCCTCGCGCAAAATCAATTTTAGCTCTGGGACGTGCTGTTTTACCCGATCCAGGAGGCGCGGCCCGTATTCTCGCAGCAATGCTGAGGACGCCGCCAGGCGTAGCTCTTTATTTTGGTGGCCTCTCAGCTCTCCAGAGACCAGCTCCAGGTTTTCAAAAAATGGTTGGATAAAGCGAAACAAGCGTTCGCCGGCAGGAGTCAAAGAGAACGGTCTTCGATGGAACAGTTTTTGGCCCAGATATTCTTCTAGCTGCAGAATCTGACCGCTAACGGCCGGCTGTTGGATGCCATAAGGCATATGTCGAACTGCTGAGCTGATGCCGCCGTGCTTGGCAACATAAAAAAAGAGCTCTAGGTGGTGGACATTCACGTGATGATCAGCCGCGGCTGTGGTGCAACTATCTGTTTCTGGCCGCTAACAGCGAGTAAAAAAAGAAGGAGCTAGAATGGGCGTCAGGGGGCGGCGAGGACGGGACTTATGGGACTCATGCGACTCAATGGGGGCGACTCATTAGTCCCATGAGTCCCATAGGTCACATTTGGTCGCTGCCCCTGGTTAGGCCATAGACTTGGTTCTGAATAGCAGGTATATAGAATCTCAGCTTCCCTAGCGACATGTCTTCTCAGTTTGGCGTTTTATTTCGGGTGATGACTTGGGGTGAATCCCATGGCGGTGGAGTCGGCGTGGTAATTGATGGATGCCCTCCAAAAATCGCGATCTCGGAACAAGACATTCAAGTGGAACTGGATCGAAGGCGTCCTGGACAGAGTGAGATCGTGACTCAGCGCAAGGAAGCAGACCAATGCGAGATTTTATCCGGGGTCTTCGAAGGCAAAACGTTGGGTACACCCATCTCCATCATGGTTCGCAACCAAGATGCGCGGCCGGAAGCTTATCGGGAGATGGAGACGGCGTATCGGCCTTCTCACGCGGATTTTACCTATCAAGCCAAGTTCGGGATTCGAAACTGGCAGGGCGGCGGTAGAGCGTCAGCCCGGGAAACCATCGGACGAGTGGCGGCGGCGGCCGTAGCCCGAAAGGTGTTGGCGCAAGCGATCCCGGGAATCGAGGTAGTCGCGTATGTCCGTCAGATCCATACGATCGAAGCCGAGATCGACTCGCATACGGTAACGCTGGCTGAAGTGGAAAGTTCTATCGTCAGGTGTCCCCAGCCGGAGACGTCCGGGAAGATGATCGAACTGATTCAGACGATGCGCAAAGAGGGTAACTCGGTCGGTGGTGTCATCGAATGTGTGATCCGCGGTGTTCCTCCAGGTCTGGGTGAACCTGTTTTTGACAAGTTGGAGGCGGATTTAGGGAAAGCGCAATTGAGCCTGCCGGCGGCTAAGGGAATCGAGTTTGGATCGGGTTTTGCCGGCACACGGATGACGGGAGCCGAACACAACGACCCGTTTGAAATGGAGGGTGGACGGGTGCGCACGAAATCCAATTACTCCGGTGGGATCCAAGGTGGGATTAGCAATGGGGAAGACATTGTTTTCCGAGTCGCATTCAAACCGACTGCCACTATTTTGCGGCCCCAAGCTACGGTCAACGTGGAGGGTGAGCCCCTTGAATTGGCGGCTCGCGGCCGTCATGATCCATGCGTTCTTCCCAGAGCGGTGCCGATAGTTGAAGCCATGGCGGTGCTAGTGATTTGCGATCACTGGCTGCGGCATAAGGCTCAGAGTTCGCTTTGACGAATCATGGCTGGCGGCGCAGTCGAGGCATCTCCGCAATGGCAAGCAGGCTTGCTGATTATTTTTGCCCTCTGCGTGTTGTACGCCACGGTTCGAGGCTGGTTTCACGGGCTCCTTCTGCAGTTGCTGGTCCCGTTGGCGGTCGTTGCTTCGACACTGGTTGTTTATTTTTTCGCCGACCCGTTTCTGCGACCGTTTGGTATGAGCTCAGCGACGATCTCTCCGCTGGGATTGATGGTGGCGCGCGTGCTGCTAGGCGTGCTCTGCTATTACTTAATGATGCTGGCAGGAGGCTTTCTGTTTCGCCGGACTCGCCACTACGATCTCATCATTTCTCGTCTGATCTCGGGTGCGGGTGGTGCGCTGCTAGGATTTATCTATGGCCTTTTGACCGTTTGGTTTCTTATCATCCTCATCCATGTGATCGGTCGGGTTGCTGAGGATCAAGTTGCCCTGCAGAACGGTCGGGGGGCATCTCCCGCTCCGGTCATCGCGACGATAGCACGAACTAAAGCGTCGCTTGATATCGGGTTGCTGGGAGATATAAGCCGTCCGATTGATCCGGTGCCGGCGTCTGTCTATCAGGCTATCGATCGTTGGAGCTCGATTCTATCCCGACCTGATGCTCTCAAACAGTTGATGGCAGATCCGGTGTTTCGCTCACTGGGCAACAATCCAACCTTTCAAGCTCTGGCCAATGATCCTGAGCTGTCTGATTCGATTCAGAAAGGTGATTTGCTAGGTGTGGTGACAAACCCAAAGATCGCGCAATTCTTTGCGAATGGCGACGTGAACCAGGAATTGCTGGGCAAACAATGGAAAGGCGCGAAACGGTAGATAGATTTTAGCCTGTAGGCTAAAATCTTGGGCGCTTGATTCGGTCCATGTTTCAACCTATTTGCTGCGATTGCGGGCGACCGACTGGATCGCCGGCAATTTCTCCATTTTATGAAGAGTGACTACATCCCGACGATTGGACTGGAAGTGCACGTCCAGCTGAAGACCAAGAGCAAAATGTTTTGTGGTTGCGCGGTCGAATATGGGGCTGAACCGAACACGAATGTCTGCCCTACCTGCCTCGGGTTGCCCGGTGCTTTGCCCGTAATGAATCTGGAAGCACTGAGGATGACGGCGCTAACCGGACTGATCTTCCAGTGTGATATCGCCCCGATCTGTAAGTTCGATCGTAAGAACTACTACTACCCGGACATGCCGAAGAATTACCAAATCTCGCAGTATGATATGCCCATCTGCCAGCAAGGTGCAGTTCCGTTATACGATCTCGCTTACCCTAAAGACGCGCAGAAGTCGATTAAGCATCCGGATAAACGCGTCCGGCTTACCCGCATTCACTTGGAGGAGGATGTAGCCAAGAGCTTCCATTTCGAGACCACGAGCGGAATCGATTTTAACCGGGCTGGAACACCACTGATGGAAATTGTTTCCGAACCGGATATTGAATCGCCCGAGGAAGCGTTCGCTTACCTGACCTCGCTAAAACAAGCCTTAATTTATGGGGCGGTCAGCGATGCCGATATGGAGAAAGGTCAGCTACGCTGCGATGTCAATGTCTCGGTGCGGCCTAGTCACCAAAGCGAATTCGGGGCCAAGATCGAAATTAAGAATTTGAACACGATTAGCGGGGTTCGCCGCGCTTTAGCGTTTGAAATCGATCGCCAAATCGCTGCCCTGGAACGTGGCGAGAAATTGTCTCAAGAAACTCGCCGCTGGGATGATGACCAAGGTGAGACCTTTCTAATGCGAACCAAAGAGTCAGCTCACGATTACCGATATTTTCCGGACCCGGATTTGTTGCCAGTGAAAACCGAGGTCTTTATGCCGGCGGTGCGGGAGCGGTTGCCGGAATTGCCTTGGGCCAAGCGCGAGCGCTTCGTTCGCGAATATGGAATCAGTAGTTACGATGCGGGTGTGCTGGCAGACGATCTGGAACTTTCGCGATATTTTGAAGCAGCTGCCCAAGGCGCGAAAAGACCGAAAGCCGTCGCAAACTACGTTCTAAATGATTTGCTGAGCGCGCTTTCGGGTGCGGGTAAGTCAGTGGAGGAATGTCCCATCCGGCCGCAGCATCTCGCTGAACTGACTGGATTGATCGAAGACGGGAAGATCAATAGCAAACAAGGGAAAGAAGTGTTTGCCGAGATGTTTGCCTCTGGAGAGGCGCCGGAAAAGATTGTGGAAGCCAAAGGCCTCAAACAAGAAAGCGACGTCGACGCGATCAAGCCGCTTTGCCAACAGGTGATCGAAGCGAACCCGAAGTCTGTCGAAGATTATCGGGCCGGGAAAGGCGCGGCGATCAACTTCCTAAAGGGGCAAGTGATGAAAGCTTCCAAAGGCAAAGCGAATCCGAATCTGGTCGGAGAGCTGCTGGAGAAGTTGTTAAGCGGGGGCTAGGGGAGGAGCTAGGAGCTAGGAGGAGGGTGTCGCGAACACCAATCAGGGGGATCTCACGCCCGGTAGCTGCATCGCCGATTCGCCCATTCGCCCTGTCGCCGTTTCGCTCTTCCCCTCCTAGCTCCTATCACCCCACCATCGATTCGTCGTCGACGGTGTCGGTGTCGGCGTCGCCTTTCCGCTATTCTTCGGCTTCGGCGTAGCAAAGTAACGAACCGTCGGGGTCGGGATCGGGATTGCCTTAGCGGCCTCCTCATTAGCCTTTCGCAAATTGTCGAACATTTTGCCGATAAAGGTCTTCGGTTTCGGCGTAGCGGTTGGGGTAGGCGTCGGTGTTGGTTTCGGGGTGGCCGTATGTTTAGCGACGGCCTTTTTCTGAACGCTCGGTGACGGTTCAGGCGAAGCGGTTGGCGAAGGCGGAACTTTTGCCGGGTTTTCCGGTGAGTTTGGCGAGACTTCCGGAACTGCCGATTCGAGAGGGGTAGGAGATGCAACTGGCGTCGGCATTGTTGTGGACATCGGTTCGACGGTTGGGCTGGGCTCAGGGGCGGCAGTCGCAGCGGGTTGCGACATGATCTTAGCAGTATTTAGGGGTTCCGGAATCGGCGTGGGTGTCGGGACAGGTACCGGCGGCAAGCGCGGTGTCGAATTTGCCACCACGATCGGCGACGAGGTCGCGATCGGCGTTCCTTTGGGCTCGGGGGATATGACAATATTTACCGCACTCGGCTCTGGTGTTGCAGCCGGTTTGGAGACGGTGGCTGCGGGCGTTGGTGCCGGATTCTGAGGCGGGGTGGCAAGCGCAGTGAAGCTGCTGGTTATCGCCGACGATTTCGGAATTGCTTCTACCCGGGTTCCGGCTCGCTTTTTGACCCAATCATCGATGTCCGGGAGCAAACGTTCTCGAAGTTTGGCTCGCGCTTGCAACAAATCCGCAGCCATTTGCGTTCGAACCAGCCCGTTATCCGGCGCTCGACTCTTGCCTAACGCAAGGATCTCGTCGGCCGTTTGCCGATCGGACATGCCTTCTACGATGGCGGGCACCAGAGCGGACCAAAGAGTCTGGGAACGATCCTTTTCCCAGCGATCTAGCCGGTCTTTCACAAAGCTCCAGGCGAGATCGGCGTGTTCTCCTTCCAAAGCGACTCCGGCGAACGCGTTGATAGATTCCGCGGGCGATACCTCATCGCTAACTGCGAACTCTAATGTTTTTTGAGCCAGCGTCGGGTCGAGAGCGCACTCCATCGCGTGATAAAAATCATCTTTTGCTTCCAACAAACTGGCATCGTGGGCCAATTGACGAAGTTGGCCATATACCGTTTCCGAGCTGTACCGGCCGACTACCCGGACCACGGCGCCACGCAAATCGGGCGGGAGACTGCTTGGATCCTTTACCAGTTGTTGGAAGCGCTCGAACGCTTGGTTGATTACGGAACGATCACCAAACACGCCCAGAGTCTCGATCAGTTCATTGCGGAACAGCTTGGTCGCGAGTTCTTCGTCGTTGGTCGGATACCAGCCAAGTCGCTCCAACAAAGGGTTAAGCAGCGAACAGACATAGGCTTGATATGCAGCTCGTCCGGGTTCGCCTTGTTCCAACCGGTCGATGGCGATGAGGGTTTGGAGAATATTGTGCCAGACACTGTAACTGGTTTCGCCCTCCAGGCTTTCCAAGAGTGACAGGTAGGTGGCAACCGGGGACCGATTCGAGAGTACCATGGCCCAGGTATCCGACACTACGTCCACTCGCTCCTCTTCGCTCAATCGATCCCACTCCCGTAGCAGCTTCGCGAACAAGTCAGGGTCGTACCAGACCCGGTAAAAACCGAGATCATTCGCATTCGCGTTAAGCGCGCCCCAGCAATCCGGAAAATCGAAGGTTTGCGTTATTTTATCCAGAAGCGCGTAACTCGGTCGGTGCGGATTAAACGTCGATAAGATGCCGACCGGAACGATCCATTGCTGATCATTGCGGATACCGGGTTCCAAAGTGAATCGAGACTGTTCCAGTGTAACCGCTTGTTTTGATTTAACGCACTCAGCGGTTACGCGGATCATTGGGTAGCCGGGCTGGGTAAGCCATGGAGATACAATCTGGGAGACCGATCGTCCGCTGGCTTTGTCTAGCGCCGCCCAAAGATTCGCCGCAGTGGCACTGGAAAACTGATTCTGCTTTAAATAAAGCCGGATACCGTCTCGGAAAGCTTCGTCGCCGAGAAAGCCTTCCAACATCCGGATCACATATTGACCCTTCCAGGAAACGATTTGGTCAAATCCGTCGTCTACTTCCCGATCTTTATTAATTGGCGGTTGGATCGGCCTGGTATCGCTGCGTTCGTCTTGCCTCATCGCCTGTTCCCGATCGGCGGTTGCTCGCAACCAACTGCGCCATTCGGGGTGCAGCTTTTCTTCCGCTTTATGTTCCATCCATGAAGAAAAACTTTCGCTTAACCACCGGTTGTTCCACCAAGCCATCGTAACCAGGTCGCCAAACCACTGCTGAGCAATTGCTCGTGCCGTCGTGGCGAAGATCTGTTCCTGAGCTTGAGAAGCGCTGTTTAGAGAATCGTATAGTAACAGGTTCTCGTCGTAAGTGATCGCACCCCAGTTTTCGCCAGCGCCGCCGAAGTTTTGGGGAAGCGCGATCTGATCCAGCTTCGGCATCGGATAAGGAATCCCGAAGTAGTCGCGGTAATAAGAGAGCAACTTCCGCGAATTCTCGAGCGCGAACGCTCCTAGTTTGGCTTTTCCGGGGATCGTGAAGATTCGAAGCTTTACGCCATCGACCTGGTCTTCAATGCTCTCCAAATGTCCGCAGATCAAAGAAACCAGATAGGTGGACATCGGCGGCGTTCGTCCGAAGATCACAATCTTCTTATCAGTGCCGATGGGTTGTTCGGCCACATCCGGCATGTTCGAAACCGCGGATGTTTTCTTGTCGACTTTGACGGAAAGTTGAAATGTGGCTCGAAAAGCCGGTTCATCCCAACAAGGAAACATTTGTCGGGCTTTATCCGGCCCCATCTGGGTGGCCAGAATCGTTTCCGTTTTTCCGTTGGATTGATAATGCTGTAGGAATAGGCCGCGCGACTCCGTGTTGATCGGCGACCTAAAGCAAAAGGAGAGGGTATAGGTGCCTGGGCGCAGATCCTGGGCGGTGGTAAAATTGACCTGCTGTTCCGTGACGTCTTGTTGAGGGACCAGCTTTTCGCGAGCGCCGCTGTGGGTAAGCGTGGCGTTCCAGATCTTCATGTTGCCCGCGTTCATGAGGATCTGATGCGTCGGCTTTAGCACTTCGATTTCGACCGCCTCCGCTCCATCTACGGTCATCTGGTTCTCGTCGGGCTCGAGATGGATAACGTAATGACGCGGTGCGATGGTTTTGGGGAGCTTCCCTGGAGCCGATTCAAAACTGTACTCTTCTTCCGCACTCAAGTTGCCGATCAGGCAACAGAAGACGAAGAAAGCCAGGATTCGCATGAAACTTAAAAAACCGCGTTGTTGGAACAGGTGAGGTCACGGTGACCTGGGGCCTGTTCGTTTGGCAGCAGCCGAGAGACAAAATCACTAACGGATGCTTTTCAACCAATCCTGATACACCAATGGCGAAATCTCGGACGGTTTGATCTCCGATCTACCACCCCAAAATACGTTGGTGTAGGTAGTCGGAATCCCGCATGCTTGCAAATGTTTGTCGATGGCTTGTTTGTTCTCCAACAGCCAACTTTTGTCAGTCCCGTGAGCAACTGCCATAATATTGACGTTGCCGAATTCGGGCCCGGCTTCGCGCCAATAACAATGGGTCAAAATCTCGTGTCGTCCGACCTCAGAACCTGCTTTGTGTTCCCAGCCAGGCGCAACCGCCCAATGGAACAGGCCGTTGAAGCGCGTGACTCTGACTCCGGACGCGGAGGGCTTAACATGTTCCAAAAACGTGGAGAATCGGCCGATGATCTTTTTTTCGTTTAGGGCCTCAGCCACTTCAAAAAACACTTCTAACGGCAAGTCCGCTTCGTGCGCTCGCTGAACCCATGGGTGAGGTTGAATTTCTTCCAAAGCGAATTCCCGTTTCAAGGCCAGGAGAACTCGCCATTCCAGGGAACTCAATTCAACCATCTCTGTCTTCAGCATCTCTGCCGGAGCGCTGGCTTTATCACCACACGCCAAGGTCTTGCGGCGGACGTGCCCCACGCCTAGCGCAAAGATTCCTTTGGCTGGCATCAATACTACTTTTTCAGCGCCGACTTTACCTCGGAGTAGCTCGGCATGTCCTTCCAAGGTAAAGCCTTGAGGGACTTTAATCGTCGTCCATAATCGATACTCGCTTCCTGCAGTGTTCGAATCGGTGGACCGGATCACGACATGGCCCGAAAAAGGATCCTGCCGGAACATGAAATCGAAGGCGGCATCCAAACGTTCTGGAGGAATTTTCCACGCCGCCAAGGCTCCTTGAGCCAGGCTGGTTGCTAACAAAGTTTGTCGAACGCGCCGAATAGTTCCGGCTGCCAGCATGGAGCAGATGCGCTCCAGAACCAGATCGTCGGGCAGCCCGGACAGCTCCGCGATCCGCGCAAAGGGTTCTCTTACAAATCCCTGAATTTTATCCTCTGAGACAGCTAAAATGCGCGCATTGATTACGTCCGTGTGCTCCGTGATGCTGCTCATGAGGAACTCATATTAGCACAAAAGCCTGAATGCCTCACAAATCGCCAACGATTTGTGAGGCATTCAGGCTTTTGTGCTAAAGGAGTACGAGGAGTTCAAGAAGTACAAGGAGTACAAGAATCCGCCAGCGGTGTGGGCCTGTTCATATTCAGACGGCGCGACAAGTGGTTGCGAAGTCGCAGAGTCGTCGCCGTCTAAACTCCTTGTACTCCTATTAAATCGCCCTTTCCCCGGTCTCGTCAGTCCGAATACGGATCGCTTCGTCGATGTTATAGACGAATACCTTGCCGTCCCCGATTTTCCCCGTCTTCGCTGCTTTCACGATTGCGCCGGTTGCGCTCTCGACCATGCCATCAGGCAAGACCACCTCGATCTTGATTTTCGGAAGAAAATCAACCGTGTATTCGCTCCCTCGATAGATCTCAGTATGGCCTTTTTGGCGCCCGAATCCTTTCACCTCGGAGACCGTCATTCCTTCGATACCAAGGTCTGAAAGAGCCTCTTTTACCTCTTCGAGTTTGAAGGGCTTAATAATCGCTTCAATTTTTTTCATTGCTGTGCTGCCAAACCAATCCTTTAGCTGATGTAAGCTTCTTCGCCATGCTCTGAGATATCTAACCCAGCAGTTTCTACGTCCGCCGATGGACGCAACCCGCCCATCGCGAACTTGAGCGCGAAGGCAATGATTGCGGTGCCGACGACCGACAATACCAGGGTGATGCCGACAGCGGCAAGCTGCGAAAGGAAAAGAGAACTGAGAAGATCGTCTTTAAGATTCGGGTTCGCTTGTTTCGTCGCCAAGATGCCGGTTAGCAAGGCGCCTATCGTGCCGCCCACGGCGTGAACGCCAAACGTATCGAGTGCATCGTCATAACCCAAAGCCGGCTTCAATACCGATACCGCTACGTAAGGCACGGCTGCGGCGAGAACTCCAATAATGACGGCGCCGGTTGAATCCACAAAACCACAGGCCGGCGTGATAACGACGAGACCTGCGACTGCTCCGGTGCAATAACCAAGCACACTCGCCTTACCTCGCAGGATCTTTTCCAACAGCGCCCATACAAAGGCCGCGGTCGCGGTTGCTAAAGTCGTCGCTGTGAACGCATTCGCTGCGATTCGGTCGGCGGCTACCGCACTGCCGGCGTTAAACCCGTACCAACCCACCCACAGCATGCCGGTTCCGATCATCGTCAACACAACACTATGCGGTGCCAGGGGTTCTTTCTTGTAGCTCAATCTGGGGCCGAGAATTAAGCAGAGGATTAATGACGACCAACCCGAAGTCATGTGGACTACGGTTCCTCCGGCAAAGTCGATCGCTTTAATTCCAGCTCCGGGGTTCCAAATGCCGTTCATGAACCCGGTGATACCCCAGACCATATGGGCCTGCGGAAAATAGACGATGAACATCCAAAAGAACATGAAAGCCATCACCGCGGTGTATTTCATCCGTTCCGCGATGGCCCCGACGATCAGTGCCGGGGTGATGATTGCGAACATGAGCTGATACATCGCGTAAACATTCTCCGATACCCAATAGCTGTAGTCAGAGTTGGGCGATGATGTGACGCCGTTCAGGAAGAAATGTTCTGCTCCGCCAAAAAATCCATTGTTAAACCCTTTCCCGAAAACCAGGCTGTATCCAAAAGCCCACCATAACAGCGTGACCAGGCCGGCAATACCCAGGCATTGAGCCAGCACGGACAACACGTTTTTTTTCCGTACAAGGCCCCCATAAAATAAGGCTAGCCCCGGTAAGGTCATGAACAGGACGAGCGCCGCTGAGGTCATCATCCAGGCGTTGTGACCGGGTCCCGGCTGGTCCGCCAATGTCTTCGAGCCGTCGGTATTCTTAATGTAGGCCTCCAGGCTGGCAACTCGATCCTCTAATGAGCCGCCAGCACTCGCCTGAGCCTGTGGACTCGGGGTTGGGGTAGCATTTTGCGCAAATGAAGCCCCTGCGTAAAAAAAGGAACAGCAACTCAGGATAATTGCGAAAACGAGAGGTCGTTTGAGGGTGTGAACGGCGAGCATAAAGTATCTGCTACGGGTTATCAGGTTACAGGGTGTGGTAGTTCTTGCTAATCAAGCGATTGGTGCTAGCCACGACATCGCAGCCCGCAATTACCACGCTCCTCTTTCCCAGGCAACCGTAGCGTTTGCCGCAGTCGGTGTTGGACGGTTTAGCACGACCTGTGCCATTGATGTTACCGGCGAAAGAGACTCCCTGGTACGCCTGAGTTACCAGCCTTGGCCCAAGAGCAGATCATAGTGGAAATTTCTCCACAGAGTGATCAAAATCGAGCAGCCGGTAGGGATGAGCTCCCGCTCATCTAAGGCAGGAGCCAGGAGTCAGAATCCAGGAGTCAGGAGGCGCAAGGTTGCACGCCGTAGATCACCACCACTTCCATTCTCTTCGGCTTGGAATCGCTCCGAACAGCTACTCGCCAGGGCACCCGGAAGTTCACTCACCGCCAATTTTGTGCAGGCTCGGTATCTCCTGACTCCTGGATTCTGGCTCCTCGCTTAGATGAGCGGGAGCTCATCCCGCTCATCTAAACTACCCAAAAGGGCGATCCGCTGACGCCTCTTCTTGACGGTACTTCGAAACCGTTTTACATGACTGGTTCGCTGGAAATCTTCGGCAAGCACGGTTAGCTTAGCGGTAGAGCGACTGGTTTACACCCAGTAGGTCGGGGGTTCGATTCCCTCACCGTGCAGGACTCGTTGCGCGTAGTGCAGCGAAGGTGAACCGGTCACCTAGGAGGTTTCAGTTATGGGAAAGTTGTTCTTCTGTTTTTTGTTTGTGGCCGCTGCCAGTTCGACGCAAGCGCAGAGCGTAGGCCGGCCAATCACGGTGGTTAGCCCGCATATCCAAGCTCCGATCGTGGTTCACGTGCCACGGGTAAATCCACCGCAGGTCAGATCGTTCGCGAATACGCAACAGTTTCGCTCGCCTTTCAATCCACTGGGTAATAACCCGCTCGTGAGTCCACCCATCGAGCCACGAAATCCAGCGCCTCAACCTCGGGTCCAGGTCGTGCCTTCGACCAGAAGAGTCCCGTTGGGCACAACAGTCGAAACACAGGACCGAACGGCTGTTAACGGCTCTACCGTTGGAACGGTTCGCCAAGTCCAGCAGGCATTGCACCGGTTAGGTTATTACAATGGCGACATTGACGGCGATTTTGGACCGAACACTCAAACCGCGCTTGAACGCTATCAAGTTAGCGCCGGCGAACCTGTGACCGGTACTTTAAACCTGAGCGTCCTTAGCCGCTTAGGGGTTAGCGGAAGGTAAGAAGGGGGCTCAGTGATTGGTGATTGGTGGGCGCGCCGAGTTTTTCGCCCTACCAAATCACTCAGCCTCGTCGCCCTTGATAAATCTCTCGGGCGACCGCGGCGTCGCGCCCGATCTGTTCCTTAAGCTGAGTAAGGCCATCGAACTTTTTCTCTGGTCGCAGGTATTCCAGAAAGCTTACTTCCACCTCGTCGCCATAAATATCCTGGTCAAAATCAAAAAGGTGAATCTCCAGAATTCTTTCGCCTTTCGTCTGTTCCAGGGTCGGTCGGATGCCGATGTTCACGACCCCACCGTACTCTTTGGTTTTATGCCAGGCTTTCACGGCGTACACGCCATTCGGCGGAAATTGCTCGTTGTGAGCGCGAAGATTTGCAGTCGGGAAACCTAGTTGCCTGCCCAAATGGTTTCCTTTTGTGACCGTCCCTAGGACGGTAAACGGCCGGCCCAAGAGCTTGGCTGCGTGCTCTAGTTCACCCCTTTCGACCGCTTCTCGAACCCTGGTGCTGCTGACGACGTCGCCATCGACGATCACCGGTTCGACAATATCCAGTGTGAATCCTTCGCTCGCGGCGAGTTCGCGTAGTAAATCGACCGACCCCGAGCGATTGGCGCCGAAACTCCAACCTTCGCCCACGCAAATGGTTTGGAGCCGTTTCGCGTGGGTAAGCAGTTGCAAAACAAAATCGCGGGGCGGCGTACGAGAAAACGCGAGTGAGAATTCCTGGATGAGCAGGGCGTTGACGCCGAGTTGCTCGATCAAGGCGGTTTTGTGCTGAGTTGATGTGAGTAGCCTTGGCGCTTTCTCCGGGCGCAGCACTCGAACCGGATGCGGATGAAAAGTTAATACCACCGAAGTACCGCCTCCCCGAGCTGCGGCCACGCTGGCTCGATTGATCACGGACTGATGACCAAGATGAATTCCGTCAAATACGCCGATAGCCAGATGAATCGGCCCGGTGACGGACGAAAGCTCTTCTACCGACTGTAACAACTTCATCGGTTTAGGCCCCCCGCATCCGCGAAACATCGGGTAGAGAAATTATTTTCGCCGCTAATGTTTCGCGGCCCAGATCTCTGATCTCTTGGACTGTGATCGCCTGATCGATCGAGAAACGTCCTGATTTTGTTCGGCGCAAAGCGGAAAGATGGCCTCCACATCCTAGTTCAAGCCCGATATCATGCGCATAGGTTCGGACATAGAACCCTTTGCTGCAAATGACGCGGAAATCGATTTCCGGGAGCCGGATCGCTCGTATTTCATGGGCGTAAACGTGGACAAAGCGCGGCTCGCGGTCGACCACTTTGCCTTGGCGAGCAAGTTTGTAAAGAGGCACACCATCTCGCTTAATTGCCGAGACCATCGGAGGCATCTGATAGAAGTCGCCATGAAACTTCTTGAAGGCTAACTCTATCTTAGCGGGATCGATCTGTTCTACCGGACGGGTCTCGACTACGTTCCCATCGCGATCTTGAGAGTCGGTAATGACGCCGAGCAGCAAGGTCCCGACATACTCCTTATCCTCACTCATCAAAAGATCCTGTATTTTAGTGCCCCGGCCGATCACGATCAGCAAAAGTCCGGTGGCAAAAGGATCGAGAGTACCGCAGTGTCCGACCTTTTGTACGCCCAAGCGTTGGCGAACCGTCGCCACTACGTCGTGGCTGGTCATCTGCGCCTCTTTATCGACTAGGAGCAACCCGTCAAGAGTACTTAAGGACTTCATCGCTGACGTGATTGATTACCTTGGTCCGCACTTCTTCGAGCGTGCCGCGAATCCGCGCTCCGGCCGCGAGCTGATGACCCCCGCCCCCCCAGGTGGAGCATATCCGGTTCGCATCTATTTTCGGGTCCTTAGACCGGACGCTGATCCGAACGCGTTGGTCAGGAAGTTCTTCGAAGAAGATTGCCACCACGACCGTATCGATGCTCCGGATTACGTCGATCAACCCATCAATATCCGCGGGGTCAATGGCCAGTCTCTGCTTAGTTTCCTGAGTCAGGCTGAAGGTTGCGATGCGATCATTCGCGTGGAAAGTCGCATCGTTCAGCAGTCGGCCCAATAACAAGATCCGCCGCTTGGGATAGCTCTCATACACGCGGTTCGAAATCGCGGCCAAATCCACACCTGCCTCGACCAGTTTCCCGGCGATTTCGAAAGTTTGTGCCGTGGTGTTTTGGTACCGGAAAGAGCCCGTGTCGGTGGAGATAGCTACGAAAAGTGCGTCAGCGATGGCCGGGAAAAAGGGCAGCTTTTGGTCTTGCAACAGCTCGTAAATGATCTGCCCGGTCGCTGGGGCCTGAACCTCGATATAGTTCAGGTCGCCATAACCCGGGTTACTCGCGTGGTGATCGATGTTAACCAGCGTTTTGTAAGCGCCGACGCCTTGGATAGCGGTTCCCAAGCGGTTTTTCGCCGCCGTATCCAGTGCCAGTAGGACATCGAAGTATCTTGGCTGAGCCGGCGGTTTCGTAATTATCTCCGATCCGGTCAAAAAGGCGAAAGTGTCGGGTAATCCATCTTCATTGTAAGCCACCACGGTCTTACCTAGCTTCTGCAGAGCCAGGACCATGGCTAACTGCGAACCAATAGCGTCGCCATCCGGCCGCACGTGAGTTAAAACGGCAACCGTCTGAGACGCTCTCAGGACATCCCCTATTGCTGCAAATCCCTGATTCATTCTTCCCGGGGCGGCTCCTCAAGATCCTGAATGATTTCAAGCACGCGACTTCCGCGCTCAATGGAATTGTCTAACTTGAAATGCAGATGAGGGGTGTATTTCAACACGACCCGTTTTGATAGCTCGCGCTGAAGGCTAGTCCGGTGTTCTTCCAACTCGGCGATTACGTCTGATTTTTGGTAGCTTGCCCCAATCACGCTAACGTAAACATGGCATTGCTTGAGGTCAGGGCTGATGTCCACCGCCGTAATGGTTACTAAAACTGCCGGCTCAAAATTAAGATCACGTAAGATTAGTTCACTGAGCTCACGTTTAACCACCTCGTTTACCCGTTCCAAACGATGTTTCATAGAATTTCACCACAGAGACACAGAGGACACTGGGGGAGACGGATGAAGGAGATTCATCAAAAAATTTCCTTTCTCTGTGAGCTCTGTGTCTCTGTGGTACCCTCTTCTGGGCTCAGAGCTGCTGGGCGATCTTTTCCAGAGTGTAGCACTCGATGATATCGCCAACCTCGTATTCATTGAAGTCACCGAGCTTGCAGCCGCACTCGACTCCGGCCCGGACCTCTTTCACATCATCTTGGAACCGCCGCAAAGTTGCGATTCCGCCGTCATAAATTGGCTGTCGCTTGCGCAAAACTCGCGCCCTTCCGGTGCGAATAATTCTGCCATCGGTCACGAAGCAACCGGCGACTGTTCCCTTAGACAGCGAGAACACCTGACGAACTTCGGCATGGCCGGCAATGGCCTCCCGAATTTCGGGATCCAGCATCCCGACCATGGCTTCTTTTATCTGGTCGATGAGTTCGTAGATAATGCTGTAAAGTTTGATCTGAATTCCTTCTCGCTTGGCCGCCGCTGCTGCCTGGTTTTCGGTCTTAACGTTGAAACCGACAATGACGGCATTGGAAGCGCTGGCTAGCAGAACATCGGACTCGGTGATCGGGCCTACGCCGGCGTGGATGATTTCCAGGTCGATTTTCTTGCTTTCGATCTGGCCCAGAGAGGCTGCGATCGCTTCACAGGAACCCTGTACATCACATTTCAAAATCATCTGCAGCTGTTTCTTGCCGTCGTCCAGACTATCAAAAAGCGATTCCAAGGTCGCTCTTTGCGGCATGGCCAGCTTATGATTCCGGAGCTCCAGCAATCGTTCTTCACTAAGCGATCGGGCCGAGCGTTCAGACTCCATCACTAGGAACTCGTCACCAGCGTTGGGGAGTCCCGTGAAGCCCACTACCTTCACCGGGGTCGAAGGTCCAGCTTCTTTTAGGTTCTGGCCCGCATCGCTGATCAAAGATTTCACTTTGCCCCAGTAATTGCCGCAGATGAAAGCTTGACCTACGGTAAGAGTACCCACTCGCACGACCACCGTCGTCGTTGGTCCGCGACCCGGTTCCACTTGGGCTTCAATCACCGTACCCCGAGCTGGTACCGACGGGCTCGCCTTTAGCTCCATGATTTCTGCCTGGAGCAACATCATCTCCAACAAATGATCGATGCCGGTGCCTTTCGTCGCCGACACTGGACAACAAATCGTGCCGCCTCCCCAATCTTCTGGGGTAAGGCCGCGCTCTTGTAGCTGGGTTTTTACTCGGTCCGGATTCGCTGAAAGCAGATCGATCTTGTTGATCGCTACAATGATGGGCACTTTTGCTGCCTTGGCGTGATTGATCGCCTCAATGGTCTGCGGCATGATGCCGTCGTCCGCAGCCACGACTAGCACTACAATATCCGTCACGTTGGCGCCGCGCGCTCGCATCGCCGTAAAAGCTTCGTGACCCGGGGTGTCTAAGAAGGTGATCTTTTGGCCGTTTTGCGTAACCGTATACGCGCCGATATGCTGGGTAATTCCTCCGGCTTCGCCCGCTGCGACCCGCGTCTTCCGGATCGCGTCCATCAATGAGGTCTTTCCGTGGTCGACGTGACCCATGAAAGTGATAATCGGCGGGCGCAGAACCAGTTCTTTTTCCGGAGGTATCACCGCGACCGGGGGTTTTTCTACCACCGGTTCCGGCTTGTGAACTCCGCCGCCTTTCTCCCGCTTCTCCACCTCGAAAACGAAGCCATGTTTTCTGCAAATGGCTGCAGCCACGTCGGGCTCAATCGCATGATTGATGGCAGCGAATATATTCATCTCCATCAAATCGCTGATTAGCTGGAATGGCTTGATGCCGATTCGTTGAGCTAATTCGCGGACAATGATCGGCGGTTTAATATGAACCGTTTTATCGTCCGAGACTGCAGGCGCTTTGTCGGTTTGGACCGGCGGAGCGGTGTCTACCGGCGCGGCTTTCGGTTCTGGCGCTGGTTCGGGCTCAATCGGTTTCGAAATCGACGGAGGCCTGATCTTCGAGATCGGAGGAAGTACAGAACGAGTCTCGGTTGGAGCTGCCGATTCGGTTTTCTTCGGACGCCTCTCCTCAATCAGCGAAACCGTCTCTGGTTTAGGAGCGTTTTGAGAAGACTTCGCTTGGGCGGGCTGCGCGGATTCTTTGTTTGGCGCAGGAGCAGGCGCCGGTTCCGGCTGGGCTTCTTGCTGGCGCGCCTTGCTGATCGGCGGTACCCCGGAGCGCCTTGCCGGCCGATGCTGATGGTCGGTTGCGGGTCTCTTCTTCTTTGGCGAGATCAGATCGGTAGGTGGCTTGGGCGCTGGCGCAGCACTCTTTTCGGCGGGAGCGTCAGGCTTCCGCGGGGGCTTGGTAGTGGATTCTTTTCGAGTGCTGGCTCGTGTAACCATGAGTGATCTGTTTCTCTAAATCTCGCATTCGCTCCACCCTCTTTCAGATGGATGCCAATTTACGTTCGTGTTCCTTCTTAGCCGATTCCTGAATCTTCTGTACCTGCTCCAGGTCGATTTGCAGCAGTTCCGCAATGTCTTTTGGATCAGTCTCCAAAATTCCGTCGATGCTATTCATCCCCGCCCGAGCCAACGACCGAGCTGTTTCCTCGTCGATGTTCAGAGTCTTCGCAAGAGTCGTGATCGCTTGAGCCAATTTTTGCTCAAACGCATGCGTGACGGACTCGTCTTTGGAAATGTTGATCTCCCAGCCGGTCAGGCGTGAGGTCAATCGGGCATTCTGACCACGGCGCCCGATCGCTAGCGAAAGTTGATCTTCGTCCACCGTCACTTGAACGGCTTTGCGATCCTCATCAATCGCGATCGACTTTATCTTGGCCGGCTTTAACGCCTCCATCACAAATTCCCGCGGGTCCGCGCTCCAACGGATAATATCGACTTTTTCCTGGTTCAGTTCCCGGACAATGTTTTTAACTCGCGAACCTCGCATCCCGACACAAGCGCCGACGGGATCAACCTTTTCGTCGGCAGACCAGACGGCGATTTTCGTGCGGTAACCTGCTTCCCGGGATATCGCTTTGATCTCCACGGTCCGATCGGCAATCTCGCTCACCTCGACCTCGAACAAACGGCGCACAAAATTCGGGTGGCTGCGCGAAATGATGATTTCAGGGCCGCGATTCGTGTTCTCGACTGCAACCACATAGGCCCGGATTCGGTCCCCTATATTATAGTCTTCGGTCGCGACCCGTTCGCGCATGGGCATGACTGCCTCAAACTTACCGAGATCCACGATCACGTCCGATCGATCGAATCGCCGCACAGTGCCGCTGACGATTTCACCCGCCCGATCTTTGAACTCATCGAAGATCATTTCCTTCTCGATCTGGCGGATCCGCTGCAGGATGGCTTGGCGGGCGGTCTGCGCAGCGATTCGTCCGAATCCTTCCGGCGTCACCACCACCTCGATCACATCGCCCACGGCGGCATCGGGTTTGGTCTTTCTGGCGCGCGCCAAAGGAATCTCGTCATGAATATTCCGGACTACGTCCGCAACGATCAAATTAGCTAGAGCCGTGATTTCCCCAGTCTTTGGGTCAATCGCCACTCGCATTTCGCGGGCTGGCCCGACGCTCTTTTTTGCGGCTGTAAGTAGAGCTCCAGATAAAGCTTCAAGCAGTATTTCCCGCTTAATGCCCTTCTCGCGCTCCATGTAATCGAGCACCGCAAGTAGATCGCTGTTCATATAAACAATAAGTGACCGAGCGGCCCTAGCCTAGCTTTGCAGCCGACTCCGGCCCTTTCGGTCGAGTCTTTTAATCTATGAATAAAACGTCGACCGTCAACTGGGCTCCGTTGAGCGGATGAATAGCCGCAAAAGAGCACCAAGAGCGCAAAAATACGATAAGCTTCGCGCCGCTTCAACCGGCAGGTTGGCCGCCCTCGTCGCTAAATGGCCGTAGCCGTCCTATAACTTTGTCGCCAGCTCTGAGTTATCAGTTTTCGGCCCCCGAACAGAATCTCGCGTGCCACGCCGCTCCGCGACCGACGGCTTTCGTCATTTCTAATCCTCCGAATTTTTTCCTTCTTAGTGATCTTTTGCGGCTATTCCGTCTGTATCTCGCGGTTTTGGCGCTAGGTTCGTTTCGCAATGGTGAAAGTCATTACCTTTGATGCTGGTAACACGTTGATCCGGCTCTCCCGTCCGGTCGGAGCGACCTACGCCGATGTGGCAAAACGGTTCGGCGCCGAATTGAACCCTGCCGACCTGGAACTCGGGTTCAGGGCGGCCTGGAAGAGCGTTCCTCGACTGCCTGACGTACCAGGTCCCCGACCTGACGACGGACGGAACTGGTGGCGGGAGGTTGTTTTACAAACATTAGAGAATGCGAGAGTTGAAGTCGAACCATTCGACGGCTTCTTTGACGCGGTTTATCAGGAATTTGTGATGCCGGGTATTTGGCGCTTAGAACCCGGTGCCCTCGAGCTTTTGCAGGATCTTCGGAGCGCCGGGTTTCGTTTGGGGCTTATCTCCAATTTTGATCTCCGGCTTTACGAGATTCTTAAACACGTCCGGGTTCTCGACCTATTCGAGCATATCGTTGTATCCAGCCAAATGGGAGCGGATAAACCGTCCCCTCGTATCTTTGAAGAAGCTCTCCGCCGTTTCCAAGTCGAACCCGCGGAACTGCTGCACGTAGGGGACGATGAGGTTGCCGATGGCGAGGGGGCTCGTGCGGTGGGAATTCAGACGTTTATCTTCGGCTTTGGCGGCAGCGGGCTAAACGGTTTGCGCGAACGTGTCGGTTTATCAGCCTCTAGTGGCAGCGAATAATTTGTCAGATTTCGTTTGTTATTTTGATCAGCGCTAAACCCTAGACATCCGCTCAGGATGGTGATAGTAAGCGCCATCTTTAGCCCCCGAAAAGCATGGATGCTGATACTGGGATCGCCTTTTCAAGAAGAATCGCCGGAACTGGACAATCTTGCCCGGGTCTGGGATAGTGGAACGGCGCCCGATACTCTCTAACATGGGAACCGGATTAAAAGCCGCCTCACTTCTAGCAATAGTTGTCTGTTTCTCTCTGTTCACGACAACCATTGCGGCTGATTCCAAGAGCGATGTCGATACCGTCGGCCAGCAGAAGGTGGCTGATGCTACGAGCTCCGAAAAAGAGATATACGATCAACTGATGAGAATGGCAGACGCATGGAACCGGCACGACATAGACGGATACTTAGATGGATTCGTGCATTCTGACGACGTTGTCGTGGTAGTCGAGGGGGAGACAGTGCGTGGGTGGGATCTGCTAAGCAAGGCCTACCACGGTGGATATCCTAACCCGGAGGAGATGGGAACTCTGACTATCGATCGCGTGCAGGTGCAGATGTTGGCTCCGGATTTGGGATTTGTGTTGGGTTCTTATACGGTCAGTTTTCCGAAAAGGAAAGAATTTGGAACAGACACTATCATCATGAAAAAGGTCGCAGCTGGGTGGCGAGAAATGATTTCACACACCAGCTTCGTCGAGCCCTGACCCAGTATCGGCTGAATACTGGGCCAGGCTAACGCTAGGGTCAGTCAGGCTAAGCCGGTCGTCGGCCGGAAAGGCAGCCCCCAGCTAAAGTTTGCTTTCGAATCTTTTGATCTCGCTGGTTCAAAGGTCCGCACGTCTTTCGGCGCCGGCTCCTCGTTCCGGATAAACTTCCCGGTTTCACGGCCCAGATCTGGCATTGCATTGGCGGATGCTATCGACAGCGCGCTAGCTACAACAATAATCGGAAGATACGGAGTTTTCATCAAACCAGGAAATACGTTCTTTCCGCCTGGGTCGCACGGAAAAAGAGTCGGTGTGAATTAGTATTTCTGAGACTTCTGCGGCCCTCATTGATCAGTCCGGCTGGGGATTTGAAGATCAGCGATCAGCCCCATTTCCTCATTACTCCGACACTCCATTACTCCAATACTCCGTTGCGTCTCGCCCTCCGAGGTGGGACGCGCCGCCCCGCTTTCTCGTAACCCAACCCCCCGTCTTACGTTTAAAACTTTGTAGATATGAAAAGAATACTTATCGCCCTTTCGGTGTTGTTTACGGCACTGACGTTCTGCCCGAAACCAGCCGATGCCGGGGTTGTAGTCGCCTTCAGAGGACCTGGCTTTTATGGCCCGGGTTATTACTGGGGACCAGGCGGATACGCCTATTACGGACATCCCTATTGGCATCGCCGGTTCTGGTGGCACGGCCACTGGCGCTATCGGTAGAGCCTGTCACGACGAAGGACATTCGGCGAGCTCAGTCGAGTCGCTTGCCGAAGTCGGAGCCTGCGTTCGCATCGCCTTGTCCACAGTGGCCTTGGCGAAGGCTGAAGCGCCCCCGCAGCCTGAGAGGCGAAGTTCTACCGTAATTTTGTAACCTTAAACTAACCACGTTGGCCAGGCGAAACCGCCTGCCCAACGCTTTTTCCGGGGCAGGTGTCATGGGAGGTGGATGCCGGAGTCGTGGAGTGTTGGAGTAATGGAGTTCTGGAGTGATGGGGTAATGCTGCGCATCAAATCCGATTGCTCTGCGGTCCAAGCCTTTCCAGATGTCCTGGTTCGGCTGCAGGACCTGTTTTGACGGGACTCCGCAAGAGCCCCGAGGATATAGACTCACGCCATTTCAAAAGAAGTGGGTTGGGTGGGGCTCGAACCCACAACCAACGCCTTAAAAGGGCGCACTCGGCATTATGTAAGTACCCACTAATAAGATGCTTATACATAACGTTGCTTTCTTGTAGCGCTTCTGTAGCACTTGAGCAGTTGCTTCCCTGGGTCACATCGGGAATGCGTTGCCAAAGGGCGTATCCCGAATGGCCGACCGGTGACGTTACATTCAACACTCCAATGCTCCGCACCCGACTTGCCGGATTCGAGCACGAGAAGCGGAACACCAGACGCCTAGGTCTACGCGACGTTCTTCTGGCGGTTCGCGGCGCCAGGGGTTGGCCAGTGAATAGACAACTCCGATGGGTAAGGCATGCTGTCTTGCGCCCCACGCCAGCCTCTTGCATGAAGCGGACCGGCCGGATTGCTTGAACGTGATAGCTGTTTTGGTCAGAGAAGATTAACGCCTCATCCTTGTGCTTAATAATCACGTTCTGCGCGCCCCGATGATGCAACTCTCGAATGGCAGCATATGTATCGCTTTGGCTCGTGAGCAACTGCGCTTCAAAGTCGTCCGCTACCAGTAGATAATAATAACCTCTTGACAGCTACTGGGAAGGGTCCACGGGCGCGGCATGGATAACCAACCGCTTCCGATGCCTCTCGCAGAGCCTAAACAGTTCCTACCCTACCTGGACAACGGCCAAGACACCCCGGGGACAACCACGAATAATCTAGCCATTCGGGGCTCCATCGAGTCAGGTCCAATGGAGCATTAATTTAGACGATTCAATTCGTCGCGTTGAGCTAGTATCGATAGCGCTTTTTTGTCAAGCTAGCTCTCGATTCATGAGAAAGGAAGTTGTCCGGCTGATTACCGTTTTCGGCTATTTAATCCCGTCTATCTGTCTCGGGGATCCGGCTGCTGCACGACCGAGCCCGGCAGAAACTTTGCCCAAACTGATCGTGGGTATCTACTCGGCGCCACCATTTAATATCCGACAACCGGATGGTTCCTGGACCGGGATTGCGGTCGACCTTTGGAAGGAGATCGCCTCGGATCTCAATGTCGACTTCGAATTCAAGGAGATCACTGTGGCTACGCGCTTCGAAGGCCTGATGAACGGGTGGTTTGATGTTTGTATCGGCCCAATCACGATCACGGCCGAACGGGAAGAGCAGATTGATTTTACGCACACGTTTTTCACATCCGGGTTGCGGGTAGCGACGCGCACGTCATCATCGGCGACCGACTCGAATTTTCTTCTGCCTTTGCTTCGACAATTGCTTTCAACGCAGGTGCTAAAATTGGTCTTATTGATCTTTAGCATCCTGTGTATAGCCGCGATCCTGGTTTGGCTTTGCGAACACAGAAAGAACGCAGCGCACTTCGGCGGCCAGGGGCGGAAGCTCTCTGGAATCGGGTCTGCACTTTGGTGGTCCGCCGTAACCATGACCGGGGTCGGCTATGGCGACCTTTATCCGAGAACCTTAATTGGCAGGGTGGTTGCTGTCGCCTGGATGTTCAGTAGCCTGGTCTTGGTTGCGGTTTTCACGGCAACAATGGCCTCGATGCTGACGGCCGAAAAACTGGGCGTACAAAAGACAATTCAAAAGCCTGAAGACCTGCGGGGCCTCAGCATCGGGACAGCGGCGAATACTACTGCCACACAATATGCAGAAAGAAATCATCTCGATTTTCGAACTTTGCCCGGTGATCAATTGCTGCCGGCGCTGCGAGACGGAAAGTTTGATGCTGTGATTAACGATGCGCCGATCTTGCTTTACGAGACTCATACAATGTATCCGAATCAGCTCACGGTCTTACCTATTCACCTGGATGAAGAATTTTACGGGTTTGGCGTTAAGGAAGGAAGCAGTCTCCGTGAATCCATTAACCGTTCGTTGCTCCGCCGATTGGCTGACCCTCACTGGAATAAAATTCTTAGCCAGTACCTGGGAGAGTCCGAATGAGTAACCCGCTATGGCGTTTATCGCGAGTTAGCGGGGCTCGCAAAAAGATTGCTTACTATCGTGTTCAGCGGGCAGAACATCGGCCCACAGCGGAGGATATATATCAGGCGGTGAGGTGAACGCAAGAAGATCGACGGTAACTCTTCACGTGGTTTCAAGCCTTGATGGTATCATCGCCAAGAAGGACAACAGTGTTTCGTGGTTGGACAGCTCTGGAGATCTCTACGAAGAAGGGGTTTCTGACGACAGTGCTGAAGAGGTCGTCGAGGCTATCGACTGTTTTGTGCTCGGTTCTCGCACATACGAGCACGCACTCGTACTTGGCTGGCCATACGGCGACACTCCGACCGTCGTGATAACAAACAGAGAGCTGCCGTCCACGAGGAAGAGTGTTGAGTTCTATTCCGGTGATCTCAAGAGATTGGTTGACGAGATTTTCGCGCCGCGATACGGCAACATCTGGCTCGTGGGAGGGGCGATGCTGTGCCAGAGTTTTCTCAGGCTCGGTTTGGTGGATGAAATCAGATTGGCGATTATGCCGGTCCTGTTAGGTGACGGGCTGCGCCTGTTTGATAACTCCTTTACCGAACAGAGATGCCGTTTAAAGAGCGTTGTTGCTTACAAGACTGGTATTGTTGAGATGTCGTATCAGCTGCAATCCACTAACCCCCAGCCTGAATACGGCGACTACGAGTTCGAAAAGCTGCCCGAATCGGCGAGTGGAATGGACTTTATCTCGCTGGTGTTCGGCAAATCTGCCTCGAAGATTCTCTGTCGAACCGCAGAAGCTTTCGGGGCTGCTCTACCGTCGAGTTACTCGTTAACAATCTTGTTAAGTAGGTAGACGGCCACTTCAGGATTCTTCTTGGCCTTAAGCTGGCGTTCAAGCGTTCTGCCAGAACGAATGTCCTGCATTTTCTTGGCCGCTACGAGTTCCAATGGCTGGCCAAAACGACGGGTGGATAGGCCGGAACGTAAACCGACGTGTTGAATAGCTTTTCAGATCGGGGGTTCAAACCTTACAGCGGCCAGTCGGCACGAATAGCATGGATCGTTAAGATAGTGCCTCGATCCTGTCGTTATACACGTTGAGGAGTTTGTACGCCGGCAATAACTCGAAAATTCTCGCCCAATGCTTATCAAAGAACTCGTGGAAAAGCTTTCCTCGGATGTTCCCAAACCTCACATGAATCACCCAGGGTGGCGGATCGGCAACCACGATGCGGTCCGAAAAATCGGCGTCTTTGGTCACGATCACTAGCCCGTTTTCCTTCGAGTAGTTCCAGAGGTCGGTATCTGAAACGCTCTTACCGAGGTCTGTCGAATGGATCATCGGCAACCCAACGGGAAAACGAAGCCGATACGGCAGGTTTTCGTCGAGCAGCAAGCCATTCAAACTAAAGCTTCCATCCGAAAGTGATTCCCCATCAGCCGCGATGAATACTGGATACAAGCCAATACATCTTCGCGAGTCAAAGAAGGGTATTCTTCAAGAACCTCTTCGATTGAATCGCCCGCGCCTAAGAACTCCAGCACTGTTTGTACTGTGATCCGGGTCCCGCGTATCACGGGCCGGCCATTGCAAACATCAGGATTGATTGCGATTCGATCTCCCATTTTGTAGAGAGAACATGCGTTGGAAGGTCACATCGTGCAACCCCGTGTGACCTTTAAGGTCACAGCTCGAGACGGTATGTAACCTTGGGTTGGGTGGGGCTCGAACCCACAACCAACGCCTTAAAAGGGCGCAGATTCAGATTTACAACGTCCTGGTTATTAAGCTCTTACGATCATGCAAATTTTGGTTGCTCTATTTGTTGCTCTGCCGGTTTATCCTTGTTCTTCCTTTTCCAGGCGGTTTTAGGAAAAAACACTTTCTCTCCATCGAGGCAGCAAGCTGTTTCTACT
>Ga0209240_1000128_pt1 | contig 28500 bp, 21 predicted proteins | sample GraSoi_2013_80cm_FD_185828 | JGI IMG/M metagenome (GOLD analysis project Ga0209240, IMG submission 185828) | Grasslands soil microbial communities from the Angelo Coastal Reserve, California, USA - Sample 9_17_2013_80cm (SPAdes) (version 2) | ecosystem: Environmental > Terrestrial > Soil >...
GCGGGCGGACATGCGCCCGATCGGGCCTGGTGCGGCGCCGGAGGCGGGGGCGGGTCGCCGTACTGGGGCGGGCCGGCCAGAATGTTCCGGTGACCGCGATCATCCTTGACGGCAAGGCCACGGCGGCCGCCATCCGCGCTGAGCTGACCGAGCGCGTGGCGAAACTGGCCGCCCGCGGCATCGTCCCCGGCCTGGCGACCGTTCTCGTGGGCGACGACCCAGGCAGTTCCGTCTACGTCGCGGGCAAGCACAGGGACAGCGCCGAGGTCGGCATCGCCAGCCTCCGGCGCGACCTGCCGGCCACTGCGACCCAGCAGCAGGTCGAGGACGTCGTCGCCGAGCTCAACGCCAATCCCGAATGCACTGGGTTCATCGTGCAGCTGCCGCTGCCCGCCGGTCTGCGCAGCCAGCCCGTGCTTGAGCTGATGGACCCCGCCAAGGACGCCGACGGCCTGCACCCGATGAACCTCGGCAGGCTCGTGCTCGGCGAGCCGGCCCCGCTGCCGTGCACGCCGCTCGGCATCGTCGAGCTGCTCCGCAGGTACCAGGTGCCGATCGCGGGGGCCGACGTCACGGTGATCGGCCGCGGCGTCACCGTCGGACGGCCGCTCGGGCTGCTGCTGACCAGGCGCAGCGAGAACGCGACAGTGACCCTCTCTCACACCGGGACCCGCGATCTGAAGAGCCATACGATTAACGCAGACATCGTGGTGGCTGCCGCTGGGAAGCCCCGCCTGGTCACGGCCGACATGATCAAGCCTGGTGCCGCGGTGCTCGACGTAGGCATCACGCGTACCGACTCGGGGCTGGTCGGGGACGTTCATCCGGATGTCGCCGAGGTCGCTGGCCACCTGGCCAGGGTGCCCGGCGGGGTCGGGCCGATGACCAGGGCCATGCTGCTCGCAAACGTCGTGGGCCTAGCCGAGCGGCAGGCTGAGCGCCAAACAGGCTACTAGCCAGTAACATGATGGGCGGCGGGACACCGAAGGCCCCGGAATGCGGGCCGCTTGCCCGGTTTGGCAGGCTTACACTGCCCGGGTTGGCTGCAGCAGCGATGCACATTCCCGCGCGGGCTAGCACAGACAAGGAGGTCAGCTGCCGGTCATGAACATTGTCGTCTGCGTGAAGCAGGTACCTGACACGTGGTCGGAGCGCACGCTCAGGGAGTCGGACTCTACGCTCGACCGGGACGCGGCCGACGCCGTGATCAACGAGCTTGACGAGTTCGCGATCGAGGAGGGACTTCGGCTGGCCGAAGCCCACAGCGGCGAGGTGACGATCCTGTCGATGGGACCCCAGCGCGCCACCGAGTCGATCCGCAAGGCGCTGTCGATGGGCGCCGACAGGGCCGTGCACCTGGTCGACGACGCACTGGCTGGCTCCGATGTGCTCGCCACGTCGGCCGCGCTCGCCGCGGTGCTCAGTCAGATCGGCTTCGACCTGGTCATTCTGGGTTCCGAGTCGACGGACGCGCGGACCGGCGTGATCCCGGCGATGCTGTCGGAACGCCTCGGAGTTCCGCAGCTGTCCTTCGCGAGCAAGGTCCAGATCGACGGCAACTCCATCACGATCAACCGGCTGGCTGACTACGGCTACGACACGGTGGAAGCGACGCTGCCCGCAGTGATCAGCGTCGTCGAAAAGATCAACGAACCGCGGTATCCGTCGTTCAAGGGGATCATGGCTGCGAAGAAGAAGCCGGTGCAGACCATGAGCGTGGCCGACATCGGCCTTGACGCATCGCAGGTCGGCCTGGCGAACGCGGCAAGCGAGGTGCTGAGCTTCGCCAAGCGGCCGCCCAGGCAGGCGGGAACGATCGTGACCGACGAAGGCGACGGCGGCAGCAAGGCAGCCGAGTTCCTCGCCGCGCGGAAGTTCATCTGAGGGGCGCTGACGATGGCTGAGATCCTGGTACTCGCAGAGCACGATGGCGAGGCCGTCAAGAAGGTCACTCTTGAGCTGGTGACGCTGGCGCGCAGGTTCGGTGCGCCTGCCGTGGTGTGGACCGGTCCTGGGGCCGAGTCGGCGCAGGCCAGGCTCGCTGAGCACGGCGCCGCGAAGGTCTACGTCGCGGCCGGGCCCGAGTATGACGAGTACGTGGTCGCGCCCAAGGCCGAGTTGCTCGCCGAGCTGGCCAAGCAGAGTTCCCCCGCCGCGGTCCTGCTGGCCAACACGGCCGAAGGGCGCGAGGTCGGCGGCCGGCTGGCGGTGAAGACGGGCTGGGGGATCCTGACCGACGTCGTGGGCCTCGACGACGACATGAACGCCGAGCAGGTGATCTTCGGCGGCGCGATCAACGTGACGTCCCGGGTCAGGTCGGGCACCCCGATCATCGCCGTACGGCCGAACACGATCAGCCCCGAGGCGGCCCCCGGCGAGGCTGCGATCGAGCCGGTGAGCATCACTGTGAGCGACGCGGCCAAGCAGGCGAGGATCACCGAGCGGGTCGTGCAGCAGCGAGATGCCAGGCCGGAACTGACCGAGGCATCGATCGTCGTCTCCGGCGGCCGCGGCGTGGGCTCGGCGGACAACATGGCGCTGATCGAGAAGCTCGCCGACTCGCTCGGCGCAGCGGTCGGGGCGTCGCGCGCGGTCACGGACGCCGGCTGGTACCCGCACCAGTTCCAGGTCGGCCAGACTGGCAAGACGGTGTCGCCGCAGCTCTACGTGGCCGTCGGCATCTCGGGGGCGATCCAGCACCGGGCCGGGATGCAGACCTCGAAGACGATCATGGTGGTGAACAAGGATCCTGAGGCACCGATCTTCGAGCTCGCCGACTTCGGTGTGGTAGGGGACCTGTTCAAGGTTGTGCCGCAGCTAGTCGAGGAAATCGAAAAGCGAGCCGGCTGAGTACGTGTCGCTGATGGCGCCTGACCGGGCGTTCTGACGTGAGGTTCCCGTTAGGCTTGAAGCACCATGGTGAACCTCGAATCCGTCAGCGGCGGCCGCAGGCCAGCTGACCACGCCGCATCCGGCTCGCTGGTGTATCTCGATCACGCAGCGACCACGCCGGTGCTGCCCGAGGCGCTCGCCGCGTTGGTGGAGGAACTGGCTCTTACCGGGAATCCGTCGTCGCTGCACAACGCCGGCCGGCGGGCCAGGCGGGTGGTCGAGGAGTCCCGCGAGCAGATCGCGCAGGCGTTCGGCGCGCGCCCGAGCGAAGTTGTTTTCACCAGCGGCGGCACGGAGGCCGACAACCTGGCGGTCAAGGGCCTGTATTGGGCGCGCCAGGGCGGGCCGCGGCCGAGGCGCCGGATCCTGGCCACCGCGATCGAGCACCATGCGGTGCTCGACAGCGTGCAATGGCTCGCCGAGCATCAGGGCGCCCAGGTTGACTGGCTGCCGGTGGATAGCGCTGGCCTTCTTACCCCTGAGGGCCTGCGAGCCGCGATCGAGCGCGATCCTGACGGCGTTGCGCTGGTCAGCGTGATGTGGGCGAACAATGAGGTCGGCACCATCCAGCCGATCAGCGACCTTGCAGAGGTCGCGGCCGAGTTCGGGCTTCCTTTCCACAGCGACGCCGTGCAGGCCGCAGGGCAGCTCCCGGTGAGTCTGGCGGCGAGCCGCGCGGCCGCGCTGACCATTACCGGGCACAAGATCGGCGGACCGGTCGGGGCTGGCGCATTGTTGCTGGCCAGGGGCGATGACCCCGTACCAGTGCTGCACGGGGGCGGCCAGGAGCGTGACATCAGGTCCGGCACGCTCGACGCGGCAGCCATCAGGGCCTTCGCGGTCGCCGTGGAGCATGCCACGGCACACAAGCAGGAGCTTGCGGAGCGGCTTGGGAGGTTGCGGGACAGCCTGATCGAGCGGGTTCTCGCTGCAGTTCCTGACGCGATACTCAATGGGCCGCCTCCTGGCTTGCTCCGGCTTCCCGGCAACACGCATTTCTCTTTCCCCGGCTGCGAGGGCGATGCCCTGCTGATGCTGCTTGACGCCAGGGGGGTCGCCTGCTCGACCGGGTCGGCCTGCACCGCCGGAGTCGCCGAGCCAAGCCACGTCCTGCTGGCGATGGGTGCTGATCATGCGAGGGCACGCGGCTCGCTGCGGTTCACGCTCGGCTGGACCAGCACGGAGGCGGACGTCGATGCGCTCGGAGCGGCGCTCGGCGAGGTCGTCGAGCGCGCACGGCGGGCTGGCAGGCAAGCGGGGCTCTACACGGCCCGCTCGGCCGGATCGGAGGTCGCTGCGCAGCCGGACGGGCCGCCTGGCCTGCAGGCGGCAACGCACGTGGCCGGGCAGGCGGCGGCGCCGTGAGCAGCATGCGCGTGCTGGCGGCCATGTCGGGCGGTGTCGATTCGGCGGTCGCCGCGGCCAGGGCCGCTTCCGCTGGCCACGAGGTGACCGGAATCCACCTGGCCCTGTCGGCCAACCCGCGGTCGTACCGCTCGGGCGCTCGCGGCTGCTGCACGCTCGAGGATGCCAGGGACGCCAGGCGCGCCGCCGACGTGATAGGCATCCCCTTCTACGTATGGGACCTGGCCGAGCGCTTCGCCGCCGATGTCGTCGACGACTTCGTCGCGGAGTACGCGCGCGGCAACACGCCCAATCCGTGCCTGCGGTGCAACGAGAAGATCAAGTTCGCTGCCGTCCTCGACCGGGCCGTGGCGCTTGGTTTCGACGCCGTCTGCACCGGCCATCATGCCAGGCTCGAGCCCGCCGGGCCGGGGCGTCCGCCGCGGCTGATGCGCAGCGTCGACATGGCCAAGGACCAGTCCTACGTGCTGGCCGTGCTGACCGGCGATCAGCTGAGCCGGGCCATGTTCCCGCTCGGTGACAGCACCAAGGACCAGGTGCGTGCGGAGGCGGCCAGCCGCGGGCTGGCTGTGGCCGACAAGCCCGACAGCCACGACGTCTGCTTCATCGCCGATGGTGACACCCGTGGCTTCCTGCGGAGCAGGCTGGGCTCGGCTCCCGGGCCCGTCGTGGACGTCGATGGCCAGGTGATCGGCGGCCACGACGGCAGCTATGGCTTCACCGTCGGCCAGCGGCGCGGCCTGCGGATCGACAGCGCGGCACCGGACGGCAGGCCCCGGTACGTGCTCGACATCGAGCCAGTCACGAACACGGTGCGGGTCGGCCCTGCCGAGGCGCTCGAAGTCGATCAGATCGACGCCATCCGGCCGGTCTGGACGGGGCGGACGGCGCCAGCGGAGCCGATCGAGGCGACGGTCCAGCTGCGTGCTCACGGCGAGACATATCCCGCGACCTGCTGGCTGGCTGAAGGGGCGCTGCGGATCAGGCTGCACACGCCCGCCCGCGGCGTGGCGAAAGGTCAGGCAGCGGTCCTCTACCGGGGTGACACCGTCCTGGCCTCCGCAACGATCTCGGCCACGGGATTGACCGCGATGTGCGCCTGAGGCTGCTGCCCCCTACTTCCTGAGGCTGCTGCCCCCTACTTACTGTGCGCCGCAGTCATTCCGTCGCCCGGTTTGCCGCATTTGCGGTCACGCAACGTGCAGCAAGTCAGGATGGCGGGCCGGTCGTTAGGATATGCCGGTGAGCAGCGAAGAGCAGATCCCGTGGCCTGCGCAGAGCGCTAGCGGCGTGGGTTCGATGCCGGGCACGAATCCGGATGAGGCCGCCGCGGTCATCCTCGGCGAGCTGCCGAACTTGCCGTTCCTGCCCGAGCTGCCGGCGCGCGGTCCAGGAGCCGATCTCGTTGGCCGCACCTCCGCGCTGCTCGTCGACCTTCCGGTCGAGACGACGGCGGCGGGCTGGCGGCTCGCCGAACGGCGAGGCCGTGACCTGGGCAGGGCAGTCGGAATGCTGGAGGCGGACCTCGATGCGATCGAGGCCGCGGCGGCGGGCTACAGGGGAGCTTTCAAGATCCAGTTGTGCGGGCCGTGGACTCTTGCCGCGTCCCTTGAGCTGACTCGCAGCGTCGAGCCGGCGCTGTCCGACGCGGGCGCCGTGGCCGATCTGACCGCATCGCTGGCCGAAGGCGTAACCGCGCACGTGGCCGACGTCCGGCGCAGGCTGCCTGGAACGGCGCTGCTCGTTCAGTTCGACGAGCCAGCCCTACCCGGCGTCCTGGCTGGCTCGCTGCCGACGGCCAGCGGCCTCCGCCGCGTCCCAGCCATTGACCATCCCGTCGCCGCTGACGGCCTCCGTGCGGCACTGGAGGCGGCTGGGGCGCCTGGCATGATCCACTGCTGCGCGCCCGATGTGCCGTTCAGCGTGATGGTGAGCGCCGGAGCCCGCGCGGTTTCCTTCGACCTCGGCCTCCTGCGCCGCGAGGACGAAGACTCGGTCGGGGAGGTCGCCGAGGCCGGACTCGGCATTGCCGTCGGCGCGGTCCCCCCGCTCCAGGATGCGGTGCTGGCCCGCCGAGGCTCCACGTCCGTCCGCCCAGCGGCGGTTCCCGCGGCCAATGGCCGGTCAGGCGGGGGAGCCGCGGGCGCGCCAGGCGACGCCGCGCGATCGACGGCTGAGGCGATCATCGCGCTGTGGCGCCGGATCGGGCTCCCGCTTGCCGCGCTACCTCAGCAGGTCGTGGTGACGCCGGCGTGCGGGCTCGCCGGCGCCTCGCCCGCCAGGGCCAGGGACGTGCTCGCGCAGTGTCAGGCGGCGGCGCGGCTGATTCCTGAACTGATCGAGGAGGGAGTGCGGTGACTGAAGCTGATGAGGTGGAACTGGCCGAGGTCGGCGCGGAAGCCAGCGTAGGCGCCGGCGCAGGCGCCGAGGTCAGCCAGGCCGATGACCAGGCCAGACATCGCCACGCCGATCTGGTAGAACAGGTTGCCGAGCACAACCACAGGTATCACGTGCTCGACTCCCCGGTCATCTCGGACGCGGAATTCGACGCGCTGCTGCGCGAGCTCCGCCAGCTCGAGGAGGAATACCCCGACCTGCGCACACCGGACTCGCCGACCCAGCAGGTCGGCGACGCCGTCGCGGCCGGCTTCGCGCCGGTCCGCCACCTCGTACGGCTGTTCAGTCTCGACAACGCCTTCTCGGCGGCCGAGCTCGATAGCTGGTTCGCGAGGGCCGAGCGGCTTGGCGGTACCGGGGGCACCGGCCCGTTCCTGTGCGAGCTCAAGATCGACGGTCTCGCGGTCGACCTGGTTTACCGGGACGGTGCCCTGGCCAGGGCCGCGACCAGGGGCGACGGCGTGACAGGCGAGGACGTGACCGCAAATGTCCGCACGATTGCCGCCGCGCCAGCCCGGCTGAGCGGCTCGGGCTGGCCGGCCACGCTTGAGGTCAGGGGCGAGGTGTTCCTGCCCGTGACAGCGTTTCACGAGCTCAACGAGCGGCAGGCGCAAGCCGGCAAACCGCCGTTCGTGAACCCCAGGAACACGGCGGCCGGGTCGCTGCGGCAGAAGGATCCTGCGGTCACCGCGAGCAGGCCGCTCGGCCTCATCCTGCACGGTGTCGGTGCCATCGAAGGAGAGAAGACGACGAGGCCGGATAGTCAGTCCGGGTGGTACGACCGGCTGCGCGAGTGGGGACTGCCGGTCAGCGAGTTGTACCTGGTGGTCGACGGCATCGACGGGGTGCGGGAGTACATCGGCCATTACGAGGAGCACCGGCACGACCCGCCCTATGAGATCGATGGCGTAGTGGTCAAGCTCGATCAGATACCGGTGCAGGAGGCACTCGGCTTCACCAGCCGGGCGCCGCGCTGGGCGATCGCCTTTAAGTATCCGCCGGAGGAGGTCACTACCAGGCTCCTCGACATCAGGGTGAATGTCGGCAGGACCGGCCGGGTCACTCCTTTCGCCGTGATGACCCCCGTCAAGGTGAGCGGCTCGACGGTGGAGCGGGCGACCCTGCACAACGAGGACGAGATCGCGCGCAAGGGCGTGCTGATCGGCGACATGGTCGTGCTCCGCAAGGCCGGCGACGTCATTCCCGAGGTGGTCGGGCCCGTCCTCGACCTGCGGTCCGGTGAGGAGCGGGCCTTCGTCTTCCCCGATACCTGCCCGAGTTGCGGGACACCGCTCGCGCGCGAGGCGACGGAGGTGGACTGGCGGTGCCCGAACACCAGGTCGTGCCCTGCCCAGCTGCGGGAGCGGCTGTTTCACCTGGCCGGCAGGGGAGCCTTCGACATCGAGGTACTCGGCTACGAGGCGGCGTCTGCGCTGCTCGACGCGGGCCTCGTCACCGACGAGGGCGACCTATTCTCGCTGACTGCCGACAAGCTCAAGCAGAGCCCGTTCTTCGTCAACATCGGCGGCGACCTGACGGCGAACGCGACGAGCCTGCTGAGGAACCTGGATGAGGCGCGTAACCGCCCGCTGTGGCGGGTGCTCGTGGCGCTGTCGATCAGGCACGTCGGGCCCACGGCGGCCAGGGCGCTGGCAGCCGCGTTTGGCTCGGTCGATGCCATTGCCTCGGCGCCGGCCGAGACGCTGATGCTGGTGGACGAGGTCGGCCCGACGATAGCTGGCTCCATCATCGACTGGTTCAGCGTCGACTGGCATCAGGCGATCGTGGCCAAATGGCGCGATGCGGGGGTCAAGCTCGCCGACCCCGATTTCGCCGGGTTCACGCTGGGTGATGGGCAGCCCGGCAGGCCGCTGGCCGGGGTGACCGTTGTACTGACCGGCAGCCTCGAGGGCTACTCCAGGGACGAGGCAGCCGAAGCCATTCAGGCCAGCGGCGGAAAAGTGTCGGGCTCGGTATCGAAGAAGACCAGCTTCGTCGTGGCTGGCGAGAGTCCAGGCTCCAAACTGGACAAGGCGGCCTCGCTTGGCGTGCCCGTCCTCGACGAGGCAGGCCTGGCGGTGCTACTCGCCGATGGGCCCGCGGCCGCGGCCGCGGCGGCCGCGGCCGAGGCGGCCTCGTCCGGATAGCAGGGGCCCTGTCCGGATAGCCCTGCGCAGGTGCTGACAATGCCGACAATCGGGCCGCTCCGGCGACCTACCAGCACGCTTCGCGAACTGTAACGGGTTGCCCACGACAGGGACGCCTAGTAACAGATAGTGTGCGCATGGTTTCATCAAGTGCGGTTTCATAGGTACGATGCCTGACATACTTTCACGAACCGGAACCCCCCTGGTTGATGCCGGCGGCCGTGAGGACGCTATGAGGAACCCGAACGACACGCGCGACGTCTTCCCGCGTTTCGGCTCGCCGCTGTGGATCTACACCGCAGCGGTATCGGTCGCCGCCGCGGCCGTGTTCGGCGTTGCTGCCGCGCACCTTCCGCACCTTCCGGGCCTGGCGCACCTTGCTCCCACCCCGATTTTCTGGGTGATGGCCGGGATGGTCTTGGTCGCCGAAATCTGGCCGCTGACCACCCCGGGCCAATCCGGATCCGATTCACCTGCCGTTGCCCGCTCGATTACGCTGGCGATCCTGCTGTTCTGGGGCTTTGCGATCGCGGTGCTGATGCGAGCGGCCGCGATCGTCCTGGTGGGCCTGGCCCGCCATGCACCGCACCGGGTCGCGTTCGATGCGGCTCAGGTCACCCTGAGCCTAGCCGCGGCGGAGGCGGTCCTCTGGGTGAGCGGCGTCTCTCCCGTCCCGCATCATCCGCTGATTCCGCGCGACGCGACGCTGGTGATACTGCTGCTCGCCGGGCTGGCCTACTTCGTGGTCAGCTTCGTTCTCGTCATGCTCGCGGTATCCTTCGGCACGCGCACGCCGCTGAAGGCGGCCATCCGCGCGAATATGCCATTCCAGGCAGGAATCCACCTGGTCCTGTTCACGACCGCGCTGCTTCTCGTCCTGGCGATGAAGACCGGCTCGGCGATAATCGTCGCGCTGTTCGCGTTCCCGCTCGGCGCCGCGTACATCGGCGCGGCCAAGTCCGTACAGCGCGATCATCAGGCCAATCATGACGAGCTGACTGGCCTGCTCAACCGTAAGATGCTGGCCAAGCGCAGCGGCGAGGCGCTGGCCAGCGCCGGCGTGGCCGGCACCAGGGCCGGGTTCCTGCTGATCGACCTGGACAGGTCCACCGGACTGAAGCAGGTCAACGACACGCTCGGGCACGCCGTCGGGGACCGGCTACTGCAGATCGTGGCGCATCGTCTCGCGCACAGCGTCAGGCCAGGCGATGTCGTCGCCCGCCTAGGCGGTGACGAGTTCGCCGTGCTGCTGCCCTCGGTCAAGGAGGTCGCCGCGGGCCGTGAGGTCGCCTCCCGGCTGCGGGTGGCGCTGGCCGAACCGGTTCGCCTGGAGGCCATGACCTTCCAGGTTGAGGCGAGCGTCGGGATCGCCATCTACCCGGACGACGCCAGCGGCTTCGATCAGCTGATGCAGCGCGCAGACGTCGCCATGTACCTGGCGAAAGAACGGCATAGCGGGATCGAGCGGTACACGCCCGATGCCGACCGAAACTCGGCCGAACGGCTCGCGCTCGCCAGCGACCTGCGCATGGCGGTCATGCGCGACGAGATCGAGCTGTACTTCCAGCCCAAGGTGCGGCTGTCGGATGAGAAGACCATCGGCATGGAGGCGCTCGCACGCTGGCGGCACCCGCGCCGCGGCATGCTGGCCGCGGCCGACTTCATCGGGCTCGCTGAGCAGTCACACCTGATCAGCGAGCTGACCGAGCACGTTCTCAATAAGGCGTTGCGCCAGACTGCGAGGTGGTTGGCCGCCGATCTGCCGGTCCAGGTGTGCGTCAACCTGCCCGCCAGGGACCTGCTCAGCACTCACGTCACCCACATGATCATGCAGGCACTCGAGCGGTACGGGCTGCCGCCCGACGCGCTCAGGGTCGACATCAACGAGCAGGTCCTGGCCGGCAAGCCCGCTCAGGCGGCATCGACCGTGGCCAAGCTCGTCGAGCTCGGCGTGGGCGTCAGCCTCGACGACTTCGGCACCGGCTACTCCACGCTCGCGCAGCTCACCAGGCTCGGCATCAGCGAGATCAAGCTCGACCCGGCCCTGGTCAGCGGCCTGCCCGACCGTCCGGAGCAGAGCATGACGGTCAAGTCGCTCGTGCGGCTTGCCCAGTCGCTTGGCATCCGCTCGATCGGCGAAGGCGTAGAAACCGAAGCAACCGCGGCCGCGCTGCGGATGATCGGCTGCGAGGGCGCCCAGGGCTGGCACTTCGCCAAGCCGATGAACGCGAGTAGGGCCACCGCGTGGCTGGATGAGGAATACAACGCCGCGAATCAGTTTGCGTCAGCTGCCAACCGGCTGGCTAGGGCCCTGCCCGGAGCCTGACCGGCGGCTGCAGCGGTGAATCCCCGGATTCATCCGGGTTGAGGGGATCAATCCCGGGTTCCATCCGGCGATGGGCGGGGCGCGGAGGCGATGGCCGGGCGGGCGCGGATTCGGCGGCCGGTTGTAATGGGTTCGGCTAGGCCGCCGGGCGGCCTCTAGGATGAGCGGGTGCCTATTACCCGCGATGAGGTAGCCCACCTCGCCACGCTGTCCCGGCTGGCCCTGACCGACGAAGAGCTGGACAGATTCGCCGGCCAGCTCGACGTCATCATCGGCGCCGTCGCCAGGGTGCAGGAGGTCGCGGCCGCCGGGATTCCGCCCATGACGCACGCCGCTGACCTGTCGAACGTATTCCGGGAGGATGTCGTGACGCCGTGCCTGAGCGCGGATGTCGTGCTCTCCCAGGCGCCCGCTGCGGAGGCCGGTCAGTTCAAGGTGCCTCGCATTCTGGCGGAGGACTGAGTCGTGGCCACCGACAGCGATTTGACGACGCTGACCGCTACGGAGATGGCCGCGGCCGTCGCCGCTGGCGAACTCTCGGCCGTCGATCTGACCAAGGCACATCTGGACCGGATCGAACAGACCGACCTCCAGGTCCGCGCCTTCCTCTACGTCGCGAGCGACGGCGCGCTCGCAGCCGCGCGCGTGGTCGACGAACGGAGGGCCGCAGGGGAGCCCCTCGGCCCGCTGGCGGGAGTGCCGCTCGCGCTCAAGGACGTGTTCACGACCGCCGACATGCCGACCACCTGCGGATCGAAGATACTCGCCGGGTGGCGGCCGCCTTATGACGCGACCATCACAGCCAGGCTGCGCGCCGCGGGCGTCGTGATACTCGGCAAGACCAACATGGACGAGTTCGCGATGGGCTCGTCCACAGAGAACTCAGCTTTCGGGCCCTCCCGCAACCCGTGGGACCTGGCCCGCGTACCTGGCGGGTCTTCTGGCGGCTCGGCGGCTGCAGTGGCCGCCTATCAGGCACCCCTCGGCATCGGCACCGACACCGGCGGCTCGATCCGCCAGCCAGCCGCGGTCTGCGGGCTCGTGGGCGTCAAGCCGACCTACGGCGGCTCGTCCAGGTACGGCCTGGTCGCGTTCGCATCCTCGCTCGACACGCCGGGCCCGCTCACCAGGACGGTGCTCGACGCCGCGCTGCTGCACGAGACCATCTCCGGCCACGATCCGTGCGACTCCACCTCGCTCGACGCGCCCGTCCCGCCGGTCGTCGCCGCGGCCAAGAACGCCGACGTGGCCGGGCTGCGGATCGGCGTCGTCACCGAACTGGCGGGAGATGGATACGCCGGCGGCGTGCTGTCGTGCTTCAACGAGGCCATCGAGCTGCTCGAGTCGCTCGGCGCCAAGGTCATCGAGGTGTCCTGCCCGCACTTCCGCTACGCGCTGCCCGCCTACTACCTCATCGCGCCGAGCGAGTGCTCATCCAACCTGGCCAGGTTCGACGGGATGCGGTACGGGCTGCGGGTCGGTGACGACGGCACCGCGAGCGCCGAGGAGGTTATGAGCCTGACCAGGGCCGCGGGCTTCGGCGCCGAAGTCAAGCGCCGCATCATGCTCGGCACCTACGCGCTGTCCAGCGGCTACTACGACGCCTACTACGGAAAGGCGCAGCAGGTCAGGACCCTGATCACGCGAGACTTCAGCGCGGCGTTCGAGCAGGCCGACGTCCTGGTCTCGCCGACCACGCCCACGACAGCATTCCCGATCGGCGAGCGGGTCGACGATCCGATGGCGATGTATCTGGCCGACCTAGCCACCATCCCTGGCAACCTGGCCGGCAACGCCGCGATGTCGGTGCCGTGCGGCCTGTCTCCGGAGGACGGGCTGCCCGTGGGCCTGCAGATCATGGCCCCGGTCCTGGCCGACGACCGGCTGTACCGGGTAGGCGCCGCGGTGGAGGGAGCGCTCGATCAGCGGCGCGGGCATCGGCTGCTCACGCAGGCGCGCGGAATCGAGCGCGGCGCGGGCGCGACCGGGGAGGCCGGGCGATGACGCAGACTTCCGCGACCACAGCAAAGCCGGTGCCGTTCGACGAGGCGGTCAGCAGGTACGACCCATTGATAGGGCTCGAGGTTCATGTCGAGCTCGGTACCGCGTCGAAGATGTTCTGCGGCTGCCGGACCGTTTTCGGCGCCGAGGCGAACTCGCAGGTCTGCCCGGTCTGCCTAGGCCTGCCTGGCTCGCTGCCGGTGATCAACAAGGGGGCGATCGAATACACGATCAGGATCGGCCTGGCGCTGAACTGCACGACCGCCACCTGGTGCCGGTTCGCCAGGAAGAACTACTTCTACCCGGACATGCCGAAGAACTTCCAGATCTCGCAGTATGACGAGCCGCTGTGCACGGACGGCTGGATCGACGTCGACGTCGCCGGCCAGAGCGTGCGCGTCGGCATCGAGCGCGTCCACCTGGAAGAGGACACCGGCAAGTCGCAGCACGTGGGCGCGACCGGCCGGATCCACGGGGCTGAATACTCACTGGTCGACTACAACAGGGCCGGGATCCCGCTGGTCGAAGTGGTGACCAAGCCTGTCCCCGGCACCGGCAAGCTGGCGCCGGCCGTCGCGCGGGCCTACGTGACCGAACTGCGCGACCTGATGCGCGCGCTCGCCGTGTCCGACGTGCGGATGGAGCAGGGCTCGCTGCGCTGCGACGTCAACACGTCGCTCGCGCCAGCCGGATCCGCGGAATGGGGCACGCGGACGGAGACCAAGAACGTCAACTCGCTGCGCTCGGTCGAGCGCGCCGTCCGGTTCGAGATCGAGCGGCAGGCCGGGATTCTCGACGCGGGCGGCCGGATCGTCCAGGAGACCAGGCACTTCCACGAGGAGACCGGGACCACGACGCCCGGCAGGAGCAAGGAAGAGGCCCAGGACTACCGGTACTTCCCCGAGCCCGACCTGGTGCCCGTGGCGCCGGCGCCCGAGTGGGTCGACGAGATCAGGTCAGCGCTGCCCGAGCTGCCTGCGGCCCGCCGAGCCAGGCTGCAAGCCGAACTCGGGCTGGCCGACCTTGACATGGCGGCGTTGCGCAACGCCGGGGCGCTTGAACTCGTCGCCGAGACCGTCGCGGCAGGCGCGTCGCCCGAGCAGGCGCGCAACTGGTGGCTTGGCGAGCTGTCCAGGCGCGCGAACAAGAGAGGAACCGAGCTCAGCGCGCTCCTGGTCAGCCCCGCGCAGGTGGCCAGGATCACGGTCCTGGTCGAGTCTGGCAAGCTCAACAACAAGCTGGCCAGGCAGGTGCTCGATGGCGTGCTGGCCGGCGAGGGAACGCCTGACCAGGTCACCTCGGCCCGCGGGCTTGGCGTTGTGACGGACACGAGCGTCCTCGCCGTCGCCGTCGACGATGCCATCGCGGCCAATCCGGAGGTCGCCGCCAAGGTCCGTGACGGCAAGGTCGCCGCGGCCGGTGCGCTGGTCGGTGCCGTGATGAAGGCTACGGGCGGCCAGGCCGACGCGGCGAGCGTACGCCAGCTGATCTTGCAGCGGCTCGGCCAGGGCTGATCCCGGCCGCTGCGGGAACAGGCACTCGCATCGTTTACACAATCGCGACCGGATACTGAGCGCTTCCTCAGCACTTTGTCGTCGGGCGTACGTCTTTCCTCAATCGAAGCGTGACCTGCGGCACGTACATTAGGGGTCAGTCGCTTACCGCGCACACATCGCCGCAGGCCGCAGTGCCGCTTTCTGCGCAGGAGTGCCGCTCGGGGCGGGTCGGCGCAGATGTCGCCGGAACGATTGGCGGGCCCCAACGGCGGGGCCTCAAGTCAGTACATCAAACGCGGTCGTCGGCCGCTCCTCGTCCGGCGCCGCCTTCACGGTCGCGCGGGCCTGGAGGTGGGACGAGCAAGGGGTCATGGCACGATCAGGAGCGATGGGGGGTGGGTGGTGACCCAGGCCATGATGGCGTGGTCAGCCGCCTGGGCGCTGATAGCAGCCCTGGCTTCTGCCCGGCTCCTTCGCGTGCCCGGTCAGCCCGAGCCGTCCGTTAAGAATGGATATCGGTGGCTCGCCGTGGCCGCGATCTGCCTCGCCGCTGGCGCCACCGTTCAGCAGGCCTTCGGCGGACTGGCAGGCGGAGCATCCCCGCTGCGCCTGGCGGACCTGATCAGCCTGGCCGCCCTGCCTGCGCTCGTGATCGGCTTGGGCACCCTGACCTCGAAGTTCGCGGCGGCCGAGTCCGGGGGCCCCGGGGGCCCCGGGGGCCCCGGGGGCCCCGGCGCCCGCGGTCACGGGCCTCGAGGTGCCTGGGCGTCGAGGGGGATGGCCGTCGACACCTGCGTGCTCGTGGGCGCCCTTTTCGTGATGCTGCTCGTGACGCTGTTCGGCCCGGATTACGCGGGCGGGGAGATCGGGCGGGCCGCATTCGCGCTCGCGCTTGTCCGTCCGCTCGCTGACCTAATCGCGCTGGGCCTCGTCCTGCGGTTCTTCGTGCGGAGTTCCCGGCTGACCCTGGTGCCCGTGCTGGCGCTTGTCGCCGTGACCGTCGCCGACTCGCTGGCCGTCGCGGACCGGACCGCGGGGCGGGTGGGCGGCCTGGGATCGCAGTTGGCTGTCGCCGCGGCCCTCGTGTTGCTCGCGCTCACGCCGATGAGGATGCCCGCCCTGGAGGCCGCCAGGGGCGGAACGCCGGTTACCAGGTTCGTCAGGTCCGGTCACGGGGGCTCCGGAGGCAGGTCCTGGTCAAGCCCGACCACGGCAGCCGCGCTGGCCGCTACCGTGGCTGCCGCCATCGTGGTTACCGGGTTCGCCATTGGCGGCCGCCCGCTGCTGGCAGTTCCGCTCGCGCTTGCCGGGTCGGTGATGGTCTTGCTCCTTGTGGCCAGGCTGGCTGGCTTCGCCAGGCATGCTTCGGCAGTGGCCGAGGCGGCGCAGGAGTCAGACTGGATGTTCCGCGCGCTGGCCGGCACCACGAGCGACGCGGTGCTGATCTGTGACGTGGCCGGCACGGTCGTGTACGCGAGCCGCACCGTCGCTGAGTTCGGTTATGTTCCCGATGACCTGATCGGAATGCGCCTCGCCGATGTCGTCCACCCGGAGGACCGGCCGGCCGGGATCAGGGCCGCGATCGCCACGTTGCCTGACGCGGCCGGGACCGCGTCCTTCGCTGGGCGGGTGCGGGGAGCCGATGGCTCCTGGCGGCATGTGGAGTCCACCATGTCGCGTTACGGCGCAGCCGGCGAGCCGGCCAGGCTGCTCATCACATCACGGGACGTGAGCGACCAGGTCGCGCTGCGTCGTCAGCTCACCCAGCTGACGTTCCACGACGGACTTACCGGCCTGCCGAACCGTGCCTACGTCGAGGAGCGGGTGAAAGACCTGACCAGCGGGCCCGACCCCGAACCTGACGGGCTCCGTCGCTCGAACGATGGCCGCAGGCGCGAGCCGGCCGGGCCGATCCTGGTCGCCGCCATCCTCGTTGACTTCGACGGATACGCGGCCGTCAACGAGATCGCTGGGCACGCGGGCGGCGATCTAGTGCTGGCGCAGGCGGGCCGCAGGCTCCGCGCGGCCGTTCCGCCGACCGCCACGGTCGCGCGCTGGGGTGGCGATGAGTTCGCGGTACTCCTCGGCTCGGATACCACCGACCAGGAGGTCATCGAGCTGGCCGAACGGCTCGCCGGCGTGATCACGGCCGAGCCGTTCACCGTCGCGGCCAAACAGATCGCGCTAACCGCCAGTGTCGGCGCCGCCGTGAGCACCGCCGACCAGGCGGGCCAGGTCCTCGGCAACGCCGGAACCGCGCTGGCGAAGGCTCAGGAAGCGGGGATCGGCCGGGTAGAGATATTCGCGCCTGATATGCACACCGCAGCCGAGCGCCGGATCGAACTCGCCGCCGACCTGGGCCTGGCGATCGCCGAGCGGCGGCTGGAGGTCGAGTACCTGCCGGTCATCGACCTCCGGAACTCCCAGATCCGCGGAGTCACCGCGGCTGCCCGCTGGACTCGCGACGGCGAGGTGGTCCCGGCCGCTGAGTTCCTGGCTGTGGCCGAGGAATCCGGGCTGATCGTCCCGCTCGGAGAGTGGATGCTGAGTCGGGCCTGCCGCCAGATGGCTGCCTGGCGGACCGCGGGCACGGCGATCGGGCTATCGGTGACCTGCACCGCAAGGCAGGCGAGCGGGCCGGGCTTCGTCGGCACCGTGCTCAACGCGCTTGAAGAAGCCGAGCTGCCGCCCGAACTTCTGACGCTGGAAGTAAGCGAGCGAATGCTGACCGACAGCCCCCCGCCGGTCGCCGCCGACCTGGCGGGACTGCGCGGGAAGGGCGTCAGGATCGCTCTAGCCGCCTTCGGCACCGGCCTGATGTCGCTGGCCGGCCTGCGTCAGTCCGCTGTCGACGTGATCAGGATCGACCCGTCAGCCATCGCGGGCCTCGACAGCGACCCGGCCCTTGAGGTGCTGACGAAGACGATTATCCAGCTCGGTCATGACCTGGGTATCGAGGTGATAGCCGACGGGATCGAGCGGCCTGAGCAGCGCTGGCGGCTCGAGTCCATGGGCTGCCTACTCGGCCAGGGACCGGGCGTTGCCGCGCCGATAGCGGAGACCGAGCTTGAGTCCGCGATCGCCGGTCAGGCCGAGGACGCCCCGTGCAAGGCGGCCAGCTGACTTGGCTATTGAACGATGAAGATCCGCTAAGATCCCGCGCATGCGGCAAAGCACTCGAATTGCGGTCATCGGCGGCGATGGCATCGGCCCTGAGGTGATCGCTGAAGCCGTCAAGGTGCTCAAGGCTGCCGCTGCCGACGATGTAATCGAGACCACGAGCTACGACCTCGGCGCGCAGCAATACCTTCGCACGGGCGAAACCCTGCCCGGCTCGGTCCTGGCCGAGATCGCCACCCACGACGCGATCTTGCTCGGCGCGGTCGGCGACCCCAACGTTCCCAGCGGCATCCTGGAGCGCGGCCTCGTCCTGCGGCTGCGGTTCGAGTTCGACCAGTACGTCAACCTGCGGCCGGTCAGGCTCTTCCCCGGAGTCGGCTCGCCGCTCGCGGCCACCACGGCTGCCCCCATCGACATCCTGGTGGTCAGGGAGGGCACGGAGGGCGCGTACATCGAGGCGGGCGGGATCCTGCGCAAGGGCACTCCGGCCGAGGTCGCGATGCAGGAAAGCATTAACACGGCCTTCGGCGTCGGCCGGGTCACCAGGCACGCCTTCGGCTGCGCTGCCGCCAGGCCGCGGCGCAAGCTGACCCTGGTGCACAAGACGAACATCCTTGCCCATGCCGGTGACCTGTGGCGGCGGACCTTTGAGACCACCGCCGCTGACTTCCCTGGCGTGAGCGCCGACTACTGCCATGTCGACGCGGCGCTCATGTACCTGGTCACTCAGCCCGATCTGTTCGATGTAATCGTCACTGACAACCTGTTCGGGGACGTCCTGACCGCGCTGGGCGCGGCGATCGCGGGCGGCATCGGCCTGGCAGCGAGCGCAAGCATCAACCCGGATCGGACCGCACCGAGTACCTTTGAGCCTGTGCACGGTAGCGCGCCAGATATCGCGGGAAAGCAGCAGGCTGATCCGACAGCAGCGATCTTGTCGGCGGCCATGCTGTGCGACCATCTCGGCATGACCTCCGAGGCATCAAGGATCGAGCAGGCGGTGGCCGACGATCTGCTTGAGCGGCAGGGCGAATGGGCCGCCAGGAGCACGGCAGAGGTCGGCGACGACATAGCCGAGCGAGTATCCGGCTAGACGCCGCCATCGGGGAGACCGGTCGGCGGCGTCGAGCGACTGGACTCGCCGGTGCCTGCCTGCCGGCTGGCCGGCCGCTGGTAGGTGGTCAAGATGGTTAGATGCGGGCCGTCGGCAGGGACGGGGACCGCGTCGGGCCGGGCAACGGCGCCTCCGGTGCCCGGGCCGTGCGAGGGAGGATCTGCGATGAATGCCAGCCCGAATTCCACGATCAATTTTGATCTGCACGCATCCGCGCAGCGCGTGCCCGACGAGGTCCGGGCACGCCTGCTCGAGTCGCCCGGCTTCGGCCAGGTGTTTACCGACCACATGATCTCGCTCCGCTATTCGGCCGACCAGGGCTGGCACGACGGCAAGCTTGAGCCGTATGGCCCGCTCATTCTCGATCCGGCGACGGCCGTCCTGCATTACAGTCAGGAGATCTTTGAGGGGCTCAAGGCTTACCGGCAGGATGGCGGCCCGATCGTGGCCTTCCGCCCGCACGCCAACGCGGCTCGCTTCCGGCGCTCGGCGGCCAGGATGGCGATGCCCGAACTGCCGGATGACGCCTTCGTGCAGGCGATCGAGCTGCTGGTCTCCCACGACAGGGACTGGGTTCCGGCCAACCCTGAGCACAGCCTGTACCTGCGGCCCTTCATGATCGCGACGACGGTGGCACTCGGCGTCGGCCGGCCGGCAAGTTCGTACCTGTTCCTGGCGATCGCCTCGCCAGTCGCGAGCGTGTTCACGGGCGGCGGGCAGCGCACGGTCTCGGTCTGGCTGGCCGAGGGCTACACGCGGGCGGCACCGGGCGGCACCGGCGAGGCGAAGACGGGCGGTAACTACGCCGCATCCTTCCTCGGTCAGCAGCAAGCCGTGGACAACGGCTGTGACCAGGTCGTCTGGCTCGATGCCGTGGAGCACCGCTGGGTCGAGGAGATGGGCGGAATGAACCTGTTCTTCGTCTACGGCTCGGGGAAGGACGCGCGGATCATGACTCCGCCGCTGACGGGGTCGCTGCTGCCCGGCATTACCAGGGACTCCCTCCTGACGCTGGCCCCCGACCTCGGGATACCGGCGAGCGAGGGGACGATCTCGGTGGGACAGTGGCGATCAGGATGCGAGTCCGGAGAGATCACGGAGGTGTTCGCGTGCGGCACCGCGGCCGTGATCACGTCAGTCGGCGAGGTGAAGGGCGCGACGGGCAGCTGGACGATCGGCGACGGTCAGCCGGGCCCGGTCGCGATGCGGCTGCGCGAGCAGCTGCTCGGCATCCAGTTCGGCCGGCTGCCCGACCCGTACGGCTGGGTGCACAAGATCGCCTAACGGAGACGACGCCATCCTTGACGAGCCCGTTCTCGGAGCGGTCAAATCGCCCGGTCGGGCACCGGGGGCACGTGAGGCGCGTCAGGTTACCGGCAGGCTGCGGCACGCACGCCTGGCCCTGCTCGCATTTTTCGCTCTGCTCGGCATCACCAACGGCGACTGGCTGGCGCGAATCCCGGCGCTGGCGCACGGCCTGAACTTGTCCAACGGCATGCTGGGGCTCGTGCTGCTCGCGGGGCCGGCCGGCTCGTTCGCCGTAGCGCCGGTCGCCGGGGCGCTCGTGGACCGGTTCGGCAGCCGGGGCCCCGTGATCGCGGGCGGATTCGCGGTCGCGCTGCTGCCGATCTCGTTCGGGCTGGCGCCAGGCCAGGTCGTGCTGATGGCCGCAATGTTCGCGTTCGGGGTCGCCGCCGGCATGCTAGACGTCTCCATGAACGCCCAGGCGGTTCAAGTGCAGCAGACGGTCGGCCGCCAGCTCATGACCTCGTTTCACGCCTGCTACAGCTTCGGAACCCTCGCCGGAGGGCTGGTCGGCGGCGCGTTCGCCTGGCGCAACGTCGGAACCGCCGCCGACTTCGCGGCCGTCGCCATCCCGCTGGCCGTGCTGGCCGCGCTGTCCGGGCGGTTCCTGCTCGCGCGGGGCGGTCCGGCACCAGCCCCGCCGGAGCGGTCGGCGAAGGCCGCGGTGCGGGCGACGGCCAGCCGCCGTGACTGCCCTGATGCCCGTGGTGGCCCTGGTCGTCGTCGTGGCCTCCGTGGCCGCCGGATTTCTCCCCTGGTCGTGCTCAGCATGTTGGCACTCTGCTCGCTGCTCGGCGAGGGCGCGGCCGAGGGCTGGAGCGCCGTCTACCTGCGCGACAACCTCGGCACGTCGGCTGGGTTCGCCGCCATGGGTTACGCGGCCTTCGCGCTCACCATGGCCGCAGGCAGGCTGGTCGGCGACCGGCTGGCCGACCGTTTCGGCCCGGTCGCGCTGTTGCGAGCCGGCGGCGTGCTCGCGGCGGCTGGCATGGTCCTGGTGCTGGTGACGGCGGCGCCGGCCGGCGCGCTGGCCGGATTCGCCGTCTGCGGAGCTGGCCTGTCCTGCACGTTCCCGCAGATGCTGGCCCTGGCCGGGGTCATCAGGCCGGATCGGCCCGGTAGTGCCATCGGCATGGTTGCGGGGACCGGGTATGCGGGACTGCTCACCGGTCCAGTGCTGATCGGCGGTCTCGCCAGCCTTGCGGGCCTGACCGCCGCCCTGGGACTGCCAGCCCTGCTGGCGCTCGGCATCGTCGCCGGCGCAGGCTACGGAGTTCCGCGTGAACACCGAGACGCGCAAGTGACGTCCGCCGGTCGCTAGGGTTGGTTGGATGGACGACAAGGAGATAATCGGGCGCGTCGATGAGCTCATCAAGACCGAGCGCGAGCTTCGGGACAAGCTGGCCGCCGGCCAGCTGACGGCCGAGGAGGAGCACGCGGCCCTGAGGTCGGTCGAGGAGGCTCTCGATCAGTGCTGGGATCTGCTGCGGCAGCGGCGGGCACGGCGCGAGTTCGGCGAGGATGTCAGCGAAGCCGCCCCGCGTCCCGCCGAGGAGGTCGAAGGGTACCTGCAGTAGCCTCCGGACGATCGCCCCGCGACCTGGTCGCTACGCTTTGGCCATGCGGATCGCCAGGTTCAGCCGCAGCGGCGAGGTCAGCTACGGGCTCGTGCTGGGACCCGACCGGCCTGCGGGTGAGGCGGGCCGGCCTGCGGGTGAGGCGGGCGGGCCTGCGGATGGCACGGGCACGGCGAGCGGCACCGGGTCTGCCAATGGCTCCGGTGTCAACGGCTCGGCTGTTAACGAGGGCCCCACGGCAGATCAGCTCATGGTGGCCCAGCTCGCTGGGCATCCGTTCGGAGGGCGAGCAGAAGACATCAAGCTGGCGGGCGTCCGCTATCCGCTGGCCAGTGTCCGCCTGCTGGCACCGATCCTGCCGAGCAAGGTGATCTGCGTCGGCAAGAACTACGCGGACCGTGCGCGAGAAATGGGCACCGAGCCGCCGGAAGAGCCGGTCATTTTCCTCAAGCCCTCGACGGCGGTCTCGGGGCCCGGCGACTCCATCGTGCGGCCGACCGACCTCAGCGAGCGGGTCGACTACGAGGGCGAGCTCGCCGTCGTGATCGGCCGCCTTTGCCGGCAGGTTCCGGCCGGGCGCGTCCCGGAGGTGATCTTCGGCTATACGTGCGCCAACGACGTCACAGCGCGCGACCTGCAGGCCAGAGACGGCCAATGGACCAGGGCCAAGGGCTTCGACACGTTCTGCCCGCTCGGCCCGTGGATGGAGACCGACGTCGACCCTGCGGACCTGGAGCTGTCGACCAGCCTAAACGGCGAGGTCAAGCAGCATTCCCGAACGTCGCTGATGTTGCACGGCGTGGCGGAGCTCATTATGGCTGTCAGCCAGGTGATGACGCTGCTCCCTGGTGACGTGCTGCTGACCGGAACCCCTGCCGGGGTCGGGCCGATGGGCAAGGGAGACCAGGTCTCCGTCACCATCGAGGGGATCGGCACGCTCACCAACCCGGTGACCGACCGCGACTAGCGGCGGCGCATGACCGGATCCGAGGGTCGTCGAGGTCGCCCGGCGCGGGTTGGAGGTACCCGCGCGGTTCGGCTACACTTCACAGGCGACCGGGCCCTGGTGGGCTCGTTCCCATGGGGTATGGGGTAATTGGCAGCCCGACGGGTTCTGGCCCCGTTAGTCTAGGTTCGAGTCCTGGTACCCCAGCGACGTGCGCACAGAGCGGGGTACCGGCATGGTGACCGCATCAGGACCGCGCGTTGACCAGCACGGATGTACCTGGCCCCGTCGTCTAGCGGCCCAGGACGCCGCCCTCTCAAGGCGGTAGCGCCGGTTCAAATCCGGTCGGGGCTACGAAGGTAGTTGCAGGTCATGGGCCTGATCGCTGATGGTGGCCGTCGGGCCCATGATCATTTGTCCGTCGTATGTCCGTTAGTTCAAGCGTCACGAGGCGGTCCTCAGCGTCAGCAGAAATGTCGTCTCGGCACCCCGACATCAGGCTTGCCGTCGATGATTGAACCCGGCCGGGTGTTCCGCCGAGCGGATGGCGACGAGGCGCTCGATACCGGTCGGCCGAGCAGTTGCGAGTCTGGGTGGCAAGACCAAGCGGTGCCTGGCGGGCGGCATCGATCGGTCGTTGGTCGCGATGGCTGTCGAAGGTGTCATGTCAGGCGCGCTCGCCGCCGAGGTGAAAAATCTTCGAGCCGAGCTGGCCGAGGCCGAAGAGTCCGCACCATGCCGCCTGGAACGCCGCAGCTGACCCCGATCCATCACGAAATCCTGGCTCGGTCGACCGGCTGCTCGCAGACCCCTTTAGCGGGTACGCAGGCTCGGAAACCGACCCGTCACGGGACGTCTGCGCTGATGCCGATGACCTCGACGCTGACCTGGTGGCGCGCCAGCAGTTCGCGGGCAGTATGCGCGAGCGTGACCTGCGAGAACGGGAAGAGCGTGTCGGCACTGAGTTGCTGACCGTCCTTGAGGAGGATGCCGAAGATGACCTTCTTGGGCTGGAAGTCAGCCGGGAGAATCCTGCCCTTGGGATGGTCGTGCACCTTGGCGATGAAGTCGGCTCGTGCGTCGGCGTTGTTGGCGAGCGTCTGCATCGACACCAGGGCCTGACTGAACAGATGGCTGAGCGGGGCCGATCCCCTGGCCCGCTTGATGTGAATGAGTTCGTTGTCCGGGCCGAGCAAGTCGCACGCTTCGAAGCCAGTGTCCTCATGCAGGCCGGCCCGCACAAGATCGCGGTCAAGGTTGACGTAGCCGGCACGGACGTCCTGGACGTGCTGGTTGTAGCGGCGTTCATCGCGCGCGGGATCCCAGGCAGGAAGGTCGAGCGACGGCGCGGCCGAGATCAGATCCTCGACCTGACGGCGGATGGAATCGATGTATGTGGCGCCGATCTCGTACCATTTGCCGTCAGCGAGGAAGAACCGGCGTGATCCTCTGGTCAGCGTGGCCTCAAGCCAGTTGATGGCACGGGAGCTGCCCAGGGGCTCCTCGGCGTCAGGGCCTGCGAACAGGTAGACGTGGCCGCTGCGGAGGGTGGCGAGCCGCTTGCCATCGCGCTGGTTCCTGGTGCGGCGCAGGATGTCTTCGAGGTCGAGCTGATCGGCTTGTATCGGAGGGCTGCCGATCCTGATGACAAGAGACTGAGATGCGAGGAACGCATCTAGCATCGCCGCCGGGACGACTGGTGACAGGTATTCGGCCGCCAGGTTTTCTGGCCAGCCGAGTAGCTCGTCGAGGTCGGCGTCAAGATCGTTGGCAAGCGTGCCGGTGCCGATGGGCACGATGTTCTCGATCGGTTCGAGGGAGGGGTCCGGCGATCGGTCGCGGCAGACCGCGGCGATGACCCGGATGTCGCCGACGAGCGCAGTCGGTTCGACGCCGAGCCGGAGGTTCAGGCCAGCCGCTCCGTCGATGCGAGCGGCTCGCCGTCCGCTGGTGCCGGAGGTCAGGTCGGTTGTCTTGAGTTCCCCGCCTAGGTGGCCCACGATGCCGGCGTAGGCTTCGAGGCCGTAGCACCAGATGGGAAGTCCGCCGGGGACGAGGACAGAGTCCTGGCGACCGTGTGATGCGGGAAAGCGCTGCACCAGGCGGTTGACGTGCTTCGGATCGAGCTGGCGGATAGCGTACCGCAGCCCGAATCTCTGGTCCTTGCACTCGTCGCGCAACAGCCAGCGACCGGCCCCGTAGGTGATGCCGTAGACCTGGCCATCGACGGTTAGCAGCAGCACGGCGCCGGACCGCTGGTCTGTGAAGGAGACCGGGATCCCGGTTGTGATCCGCGCGTCGGCGCACCAGTCGGCGTCGGATGGCGCCGAGCTGTAGGCAAACAGGGCCGGGACCTGGAGGCTGGTGGGAACTGCCAGCTGGTAGCCCTGCTCCCGGATGCCGTCGTCGTCAAGAGCTGATCGGAGCCCGTCGGGCGTTGGGTCAATATCGGGGAGCAAGTAAAGGGTCTGCCGACGGGTAGCCGGAAGCCCACGAGATCGAGACATGCGATTACCACCGATGGGGGTTGCTGCCTGGAGGTATTGGCAGCGGTTGAGAATTCGTTCGCCGTGAACGGGAGCAGTCGGCGGAGATCAGCCAAGATGCCGGTCTTCGGTGGCGGCTAGCAGCCTGACGGCACATCCAGTGTATGTACCGATCACGAACTGTAACGCGATTTCGCCTGGCGCGAACCTGCCCGCGTTCCCGGTCAGGGTCAGCCTCAGGCCGTTGACGAGCTGGCCCAGGTCGGACACTGTCTCAACTACCCGGACGGAGCGTGTCGATCAACCTCGACCCGGCCACGCCCACGCTTCGGCTATCTGCTTAAGTTCACTGACGGTCAGCAGCCAGGCGTCCATGGAGTGCCCACGCTTACCCCTCGTGCTGTCTTCATGGATCGGCATGTACACGGCCAACATGCGCTCGTAGGAAGAGAGGCGCGGGCTATGTGAATTGCCGTTGTCGCCGATCTCGGCCAACCGCGACTTGATCTCCGTCCACCGGTCCGTGCCGACCAGGTGGCGTCGGCCCTCACGGGAGTCGTTCAGGTCAAACCCGCCAAACCGAAGCCGACCTTCGTTGTCCTTCCCCAGCGCCCCACGGTCGTCCGCCGACAGCCGATCGATGCTGGCACTGAGCATGCGGAACATGTCAAGGATGTCCCACAACAGTTTGCACTCGGACCTCGACATCTCTGGCTGCATGGCCCCGAAGACCGTGCCGTACTCTCCGGCGTATCCCTCGCGAAGCACCTCGGCCATCGTGTGGTTGTGCTGCAACTCGTACTCGTCGTCAGCGTGAAGTAGCGCCAGGATCTCGTACTGCAGTGCCAACACCTGGCGCTGCTGAAACGAAAGCGCACGGGGTACGTCGGCTCGTATCGGGACATGTCGGCCCAGCAGGGCGTCGATCTGGTCACGGAGAAGGTCGCTGAGGGTCACGCCTCGCGTGCGGGCGAACTCCTCCAGCTCCTCCCTCGTGTTGTCATCAAGTCGGATTGTCACAGTCGCCATCGGGCTTCCTTGGTAGTTCAGTCTGACGTTACGTATAACGGTAGCACGCTGCGTCAGACAGCAGTACGGCACTGATTCTTTAGTCGGTTGGCGCCCTGCGGCGCTGAGTTACCTAACGGGACGCCCTCACCGGCTGGCCGGGTACCCTGACTGGGGCTGCTGGGTTGAACTCGACTCCCGCGCTGATCAGCATGATCGTGTTCATCATCTACTCGCAGGCACTCAACGTCTCGTGCACGTGGTCTATTGGCGAGCGAGTCAAGAAGGGCCAGGTGAGCCGCATGAGGAACCTGAAGGTGAAGGCCAGTGGCCGGGTGGCGGCACTCCTCGCTCCGGTATGCGCTGGTTTGACAGGGCTTGCCGGGCTCAGCGGGGAGTCGGGTTGAGCCCAGCAGCCGCGTCTTAAGTCTGCCAGTTCGAAGGGTTGACCACCACGATCGTGAGCCCAGCCAGCAGCACCAGGGAGACCCGCATACTTGTGCCGAGGCTGCCTGCCGTGGCCGCCATCTTCAGCGTGCTGCGGGGAGCAGACGATGAGCATCCTGCGCTTGACCGCGCCGTGCTGGTCCGCGTCCTGGTGACTGGAGACGACCCGGCCACGCGAGACCGCGTGATCCGGGCAACCAACCGGCAGACGTCCGTCCCGGCCGCCTCCCTGCGGGCCACGGACGACGTCCAGCGCAACATCGAGGCGTATTTTTTGGGCCGCGGCTGGTTCTACGACCGCCGGAAGAATTTCTACAGGAACAACGGCAAGAGTCCCGAGCGCATCGTGGGCATCCCGCTGCTGGCGCAGGCTGTGATGGCCATGGGGCTCAGTCGCCCCGACAACTCGCGAGCGCGGCCATCCAGCTTGCTCAAGCGTGATGACGATTACAGGAAGATCTTCCCGAATACCCTTCCGTTGGAGATTTACCTGTGGCTTGCCGAATCTCAGAAGGCGGTCGACGCCTTCCTCCTCTCTGAGGCAGCCAATGCCACAACTCCGGAGCGGACCAACCTGCGGTTCCATCTCGCCATGGTTGCCGCTGCGAAACTGGTCGGCAAGCAAGTACACTCGCCTGCGCAACTACGGTCGGTGGCCATGGCTCAAACGCCGATCACGGATGCTGATCTTCCGTCTTGTCTGGAGTTTTTGCGAGAGTGCTTCGTAAAATTCGGGGGAAAAGCAGGGGATTCAGCCGACAAGATCGCGAAGGGTCCGGAGTTCGTCGAGTTCCTTCTCGATCAAGCGCAGTCGCCCACAGGTGTAATCTCGGCCTGAGCCGCACAGACATCATGTGGCGCGAGCCATCGCATGGCATGCAAGAGGTCTGGGGTTCGAATCCCCATAGCTCCACAAGGAATTGCAGGTCAGGGCATATCTTCTGACTCCTAAGGACTGGTTCCAAGATCGTCTGACCGTCATTTGACCGTCATGGTGAACGTGGAACGGCGGCATCGATCCGCACGGATTGGCCTCCGATGACAGGCTGATCCGGTCAGGCGGCCGCTGAAATTGAACAAGCCGGAGGTCGAAACCTCGCCGACGGCGGCGCGGTTGCACGAAGGTACTGGGCTGGCGGGTGTAACTGCCGTGTCCTTTTGCTGTCCATGTGCGAGAGGTCGGGAGGAGGTGGCGACTGGTGCATATCAGCCGTGTCCTGGTACGGAACTTCCGGAATTTCTTAGAACTGGAGATCGATCCGATTCCCCGTAGCGCGGTGATCGTTGGGGAGAACGGGATCGGCAAGTCGAACTTGCTGCATGCGTTGCGGCTGGTTCTCGATCCGGATCTTCCGGACAGCGCCCGCAAGCTGCGTGCCGAGGACATCTGCGAATACGCAGCGACGACCATCGAGGACGGTGTCGAGGTCCGCATCGAGGTCGATGTCACTGACTTTGAAGGGGATCTTGCCGCCGAGGCGACCTTGGATGGGTGCTACGTCAGTCTTGATCCGCTGGTTGCGAGGGTGGCGTATGTGTTCCGGCCGCGCGAGGCTGTCGATGGTTCCTCGCGGAAGCTCAGCCGTGACGACTACGACTGGGAGATCGTCGGAGGCCCGGATGGGGAAGCCGATGCCCGCCGGATCCGCAGGGACGTGTCGGTCAGCGTGCTCCCGGCCCTTCGCGACGCCGTGTCCGAGCTGTCCAAGTGGCGCGGCTCCCCGCTGCAGGAACTGTTGGAAGCGAGGCCGCCTAACGCCGATGCGCTCGACGCCGCAGCCAAGAGCATCACCGATGCGATGGATGTGCTGGCCGGCGATGATCAGATCACCGCCATTGCCGGCGAGCTATCGCAGCGCCTGACGGACATGGC
>Ga0209240_1000130_pt1 | contig 28384 bp, 20 predicted proteins | sample GraSoi_2013_80cm_FD_185828 | JGI IMG/M metagenome (GOLD analysis project Ga0209240, IMG submission 185828) | Grasslands soil microbial communities from the Angelo Coastal Reserve, California, USA - Sample 9_17_2013_80cm (SPAdes) (version 2) | ecosystem: Environmental > Terrestrial > Soil >...
CCGCCGCAGATAACCGATTCATAAAGTCCAGCCCGAACCAACTGAAAAGCGTGACCAATGGCATTGGTACCAGATGCGCAAGCATTGGAAATAATTTGCGTAGGAATTCGCCAACCGAATTTTTCCTGCACATCCAGCACCGGCTTCTGAGCCATATAATTAGCGACCGCGCGAGCGGCGCCGGCCCGGGGCCTGGATTCGATCAATGACCGATAGAAGCGTTCGCCGTTAAACATCCCGCCGCTCGAAGTCGATATGACCATCATTTGCGGAACGATCTGTCCGGCTGTTCTTATGGCCTCACGGGTTGCCTGAAGCATCATTAAGGAGCTGCGATCAAGCCGCTGGTTTTTCCGCGTCATTGGCTCTTTCAGCCAATCATTCGACACCTGCCCGGCGGTCCGGCATCGCGTCTTTGAAACATCAAAAGCGGTGACAGGAGAAACACAGTCGGCTCCGTTGCGCAGGCTTTTCAGATTCTCGGCATTGTCCCCTCCCAAAGGTGACACCACTCCGAACCCGGTGATCAGAACTCGCTGCATTTTGGCATTAGAAGACATCAGTCCGGCTGCGTAAGTGGTACACCACGCCGAGAACGCCGACAATGCCTTCCGACCTATGGGTCTCATAAGCCACCTGGGTCCCATTCATAAAAAGTAATCAGTAGTCAGTAAGACAGTAATCAGTCTTGGAAGCCGGCGGGCCATCGAGTGGGTCTCGGCCGTGTGCTCTCCTAGCCCAGACATTCGTTCCCTTTGACGCCGTTCGGCCGGAAGACTACCCTTTATGATGGTCACCAGCGCGAGCGAATCGCCTCGGTATCCCATCCAGCGTTTCTGTTGGATGATGGCCAATGCCGCGCGTTTGAAGTGCCCGACCTGTGGACGTAGACCGATCTTTATTCCCTGGTACCAGGTCAGAGGTCTTCGGGATTGGTTCATGCCTTTGGATGGCTGCCCGGACTGTGGCTACCCGTACGAACGTGAGCCTGGCTATTTCTTGCTCTCAATTTTTGCCATCAATTACGGTGTTGGCGCCTTGATTGGGCTGGTCCTTTATCTGATTTTTGATTTCTGGGTAAAATTCCCGATCTGGTTAACGCTCGTCTTGGCGATCACGCCGATACCGATTTTCAATGTTTTGTTCGCCCGCCATTCCAAAGCCTTCTTCATCGCCTTTGATCTATTCTTTGATCCTCACACCCGGGATGAAGGGGACGGTGATCAACCCGCCAAGTTGCCGAATCCGTCCCGGCCTAAGCTTGATCCGGTAAAACACTAAACAGCTCCACCCGAACCGATTCATTCTGCCATCGGGTTCGATTCATTTCCTGCCCGCGTCTCTAGCCCGGCAATTGGCACGAATGGTCACCATCGCCGGGCCGGCCCCAATGTGGGCGTGAACATTTTTTTGAAATTTCATAATTTTTGTTATTGACGCCCACTTGACCGATTTCATATACCGCGGGTCAATCGCGGTAGTTTACAGGTCCAAACGGACGGGGTCTGCTCTGGCGCGGGATAGACGTGCATTGAAGGAAATAAAACAAGCTCAGCAGTCCAGTCTATCACTTCGGCTTCGGGGAAAGCAGGACGCAACTCTGGACCGGGGAAGTATGGCTAACGGTTATTTATGCATGGAGTGTACGCATCCTACGGCGTTGGTCTAAATGTCAGTCCCTGTTTAGTCCTCCCGGATCCTATCTAAGTCGAGCCGCGGATCCGTCACTAATCGGATCCCGTTACTCGGTACTATCAAATTCGCTTTCCGAGTTTCGTTCCACCAGGTGAGATTGGTCTCGCCGATGGCGGATCTACCAATTTGGCTTTACCAGGCTTGGACTAGATCTCCGCGGTGACTTGGTAACACCAGAGAACGGAACTTACGGTCGCGTTACCTTTCTGCCTCCAAACGGAATTAACTAACCGTTAGAGGTCGGACAGTAATGGTGTCTCTCTTTGTCTATAAATTAGCCGCGGTCCACCCAGCTAATAACATATAACAATTTGCCATAGAATCCGGGAGATAACTAACTATACCAACCGCGGTTTTGAACCATCGAGATGTTAGGTTTCCAATCAGACTCGACCGAAGAACCCCTTATTTCCTAGTTCGAATGGGGCTTATAGAGACTCGGGCTTGACTTGGGTTTCTCACCTAACCAAGACTTGGTTAACCTATTTTATTATTTAGTTAAAAAAGTTAACAAATTTAACGATTAACCTTGAATTAACAGATTCTGCAATTTAGATAGCAGATCGTTCCGGCCTAATCTGAGGAAGCCAGAAATGTCTTTCTGAATTTCTTCCCTCTGCTCTCGGACGCCCGGGACTCCTCACTAACAATATGCAAGGTCTACTCAAAACCTGGGGCCGAGATTGGTCGGCCCATTCAGTTGGAGGCGCTGGCAGCCGGCGCCGATTGGGAAATACGGCGCTTGGTGGGCTCGTGTCTGCCTCGCTCCTATTTACATCCAGCGCAATGTTTGGCGCGATGACGAACATCGAGCTGTGTCCATTAGTTGCGAAATCCACCCTGGTTTCTCCGGTGGATACCAGCAAGACCGTCGGCGTGGTGCTGGCGCTGCCGTCTTCAGACCAGGCGGGTTTGAAGGCCTTTGTCGACCACGTGTCCAAACCGGGCGATCAGCTCTACCGCAAATACATCACTCCGCAGGAGTTTGCGGCCAGGTTCGGCGCTAACGCGTCTGATTATCAATTCCTGAAGGATTGGGCGGCTTCTAAGGGCCTAACCATCTCGCAGGAATCGGTCGGCCGCACGACTCTGTCCGTACGCGGCAGCGTGGAAGTGCTAAACCGGATCTTCAAAACCCAACTCAATAATTACAAGACCAGCGACGGAGTAAGCTTTTATTCGGCTGGCATTAAGCCGACGGTCCCGGCTGAAATCGGTTCGAAGGTAGTCGCCGTGATCGGTCTGACCTCGGGCAGACCGATTGCCGCCTTAGCCAAAGTCGGCAAGACGCTCGGTGAACACCCGGCAGCCAACTCTGCTCTTAAGCCGGCGGGCAGAACCGAAGCCTTAGGAACCGGTCCTGGCGGAACCTATGGTCCGCAAGACCTGCACACCGCTTACTCGATACCGAACTTTGGCGGTTTAGTGAAGGGTCAAACCCTGGCCGTATTCGAGCAAGGCTATTACAATCCAAGCGATGTCAGTTTCTACGAGACCTTTTTCAATACCGGGTCAAGCGTGAAACAAGTTCCTGTCTCGGTCAACCATTCTCCGATTTTCCTGGAGTCTGCGATCGAGCTCGAGGCCTGCCTCGATGTTGATATGATCATCGCCATGAACCCGAAGGTGGCTAAAGTCCTGGTGTACATCGACGATTACCAGTACGATCCGTTCGATGTTGCTATCACGGATGCCTTCACCCGGATCGCAGATGACGCCCAGGTAAGCGTTGTCAGCGCCTCCTATGGAGAAGATGAAGGCTTCTTCATTGCGGATGGTACAGAAGTGGCCTTGGACACCGCCTTACAACAATGCGCGGCCCAAGGCATTACTGTGCTGGCCAGTTCGGGCGACAGCGGTGCTTTCGGTAATGGTTTCAATTTTCCGTACAACGTCTCTAACCCAGCTAGCGATCCGTACATCACCGGCGTTGGCGGTACAAGTTTGCTGACCACTACAGGAGAGCAATACGAGCTTGAGACCGCTTGGAACGAATTCCCGTACTACGGAGCAACCGGCGGCGGTATCAGCACCTACTGGACACAACCGGCCTATCAAAACACTCCCTTTACCGGTTACACTGCCCAAAACGGCGGATCGACTACCATGCGGAACGTCCCTGACGTGGCCGCCGAGGCCGCTGTCACCACCGGTGTCGCAGTCTATGTCAGCGACCAAGGTGGTTGGTTCCAAGTCGGTGGCACCAGTGTTGCCAGCCCGCTCTGGGCCGGTTACCTGAGTAACATCAATGCCGCCCTGACCTGGACCGGTCTGGGAAACCTCGGGTTCTTTAATCCGACTTTGTACTCAGTTGGGGTTTCAGTAGGCGTCACCCCATCCGACTACATGTATGACATCACCGGTGGCTCTAACGGCTACATCCCATTTGGTGGCCCCGGTTTCTATAACGGTTTTGGTTATAGCAACACGACTGGCAACGGTTCAATATGGGGCGGCGGATTTGGCTTACAACTGCTACTCGGCGGGACACAGGCGGGGACCAAGCCGGGGTCGCTCCTCGTCGGGCTTAAAACTCCACCGACAGCCAATAGCGCTTCGGTCACCTGGACCAAATCTAGCGGCGCAGTGGGTTATGCGATCGGCCTTTATAGTGCCGGTGCGCTGTACAACAATACGCTAGGCTTTGTCAAAAGACCGCCCACGACCAGCATTACGTTCAAAAACCTGCTTCCCAGCACATTCTACAGGGTCTTCGTCTGGGGCTTCAATGCCAGCGGCGGATCGCCGGCCCCCGCATTCACCAGCTTCACGACTGCTCCTTAAGCGTTCGTGAGCCGTTGTAATTAGCGAACCAACAAGTATAACTCCGGCAGCCTCGAGAATTCTTCGGGGTTGCCGGCTTTTTGATGAGGGTGTGTGTCAACACGAGAGCGGACGGGTTCGCCGTGGCAGTTGCGGCAAAAAAGATTCAATGCGATAGCGTCGCATGCAGTCCCTTTTGGCTATTTTACAGCTCGCCGCGGTGGAGGTGAACGCTTGGAAGATCATCGGATGGACCGGAAACCTAATCTTTGGTCTTCGCTTTTTTTGGCAATGGATCGCTTCTGAGAGAGCGAAAAAAAGCATTATTCCCCCCGGTTTTTGGGAGATTAGCCTGTTGGGCAGCATGATCTACACAAGCTATTTCATCTTCTATCGCCATGATTCGGTTGGGATCATTTCCAATCTTCTGCCTCTTCCGCTGTACGCGAGGAACGTGTTTCTACACTGGCGAGAAGCAGTCAGCCATAAGAAGGCGCAAGATCCAACCAAAGAAGCTGATTCGTTCCTGGAATAATAACCGCGAATAGAACGGACGGCGGAAAGGACATTAACCGCGAATGCATCCGCCTCCGCCGAGCCTACGGCGCGACCGGCTGCGAATTAACGCGAATAAAAAACTTTACCGCAGATTAGGATCCGCCCCATCTACGTCCATCTGCGGTTGGACTCTTTCGCGTGAATTCGCGTCCATTCGCGGTTAAGATTTAGTTTGGGGTGTTTTTCTATGATTTATCTCGATAACAACGCAACGACAGCCATCGATCCACAGGTGCTGGACGCGATGCTGCCATACTTACGGGAACAATACGGCAATCCATCGAGCGCTTATTCATTCGGGAAGAAAGTCGCTCGGGCGATCGATCAGGCCCGGGAACAAGTCGCGTCCCTGGTTCATTGTGATCCAGCCGAGATCGTGTTCACCAGTTGCGGCACTGAGTCAGACAACAGTGCAATCCAGTCGGCGCTTCTGATTGATCGCGACCGCAAACATATTGTAACCAGCAAAGTCGAACATAGTGCGATCCTTAAGCAGGCGGAGACACTGGCTCGACGAGGCTACGAGATCTCTTGGCTCGACGTCGACGAGCATGGCCAGCTGGACCTCTCAGCGCTGGAACAAGCGATTCGGCCTGATACCGCCATTGTTTCGTTGATGTGGGCTAACAACGAGACCGGTGTGCTGTTTCCCATCGAAGAGATTGCCGCCATTTGCCAACGCAAACAGACGATCTTTCACACCGACGCGGTGCAAGCGGTCGGTAAAGTGCCGATTGATCTCGGGAGCGGCGCCATCCAATTCTTGTCGTTATCGGGGCACAAACTGCACGCCCCGAAAGGTGTGGGCGTCCTTTACGTAAACCGGCGCGCTCGGTTTAATCCTTTCTTGATCGGGGGTAGCCAGGAGGAAAAGCGGCGGGGTGGCACTCACAACACGGCTTCTATCGTCGGCCTCGGTAAAGCAGCGGAACTGGCGGCGCAACATCTCGCCGAAGAAAATACTCGGGTAAAGAATATGCGAGACCGGTTTGAACAAGAAGTCATGGCGCGGATCTCTGGCATTCAAATCAACGGAGATCCTGATCGCCGGCTTCCTAACACCGCGAATTTAGCCATTGAAGGAGCCGATTCGGAAGCATTGCTGATGTTGCTCGACCAGAAAGGGGTCTGTTGCTCGGCCGGTTCCGCTTGTACCGCCGGCGCACTGGAACCTTCTCACGTGCTTCGCGCGATGGGGTTCTCCACCGAGCGCGCCCGAGCCAGCCTCCGGTTCTCGTTTGGGCGATTCAATACAGAACAGGAAGTCTCGTCCGCGATTGGGATTTTAGAGACCGCCGTGGAAAAGGTCCGAGGTGCGAATCGCGGGGTACTTGTGGCGTAGCGGTTAGCGGTTGGCGGTTGGCAGTTGGCGGTTGGCGGTTCGTAATCGTCGTCATCCCGCCTTCGCCAAGCGACTCGACTGAGCTCGCCGACTTGTCCTCCATAGCTTCAGCGACGGAGGAAGTCCTACGGCGCGGCAAGCTGTCCTCGAATCGGGGCGGTGAGGTGTTGGCGGCGGTAGCGGAGTAGCAATGCTCAGGTTTGCTGGCCCGAGTCGGACTTATGTGACTTACGGGACCTATGAGTCGCGTCAGCGCTGTTTGGTAGTCAGTTAAATAAATGTTGCATCGCGTAACACGACTATGATAACACCGCGCGTTTCGGCGAACTGGCGATCTAGGAATGTCATTAGGATTTTTCCCCCTCCACTTCTCAGCCGCCGAGGGTTCTTCACTAGCTCACATGCAAGGTTTACACAAAATTCTTGCCCGGAGTCTTCCGGGCAATTCAATTGGCGGCGTCGCATCGCGGCGCCGCATGGGAGGTATCGCAGTTGGCGGAATGGCTTCTGCGTGGCTCCTACTAACGTCCAGCCCACTGTGTGCAGCCGGGACAACCGTCGAACTGTCGCCACTGGTTTATCAATCGGCGCTGGTTGCGCCGCTTGAGGATAGAAAGCAGATCAGTGTGTTGCTGGCACTACCGTCCGCGCACCCCGCCGATTTAGCGGCTTTTGTTAAGCATGTCTCTACCCCGGGCGATCCGCTTTACCATCAATACCTGACTCCGCCACAATTCGCCGACAGGTTCGGCGGTAGTGACGCGGATTATACAGCCCTGAAAAATTGGGCAGCCGCTAACGGGTTAGTCGTCTCTCAGGAATCGGTTGGCCGCATCAATTTGACCCTGCGAGGAAACGTATCCCGAATTCAAAAGATTTTTCAGACCCAGCTCAACACCTATCGTACATCGAGCGGCGAGACATTTTATTCGGCTAGCGTGAAGCCGACCGTGCCGGCAGAAATCTCATCGAAGATTTCCGGTCTAGTCGGTCTAACCGAGAGCAAGCAGCTTACCCCGTTGGTTAAGGTAGCCAAGACACTGGGAGAAGATCCACAAGTACGATCTGACCGGATGAGGACTGACTCGGGTGGGACCGGCCCGGGCGGAACCTACAATGCGAAGGATCTGCGCACTGTCTATAGCATTCCGGATTTCGGAAAGTACAAGAAAAACACCGTAATGGCCGTGTTTGAGCAGGGATACTACAATCCCACGGATACCGAAAAATACTTCACCGCAAACAACCTGCCCAACGTTCAACAGACCCCGGTCTCGGTAAATAAATCCCCGGTGGTGAACGAGCCAGGAGTCGAGCTCGAGGCCTGCCTTGACGTTGACATGATTGTTGGCACCAATCCGAACGTCTCTGAGGTCTTGGTGTACGTGGATGACTATCATTACGATTCGTTCCAGGTCGCAATCGTTGATGCCATCACCCAAGTTGCCAACGACGCCAAAGCGCAAATCCTGAGCATCTCCTATGGGCAGGATGAAGGGCTTCAGGGCAAGGCTACTTTAGACTCGGAAAACACGGCGCTTCAACAATGCGCGACCGAAGGGATTACCGTGTTCGCCAGCTCCGGAGATAATGGTGCTTATGGGAACGGAAGCAGCTTTCCCTACAACGTTTCCGACCCGAGTTCACAGCCCTTAGTAACCGGGGTTGGCGGTACCACCTTGTTTACCGGTCCAGGTCAACTGTGGGAAAATGAAAATGCCTGGGACGAGTTAAATAACAACGTTGGAGCAACGGGCGGCGGCGTTAGTTCATACTGGTCGTTACCTGATTGGCAAAATACAACGGTCGGTGGAACTGCGTATGTGACGGCTAACGGCGGATCTGCCACTTACCGGAACGTGCCGGATGTAGCAGCGGTGGGCGATCCGCTCACCGGCGTTGCTGTGTACGTCAAGGACCAAGGCGGCTGGATACAAGTCGGCGGAACCAGTGTCTCCTCACCAATCTGGGCGGGCTATCTAAGCACGATCAACGCCGCCTTCAGCCACTTCAATCTGGGTAACATCGGGTTCTTTAACCCGGTTTTTTACGCTGTCGGAAGCATCGATTTCGGCGTTGGCCAGCCGGCTGCCTATTGCCGCGATATTGTCCAAGGTCAGAACGGACTGATTGGATCCGCTTATCCCGGTTACTTCAACGGCTTGGGTTATAGTAATACGACTGGTAGCGGGACTATCTGGGGACAGGGGCTGGCAGCTCAGCTCATGATCGGGCAACACCAGGCCGGAGCACCTCCGGGCGCCATGTACGGCTTTAAAGTGAAAATCAACGGAACAGCCGCTGCGTTCAGTTGGACGCGTTCCCAGGGTGCGTCCGGGTACGTCGTGGGTGTCTATCATCGCGACATTTTCGGTAACCCCCTACCGACCGCGTATCTCACAAAGACTAACAAGTTGACCGTAAATCTGCCTCCGGTTCCTCTAGATCTATACGGCGACCACTACTTCACTTTTCTTTGGTCGTTTAATGCAAGCGGAGAATACGAAGTACCGACGGTCGTTAAATTCAATACGAAGTAGACGGTAAGGACGAGCTGCCGACTCGCCTGAAGCTCGTCCGGAATGGCAAATAGCAGATAGCAAATAGCAGATACGCTGTCACGGCCGAGCGAAGTGCCGGGATAATTTGCTATTTGCTATGTTCTATTTGCTATTGCGAAGGAGCTTCAGGCGAGTTCGGGAGCTCGTCCCGACCGCGAGTTACATCACAAAAAGGTCCATAAACCCGTCCACGGGCGCGTCGCGCAGCCGAGTAGAATCCGCAAAGAGAGACAGGATACGATTGGAGTTTTTTTCGGAGATCTTGCTTCGCAAGCTCTTCTCGAATTTCTCGAACAGCGGTGGTTCGCCCTCCTTCCTTCGGCGGGGATGACCAATGGGGTATTCCACCACTACTTTTTCGGTGGCGGAACCGTCCTGGAAGAAGACTTGGACGGAGTTACCGATCGAACGTTTTTCCGGATCCAGATAATCTTTACTGAATTGCGGATTCTCAATTACTTCCATCCTTTCCCGGAGAGCATCGATCCGCGGATCGGTCGCGGCCGAATCTTCGTAATCCTCGGCGGTCAGGCGGCCACGAATCAAGGGAACGGCCACCATATATTGGATGCAATGATCACGATCGGCCGGATTGTTTAACGGGCCGGCCTTATCGATGATGCGTTTTCCTGATTCTTGGGTCTCAATTACGATTTTGGAAATCTCGTCCAGGCGGTCCTTGCTCTGAACGAACAGCTGCAGGGCTGCTTCAACCGCAGTTTGGGCATGGAACTCTGCGGGAAACGCGATCTTAAAGAGGACATGGCGGATCACGTAGGAGCCCAAAGGCTGAGCCAACTGGATCGGCTGGCCGCCAAATAGAACATCTTGGAACCCCCAACGGGGCGCTGTCAAAGCGCTCGGATAACCCATTTCACCGCGAAGCGCCTGCAGACCATGAAAAACGGCCCGTGAAGTGGCGTCACCCGCAGCCCAACTTTTTCTCGAACCCGTGTTCGGGGCGTGGCGGTAGGTGCGGAGAGCCCCACCGTCGATAAAAGCGTTCGACAACGCATTGATAATCTCATCGCGAGAACCCCCTAATAATTTGGTGATTACCGCTGTCGAGGCAACGCGAACGAGAAGCACGTGGTCAAGCCCGACGCGGTTGAAGCTATGCGAAAGCGCCAGCACGCCTTGGATTTCATAAGCTTGAACCGCGGCTCTAAGTAGCTCGCGAATTGTTAATGGGTTGGACTTATCCTTACGCTGCCTGCTTAGATAATCTGAAACCGCGAGGATGCCCCCAAAGTTATCTGATGGATGGCCCCACTCAGCGGCCAACCAGGTATCATTGAAATCGAGCCATCGGATCATGGCGCCAATATTGAAAGCGGCTCGGACCGGTTCGAGCTCGTAAGAGGTACCAGGCACACGAGCACCTCCGGACAAAACCGCTCCAGGAACGATTGGTCCCAACAGCTTCGTGCAAGCCGGATAGGAGAGGGCTTGCAAAGCACACCCAAGACTGTCCATCAAACAGAGTTGCGCCACCGATTCTGCCTCGGCATCCACCGGTGAGTCGCTCAGAACATAATCCGCGAGCTGTTGAAGGAGAGTATCCGCAGAGGGTCGGATCGAAGTAGGGTTCATCGCAGTTTAAAGGGTTACTACACGTGAAGAGAGGGTATTATCCGCAGATTACACAGAACAGGTTCTGTGTAATCTGCGGATAATACCTTTTCTGCGGATCGTCAGCGCTTTTCAATCGGAACGAACGGCCGGGGCTCGGGGCCGACATATTCCGCATTGGGCCGAATCAGTTTGTTATTGGCGCGCTGCTCCTGTATATGGGCGGCCCAGCCGGCGGTTCGGGCCATTACAAATATCGGCGTAAAATGGGCGGTGGGGATACCAAGAAAATGATAGGCAGTCGCGCTGAAAAAATCCGCATTGGCAAACAGGTTCTTTTCTTCCTTCATCACCGCCTCGATCTCATCCGACACTTCGAAAAGGTAACCGTCCGGCGCCGATGGCGAGAGACGTTTCGACCATTCTTTGATAATCGTGTTGCGCGGGTCGCTATGTTTATAGACCGCATGCCCAAAGCCCATGATTTTCTGTTTATTGGCCAGGATCTCTAGCACCGCGGCCCGAGCTTCTTTCCGAGTCTTAAATCTTTGAACCAAAGCCATGGCCGCTTCATTAGCTCCGCCATGCAGTGGGCCTCGTAGCGTGCCGATTCCGGCCGTAATGCAGGAATACAGATCCGATAAGGTAGCGGCACAAACGCGGCACGCGAACGTTGAGGCATTGAACTCATGTTCCGCGTAAAGGATCAGAGACACATCCAATGCCCGGCGCGAGGTTTCACTCGGCGCGTCCCCATGCATTAGAGTTAAATAGTGTCCAGCCAGGGAATTGGCATCATCATCGGTCGAAATTCGTTCGCCTCTCCGGGAAAAATGGTGCCAATAGGCCAATGCGGCAGGAAAGACCGCCAGAAGCCGTTCCGCGATATCTTTTTGCAAGGAAAAACTCGACTCGGGTTCGAGCGATCCGAGAAACGAACAAGCGGTCCGCAGTACATCCATCGGGTGAGCGTCCGCCGGGATCAATTCGAGTACTTTCCTTAACGCTTCCGGAACGGGGCGCTTCTGTTTTAGCCTAAGTCGAAACGAATCAAGCTCCGGTTGAGGCGGTAAGACTCCATGAATCAACAGATAGGCGACCTCCTCAAACGCGGCTTGGGCAGCCAACTCCTCAATAGAATAACCGCGATAGGTTAAGCCGACTCCTTCTTTCCCGACCGTGGCTATTTCTGTTGAACCAACGGTTTGCCCACGTAAGCCGGTAGAGACTGGGGGAACGTTTACAGTGCTCATGCTTCTCGTTTCGCTTAATCTTTAGAGAATGAATCTAGCTTAGATTCATACTCGTGATAGTTCAGGATCTCGTACAGATGTTCTCGGGTTTGCATCGCGCTAACCACCGATTTCTGGGTACCGATTTGCCGGATGGCTCCATAGACGCTCTCGGCTGCCGCCGACATAGCGCGAAAAGCGCTTAGCGGATAAAGCACGATCCGAACATCGGATGCGCGCATTTCTTCGAGCGAAAAGAGCGGCGTTTTACCGAATTCCGTGAGGTTCGCTAACACGGGAACCTTAAGGCGCTCCGTAAACCGGCGGTAGTCTTCCAAGGAGGTAACGGCTTCTGCGAATATCAGATCGGCTCCGGCGTCGGCGTATTTCTCACATCGTTCCAGAGCAGATTCTACCCCTTCTCCGGCAATGGCATCGGTACGAGCCATCAGGACAAACGTTGGGTCGATCTTCGCGTCACTTGCTGCCTTGATCCGGTCGACCATCTCCCGCGTTTCTACCACCTCTTTGTTGGGACGATGGCCGCATCGTTTTGCCTGCACTTGATCTTCGATATGGCATCCGGCGGCCCCAGCTCGCCCGAGATCTCGAACCGCACGCGCAATATTAAAGGCATTCCCCCAGCCCGTATCCGCGTCGACCATAAGCGGCAAATCAGTGGCCCCGGTTATCCGCCGAACCTCCTCCGCGACGTCGTTCAGATTGGTCATCCCGAGATCCGGCAAACCAAATGAGGCATTAGCGACACCCGCACCGGAAAGATAGAGAGCTCGAAAACCGGCTCGCTCCGCAAGCAACGCACAGAAGGCGTTGATCGCACCCACCATTTGCAACGGTCTTTCCTCTTCCATTGCCGCTCGCAAGCGGGCACCAGGTAAGCTGGAGGAATAAGCGCTGGTCACCTTCTTTTCTTTTAAACCGCTAGGGGGAGGAGTTCAAGAAGTAGAGGAGTTCAAGGAGTTCAGGAGTTCAAGGAGTTCAAGGAGTTCGAGGAGTCCAAGGAGTACGAGAATTCTAGTCCGCGAAAGCCTCTCCGAAAATGCTCTAGGGCGGACTCTTCGAGATTTATCCCCGCAATTCCCTAGTATTCGCTCGACTTTTGAACATCTCCCTCTATTTGAACGCTCCTGAACTCCTGAACTCCTGAACTCCTGAACTCCTGAACTCCTGAACTCCTGAACTCCTGAACTCCTGAACTCCTGAACTCCTGAACTCCTGAACTCCTGAACTCCTGAACTCCTGAACTCCTTGAACTCCAACCGCGCTATAGTTTAGAACTGAGGCATCGCAGCCTATGGCCCAAATCGGTAAGTGCTCAAATCGCGTCGGATGTACTCTCGCTTATACGGGTCAAGAGATCCGGTTCGAAGGTTCGCCGGTTTGCCCGGAATGCGGGCAACCTCTCACTGAAGTCGCCAAGCCAAAAAAAAACAGCAAGCTCTGGCTGTTGATCCTGATTCCGGTCTTACTTCTAGTGGTTGCTGCCGTCGGATTTTACGCGGTAGAAAAATATCTCGTCGGTTCCGATGGCACGAAAGTGACTCCGACGGCTACTCCGCAGGCCTCTGCTACCCAGAGCCAAAGCGATGGAAAGATGGTCGACGGTAAGAGCAAAGTACCGGCCGACGTCCTAAATAAGGCCAACAATCAATCGGCGACTCCGGAGCCGACGGTCGCCGCTGCTACTCCAACCGCGAGCCCTTCCCCAGTCATCCAGCAATCGCCGCCGGCGCCGACCGAAAGCCCAACGGCGAGCAGCGGGGGCAAACCACCGCAGCCTGAAGGTTCGCCAGGCGAGGGCAAGACTCCGCCCGGACCGCAAAAGTCACCCGGATCCGGAGGAGGAGACAATGCCGGGCAAACTGTCGACACCAAACCAAAGCAGCTCTCTGCGGCCGAGATAGAAGCCACCAAGCAGGATGTATTGAAGCGAATCAGCGCGTTGCCAAAAATGAGCGAATCGGAGAAAACGAAACTCTCCGACAAAGTCGAGACTGCTCGTTATATGCAACGCGTCGGGGTGGTCTACTTTGAGAAGGGAAGCAGTCAACTATCCAGGCCGGCGATTGAAAAACTGGTCTCCTTATTTAAAGCACCCGAGATTGTCGAGAAGATCAGCGACCCCACCCTGGTGTTCATCGTCGCTGGCTATGCCGATTTAGGAGGAGATCCCCGAGGAAACCTTAGACTCTCCGATGAGCGAGCCCAAGCCGTCTCAAATGCGATGTCAGAGAACGCCGGGGTGATTAACCTCGTCCGCACCGTGGGCATGGGAGGAACGGATCTGCTGAGTAGCAGACGAGCCGACCAGAATCGAGCGGTCGAGATTTGGGCAGTAATCCCCTAAGCCAGCGGCCGAACTCGCCTTAGGCTCGTTCGGCAATAGCCAATAGCAGATAGCCAATAGCCGAGGGTCCGGCCAATCGAGTGCTCGCCAGTTTGCGTACCCTTTTGGCTATTGGCTATCGGCTATCGATCATTGCCGAACGAGCCTAAGGCGAGTTCGGCCGCTGGCTAGCGGGGTAATAGTCGCAGCCCAATACGCAGGGCGTCGAACTCGACGTGGTGGCGAACTTTATCCAAAGGACGGCGTTCACCTCTGGGCAACGTCACCCCGTCCAAGCGTAGAGGTCTGGCGACGTTACGGGGCGTCAAAATAAACCATACGCCTTGGTCTCGTCCCAGGAGAGCATGACGCGCTTCTAAGCCGGGAATCAGTTTAAACACTTCAGTCGCCACGTCCGATTCCGAGCCGATGATGGTACCGTCCCGGCAAACGAACGTTTTCCCTTCTACCACGAGCTCCAAGCGAGCGTTTTTTGGCGCGGGCGGACGAAAATCGCCTTTTGAGCCGAAATCAACTGAGCTTGTGTGCCCGCCTGCTCCCGGAGAGGACATTTCCGCATGCTAGACCGTTTCCAGATCGGTGCCAATAAAGAAGCGTAGACGAACAGGAGCTCGTCCTGGCCTAGCAAAGCGGCGATGTCCCAAGGCTACAAGCTCCATAGGAGCGGCATATTGGTGGGTTGCTACAACTGGAGATTTAACCTGCAGACTATAAAGATTCTGCTCCCACGGAGCAGGAACGGGCGTTGGGTTCTAACCACCTGTCGACTACGAAGTTGGTTAATTTGTGACCGATCACGGTTTTGCCTCGATTTCCTATAATAGTTCGATTTTCTCGATCCGATTTTCTTCTCGAATTCATTCGGATTCCGAAGAAAACGTTGATCTTTTCTAGGAAAGACGATATTCCGATACGGCGAACCTTCTCTGAGGCTCTCGTAAACTGAGCAAACTTTTCAGAGAAGTAACCCCCCAGTTAACTATGAAATCGTTACATTCCCTTGCTCGACGAAATCCGCTATCAGCACTGACTACCTTAGCGGCACTCGGGCTGATCAACACCTCTGGTTTCGCGGCAGATAAGAAGTTAGTCGTCGGCTTTTCTCAAGTCGGCGCCGAAAGCGGTTGGCGAACCGCCAATACCGACTCAATCAAGTCCGAGGCCGCTAAACGCGGCATCGATTTGCGTTTTTCGGATGCTCAGCAAAAAGAGGAAAACCAAATCAAAGCTATCCGATCTTTTATCGCTCAGGGTGTCGACGTGATCGCTTTCTCCCCGGTGGTCGAAACTGGTTTTGAACCTGTTTTGCAGGAAGCCAAGAAAGCAGGAATCCCGGTCGTGTTGTCGGACCGCGCGGTGAAAGTTTCGGATGATTCATTGTACAACTGCTTCCTCGGCTCAGATTTCATTGAAGAAGGCAAAAGAGCCGCCAATGAAGTCGTGAAGCTAACGGGCGGTAAAGCTGGAGTCGCCGAATTGGTCGGCACAGTGGGATCAGCTCCTGCCATCGACCGGGCGAAAGGTTTCCGGGAGGTTATTGCCAGCAATCCGGATATTAAGATTATCATGTCGCAGAGCGGCGACTTTACCCGAGCCAAGGGTAAAGAAGTGATGGAAGCATTTTTGAAAGCGCCCAACGCAAAGGATATCACCGTACTTTATGCTCATAACGATGATATGGCGTTAGGCGCTATCCAGGCGATGGAAGAGGCTGGGATTAAGCCAGGTCAAGATATCAAGATCGTCTCGATCGACGGAGTACGGGGAGCGTTTGAGGCGATGAAGGACGGCAAACTGAACGTTACCGTTGAGTGTAATCCGTTGCTTGGCCCGCAACTCTTTGAAATCGTCGAAAAGGTGGCGAAAGGCGAGGCCGTGCCCAAACGAGTGGTAACTCAAGAAGGCGTATACGAACAGGCCCAAGCCGCCGAAGAACTTCCAAAAAGGCAGTACTAAGAGTTAGTCTTAGTCTCCAACCGGGCGCTCGCAACGAAGGGCTGAGCGCCCGAGTTCTATCTTGATTTTGCCGCCATAGTCACACCTCGAAGATTGAATAATCCACAGATTACGCAGATTACACAGATTCATTACTGCCCCTACCGGGGGAACGCCTCTTCATTGATGCGCCAGAAACTTCAAGAGGCCGTCCTATGTTAGAGAGCATAAAATCTGCGAAATCTGAGTAATCTGCGGATTTAAATTTTGGCCTTCAGGATTAACCGTGCCTACACCCTTATTAGAGATCACCGGCCTCAGCAAAAGTTTCCCCGGTGTTAAGGCATTGGACGCTGTGGACCTGATCGTTCCGGCCGGAGAAATTCATGGCCTCATGGGAGAGAACGGCGCCGGCAAAAGTACGTTGATTAAAGTATTAACCGGTGTTTTTCCTCGAGACGCCGGCGTGACCCGCTTATCCGGGCAGGTCGTGGCTCCGAGCTCCCCCCGAGAAGCGGAGGCGCTGGGAGTTAGCACCGTTTATCAGGAGGTCAATCTCATCCCCCATTTATCAGTGGCTGAAAACATCTGCATCGGGCGCCAGCCTACGCGCTTAGGAACCATCCGCTGGGGCGCCATCGCCAAACGAGCACGCGCTGCCCTGGCCAGATTAGACCTTTCTCTGGACGTTAACCGGCAACTCTCTTCCTATTCGATTGCGATTCAGCAGATGGTGGCCATCGCGCGAGCACTCGATATTTCTGCCAAGCTCCTGATTTTAGACGAACCCACCTCGAGCCTCGACAAAAGCGAGGTTGAAGAGCTGTTCAAGAAACTTCGCATCCTTCGTCAGGACGGCTTGGGGATCATTTTCATCACTCACTTTCTGGATCAGGTTTACGAGATCACTGATTCAATCACGGTCTTACGGAACGGCTGCCGGGTAGGTTGTTTCTCCACCAAGGAACTGCCGCGGATTAACTTGGTCGCCCATATGATTGGTAAGACGCTGAGACAGACGGAGGCTCTCGAGCATACGCGGGCGAGCACAGCAACGATCCGGTCAGACGCGCCGATGCTGGAGGCGCGAGCACTCGGAAAAAAGGGGTCGATTCAACCGCTAGATTTAGACATCCGCCCCGGAGAAGTTGTCGGACTAGCCGGTTTGCTCGGTTCCGGACGGACCGAAACCGCTCGCCTGCTGTTCGGAGTGGATCACCCGGACCAAGGCACAATTCGGATTAATGGCCACCCGGCCAGGCTCAGGTCACCACGTAGCGCGATTCGCTATCGTATCGCTTTGACCCCTGAGGACCGCAAAGTTGCCGGCGTTATCCCTAATCTGACTATTCGGGAGAATATTATTCTCGCGCTACAAGCCAGCCGGGGCAGTTGGCGCCGGTTGTCTTTGCCGGAACAAGAGAAGCTCGCCGACAAATTCATTCAGTCGTTGGCTATCAAAACACCGAGCAGAGAACAGGTCGTCCGCAATCTCAGCGGCGGGAACCAACAAAAGGTGTTGCTGGCCCGTTGGCTGGCCACCGAGCCCAAATTGTTCATTCTGGATGAGCCAACGCGCGGGATTGACGTGGGCGCGAAGGCAGAGATCGAAAAGTTGATTCAGTCCCTAAGGCAAGATGGACTGGCGGTGCTTTTCATCAGTTCTGAACTGGAGGAAGTCGTCCGGCAAAGCCAGCGAGTCGTGGTCTTGCGCGACCGCCGGAAAGTTGATGAATTGACAGAGGCAGCGATTTCTGAGGAAGCTATCATGCAGTCCATCGCAAGTCACAGCATGGAACGACCAGAGGCATGATCGACTGGCTATCTGACCTGGCTTTTTGGATCGTCTTTGCGGGCATCCTCTTCGCGCTACGCCGGCAACGAATTTTTTGGACGGTTGGCGCGCTCGCGCTCCTTCTATTCTTCAACCAATTCTTCACCCCCGGCTTTTTTCATCTGCAGGTGTTGGATGGTCATCTTTACGGCTCTCGGATAGACGTACTAAACCAAGGGGCCAAGGTGATGCTTTTATCACTGGGCATGGTTCTGGTCATTGCTACCGGCGGGGTTGATCTTTCGGTGGGCGCAGTAATGGCAATCGCAGCGGCTGTATCTTCGCGGCTGCTCGTTACCCAACATCAGCCGCCGGGTGTCGCCATTGCGGTCGCACTGGCGATTTCCGTTTTAGCCGGCGCCTGGAACGGTTTGTTAGTCGCGGGGTTCGGCATCCAACCCATTGTGGCGACCCTCGTCTTGATGGTGGCGGGACGTGGTATCGCGCAGTTGATCACCGAAGGACAGATCATCAACTTCCTCGATCCCACCATGGTCTACTTGGGAAACGGGCATCTTTTTGGGCTCCCTTTCACCCTCACTCTGGTGGTGGTGATGTTGTTGCTTGCCCATTTTTTAGTCCGGCGAACTGCCTTGGGTCTTTTTATCGAGTCTGTCGGCGACAATGACGAGGCCAGCCGGTACTCGGGCATCAACGCGAAACAGGTGAAGTTTCTGGTGTATACGTTCTCAGGGCTTTGCGCGGGGCTCGCCGGATTGGTGGCATGTTCAAATATTAAGAGTGCCGATGCTAATAACATCGGCCTCTATTTGGAGTTGGATGCAATCTTGGCGGTCGTAGTCGGCGGCACCTCTCTCCAAGGAGGACGTTTTTATCTGGTGGGCGCGGTGATCGGCGGTTTGTTCATTCAAACGCTCACGACCACGTTCTATGCCAAAAATGTCAGCTCCGATATCGCGCCGGTGCCGAAAGCTCTGGTAATTATCGCTGTCTGCTTGCTCCAAAGCGAAGTATTTCGGACCCGGGCAACTCGGATCCTTGGCCCTTTACAAAAACTACTTAACCCGATCAGCCCTTCGCTGCACCGTCAGCAGCCAACGATTGCGCGGCATGATTCGCCTGAACCCTAAATACATTCCGCTTTTGGCAACCGCAGTAGTGCTCGTAGCCGTGTTTACGACTGGCTCACTGCTTTACCCTAATTTTGGGACGCCGCGTGTGTTCGTGAATCTGTTAAACGACAACGCCTTTGTGGGTGTTGCGGCGATTGGCGAATCGTTTGTGATACTATCCGGGGGTATCGATCTTTCGGTGGGTTCGATGGTGGCGTTTGTGGGGATTCTCATCGCTAGACTTTTGCAGGCCGGTTGTGATCCGTTTCTAGCCATGGGGATTGCACTCTGCGCCGGTACCTTCGCCGGCGCTATTATGGGCTGCCTGATTCATTTTTTCGAGATGCCGCCGTTTCTGGTAACGCTAGCCGGCCTGTTTTGTTTGCGTGGGCTTGGTTTTGTGATTTACCCCGAATCTATCGGTATCGACCACCCGTTTTACGGCGAAGTGCTACCGCAGTTATCAATTTTGGTCGCTCCAAAGGCGGTGTTGCCGTTTACAGCCATGTGTTTCCTGGCCTCGGTTTTGATCGGTACTTTTATCGCCAGTTTTACGCGTTTCGGAAGGAACGTTTATGCGATCGGTTCCAACGAAAATTCGGCCCGTTTGATGGGATTGCCCATCGGTCAGACCAAGATCATCACCTACGCGCTGGCCGGCTTCTTTTCGGCGTTTGGCGGCGTAGTCGCGACCTTTTACATGCAGTCGGGTAACCCAGCCTCGTTCGGTGGCCTTGAGTTAGATGCAATCGCCTCAGTCGTGATCGGTGGTACCCTGCTTACCGGCGGTGTTGGGTTTATACCCGGAACGCTGATGGGAGTGCTGATTCTCGGCCTGATCCAAACGTTGATCAGTTTCAACGGCACGTTGAATAGCTGGTGGACGAAGATCGTGATCGGCGTGTTGCTGTTGATTTTTATTGTGCTGCAGAAGCTGATCTCGAGACGAGCAGTAACGCAGCTGTAGGGGGCTGCGGAGGCGAATGGACCCCTGACCCGGTGGAGCGAAAATCTTCGGCGCGCCGAGGGTCCGGTTTTGCTCCCTGATCTTTCCGCGCCGGATTTGAGCCGTGCCGTGCGGATGGCTTCGCCCAGGACGTTGTTAGACTCCAACGTTGGCTTCGCGAGAATGCTCGGCGATGCCATCTCCACGGAGCGGCTCAAATCCGGCGCCGGCTCGACGTTTGGAGATAGCAGTCCCTGAGGCGCGCCGAGATTCTCGCCCCACCGGGTCAGGGGTGCGTTCGCCCACTCGTCCATTCGCCCATTCGCCCTCTCGCCGCAGGGCGGCCTTTCACTCGACTTTTACGCCTATTCGGCCGATCAATAGCGGCCTTTTTATGAATTACCGCATTATCGGAACGACTCTGCCGGTGCTCGAACTGCAATTGAACCCCGACGAAAGCGTATTCGCAGTTTCGGGTGAGCTATCATGGATGAACAGCGCGATTACCATGAATACCACAACTCAATTCGGCGGGGGTGGCGGGTTGTTTGGCGCATTGAAACGGATGGCCGGTGGCGGTTCATTATTTATGACCGATTATCGGGCGGAGGGTGGAGAAGGTCTTTTGGCCTTCGCCACTCGCGTACCGGGCAGCATCCTGTTCCTCGAGATCAGCCCAACAGAGACCTACCTCATACATCGGCATGGTTTTCTTTGCGCCACCCACGGCGTGGAGTTGAATGTGGGTTTCCAGCAATCTTTAGGCGCAGGCATTTTCGGCGGTGACGGATTTTTGTTGCAGAAGGTAAGTGGAACCGGCCATGCCTGGATTGAGTTGGATGGTGAAGTAGTAACGTACGATTTGAAGCCTGGAGAAACGTTGCGGGTGCATCCGGGGCATGTAGGGATGTTCCAAGAATCGGTGAGTTTTCAAATCACTCGAGTACCCGGTATAAAAAACATGCTATTCGGCGGCGATGGAATATTTCTGGGCGCGCTGACCGGCCCCGGCCGGGTCTGGTTGCAATCGCTACCCTTATCGAATCTCGCCCATGCTCTTCAGCCCTACCTATCAAGATCAGTCGAGCGAGTCGAAGACGCAGGCGCCGGCGCTGTGATCGGCTCGGTGATCCGAGGGCTCGCCAAGGGCTAGCGCTTCGCGCATAACCAATAGCCGATAGCCAATAGCCAATTGGGTGTGGCGGAGCGCTGGGGCCAATCTCGCTGCTCGACTATTGGCTATTGGCTATTCGCGCAGCGTCCTCCTTGCTATTTGCTCTTTCCTGTCCTATCCGTGTATCACCTCCCGCGTGTACAAAAAATGAATGGAATAGCAGGCATCACGCGAACCAGGCATCTGTTCGCGTAGTGGCCGTTCCCAAAGTCCAATCTCAGATCTCACCCGCACATAGCCGTGCGAGAGAGATCTGTGCCAGGGATAAAGACCACTGAAGTTGAACCCGACATTTTGAACTACATGCGAACCATCCCTATTCGACCACTTAAGGTCACGGAAAACACAGCCACTGGCTCCATTGTCGCAATCGGACTAACGATCTCGCTGATCCCACTCGCGCTCGTCATTCTACTGTTTGCCCTAATTTATCCTGGTCTGCAGACTGACTCTCAAATTGAAAAGAATGCGGTAAAAGCAACGCAAGCCTCCGCGCATGGGAACGTTGTCTCGACGATCATACTCAGCACCGCCGATCTGCCCATTGATTACACCCGAAACGGAAAAAAACTTAAGTCTCAGCGCTGGGCGTTCGTGTTCGGAGAGTTTCATCACGACAAGCCCCTGCAAGTTTACTTCTTGAAAGGTCAACCGGAGGTTGCCACTACCGATTGGGCCCTAGACGCGCTGCCATTGCGCTGGGGCACATTCTGGACTTTCGCCATCATATTCGCGTTCGGTGTTTTGCTGGTCTGGGCGCTTACAGCCGTAGCCATCCACAACGCAAAAAGCCTACGCCAAACTGCCTCTAATCCGGCGGCGATCGAGGCCTCTATTCTGTCCGGCAACCAAATAAAAAACAGCCGGTATTGGAATTATTCCTGGCAGTTACCCAACGGCAAGACCCGAAAAAATCTGGTTACCTGGTCACCAGACAGAAAACCGTACTTTACGACGCCCGCCGAGGATCGGGCGTTGGCGATCGTGTGTGGTAACGGTCTTGCGCACTTAGTTGATGCGGACGGCCGGCCATTCGATCTCGGTGCGTCAGAGCTTGAGGCAATCGCCAAAGAGCTTCACACCCTGCATCGCTAACAAATGCGCATGCATTTGTGAGCGATGCAGGCTAAGGAAGAACATGCCAGAAATCGGACTGATCCAGATGCGCTGTTCGCCGGATCCAAGTGAGAACTTGGAGAACGGCATCGCTCTGATCCGCGAGGCGGCAGCGCAAGGGGCCCAGATCATCTGTCTGCCGGAGTTATTCAAAACCGTCTACTTCTGCCAAGAGGAAAACCATAAGTATTTCCAATATGCTGAGCCAATACCCGGCCCGACTACGGAGCGGTTGTCAGCACTGGCTAAAGAGTTAGAGGTCGTGATTGTGGCATCGCTTTTCGAAAAGCGAGCGGCTGGACTTTATCATAACACGGCAGCGGTGATCGATGCCGACGGAACACTGTTGGGGATCTATCGAAAGATGCATATCCCGGACGACCCGCTGTTTTACGAGAAGTTTTATTTTACTCCGGGAGATCTGGGGTTTCGTTCTTGGCAAACCCGATACGCCCGCATTGGGGTGTTGGTCTGCTGGGACCAGTGGTATCCGGAAGCAGCTCGCCTGACAGCGTTACGGGGCGCCGAGCTAATCTTTTATCCTACTGCTATCGGTTGGCACCCATCAGAAAAATCGGAGTTCGGTGAACGCCAACATTCCTCTTGGGAGACGGTACAGCGAGGGCACGCCATCGCCAACGGATGCTACGTTGCCGTTCCGAACCGGGTTGGACATGAGGCGCCGGCCGGCGGAGATGGTCTGGAGTTCTGGGGTCGTAGCTTCGTCGCGGATCCGGCCGGTCAGATATTGGCTACGGCCAGCGGAGAGAAGCCGGAGGTACTGGTGGTCAGCATCGATCCGAAAGCGCTCGATACACAGCGGACGCATTGGCCCTTTTTGCGTGACCGCCGAATCGAAGCGTACGGGGAACTAACTAAACGATTCATCGACTAATCCTGCATTTCGATAAATGCGGATGCATTTATCCGAAATGCAGGCTATGGCAGCCCCAAAGGCCTTCGGGGCTGCCGGTTCAACTAGGGGAACAATTTCGAAAATGACTGATTTTACTGCCAATTCACCTGCTTCGTTGGGATACAAAATGCCGCCCGAGTGGGCGCAGCACGAAGCGACTTGGCTTTCCTGGCCTCGGCGCGACGGGATCAGTTTCCCGCATGCTTATGAAGAAGTAATCCCCGCGTTTGTGCATATGATCGATGCCTTACGCGATTCCGAGAAAGTCAGGATTAACGTGATGGATGTGGATCACGAGAACGAGGTGCGATTCTTTTTGAAAGAGATCGATATTTCCCATGTCGAATTTTTCCTCATCCCGACCAACGAACCGTGGTGCCGGGATCACGGACCGATTTTCGTCAAGCGCCAGGCCGAGCCCCATTTAGCTGTCATCGATTGGAACTACAATGCCTGGGGGGGCAAATATCCGCCATATGATTTGGACGACGTTGTTCCCACGAAGGTAGCAGAAAAGTTGAAACTGCCCGTTTATTATCCCGGACTGGTGCTAGAGGGCGGATCGATTGACATCAACGGAGCAGGCGCAGTCCTCTCCACCAAATCGTGTCTGCTAAATCCAAACCGGAATCCGGGACGGTCACAGGAGCAAGTTGAACAGGCACTTTGCGACTATCTCGGCATCCAACAGGTTCTGTGGCTGACCGATGGTATTGAGGGCGATGATACCGATGGTCACATCGACAATTTAGCTCGGTTCGTTGCCCCAAATGTGGTGGTAACAGTGGTTGAAACTGACGAAAACGACGTCAACTACGCACCGCTGCAAACGAACCTTTCGCAGCTAAAAAAGATGCGTTTAGCCGATGGTTCTAAGCTGGACATTGTGCGGCTCCCGATGCCGCCTAGAATCGAACGGGAAGATCGCCGCTTACCTGCCAGCTACGCCAACTTTTATATCGCCAATCGGGTCGTCTTAGTACCTGCTTTCGACGCGCCTACCGACAAGAAAGTGGTCACGATTCTGAAAAAATGTTTTCCGGATCGAGAAATAGTGCCCATCGATTGTCGAAATCTGGTCTGGGGCTTAGGGGCGTTCCATTGTTTGACGCAGCAGCAACCGGCCTAGCCGTAAGGCGGATGGAATGCTGGAGCTATGCAAGCGCAGGGATATGCCACGCTCTGCGGGGTGGCGCGAACGGGATCCGCCTTCGCAAGGCGACTCGACTGAGCTCGCCGAAGTCCTACGGCGCGACGGGCTCTAGGCGACTTATGGGACTTATGGGATTCAAAAGCAAAATGGTCCGGCGCAAGCCGGACCATTTTGCTCATAGCCAGCATGACTCACAAATGCATGCGCATTTGTGAGTCATGCTGGCTAGCCGAATATCTCGTCGTAGATGGTTCCGTAGCCTACTTTAGTGACGGGTCCTGAGAGTACAATGGAGAACTGATCTCCGATCGCGATCTTGAGTTCGCCGCCGGGCATTTGCACTCGCACGTTGGGGCTGCAGAAACCGAGGCGTCGGGCAACGGCAGCAGCGGCCGAAGCACTACTCCCGGAAGCCAAAGTATAACCAGCGCCGCGCTCCCAAATCTCCACTTGGATTTTATCCTTATCGATCACCTTCACGAACTGCACGTTGGTCCGATTTGGAAACAACGAATGACGTTCAATCTTGGGGCCGAGACGCTTGGCTAGATCTGCGTCGACCTGATCTCGCAAGATAACGCAATGCGGATTTCCGATCGTCGCAGCTGAGAATTTCAGGCTCTCACCATCCAGGTCTAAGGTTTCATCGAGCACCTCGCGACGTTCTCCCGTCACGGGTATCACATCGCTCCAAAAATTCACGGTTCCCATCTCGACTTCAATCTCGTGCCGGGCGTCCCGCACGCGGCAACGAACGATTCCACCGGGAGTTTCTAGTAAGAACGGCTCACTCCCCACTGAACCGCGCTCCCAAAGATGCCGGCAAAAGATGCGGATTCCATTCCCGCTCTTTTCTGCCTCTGATCCATCCGGATTAAAAATTCGCAGCCCGGCCAACGCCGACTTGGATGGTAAAGGCCCAAATAAAATGCCGTCCGATCCAATGCCAAAGTTACGGTCACAAATCAGGCGGATCCGCTCTGGACTCTGCATGAGCGCCATCTCGTCGATTACAAGATAGTCGTTTCCTAACCCGTGGTATTTGGAAAATCTCATAGCCTGCATTTGTCAGAAATGCGCCTGCATTCTTGAACCAAGCGGGCTAACGACGCGCTAAGCGATAGAACAGAGTCCCGCCGAGGGTTAAGTAGATGAAGTTCGGCAACCAAACGAGAATCTCCGGGTGAAGGCTAGCGTTACCCTTAACATTGTCGGCGACCACAATGAAAATAAAGTAGGTAAAGGCAACACAGATGCTAATGGCGATACCGATCGACGTTTCGCGTCGGTGCGCCGTGATAGCGAGAGGGATCCCGATCAAAACGAACGTGATGACCGCCAGCGAATTTGAAAACCGTTTGCTTAACTCGGTACGCAGAATGGTAAGCTGCTTCCCTTCTTTTTGTTCCATGGCCTGTTGCAGGTGACTCAGCGTTAGCTCGGTAGGCCGTTGGCTGCTATGCGCTTTGGTGATTAACTCCTGAAGCGAAATCGGGAAAACGCCTTCCTGGACACTGATCCCGTAATGCATCCGACGCAGGTCATTGACATCGGATTCGTCCCGGTCTTCGTAACGAGCGTCGAAAATTCTGAGAAGGATGCGTTGATTCTCTTTATCTACTTCCAACGTTCCCCGTTTCGCATAAATCACCCGGACCGGGACCTGCTGCGCGTTCATCTCGTAGATATGAAGATCTTCGAGCGTGGTGCCATTCTTACGGCCCACATAAATTTTCCGGTTCGGGAACGCATCAATGACTTCGTCCGACCCAAACAATGCGAGCGGTTCGGTTGACGCCAGCTTGAACGCCAATTCTTTGAACCTACGTTCGCATTCCGGCGCCACGTAAAGATTGATCCAGAGACAAAGCGCCAGGCACCCCAAAGTGATCAAAAATACCGGAGTACAGATGCGAATAATACCAATCCCGTTGGCGCGCAGAGCCACGAGCTCGTTTTCAGAAGAGAGTTTGCCAAACACGAGCAAGACCGCGAGCAGTACTCCCCAGGGAATCGAATAGATCATTGAAAAGGGGAGCAGATCTCCAATGAACGAAAGGATATAACTCAGAGGCAGACCATGGGTCATCAAGAGTTCGAGTAGTTGGCGCATGGCGTTAGCGACAACTAACATGAGGCTAAGCATGCAGACCGTCCAAATCACCGTCGTCAGGATCTGACCGCTGATGTATCGATCGATGATTTTAACCACACGTACAGAACAAATTGCGATCGCCGTAGACATTGTCAATTCTGCCTACGGGCGGCCAGTACTTGTATTCCTTGGTCCACGGCGCGGGAAAAGCCGCCGATTCTCTACTATAGCTGCGCCCCCAGGGCTCAGTCGCCAAATCTTGGGCGGTGTGCGGCGCTCTCTTCAGCGCGTTATCCTCTTTGTCCGCCTCTCCGGTCTCAATAGCACGGATCTCGCCGAAGATCGATATCATTGCGTCGCAGAATCGATCCAACTCAGCTCTGGATTCGCTCTCCGTGGGCTCGATCATGAGTGTACCGGGAACCGGCCAGGACATGGTGGGGGCATGGAATCCGTAGTCCATCAGGCGTTTAGCGACATCTTCCACTTCGATCCCGGCAGATTTTTTAAATTGCCGCAGGTCAACGATGCACTCGTGAGCGACTCGCCCTGATTTACCTTTGTACAAGACGGGGAAATAGTCCTGTAGACGGGCGGCGATGTAGTTCGCGCTGGCGATCGCAACTTTAGTAGCCTGAGTGAGACCGGCGTCTCCCATAAGAGCAATGTACGCCCAAGATATACAGAGAATCCCAGCGCTTCCATACGGAGCTGCGGACACCGGACCAATGGCATCGGCACTTGGGGATTCGGCAAACGGATGTGTCGGCAGATAAGGCGCTAAATGGGCCTTCACTCCTATCGGACCGACACCGGGACCGCCGCCTCCGTGCGGAATGCAAAAGGTCTTGTGAAGGTTCAGGTGGCAAACATCGGCACCCAGGTCTGCCGGGCGGCACAGCCCTAGCAGCGCGTTCAGGTTTGCTCCGTCCATATAAACCTGACCACCATACCGATGGACGATTTCGCACAGGTCGATGATACCCTCCTCAAATACCCCATGGGTCGATGGGTAGGTCACCATCACGGCACCAAGCCGAGCTTGATGGAGTTCGGCTTTCTTTTCTAAATCGCCCAGATCGATGTTTCCACCGGTGTCGCATAAAACGGTTACAACCTGAAATCCGGCCATCGCGGCTGAGGCGGGATTGGTGCCATGGGCCGAGGTGGGGATCAGACACACGTTCCGATTTTTCTCCCCTCGCTTTTCGTGATAACGCCGAATTGCCAGCAACCCGGCGTATTCTCCTTGCGACCCAGCATTTGGCTGTACGGTAACAGCAGCAAAGCCAGTGAGCTTGGCCAACCAGTCCTCCAGACTGCTGATCAGCTGGCGATAACCCACGGTTTGTTCCCGGGGCGCAAACGGATGGATTTGACTGAACCCAGGCCAAGTAACCGGCAACATCTCGACGGCCGCGTTCAGCTTCATGGTGCATGAGCCGAGCGGTATCATCGATGTAGTCAACGACAGATCCCGATTCTCGAGCCGCTTCAAGTAGCGCATTAGCTCGGTCTCAGTGTGATGAGAGTTGAAGACCCCCTGCTGCAAAAAAGTCGATTGCCGTTGAAAAACCCCCGGGATGTCTTCGATCTCGGATTCAGAAACTTGGTCCCAAGAGAGCCGGTGTTCCGTGTCAAACAACCGGGCCAATAACTCCAGATCTGCAGCGGATACCGTCTCATCCAACGAGATCCCAATCCACCCATCCGGATAAAACCGGAAGTTCATTTTCTGCTTAGCCGCTTCAGCCAAAATTTTGTCGGCGGCTGCTCCCAAATGGACTTTGATCGAGTCGAAACGAACTCCGTCGAGCACCCGGAAATTCAGTGCGTTTAACCAACCGGCAAGCAATTCTGTCTTTCGCCGAATTTCAGCAGCAATCGCCTTCAAACCGTCGGGTCCATGATAAACGGCGTAGGTGGCAGCGATGACCGCCAGCAGGACCTGGGCGGTGCAAATGTTGCTGGTCGCTTTATCTCGCCGGATATGTTGCTCGCGGGTTTGTAGTGAGAGCCGGTAGGCCGGGCGTCCAGCCGAATCTTTGGAA
>Ga0209240_1000131_pt1 | contig 28240 bp, 22 predicted proteins | sample GraSoi_2013_80cm_FD_185828 | JGI IMG/M metagenome (GOLD analysis project Ga0209240, IMG submission 185828) | Grasslands soil microbial communities from the Angelo Coastal Reserve, California, USA - Sample 9_17_2013_80cm (SPAdes) (version 2) | ecosystem: Environmental > Terrestrial > Soil >...
GTCCCAACCGTCGCAAACCGGCTCGACCTCTGAACCAAACACTTTGGCAACTACGTTGCTCTACAAATATGAAAAATCGCTAAAACACGCTGGGTAGCTTGACAACACCATAGGGGGGCGAGGCTCCCGAAAGACCTAGATGCTTGGACAACGAGACTAGACGCGCCGTCGCTCTTTCGTTCGGGATGCTGAATCGCGCGCCGAGCCGGGCCCCAGACGTGGCAATGACCCAAAGCCTCGGATCCCTCGACCAAGACAGGCTTTGCGATCATCCGACCCCACCGTTCCACACCGACGTGATTGCCGTGTCATGGGTCCGGCTCGGCACGCGGTTCGAGGTTGCAGACGAAGGAGCGGCGACACGTTTAATCACTTTGGTTAGCGATTCAGGTCTTTCGGGAGGGTCCGTGGCCAAGACATAGGTAACAAAACGTGGCCAAGACATAGGTGACAGTATGGCCAAGACATGGGTAACAGTTTTGAGCAGTCCAAGGGATGGCAGAGGACTGCGAAAGAACATTATTACGACGTGAGTTGATCAGGGAGCTGTTGGAAGAAGGCCGTAGCATTAGCGAGCTAGGCAGGCGCTACGGACTAAGCCGCAAGACGATTCACAGCTGGAAGAAGCGCTATGAGCAAGAGGGACTTAAAGGGTTGGAACCAAAGAGCCGTCGACCGCATCGAAGTCCAAGAGAGGCTATTAGCCGGCAGTGGAAAGAAGAGGTACTTGAACTCAAACGCCGGCGCCGGCGCTGGGGTGCAAAGAAATTAGTGGCCGAGCTCAAGCGCCGTCATGCCGACAAAGCGGTCGTCTCGGAACGCACGGTTGGCCGGTTATTACGAGCGGCAGCCTTGACGCATGATCGGCGGCGGCGCAGTCGAAAGAATGGTCCTTTGGTTCAGTGGCCCAACCGGGCTGTTGCCAGCGTTTCAAATCGGGTTTGGGCCATCGATTTTAAGGGCGATTTTTTCTTGCAGGACGGCACTCGAGTTTATCCCTTGACCATGGAAGACCTTTACAGCCGATTTTTGCTGGAGCTGCGGGCGCTAGAATCAACCAATTTTGTGGCCGTCAAAGCCAGTTGTCGGCGTATTTTTAGCCATTATGGAATACCTGAAGGCATCGTCGTCGACAACGGTATTCCTTTTGCTGGCGAGGGTTTGCTGGGTTTAAGCCGCTTAAGTAGCTGGTGGCTGAGCCTGGGAATAAAGGTGCATTTCATCGAGCCGAGCAAGCCTTACCAGAACGGCCATTTAGAGCGGCTCCATGGCACGCTTAAAATCGAAGCCACCCAACCTGCTTCAACCAACCTGAAGGCCCAGCAGCGACGATTTGATCGCTGGCGAGAGTACTATAACCAGCAAAGACCTCATGAAGCCATCGCTCAGCGTTATCCCGGTGAACTTTATCGCCCCGGCCCAAAACCAAGCTCTTTAGATCCCCTTAGGCTGCACTACCCTAGCCCCATGCTGGAGCGTTACGTTAAGAGCGGAGGGGAGTTCAATTTCTATGGCAGACTCTACTTTTTGAGCGAAGCGCTCAGCGGCTACAACATTGGCCTAAAACCCATTGCAGTGGGAAAGTTTGAAATCTTCTGGGGTCAGCTCCTGGTCGGTCTTTTCGAACCAGCTGCTGCGGACCCCATTCGGCTTGCCCGCAGAAAAAGGTGAAGCGGCAAATCCCAAGGACACAACATCTTGTGATCGGCAACAGCGGGCGGGGAAAAAACAGTCTTGGGCTCCGTAGAGCCGCGGCTCTAAAAAGCGCGACTTCTGCACAAGCGCCTTTCTCCGGGCCGGTGCGCTGCTGCGACGTTACGAACCCGTACCGGGCATTCTCGCAGCTCCCCAGCCCGGGGCGCTTATGCATAAGTCTGGACCCCGGCCCCTAAGCACCTCAGACCTGCTAAGAGCACCCCCGTTGTAACCCATGTCTTGGCCATTGTGTAACCTATGTCCTGGCCATTCCTGTTACCTATGTCTTGGCACCGCACAGGAACCTCGCCCCACCAGTTATGTCGCTGATGCCGCGCTCTTGATTGATAGTGACAATATTGTCACATAATTTCAAGTGTAAGTGACCCAGTTAACCTCGTATACCGAGCGGCGATGCACCTCAGTTACGCCTTCAAACTGTCAAGGATGTCAGTCTTGGTTTCTGGTCTGCAGAAACCCGTGCTCATCGCCCTTCTGATCCTCAGCTGGTGCCGTCTAGCGACGGCTCAGGTCCCTTCGCCAGAATCAGCTGCGCAAGGTCGCTCGCCGGCAGATGCGGACGATCAACCTCAAGCAATCAGCCGAGTTACGGTCACGGGGTATATAGTTCCCCGAATCGGGGAGGGCCCAGAACCGGTCACCACGCTTGACCAAGAATTTATTACGAAACAAGGCGATCAAACGGTTGCGGATGTCCTACTCAGGTTGCCCCAAAACTTTGCCGGGTTCACTCCGGCGTTGAACGCGGGCCAGAGCACCGCTGAGGGTGGATCTGCGGTCAATCTTTATGGCTTAGGCGCTAACGCCACGCTGGTGCTGATCGATGGCCGACGGCAAGCGACTTATCCCTACGCCCAATTTGGCACTGAAAGTTTTGTCGATTTGAATTCGATCCCAGAGGCGGCAGTGGAACGGATCGAAATCCTGAAGGATGGCGCGAGTTCGATCTATGGGTCCGATGCGGTGGCCGGGGTTGTGAACGTCATTTTAAAGGATGAATACAACGGGTCGGACTTGAAGTTTTACTATGGAACCAGCCGGTACGGCGACTACAACATCTACCATATCTCGGCCGTGAGCGGGTTCAGTGAAAAATTGGGCGAGAACTCGAAGATCAGTGTTCTTGGCACCTTCGACTTTTACGATCAGAGCCCGATCCAAAACCAGAATCGTTATTACAGCAATCAAATACAACATTCACAATTCGGTTCTTACTATGATCAGGCTTCGACCGATAGTACCGCCGGGTCTTTTGGTGATGCCGCGGGAAACACTTATACGGTGATTCCAGGAACGACTGGACCGAAGATCACGCAGAATGACTTTGTCATTAACGGGTCGCCGAACTCCCTGCTGACGGTCAAAGGTCTACAACTCGTTCCTCGAGAGGAGCGTTACGGCACCTATCTCAAAGTTAAATATGAGCCGACTAGTTGGTTGCGCTTATACGAGGAGTTTTCTTATCAGCGTAACGAAGAAGTCAACGCAGACTACTCTTCCCAACCGACTCAAGCGGATCCTATCGTCATCCCGGCTAATAACCCGTTTAATCCGTTTGGGGTTCCGTTGTCTCCCCTGGGACAAACCCTCTGGGAGGTTGGACAACAGTCACAAGATGCCGTGGTCAAAACCTATCGCACCATTACCGGGGCAACGGTGTTCCTACCTAAGAACTGGATGATCGATTTCAGCTTTTTGTACGCTGAGAGCGACGGGACTGCGTCCAGTTCCAACGAAGTATCCGTTTCGAAGTTAAACGCGGCGTTAGCCGGAACTCTACCAGGCTACATTGGCCAGTACTACAATCCCTTCGCCGACCAATTGGCGGTGAACAATCCGAATGGAGCGCTGGCTAACGGCATCCGGATCACGCAGTTCCAAGACGTGCGAAGCAGCCTCCTCACTTGGGCGGTTCGGGGTGGAGGCGAACTGATTGATCTACCTGGCGGACCGATTACGCTCGGTCTCGGATTGGAATATCGCAGCGGCGATTATGTGTCTCGGGTCGACCCTTTTACGGCGGCATTTGACGTGGTTGGGTTAGGTGCAGCTATCAACGGGGAGGGCAAGCGATACGTGCAGAGTGCTTACTACGAACTTTCTATCCCGATCCTAGGTCAACAGTGGTCGTGGCCGGGCGCTCGAAGCCTGCAATTCGTGGTTTCCGAACGGTACGACAATTACAGCGACTTTGGTTCAACCGAGAAACCGAAGTTTGCGGTATTGTACAAACCCTTTGACGACCTTACCTTGCGCGCCAGCTATTCAGAGGGCTACCGGGCGCCTTCGCTCACAGAGTTACACAGCGGCACTTCGTTTGCCTTTGAAAATTTGATTGATCCGAAGAATCCTAGTCTGGGGGAGCAGACCTATGAGGTGCGGACCTCCGGGAATCCTCAGCTAAAGGCGGAGACATCTTACGGTTATTATGCCGGAGCCGTCTGGTCACCCGGTTCGGCTGATCCTCAACACAGTTGGTGGGGATGGGCGAACGGCTTCAGCGCTTACGTGGAGTATTTTCAGGTCCAAAAAAGAAACCAAGTTAGTCTCTTGAACGCTCAGCAGCTATTGAATCAGGAGAGCCAATTTCCTAACCTGATTGTGCGACAACCGGACGGCACCATCAAATACGTCAACGACCCGTTCGTTAATTTAGGTGAGGTATTGGTGGATGGAATTAGCTTTGGAGCGAGCTATGCCACCAAAGAATACGATTGGGGCAAACTCGAGATCGAAACGGATTGGACCTACCTCTATAACTACGCAGTTCAAACTATTAACACCACTAGCGCCATCGTGTCGAGTTTCGGCAAAATCAGTCTCCGACCCAGTGCGGTGTTGCCGGAACAGGGCTCTTTCACGCTACCGGAAATTAAGTCTACCTCCAGTATCTTTTACAGTAAGATCCTGTTTGGGATCGATATCTTCAGGACCGGTCTTACGCTTAACTACACAGGTCCGGAGCACGACGTATTGGATAACTTTCAAGGCGTACTCGGAAACGCCCAGGTACAGCCTAACGGGTTGGTTCATGAGATTGGCAGTTTCACTACTTTGGATTGGCAGATCTCGTACGAGTTCGGAAAACCGGTAGAAATCACCCCGGAAACGCCGGCACCAGGCTATGGGAAAGATGGTAAGAAGTTAGCTGGCGAAGCGGCCATGGCTCCGAAGCCTGAAGGAGCACACAACGGCTGGATACGGGAGTTATTAGCCGGAAGCAAATTTACGTTTGGGATAAATAACGTCTTTGATACGCCACCGCCGTTTGCGGATACCTTCGTCGGGTTCGATCCGCAGACCGCTAACCCAATCGGCCGATTCTTCTATTTCGAATTGGAGAAGAAGTTTTAAGAGCAACCGCGACCGCGAATGGACAACCGCGAATGGACACGAATAGACGCGAATAAATTCCGATCTGCAAAGCAAAAGCCTTCGTGTACTCTTGCTTCTATGGTGAAAATTTCGCTTTTATTCGCGTAGATTCGCGTCCATTCGCGGTTGCTATTGCCCTGCCACCGGATTCGGCATTCCACCGAGATCGATCGCGGTGATCGTGTCGAAGAAAAGAAGGCGATATCGCACTCCTTTCCCGTGCACGATTAAGCATTGAGCTCTTTCCTCCTCGGTCTGCAGAACGCCGTCTTCGTCAGTATGGGCAAAGAAGAAAATGTGATCCGGCGTTGGCACCTTGTATCGCTCACCGCTGGCGGTCACGAGAGTGAACGGGATGAATGGCGCTTTGGTGGCAACCTCGCGAATTTCTTTCTCCTTCGGGTGCATACCCGGCGGTATCATATCACCGGAATATCTGCGGCTCAAATAGAAGATAACAGACTTATTGTGAGTTATGAGTTACGGCGTCTTCACCACTGTGCAGCTAAGACCTGTAGCCTTCTCGGCAGCATCCATGGCTGCTGGTAGATCAGCCAGAGCAAAGCATTGAACTGGCATTACTTTCAGATCGAGGAGTCCCGAACGAATCAAAGCCTGTAGCTTCAGGAAAACATTAGCCGGATACATGAAGTGTCCGATGATCTCCAAATTGTTCCACATCACTTCCGCATAACTCAATGAGAGCGGTACAGCCATGCTGCCCATAAGTACAAGGCGGCCCCAACGGCGCAAGCTTTTGAGCCCAGCCAGGGTCGCTTCGGCGCTCTGAGCGCGACCGACCATATCGAACGCGAAATGGGCGCCGCCACCGGCCGCACTTTTCAACGCGGCGACATCGGAATCGAGATTGCCGGTAAGCGTGACCGGATAAACGCGATTGCCCGCGACTCTAGCGATTCCTTCCAAGGCTTGGGTGTTTCGGCCGGCGGCAACGACGCGTTCGGCTCCCAGAGCACAAGCGAGAAGTACTGCCGCCGACCCGAAATTGCCGGTGGCCCCGATAATCACGGCGGTTTCGCCTGGACTGAGTCTGCCCCGGAGTAAGCCGCCAAAGGAACCGCGAGGCGGCCTAGCAAAGCGAGGGAATCAATCGACAACAAGTCGTCGTCAACCGGCGTTACTGCGATGGTAGGAGCCAGCAGGTATTCGGCTAGAGTGCCGTCTCGCCAGGCGGTGAAAAAAGGCTCTGAATCGGGACTGATAGCGGTAAGCCCGCCCAGCATTTGAGCTGGTTCTTCCACATTCTCGGTTGCAACCATATAGGGAGAAACGACTACTCGTTGTCCCGACTTGAGATGCCAGACGTCGTTGCCGATCGCAGCGATGGTGCCCGCACCGTTAGTACCCGGGGTAAAGGGAACCTTCGGGTACTGATAGTTAGGCAGGCCTTTCACATATTCTTTCAGATAGGAAAGAATAGGGGTGGCTTCCATCCGAACCAGGACCGTTCCGTTGCGGACGGCGGGGATAGGAACTTGCTAATATGTGAAGGATCCGCCCGGGCCGGCGAGGCGCCAAGCGCACATAGACGATCGATTCGGGGAACTCATGCGCTCGAATTTCGTTGTGCAAATATTCTATCGCGCTGTGCGAATAGCCAATAGCCAATAGCCAATAGCCGATAGCCGATGGGCCGATGCGGCTTTGTTGGAAAGGTCATGCACCGTCGGAGCAAAATCTCTATAGATATCCGTGTTCTAATTTCCCGGCGAGCTCGGTAGGAGCGCTACATTTGAGACGCACGGAGCAGCGGTTTTTCGACTTTTTTCGAGGGCATTGTCTCATCCTAGCCTCGCTGATACCGATCAGATGACGCTCCGACGGAGCTGTCTTCAATTTCTAGATGACGTAGCTATAAAGATTTCGCTCCTACGGAGCACGGCGTCTCGAATGAGACACGCTCCGTGGCCGCATCGGCCAATTTGGCATCTGCTATTGGCTATTGGCTATTGGCTATGCGCGCAGCGCTACCCGCCTTTCGCAAACTGACGCGCGATCTCTTGGCTTAGGGGTAGTTCGAAATCACCGTTAATTCGGACATCTACGACTACGGGTCCTTCTTTCACTTCAAGGGCCGCATCAATGCGATCAAGGTCTTCCGGCCGGTTCACCCGGAACCCTTTGGCTCCGAATCCTTCCGCTAATCGGTCAAAGTCTGGCTGAGGAGTGTCAGCCAGTGTAGGATCGATCTGTTTCCGTACGAGATCATGTTTTTCCTGACCGACGGCTTGATCGTTCAGGATAATGACGGTCAGAGGCAGTTTGAAAGCGACGGCGGTATAAAAATCAGCCACGTTCATCATGAAAGCCGAATCAGCAGTCACATGAGTCACGCGTTCGCCGGGTCGGGCGAAGCAGGCGCCAATGGCAATGGATAATCCTTGCCCAATCGACCCAAAATCCCAGCCGTTACCCCAGCTGTCTGCATTGGGCGAGGTAAGGATTTGTTGAGCCACTAGACCGGCGTGACCACCATCTATCACGATGATTCTGTCTCTCTTGGGGAGTTTATCTTCCACGTACCAAACGGCGCGCCGCGGATCGACTGAATCTCCATCTTCAAAATCGGGACGGGCGTAAGCAAACTGCTTAACCTTTTGGATCGTCTGATCATCCGGGCTGCGTGGGGCTTGCTGTTTTTCTTGTAGCCTCTTGAGCAGGGTAAGCAATGCAACCCGCGCATCTCCTTCCAAGCCCACATCAACCGGGGTATAAAACCCGAAAGCGTTATGCCGGCGATCGATCTGAATCAATTTCTTGTTGCGCAGCACCGCCCGGTTTTGTGTGGTCCAAGGATTAAGACTAGCGCCGATCGCAATCACCAGATCGGCTTCGTTCAGAATCTCATTTGCCAGACCGGTACCAAGCCCACCGCTTACACCCAAATAAAGCGAGTAATCGGAACACATCCCTTTTGCGGGCAAAGTTACGGCCACCGGCGCACCCAGATATTTTGCCAGAGCCAATAGTTCGGGCTCGGCATGCGCGGCGCGAGCTCCTAGTCCGCAGATAATCACCGTCCGGGTAGAGGCCTCAATCATTTTGGCAGCGGCTTCGACATCATCGGCGCCCGGCGGCTGCGGCTCAGGAGCTTTGTACTGCGGATGATAGCTCCAGTCTGGAATCGGGACGTCGGCTGCCTGTATATCCTGTGGCAGATTTAGTACGAAAGGGCCTTCTTTGGCTCGCAAATGGCGAAACGCTTCGCCGAGAACGTAATCGACTGCTTTCGGATGGTTTAGTACCACGCCGGCTTGGGTGGCTTGAACGGCCATCGCGTTTTGATCCACCAAACCTTGCATGTTGTATGGATCACTAAGCGGGGCGTGTCCTGCCAGCATCAGCAACTGAGTACGATGCGCCCGAGCGGCAACCAGCGAGGTGATCGAGTTGGTGAACCCAGGTCCTTGGGTGACAGTCGCGATCCCCATCTTTCCGCTAACTCGAGCGTAACCGTCCGCCATTGAGGTGGCGCTCTGCTCGTGTTTGGCTTGAACGAACTTAAATCCGTACTTACCGCACAGTTCGCCGATGAGATACATATTCGCATTGCCCATCACACCGAAAATTGTGTCACCGCCTTCTTTGTGTATAGCCTCAGCAATCGCTTCGTAGACTTTCATAGGGAGAGTTCCGGGTTGGTCGTGTTAACGAATCGTCCTCCCGCCTTCGCCGAGCCTACGGCGCGGCAAGCTGTCCTCGAAGGAGTGGTGGAGTGACGGAGTGAGGGAGTAATGATGAGTTGGATTAGTGGAATACTGGGTTGATGTGAAGAAACAGCGCTTCGCGCCTTTTGATTGAGATTCACGTTAACGCGCATGTGTTCCCATAGCACTCTGTGAAGCCGTTTTCTCACCTCGATGTTGAGCGTTGGAGGTGCCTACTTTTGGCCGATTGTCTACGACTCGCCGGGCTTTGCCAATGATGACCCGTTCGATGCTGCCGGGAGGAACGACAGTAATCGATGCAGTCACGCCAACCCAATTCTTGATTCGCTGACAAAGATCGTTGGCTAACTCCTGCTCTTGGGTCTTACTCAGCGTTGTCCGCGGTTCGATTCTGACTTCAAGCTCGTCTAACCTTTCGGGGCGGGATACCACTAACAGATAGTGCGGCGAAAGACGCGGGTTTTTCAGGATTAGTTCTTCGATCTGTGAGGGGAATACATTCACTCCCCGGATAATGAGCATATCGTCGGATCGACCGACAATCCTTCCGATCCGGCGCATCGACCGGGCGGTTGGAGGAAGCAGCCGGGCGAGATCACGCGTGCGATACCGGATGAGGGGAAGCCCCTCTTTGGTTAAAGAGGTTAACACCAACTCACCGTAAGTTCCGTCCGGCAAGATCGCCCCTGTCTCTGGATCAATGATTTCAGGGTAGAAATGGTCCTCCCAAATGATCAATCCGTCTTTCGTTTCCACACATTCACAAGCAACCCCCGGCCCCATCACTTCTGATAAGCCGTAGATATCGACCGCGTCCATATGGAACCGGGTTTCGATCTCGGTCCGCAATGATTCGGACCACGGTTCTGCACCGAAAATACCGACGCGTAACGAACTCTTGGTAGCATCCAGTCCTTGTCGAGCGAACTCGTCGGCGATGGTCAACATGTAGGAAGGAGTCATCATGATGATGCTGGGTTGAAGATCCGTAATCATCTGAACCTGTTTCTCCGTTTGACCTCCGGACATAGGAATCACCGCACATCCAAGGCGTTCAGCACCATAGTGAGCACCCAGCCCCCCCGTAAACAATCCGTAGCCATACGAAACCAAGACAATTTGACCTGACCGGCCGCCGGCGGCGCGAATCGAGCGAGCCATCAAAGTGCTCCAATTCTCGATATCGTTTCTCGTGTAGCCGACGATAGTTGGTTTGCCGGTTGTCCCGCTGGACGCATGAATTCGGATTATTTCCTCTCGCGGTACCGCTAACATCCCAAAAGGATAATTGCGACGCAGATCATCCTTAACTGTAAACGGAAATTTGGCCAAGTCCTCTAACGTCCGCAAATTGCTCGGGTGGAGACCAAGGGCGCTAAACCGCTCCCGGTAATGTCGCACTCGATCGTAAGCGTGTTTTAACGACCATTTTAACCGCTTAAGCTGCAATGCTCGCAGCTCATCTTGACTAGCCCGTTCGATGGGCTCGAGAGGGGGGTCTGGGGGAGGCATGGGGGAGAGGGGGAGGTTAGTAATCAGTAATCAGTAATCAGTAATCAGTGATTGGTGATTCGTGAAAGGTGAAAGGTGAAAGGTGAAGAGGGCATCGATCACATTTGCTATCTGCTATTCGCTATTTGCTATTCTTTAACTGTCTCTCCGGTGACGCGGTAGGAGCGTCCTCGGAAGAATGCGATGGGGTGACCGGATTGATCGGTAACGGCAACGTCGTAGAGACCAAGGCGGCCGGGTAGAGCTTGTTCGGTGGCTTCAGCGATCAGTTCGTCTCCGACCCGGGCAGGGGTGACGAAGTCTATCGAACATCCGGACGCGACGGTACTGCGATTGTAGCTGTTGCAAGCGAAAGCAAAGGCGCTGTCTGCCAAAGTGAAAATTGCGCCTCCGTGACAAATCGAATGGCTGTTCGCCATATCGGGCCGGACGGTCATCTTGAGACGAGCGTAACCAGGACGAACTTCGAGAATGCTAATGCCGAGCGCTCGGGACATCGCATCCTGGGCCAACATTCCCTGAGCGACGCGCTCGGCTAGTTTCGTGTCTTCAGTCTTCATCTAGGTGTTTCCCACTCCAAAGACTGCGCTGAATTAAAGGAGAAGTGCGATAACGTTCCTCGCCGTAACAGGCCAAGAGATTACGGAGTACCCTATTGATGCGTTGGATGCCAATGGTGCGACTCCACTGGAACGGACCGGCCGGGTACCGCGTCCCTTTCTGCATGGCCAGGTCGATATCGGCGCAACTCGCCACTTGTTGTAGAGCCGCTTCAGCCGCTTCATTTATCAGCATGGCAACCGTGCGCATCACCACTAATCCGGGAACATCATCGAAGGTCACGACTCGATAACCGGCGGCTTGAAATAGGCCCACTGCCGATTGGTGCGCTCTGCGGCTGCATCGCGGTCCGGACGCCATCGCTAGCACCGAGACGGTCTCGTAGTCACACGCTAAGTCGACGATCACGCTGTCAGGTTCGTTCTCTTCGAAAGCGACTTGGGCGGCGGTTCTTCCGTCGGTCAGACGCACGGTGGCTTGATCAGCAAGTGCCAGGAGATCATCGCTTTGCGTTTTCTCGATTCCGCCGGCGGCAGGAAAAGCTTTTTGTAGGCGAGCTAACAATCCTTTCGTCAGCAAATCTCCACCCGCTAACCGGATCTCCTTCGGTGGTGGTTGCGTTGTTTCCAATGGAGGCGCGCTCTTGGTCGATTGTTCACCGTAGATGTAAAACCCGCGTCCAGTTTTTCTCCCATGAAATCCTGCTTCTACTAACGCTTGCTGGTAAAGAGAGGGCGCAAATCGTGCGTTTTGATAAAACCCATCAAATACCGATTGGGTAACAGCGAAGTTAACATCGTTACCGATGAGATCCATCAATTCAAAGGGCCCCATCGGGAACCGTCCGGCTTCGCGCATCAAATAATCGATCGTGGCCGGCTCACTCCCTTCCGTTACCAAACGGAGCGCCTCCGCATAAAAAGGTCGCGCTATGCGGTTAACAATAAAACCTGGGGTCGATCTGGCCTGGACCGCAACTTTGTTCCATGCGTTGACCGTCTCCAGGACGGTGGAAAGAGTGGCTTGGTCTGTAACTAACCCGGGGATGACCTCCACCAGTTCCATGATCTGAGCCGGGTTAAAGAAATGCATGCCAATTACTCGGTTGGCATAAACAAGACCGGCGGCCAGCTTGGTAATTGAAAATGAAGAGGTGTTACTGGCAATGATAGAATCCGATGGAAGAATATCCTCTAAATCCTGGATAAGCTGTCTCTTTGAGTCGAAGTCTTCAATAATAGCCTCGATGACCAAACCCGCGTCGCCGAGGCCATAGAGACTGGTAACAGGCGCAATACGTCGCTCGATGTCGTCCGCGGCTGCCGGAGCTAGTTTGCCGCGACTCACGGATTTATTGAGGCTAAGGCGAACCTTCTCGAGCGCCCTTGGAACGGCTTCAGGAATCGAGTCAAATATCTTGACGTGATGGCCTCCGCACGCGGCTACCTCCGCGATTCCAGCGCCCATGGTTCCGGCTCCGATAATCCCGACCACCGTATCCGGAGGAAGCGGATGATGTGCCGCAAATCTAGGGTTGGGTAGGCTTGTTAGCATGCCAGGGAATCAGGGCTCGTTCTCGTCGTCGTCCTCGTCCTCGTCCTCGACGTTGCGGGCGGGAGCGCTGGAGTAATGGAGTATTGTAGTAGTGGGCTCACGTCCCCGTAAATTTCGGTGGCCGTTTTTCTAAAAATGCGGTGGCGCCTTCCCGAAAATCGTCGCTGTACCCAAGTTCACGCATGTAATCGCGTTCTAAATCGAGCTGTTGGTCCAGCGAATGTTCGGCCGACTGATTAATCGCTGCCTTGGTGTAAGCGAGTCCTTTAGTAGGAGCGTTAGCCAGCGTGTTGACTAACTGCTCCACGGTACCAGCGAAAGCTTCGTCCTCAACGCAACGCCAGATTAGCCCCCAAGCGGCGGCCTGCTCAGCGGAGAGTCGTTCGCCTAACATAGACAACCCCAGGGCGCGAGCAGGCCCAACTAACCGAGGTAAAAAGAAGGTTCCACCGGTGTCAGGAATCAGACCGAGTTTAGCGAACGATTGGATAAAGCTAGCAGACTTTGTGGCAATCACGAGGTCGCAGGCTAGAGCCAGACTTACCCCGGCGCCGGCAGCCACACCGTTAACTCCGGCGACCACGGGTAAAGGAAGGGCGCGCAGCGTTCGCACCAGTGGCGCATAGTATTTCTCAATGCTCTCACCCAAATCGACCGAGGTTTCCCCCGGTTTTGTCTGACGATCCGCTAGATCTTGCCCCGCACAAAAAGCCTGTCCTGCGCCGGTGATTAGTAAAACCCGCGCGTTATTCTGTCTCACCTGATTGAGCGCCTCTCTTACCTCGACATGCATCGCTTCGTTAAAGCTATTAAGCTTGTCCGGCCGGTTCAGTGTCAGTCGGGCGATGTTGTCCTTAAACTCGAAGAGGATGGTGTGGGGCATAGGGAAGGAGTACGAGGAGTTCAAGGAGTACGAGGAGTACAAGGAGGTCTGAAATACGATATTCTCGAACTCCTTGGACTCCTCGTACTCCTTGAACTACTTGTTTTTAAATTTCGCTTCACGTTTTTCTAGAAAGGCTGCCATTCCTTCTTTCTGATCCTCGAGTGCGAAGGTTGATTGGAAGCTGCGTCGCTCTACCCTTAAGCCTTCTCTCAACGGTAATTCATAGGCTGAGTTAACGGCGTCTTTGATCAGCATCACGGTTGGTCGAGATAGTCCGGCGATTTTGGTGGCGGTCTTGATTGCTTCTTCCTTTAAGTCCGCTAGGGGAACAATGCGGCTGGCCAGGCCCGCGCGTTCGGCTTCAACTGCATCCATCAATCGGCCGGTGAGACACATCTCCATGGCTTTGGATTTGCCAATAAGCCTGGTTAGTCTTTGGGTGCCGCCGGCTCCAGGCATGGTGCCGACTGTGACTTCCGGTTGGCCGAACTTAGCGTTGTCAGCCGCAATGATGAAATCGCATGCCATGGCGAGTTCACATCCGCCACCGAGGGCGTATCCGGAAACGGCCGCAATAATCGGTTTGCGAAGGGCGGCTACTCGGGTCCAGGCGCCACCGCGACCTTCAGGGAAGTCTCGCAGCAAAAGAGTAGCGAAGGTCTGATCTTGCATTTCTTTGATATCAGCTCCGGCAGCGAAGGCTTTATCGTTGCCGATGATGATCATCGCGCCGATTCCGTCGTCCGCCTCCCATTGCTCCAAGGCTTGGACGAGCTCATGCATCAGCGCAGTAGAAAGCGCATTCAGCCGGTCGGGCCGGTTCAAGATCGCAATCCCGACTGGGCCGCGTGTCTCACAGAGAATATCGCGATAGTTCATAGCCGACGGAAGCTACCGGTAGAGAGAAGGTCGTGAATCTCTTTCCCAGGTGGATCAAACTTCGGCAACTGGAACCGGCGGCGGTTTGGTTCCGGGTGGGCCAATGGTTCGCACGCTCGCATGCTCGCTTTCGAACGTTTGGCTATGGTCTGATAGATCTTGGTGCCTTCGGTCTTAGTAGCAACCTCTTCTTCAGTCAATTCTCGAACCAGCCTGCCCGGGATTCCTGCGACCAACATTCGCGGAGGAACGAACATGCCGGCCTTAACAAATGATAGTGCCGCTACCAATGAGGATTCACCGATTTCCGCTTCATCCATGACGACAGCATTCATTCCGATCATCGCGTTTCTCCCAATTCTACATCCATGTAAGATGGCTCCGTGGCCAACGTGTCCGCCGGCTTCAACGACTGCCTCCATGTTGGGATAGGTGTGGACTACGCAATTGTCTTGGAGGTTGCTACCAGCTTCGACCACGATCCTGCCGATATCACCGCGCAGAGAAGCCCCTGGGCCGATATAACAGCCCGGGCCAATAATAACGTCGCCGATGAGAACTGCGGTTGGGTGAATGAACGCGGTCGGATCCACCACTGGGATAATACCTTCGATAGAATAGATGTTAGACATGGGAAAACGGAGGGTTAGAGTGATGGAGTCGGGGAGTAATGGAGTGTTGGGGTAGTGGGTAGTATTAGACTGGGATTCTGGTTTCGATGATGCGGAACCGGTTCGAGACGAAAGCGCTGTCGGTCAGGCTGGCGTTGGCGGCTGGATTAGCGCCGGTGCCATGATAGTCACTGAAAGCAGCCGATTGGTTTACGTAAACGCCGCCGGTCAGGTTGCAGGACAAACATACGCCCGCGTCCGTTGCGACTTCTGCGGCAGCATTCAATATCGATTCATTGGTTGAATAGACCGAGAAGGTCAGGGAACCGGAGCGACGAGACGTTATCCTGGCCAATTCCAAAGCTTGTTCCGTGCTATCGACTGGAATGAGGAAGGCGATCGGACCAAAGCATTCTCGTGAATAATGGTCTTCTGAGACGCTCAATTCAATCAGCAACGGAGTACGAACCGCGGCCTCAGGGAACTGAGGATGAGTGATGCTGGTAGTGTCGTGAACTACCTTGCCTAGGCGGCGAGCTTCTTCGAGCCGTTTCAAGGTTGCATCATTCTGGATCGTTCCCAGGATCTCAACCGCGCGTGCCGGATCTCCCAGAAGCTTCGTGAGACTAACGACTAGCCCTTGAACAACTTGATCATACGAAAGGTGTCCCTCCGGTGTAGCCACACCATTCTTCGGGATATAGAAATTTTGGGGAGCAGTGCACATCTGACCAGAATAAAGCGAGATAGAGAAAGCGAGGTTCTTCAGCATCCCAGAAAAATCGTTGGTGGAATCGATCACCACTTGGTTTACGCCTGCTTTCTCAGTGTAAACCACCGCCTGTCGTGCCTCGTTCTCTAACCATTCTCCATTCTTCGTGCTTCCGGTGAAATCGATGATTCCGATTTCCGGACGCAACGCGAGTTTTTGCGAGGTATCGTCATTTTGCTCGTGGGCGACCAGAGTAACGATATTTGGATCAAGCCCCGCCTCGACTAAAACCTGTCGGGCGGTTTCAACGGTTAGCGCCAACGGAAGAATGGCTTTTGGATGCGGCTTCACTATCACCGCGTTTCCAGTGGCCAAGCTAGCGAAAAGCCCAGGATAAGCGTTCCAAGTGGGAAAAGTCGAACAGCCAATAACTAAACTAATTCCGCGTGGAGCTATGCTAAACCGTTTATCCAGCTTGAGCGGTTCATTCTTTCCTTGTGGTTTCTCCCAATAAGCTTTTTTTGGGATACGGTTTAGCTCCGCCCAGGCATAGGCGACGGCTTCCAGTCCTCGATCTTGGGCATGCGGTCCGCCGGCTTGGAAAGCCATCATAAATCCTTGCCCGGTGGTGTGCATCACGGTGTAAGCCATTTCAAAGCTTCGCCGATTCAAACGCTGAAGAATTTCAAGACTAATACCGGCCCAGGTTTCCGGGCCGGCGGTCCGCCAAGGTTTCTGAACGGCGAGAACTGTCTTCAGTAACGCATCTAAATCGACTTTGGGATAAGCAATCCCGAGCGGGAAACCATAGGGCGATCGCTCAGAACCGGTTTGGCCAACCGTCGCGGGAAGGGTGAGCGGATAAGGGTGGTGCAACCAGGAATCGAACGCGGCTTTGCCGGCTTGGTTAGCGGTCTCACCGTAAATTTTGCCGCTCGGAACCTCTGGGAAAGCGCTCCAGTAAGTCCGCTGCTCAATGGCCTTTACTGCGTCATTGAGCAGTTGTTGATGATTAGAAAAGAATGAGATGGACATGGGGGAGGGTTTAGTAATCAGTAATCAGTAATCAGTAATCAGTAATCAGTAATCAGTAATCAGTAATCAGTAATCAGTAATCAGTAATTGGTGATTGCGCTCAGCCAATTTGTTATCTGTCATCTGTCATTTGTCATTCTATCTGCTATTGGCTATCGGCTATCGGCTATTCCGTAGGATCAGTGAATACGATCGAAATCAACGACGAGCTCGTTCGTTCTAGGGAAACTTTGGCAGGTTAAAATAAAACCACGTTCGATTTCGTAGTCTTCCAATCCATAGTGAGCGTGCATGTCGACTTGGCCGGACCGGAGATGTGCTCGGCAACTGGAGCAGACGCCTCCCTGGCAACCATATCGCAAATCGATCCCGTGACGTAAACCCGCCTTCAAGACAGATTCTGATCCTTTTGACATGGTAAATTTATGCTCGATACCGTCCAAGATCGCCGTGACGTTACATGGCTGTTCTGCTAGCGGGGCAGGAACAAATTGAGCGCCATTTTTCGGGGCAGTAAAAAGCTCGGATCGGATTTTTGTGTCGGTTAGTCCCTCAGAGAGTAGTGCCGACCTAACTTCTTCGAGCATGGTCCCTGGACCGCAGATAAAGGCGCTATCAATATCGCGGATGACGAGCCAATGTTTAAGTAAATCACGGCACTTGGTCTGGTCAATCCTGCCGTAAAGCAAATCGCTCTCCTGTCGTTCACGACTTAGCACGTGCACCAGCGTAAATCGGCTAACGAAACGATCTTTGAGGTCAGCGAGTTCGTTCCGGAGCATGACAGAGCCAGTCGATTGATTGCCGTAAAATAGGGTAAATTGGGTTTCCGGCTCGGCGATCAGCGTTGACTTAATTATCGAAAATATCGGGGTGATGCCGCTGCCGGCGGCGAAGGCGAGATAATTATGGCGCCGCTCCGTGGACAGCGGTAGTCCAAAGCGGCCCGTAGGCGGCAGTGCGTCGATGACCATGCCCGGCTTGAGATGGTCAAATGCCCAGTTGGAAAAGAGGCCGGTGGACGCGCGTTTAATGGCTATTCGTAGAGCTCCATCCTGAATCGCAGCGCAGATGGAGTACGGACGGCGTATTTGGGCTCCGTTGATCACGGTTCGCAGGATCAAATGTTGTCCGGGCTCAAAACGGAACGCCGGTCTAATTGCTTCGGGAACTGAAAATGTGACCAGAAGCGCGTCAGCGGTATCCAAGCGAACATCCTGGACTTCCAGCGAAAAGAACTTGTTCGCTGGAACGGCCGGAGCCTCGATGTGCGCGGAGTTTAGTGACATTTGAAGTGATCAAATGGTTCCAGACAAGAGTTGCAGATGTAAAACGCTTTACAGGGAGTAGAACCGAATTGACTTACCAGCCGGGTATCAGCTGAGCCACATCGGGGACACGGCACCGGTTTAGCGGAGCCTTGCTCGCGAGGCTCCGGCGGAGCGATGCCGTATTCGAGTAGTCGGTGTCGTCCTCGCTCGGTCATCCAATCGGTCGTCCAGGCGGGAGAAAGTCGGGTCTCAATTTGGAATCGGCTCAAGCCCCGTTGCTGTAGCGCTTGCCTGATATCTTCTTTGATGACAGCGGTAGCGGGACAACCGGAATAGGTGGGCGTGATGGTAACGACCAAGGTCTGGTCCCCATCTTCTTCGATCCACCTCACGTTACGGACCATTCCCAAATCCACAATTGAGACTACCGGTACTTCCGGATCAGCGACTGCATCGAGCCAGTTCCAGACTTCTTTCACTGATGGCAAGTTTGTCTGCATACCGGTTACCATTGCGCTTGGGGATAGGCGCGCGGCAGGAACTGCATCTCAGCTAGTAAATAACCGAGCGCCTCGGTATGAACCCCTTGTTTGCCGCCGGTTTGCATCCATTCAGAGTTTGGGATTTGCAGGGTGGCTTCGGTTAGAACTGACTGCACTCCGGTTAACCAAGCCGTTTTCAATTGGCTCAAGCCGGGTTCGAACGGTTCTGCCAAGATGGCGGCATCGAGCTGGTCGGCCGTGTACAACTCGCCGGTATATGGCCAAAGATCGTCGATCGCTGCTTGCATCCGGCGACGGCTTTCGTCGGTACCATCACCCAAACGAATCACCCAGCCGCTGCTGTGGCGAAGATGATAGCGAGCTTCTTTCAAACTCTTTTCACTGATCTCGCGAATCCGCTGGTCGCTAGAGTCTAACAATTCATTGAGCATTAAATTGTGCCAGGTATCGAAGTAGAACTGGCGGGCCATGGTATAGGCGAAATCTTGATTAGGATGTTCTACCAGAAGGCAGTTGCGAAATTCTCCCGCGTCTCGCTGAAAGGCGAGCATGTCTGGTGTTCGTTTCTGATCGTCCAGTTCAGCCGCGTATTCTAGCCAATTCTGGGCCTGACCATTGAGATCCAGCGCGATGTTAGTCAACGCCATGTCCTCTTCCAGCTCGGGCCCATGTCCGCACCATTCACCCAGTCGTTGGCTCAGTATTAGACAGTTGTCCCCGAGACGGAGGACGTACTCGAAACTTTGCTGTTTCTGAGGCGCTGGGGTTTGAGGGCTCATAGACAGAATAGCAAATAGCAAATCGCAAATAGCAAATTAGTGGACCTCGCAGCGTGTAAAGTTGTCGTTTCGTGTGTCATGCTCAGTAGGGAATTTGCTATCTGCTATTTGCAATTTGCTATTCCGTAGGTCTACAGATGCTTCACCTCCGGCGGCACGGTATAGAACGTCGGGTGGCGGTAAATTTTGTTCTTGGCGGGATCAAACAAAGTGTCTTTATCCGCGGGATCGCTGGCGTAGAGATCGATGGATCGAACCACCCAGATGCTAACTCCTTCATTACGACGAGCATAAACGTCGCGTGCATTTTCTATGGCCATCCTGGCATCGACAGCATGCAGACTACCAACGTGTTTATGGGAAAGGCCGTTTTGGCTCCGAATAAAAATTTCCCAGAGCGGCCACTCGTTCATAGCGCGGAGAGAATAGCCAATAGCCGATAGCCGATAGCCAATGGGATGCGAATAGCAGATAGCAGATAGCAAATAGCAAACGGACAAGCCCAGGTGTGCTCGAACACTTTCAACCAAGACATTTGGTAGTGGGCTTGTTGCGGAACCATTTGCTGATTTGCTATCTGCTATTTGCTATTGGGTAAGCGCTTCCGAGCGTAAGCGGCGGCTGCCTCTCGGACCCAAGCGCCATCGGCATACGCTTGGCGGCGAGTTCGCAGACGCTGCACGTTACACGGACCGTTGCCTTTGATGACGTCGTAGAATTCTGTCCAATCGATCTGTCCGAAGTCGTAACGGCCGGTTTCCTCATTCCATTTTAAATCGGGGTCGGGAACCGTCAGGCGGAGATATTCTGCCTGGGGCACGGTTTGGTCGATGAACCGTTGCCGGAGCTGATCATTGGTCAGCAATTTGATTTTCCATCGGACCGATTGCGCAGTATGCGGTGACTGGGAATCGGGTGGACCAAACATCATGAGAGCCGGCCACCACCAACGGTTCAGGGCGTCTTGAGCCATGCCTCGCTGGGCCGGCGTTCCGTTCGCCATTACGGTCATGATCTCGAAGCCTTGCCGTTGATGAAAACTCTCTTCTTTGCAGATACGGATCATCGCCCTGGCGTAAGGACCGTAAGAACACCGGCATAGCGGGATCTGATTCATGATCGCTGCACCGTCCACTAACCAGCCGATAGCCCCGATATCCGCCCACGTGAGGGTCGGATAATTGAAGATGCTAGAGTACTTCGCTTTGCCGGTAAGCAGATCATTGACGAGTTGATCGCGGCTGACCCCCAGCGTTTCGGCGGCGCCGTAAAGATAAAGACCATGACCGGCCTCGTCCTGAACCTTGGCCAATAAGATGGCTTTTCGACGCAAAGTGGGGGCACGGGTTATCCAATTAGCTTCAGGCAGCTGGCCCACGATTTCCGAATGCGCGTGTTGCGAAATCTGGCGGATTAAAGTTTTGCGATACCCTTCCGGCATCCAATCCCGAGGCTCGATGGTGTCGCCAGCATCGATTCTGGCCTCAAACGCGGCTAGTTCCGGCGACTCATCGCCGTTGGTCTCGGGGGTGACCATCTGTGCGTACATAGGGGGACGGAAATTTCACCACAAAGACACAAAGGTCACAAAGATGAGAAGAGATGAAAAGAAAATGCGGGAGGGAACCTGGGAGTCGATTTTTAACCGTCTGATTTCTCTGCGATCTCTGTGTCTCTGTGGTGAGTTTTCTTTTCCAGAATATGATACACTCGTTGCATAGTCAAAGAAAAGAGTGTATCACGTTTTTCCATTCGGTTGTGGCTGGCACCCCTGCACTTCGACAGCGAAATTCTACTATTGAGCTCTGGATTCGCCGGACTCTGGCGGGCGATCCTCCCCGGGCAAAGTCTCTAGTGGTTTCGCTCTTCGGCGACGCGATCGCGCCGCATGGAGGGGTGATCCGGTTAAAAAACTTGATCGAATTGCTTGGTCCTTTTGAGATTAACGAACGATTGGTCCGTACGAGTGTATTCCGGCTGGTGAAGGAAGATTGGTTGGAAACCATTCGGAGTGGGAGGGAAAGTTCATATCGCTTAACTCGTACTGGTTTCCGGAGGCTCGAGCACGCCTACGGAAAGGTCTATCAACGCCCGGCGGCAACCTGGGATGGCGCTTGGACGTTCATCCTGATCCCAATTGAACACCTTACTGTTCCGCGCCGGCTGAAGCTGAAACAGGAATTGGAATGGGAAGGTGTCCGGCAACTCACCCCGCACCTTTTTGCGCATCCCACCATAGGAGCGGAAGCATTGAGCGAGATATTCGATCGCTCACGAGTTAGAGGAAAGGTGATCAGCTTTACCGGCGCCAGAACAGATCAAGATGGTATGTGCGTGATACGCGAACTGGTCAATGGAAGTTGGAGCCTGAGACAAGTCGCTGGCGCATACAAAGTTTTCTTACGGAATTTCGGTAAGCTGCAGACGATGTTATCTAATGATGGGGATTTATCCGGCTGGGATTGGCTCGCGATCCGGGTCTTTCTCATCCATTCTTTCCGGCGGATTGTTTTACACGATCCGCTTTTACCGAGCGCATTGTTGCCTGATCCGTGGATCGGCGACGATGCCTATCGTTTAGCCGGTGAGATTTACAGGATCTGTTTACCCGCGTCGGAACATTATCTTTGCGAGCGGTTAGGCGCCTCGCCGGATGAGGCAGCTCGCGTTCTAGAGGGCCGGTTTAGTGTTGAATGAATTGCCGCAATAGACGTCGGGGTTATGTCGGTCAAGCAAGTACGCAAAGGTTGCAAGAAAGGCGCGAAGGGAGTGAGATTTTAGAATGGCGGATTGTTGAAAAATGCAGTCGGTCGGATTTGTCCCGGAGGGACTGAATGATGGTAGCCAGGCAATTCATTGCCTGGAACAGGTTCAATTGAGAATCCGTCCCGTAGGGCACGGTCTGATCCCTACCCTAGTTGATTAATCGTCCTAATCGTGGCACGCCCATCGGATCCAATCACACCGTCCCTACGGGACGGGTCCCCTCTTTGGACACATTCCAGGCAATAAATTGCCTGGCTACGATCATTCAGTCCCTCCGGGACAAATCCGGCCCACTACCTTTTTCAATAGTTTGCTAGTGGAAAATCGCAAAGCGCTTTGCCGCTAGCAGGTCCAAACTGGCGAGCCCACATGGATGTCTGCGATTTGCGCTATGACCAGAATTTTGGTATAGAAATGATAGTAATCATGTTAAGGGGACATCCCCTTATTGAAAGTTTGAGGTTATTTGAGTAGTCGAAAGAACATATCCACAAAAGACAACGAGCTAGAGGCGACAACGCAAGTTTGGACGACTCGATGCAACGCTGGGGCGGTGAGAAGAGCTGGCCGGCGGTTGCTGCACATGTATGACACTTTCTTGGCGCCGACCGGTTTGAAGCAGTGCCAGTTCGGAATTCTATCGGCCTTGAACGCGAGAGGCGCGGCTCTTCCCAGAGTGCAGGAACTGGCGGAAGAGTTGGTGGTGGACCGGTCAACGTTGGGGCAAAATCTGCGGCCTTTGGAGAGGGATAATTTTGTGACTTTGTTGACGGATCCAAGAGATCGTCGAGTTCGATTAATTGCGCTGACCAAAGAGGGGATCGCCAAGTTCAATGAGGCGAGACCGTACTGGAAGAGGGCTCAGGAGCGGTTTGAAGAGGTTTTTGGCGAAGAAGAAGCAGCGAAGCTGCGGTCCGTGTTGTTGGGGATTGCGTATAATCCCGAGCTGGGGAAACACGAGTAGGGTCTATCTCGCGGATCTTGTTCGTGCTCGTGCTCGACGGGACGTTCTTCGACCCTGGGCGGTGAAACCAATCGGGTAGCGCCACTCACACCAACCCAATGCTGATCACGGTAATGCCTCCGAAAAATGCGTCCCTATGGGACTTGTCGGACTTTGTCCCGGAGGGACTAGATGATCGTAGCCAGGCAATTTATTGCCTGGAACACGTCCCAATTGAGAATCCGTCCCGTAGGGCACGGTCTGATCCCTACCCCGGTTGATTAATCGTCCTGATAGTGGCACGCCTATCGGATCCAATCACACCGTCCTTACAGGACGGTTCCCGTTTTTGTACGGATACCAGGCAATAAATTGCCTGGCTACGTTCATAACGTCCCTACGGGACAAAGACTCTCGAGCCCCTGTCCACGAGTTCGGCGCCAGATCCACATCAATCTTCGAGCACGAGCACGAGCACGAGGACGATTAGATTCGTCTGAAGCTCATTGAAACTTGACAGATCGGTCAAATAAGGGGATATCCCTGTATATCTTCAATTTCGATGGCTAGGGCTCCTTTTCTCACGCTCATCACCCGGTGATGCTCTATGTGGATCGTTAAACTTGCTCTTAATCGGCCGTATACCTTCATCGTCTTCGCACTTCTGATCTTCGTGCTGAGCCCGTTGATCATCCTTCGGACCCCGACCGACATTTTCCCAAATATTGATATCCCCGTGATCTCGGTCGCGTGGACTTATACCGGCTTGAACCCGGAAGATATTGAGGGGCGGTTGACCACGCCTTACGAGAAAGTGCTCACTACGCTCGTCGATAATATCGAGCACATAGAATCCACGAGCTATAACGGTGCATCCGTCATTAAAATCTTTCTGCAACCGCATTCGAGCGTGGATCGAGCGAACTCTCAGGTGGTCAGCGCTTCTCAATTTGCGCTTCGATTGCTGCCATCGAGTATTCAACCGCCGGAGATTATCAATTTCAGCGCTTCGAGCGTACCGATTCTTCAACTTGGACTCTCCGGTCAGGGTCTCTCCGAACAACAATTGAATGACCTGGCGCTGAATTTTGTCCGGACGCAAATGATCACGGTTCCGGGAGCGGTGATTCCTCTTCCATACGGTGGGAAGCAGCGTCAGGTGATGATCAATTTGGATCATAACCTGATGCAGGCGAGAAACATTTCGCCGACGGATGTTCTCAGCGCAGTGAACGCCCAAAGCTTGGTGCTCCCATCTGGCACCGTGAAGCTGGGTCAGAGCGAATTGGATATACGCGCCAACACGTATCCTCGGACCGTGGCCGAACTGAACAATCTTCCGATCAAGCAGGTGGGCGATACCACCGTTTATCTGCGAGACGTCGCTACGGCTAGCGACGGGTTTGCGTTACAGACGAACGTGGTCCGGCAGGATGGCCGGCGTGGTGTGCTGATGAGTATCCTCAAAGCGGGAAACGCATCGACTCTCAGTGTGGTGGGCGGCGTAAAGACTTTACTCCCGCGCGTGGCTACCATTGTTCCGCCGGCGCTGAAAATGACGCCTTTGGCAGATCAAAGCATTTTCGTACAGAGTGCGGTCAGCGGGGTTATCCGCGAGGCGGTGATTGCGGCAGCGTTAACCGGGCTCATGATCCTTTTATTCCTTGGGAGTTGGCGCAGCACCCTGATCATTGCTGTCTCTATCCCGTTATCGATTTTGACCTCAATTATGATCATTAGCCTTCTCGGCGAAACGATCAATATCATGACGCTGGGAGGCTTGGCCCTGGCGGTTGGAATACTAGTCGATGATGCTACGGTCACGATCGAGAATATCGAGCGGGTATTAAGGCAGGGACGTTCCCTTCACGACGGCATTTTAGAAGGCGCAGCCCAGATTGCCGTACCAGCCTTAGTGTCTACCCTCTGCATCTGTATCGTTTTTCTTCCCATGTTTCTGTTGGATGGGGTAGCGCGTTATCTCTTCGTGCCCCTGGCAGAAGCCGTGGTGTTTGCCATGGTAGCCTCGTATGTCCTTTCGCGAACGCTAGTTCCTACGTTGGCGATGTATCTATTGAAGGCCAAACATCATGAACCGAATCCGAAAAACATCTTTGCCCGTCTGCAACACGGTTTCGAAAAAGGGTTCGAGTCAGTTCGAAACGCCTATAGCGGATTGCTCACCGGTTTGGTGGCTCATCGCAAGCTATTTATCCCGGCGTTTCTTGGGGCCTGTTTATGCGGGGTTTTTCTGGTGCCGTGGTTAGGTCAGGACTTTTTTCCTGACACCGATAGTGGTCAATTCATTCTGCATGTTCGCGCTAGGACTGGGACCCGAATTGAAGAGACAGCGCGTTTGTTCGACTTGGTTGAGGACGTTATCCGGCAAAACATTCCAGCGAAAGAAATGGACAACATCCTGGATAACATCGGTTTGCCCTATAGCCCGTACAATACCATGCACTCAACGTCGGGTGTGTTAGGCGCAAACGATGGCGACGTATTGGTATCGCTCCGCCAGAATCATAGTCCGGTCGCTGATTATGTCCGGGACCTTCGCACGCTGCTGCCGCAGCGGTTTCCGGGCGTCACCTTCTACTTTTTGCCGGCTGATATTGTGACGCAGATTCTTGATTTTGGTCTTCCGTCTCCGATCGATGTCCAGGTTGAAGGCAATGACGTTGTCGCGAGCCAACAGATCGCCGAGAAGGTAATGGTTCAGATGCGGCAGGTTCCGGGCTTGGTTGATCTGAGGGTACAACAGCCATTGGATTATCCGACGTTGGACGTCGCGGTTGACCGGGTAAAAGCGCTCCAAGCTGGCTACACTGAGCAGAATATTGCTAACAGCGCATTGAACGCTCTGAGCGGGAGTTTTCAGATAACTCCGTTATTCTTTATGAACTGGAAGAACGGAGTCAATTATAACTTGGTCGCTCAGACCCCCCAATATCGATTTCAGTCAATAAATGACCTTCTGAATATTCCGCTACCAGCTGCCCGCGGAACTAACACCGAGATACTGGGAGACGTGGCCTCCGTAAGCCGTGGTCACGAGATGGGACTAATCACGCACTACAACATCCGCCGGGTCATTGATATTTACGGCGCGGTTCAGGACCGAGATTTGGGCGCGGTGAGCCGGGACGTGCAAAAGATCGTCGATAATAACCGGCAACAACTTCCGCGCGGCACGTTCCTAACGATCCGTGGCCAAGTGCGAACCATGGATAGCTCGTATACCGGCCTTTTGACAGGCTTGGGGTTAGCCGTGGTGCTGGTTTACATGTTGATCGTCATCAACTTTCAATCGTGGCTCGATCCATTCATTATCATCACCGCGTTACCGGCTGCGCTGACTGGTATCGTTGTTTTTCTGTTTCTGACGCACACCACGCTCAGCGTCCCGGCTCTAATGGGAGCGTTGATGTGTATGGGAATCGCGACTGCCAACAGTATCTTAGTGGTTTCTTTCGCTAAAGAGCGGTTGCGCGAACATGGAGATTCGGTGCGCGCGGCCATCGAAGCCGGAGCAACCCGGTTCCGCCCAGTGGTAATGACAGCGTTAGCGATGATCATCGGTATGATTCCGATGGCTCTCGGGTTAGGGGACGGCGGAGAACAAAACGCGCCGTTAGGTCGGGCCGTGATCGGCGGGTTGCTGGCTGCGACAGTCGCCACGTTGGTCTTCGTGCCCGCGGTTTTCAGTATGCTGCATTATCGCGCCTCGAGAGGCGAAGCGAGCGCAGCCGGGCAACTAGAACCGGTAACTAACAGCTAAAAAAAGAAGAGTAGAGAAATGCCAATTGAATCGCAAGAAACCATGGCTGGGTTACCGTCGGAAGTCGCGACCCAGGTCGCGAAAGTTAACCCGCGCAATCGATCGCGAACCCGGCGACCAATCATTGTCGGAGGCGCAATTTTTCTAAGCGCGGGTTTCGCTGTTTGGATTTATTCCGGGATCAATGCTCGCGTCGATGCTCAAAAAGGACTGGAAAAGACCGTTAAGCTGACTTCGGTTGCGGTGGTTAATGTCGTGCATCCAACGAGCGGTTCTGCTGCCCAGGCGATTGAGTTACCCGGCAACACGCAAGCCTTCACCGACGCCCCGATTTATGCACGAACGAGCGGTTATCTGAAACAATGGTATTTCGATATTGGTGCTCACGTTAAGCGAGGAGAGCTGCTGGCGGAGATCGAGACGCCCGAGCTAGACGAGCAATTGGAGCAAGCCGAGAACCAAGTGAAAACAGCAGAAGCGAATCTCCAACTAGCGCAGGTCACCGCGGACCGCTGGGTTTATTTAGAGAAATCGAGTGTCGTCTCGAAACAGGAAAGGGATCAAGCGGTTAGCGATCTGAACGCAAAACGAGCAACGGCTGATTCGGCCAGAGCGAACGTAGCCCGGTTGCAAAAACTGCAACAGTTCGAACATGTATACGCGCCGTTCGACGGCGTGATTACCGTGCGGAACACAGATGTTGGGGATCTGATCCAGGGAGATAACACCGCGCCGAAGGAACTGTTCCACTTGGCCGCAGTGGGCAAGCTTCGGGTTTACATTTCAGTGCCGGAAGTCTATGCGACGGCGATCAAGTCAGGTGAGACCGTGAAGTTAACCCTGGATGCGTTTCCTGGCGAGAACTTCACCGGCACGTTAGTGCGAGATTCTAACTCGATCGATTTAACATCCAGGACGTTGAGAGTGGAGGTCGATGTCGACAATCCTACCGGACGTCTGCTACCTGGGGCCTACGCATTTGTGTATTTGAAGCTGCCATCGGCGGCAGGCGCCGTCAGTGTTCCGACTAATACATTGTTATTTCGAGCCGAGGGTCTACGAGTAGCCGTCGTGCGAGACGGGCTGGCAAAGTTGATCCCGATCACGATCGGTCACGACTATGGCAGCAGCGTTGAGGTTTTATCTGGTCTGAAGGCGGACGATGCCTTAATTCTCGATCCATCCGACTCCATCATGGAGGGTTCGGCAGTGAAGATTGCAGAGGCGGCGAAGGCCGAAGGCCGGTAGGGCGTTTGTTGTGAACCACGCAACGGGTGCAAAACCCGGCGCCTGGTAGGAGTAAGGGAGAGGTATTATCCGCAGATTACGCAGATTACACAGATTACGGTATGGGGTTCGCGACGTCAGGAAGATAAAGAAGCGTTCCTGAACCGCACGATTTTCTTTCGTCTCAAGGGGCTGTTGCCGGATTAGACACCATTATAATGTTGCTTTGATGGTTACGGATCTGATAGGGTACGGTTCCCATGATGAGCGAAGGCGACTCGCAAGCGCCCATGTGGAGCTATGAGGTCAATCGAGAGAAACGGGTTCGGGATGATCATCCACTGCGGCGGATAAATCGGGTGTTGGATTTGAGTTTTGTGCGAGGTCAGGTGGCGCACACTTATGGTCGCAGAGGCAACAAATCGGTGCCACCGCAAGTG
>Ga0209240_1000133_pt1 | contig 28145 bp, 21 predicted proteins | sample GraSoi_2013_80cm_FD_185828 | JGI IMG/M metagenome (GOLD analysis project Ga0209240, IMG submission 185828) | Grasslands soil microbial communities from the Angelo Coastal Reserve, California, USA - Sample 9_17_2013_80cm (SPAdes) (version 2) | ecosystem: Environmental > Terrestrial > Soil >...
AAAGCGAAGATCAACTTATCCCGGAAACTCCGGCTAGGGCTGCGCCGGGAGGGCGGGGGCGACACCGTGCCCTCCTGATGCAGACTGACCCGTAATGTCATCAGGCGATTTTGAGCTGCTCGTCGCCGAAGTCGGCAATGAGCTTGAGGCCACCGCGGTGGCGATCGCGCGCTCCAGGTGACCGGAGTCCCGCCAGCGCGACACGTTGCTGACAGTCCCATGTCCTTCTCTCGCTCGGCCAGGTAGTCCTCGTACAGCTGCTCAGCCCGCGGGACGGCGATGCGGTATCACCGATCCCATTGCTGAGTCTTCGAGCAGGCAGGATGCAGCGGGCTGGCCGCACGAGACTGCCAGAGCGCGACGCCGGGCAGGTCCAGCCGGGTCCTGGCGCGGTGCTCGGGGTCAGCTGCGGCACTGGCTTAGCCTTTCGGGCCGTCCCCCGGTCCCGGCAGAGCCGCCGGGTCAGAAATGGGCTGGCTCCGTCAGGCAGTGCAGGTACCTGCCTTTGAGCAATGGCGACGCGGGCGGCGCCTGCGCCCCTTCCACCAAGTAGACGATCACCGATGGGTTGGCATACACCCGGTGAAGGAACTGCGTGGCCTTGACGGCCGCCAGGTCGGTGCCGGCTTCCGGCCCCACGTAGCCGAGGAACTGGTTCGCCCGCGTCACGACCACGTAAGTGATGTCGTACTTGCGGAGGATCGCCTCGTTCTTCTCAGGATGGTGATAGAAGTTGCGGGCGTCCAGCATCAGCGTTACGACATAGGGCAACTTCTCCGGGCGTAGGAACGGCCCCATCCCCTCAGCCAGGTCGTTGCGGCCGGTGAGGGATGTCATGGTGCCCTCACTGCGCTGGTCCACCAGGAACCTGGCGCCGCAGGACGTGTGGGTGCGCACCCAGTTGACGAAGGCGAGCCGATCGCGGCTCAGGTGGGTGAAGTGATGCGACGGCGCAGTGCTCGGCACCAGCCACGCGGTCAGGAAGACGACCGGCACGATCGCGCCGGCCACCAGTGGCGGCAGCGAGACGCGTCCAGCGAGCTGCACCAGCCCTTCCAGGACTGCGAGGCCCACCAGGATGAGACCCACCGACGAATAGTGTCCCAACCTCCGCTGCCCGAATGTCGCGTCGATGTAGATGTGATAGCGGTAGTCGAACAGGAGCGAGATCACGATGATCCCGGCGAAGACGCCGAGGCCGACCAGACCTACGATGCGCAGGTCTGTCCGGACCAGGAAGAACAGCGCAACGGACGCCGCGAGCGCAGCAGCCAACACCAGTGCCACTTGCCAGCGCGGCAGGATCTGGCCGAGCCCCGTGTAGATGAAGTTGTCCACCAGCCTGCGCGCTGGTATGTACGGATGCGTCAGTCCTGACGACCGATCCCGCGGCGGGAAGGTGCCCAGATAGAGATAGGCGGTCGGGTCGAACCGGGTGGGGATTGCGTTGTAGGCCGACTGGTCGCTCGCTCCGCCTAGGCCGAACGAACCGCCCGCGAACACCCTGATGAGCACCCCCAGCACGGCGCCCGTGCAGCCGATTACGAGGCCGCTCCGCAGGGTGGCGATCCGAGCTTGCCAGCCTGCGTCGGACAGCAGCCTGGCAAGGCCGATGCAGGTTAGGGCCAGGACGACAAAGAGCGCCGGAATCAGGTGGCTGCCGCTCGCCGCCGCGAGCACCACGCCCGCCACGACCGCGGTGCGCCACCCGCGCTCCCGGATGGCGACGATGCCCAGCGCCAGCGCGCAGAAGGCCACGGCCCGCCCGAAATCCTCGGCGCGATACTCGGTGAAGCTGTCGCTGAACTTCGTGTCGAACAGGATGCGGTTGGCCAGCAGCAGCAACGGCAGCAGGCTCCCGGTGTAGCGGAGCCCGAGTTCCCACGCCGACGCCCACAGCCCGAGACCCGCCCCCAGGACCGACAGCAGGAGCAGCACCCCAGGGCCGATCAGCGGGTTCTGGCCGAACAAGACCAGGACGCCGGTGAAGGCGTCGAGGAAGGCCTTGTCCGTCGCCGGCGGCCAGGACTGGCCGTACTCCAGCGTCTCGGCCGGCACCCCGTGGCTGTTGGCGATCTCCACGCCGTTCAGGTAATAGACGTAGTGCGGGCCGCCGATATAGTGCAAATACGGGAAATGGATCGCCACCACGACGAGCACGACCGCCAATCCCATGAGCAGCGGCAGTGGCTGCTGGCGGATTTCCGCGAGTATCGCCCGGCCGTGCTCAGCAAGCGACGCACGCCGCGCGGCGAGCACCCACAACGCCGCTGAAACAACCAGCCACAGCGGCAAGAAAATGCTTAGTCGGAAAAGGTGAGAGGAGGAAAGCGCAAAAGCACAGCCTCCGGCTGCGGCATAACCAAGCCCGAACGCGGCCGCCAGTCGGGTGACAACCGACACCGTGCCCGGCTGGAAAGCCGCCAGGGCAGCCGGGATTCCCGGAATCGCAAGCAGGCAGCCGCACCACACGAGCAGGAGAACACTCTGCAACTGCGCTCCTCGTCAGTCGGCCGCCGCATTGTTCGCCGTCACACTACCGCGCGCTACATCGCTATTGCCCATAGATGCGGCAATCGAGGGCGCCGTGCGCGCAGGGCGTTTGCGAGAAAATTCGCCGCTTTCCAGGCAGGTCAGTGGCTGCCAAGCCGGGGCTTGCCAGCCCAGGCGCCGGGAGGGGGGTGCTTCATGACCTTGACAGCGAGCGTGCGGGGTTCCACCGAGATTATGGTGAGCGGAATCCGCTCCCTCCGCTCCCCTTGGTACCAGTAGCCGTCGCCGAGCTGTATCGACCAGCTTTGGGACACCTTCGGCCAGTAGCCGTCCGCGCGCAATGCGTACGCAACGCCAAAGGTCAGTTGCCGCCGATAGCGATTATCGGGAGCGACGACCTTCAGCGCTACCTGCTGGGGCGGAATCTCGCGCTCGATCCGCCCGGCGGCGACGCCGACCTCATGCATCACCTCCAGCATCACCGGGGTCCCGATCGCCTCTGTATTGCCGATCGGACCTGCCAGGATCGCGGCTACGACCAGCGCGCCCGACACGAACGCACTGATGAGGCCGCCCCGGTGTGCTAGCCCCTGGCCTGCCGCGCTGATGGTAGTCCCGCCCGCAGTGGTCCCGCCCGCGATGACCCGGGTACGCGCCCTGGCCATGACCCGGCGGCCAGCTAGCACAGCCACCGTGACCACCGTGATCCAGGTCAGCACTCCGAGCGGATACAACGGGGCCAGCAGGTAACGCAGGTTGTCAAAGGTAGCGGTGGTCACGCTGATGGTGGCCACCGGAATACTGGCATAGGTGATCAGCGCCGCGCCGGCGAGTATGAGGCTGAGGGCGGCGAGCCCGGCTGCCCGGCGGGACCTGAGCCAGACGGTCGCGGCGACCAGAGACACGGCGATGATCGCGAACGCGATGTCCCCGGCGACGGCCGGGCGTGCCCAGACGTCGCTCAGCTTGCCGAGCGAGTCCATCCCCTGCCACCAGTAGGCAGGCGGCTGGGTCGCGGCTGAGATCGCTTTCAGCCCGAAGGCCACGCCGGCCTTAGGCACGGGCGGCCCTTGCGGGCTGAAGAGAGCGGTCATGTTGCCGGGGTTGGCAGTGAACTGCTGCGTCAGCGGCGCGGCCCAGCAGGCGATTCCCGCGATCACCCCGGCGATGGCCCACCGGTAGCCGGCCTTTGCGCGCACCGTGTCAGCCAGCCCGACCGCAGAGACCAGGACGACAACCGCCACCGCCGCAATGGCAAACATCAGATGCGACTGTGCGGCGATCGACGCGCTGACGACCGCCGCAGCCCACCAGCCACGGTGCCCGGACATGACAGCCCAGCCTGCTGCCAGCGCGGCGATGAAGAACATCAGGCCGAGCCAGGGATTCCAGCATGGCACTACGGTGAGAGCCGGAATCCACCATGTCACCCCGAGCACCACCGCGCCCCCGGCAAGCGCCGCGAATACCCCGCCCACCGCCCATGCCGCTTCCACGGTGAGCGAAGCCGCCACCATGCACCACAACGTGGCGCCCCAGAGAACCCCGTGCGCGGCATCCAGATGCACCGGCAGAGTCAACAGCCAGTACTCAATGGGGCCCAGGTCGAAAACGCCGGACCCGAGGCGGGTCGCCTGCCCGACCAGCGGGCCGTGGTTGGTCAGCACATCCAATGACCTCAGCGCTATCACGCTGTTGTCCGAGGTAGCCACCCACCCGTCCGCCAGCGACTTTGCCAGCCCATAAAGAAGTGGTGCCCACGCGGCCAGGTGAGCGGCAGCCCGTTGCGGTCGGGCCCGGCTCAGCCACATTCCTCAGTCACCAGCGGGCGGTGCTGCGGCGTCCTGGAGCGCGGGCTCCGGGCCGGGCTTTCTGAAAATGAGCGCCGCGGAAATGCAGAAAAGCGGAACCGCAGGGACAAGGTATCGATACGTATACTCGTGGACGGCCGTCGGCAGCACCATGACGACAACGGCGGAAATCCACAGCAGTGCCCCCGCCCACGTTCGGCGACGGGGAATTAGCAGACCTACCAGCCCGGCCAGGATGACCAGTCCCAGCACCGGGCCCGGAAGGAAGATGATGCTCTGGTAGAGGCCCATCATGTTCGTGAATGGCTGCTTCATGAACGCGGCCCACTTGTTGCGCTCGATCTGGCGGACAGCGCCCTTGCTGCCCGTGTAACCCACCACCCCAGCGGTTGCGTACCGGAAGTTCCCCTGGGCCAGGTACCACTCCTTCGTGGGCTTGCTCACGGGGAACCGCCACTTGTTCGCCAGCGTCCGGAATGGCAGCGATGTCTCATGCAGGACCACATGGGCGTAGGAGAGCGGCTGCGCGATCATCGCCCTGACCGCGAACTGCTGTGCCCTGGCATTCTTGGCCTGGGAGAAGGCGGCGGCGTTCGGCACGAACTGCTGCACTGGGGGCTGCCACTCCCAAGTGCCGCGGTTCCACAGGTAGGAACTCGGCGGCGGGCGCTTGAACGTTTTCGCACTGGCCAGGCCGCCGGGCTGCGCGGATGGGCAGAGCGGCAGCAGGTCCGGTGGCGGTTTGATGACCGAGCACCTGGCGAACGACATCGTCCTTGACCACAGGAAGAGCCCGTTGCTGTCGGTCAGGTTGAACGAGCCGTGGGCCGCGTCGAACCAGCCGGCGTAGGCAACCACCGGCAGCGCGCACGCTGCCAGCGTGACTGTCACCCGCCGCCAGCCAGCCCGCCGGATCAGCAGGTACAGCGCCATGAGGACGATGAGCGGCAGGACGGTCGGGCGGACGATGGTCGACAGGCCCATCAGCAGCCCGGCGGTCGCCAGTCGCCACGGCGAGAGCCGCCCGGTCAGCAGCAGCAGCAGCGCCCCCACCATCAGCGTCATGGCCAGCACGTCGGCCATGACAAGCTGCTCGAGCAGCAACTGGGCTGGATCGAACAGCACAGGGGTCGCCGCGAGGGTCGCTCCCCAGCCGGGCAACCCGTACCGCCTGAGCAGGGCATAGATCATCACAGCCATGCCCAGCCCCATGAGGTGCTGGAGAGCGGCCACCAAGGCCAGCGAGTGGAAAGGCAGGAACAGCCACAGGAACAGCGAGTAGCCGCTCGGGTTGATCACGTTCGGCGATAGGTGGAGAGCACCCCACAGGTAGTCGAACGTGTCCATCCGGAAGAGGATCGCCGGCTGGTAGCCGAGCATGGCCACCAGCCTCGGCACCACCGCCGCCGCGAGCGCCACCGTAAACACAGGGTTACGGCGGGCGAGTTCGCGGGTGCGGCGGGCGGCCGTGCGCCATCGTGGCGCCGGCGGTCCGGAATCAGGGCCGCCTGGCTGGCCCTTAAGGCCTTCCAGCCGCTTGCGCCGCTGCGGCGTCTCCAGGATGGCGCCCGCGGTGCGCTGCTGGCCGCTGTCGTCGCTCTGGGGGTCCTGGCCCAGATTGCCCTTTACTGTGGTCACCTGTATCCTCGCCCGTTCCGGCCCAGTGCGCGGTTTCCTCATGTCGGTGCGAGCGTGCGGGCATGGCCTCGCTGGCCTCGCCAGGCGCTTGCGGCCTCGCTCACCCGCGCTTAACTTCCGGGCGTGATGCAGGCACGAACCCACGATCGGCCCGAGTCGGAGCCATACACCCGTACCCGCACGATACCGACCCTTCGGGCGCCTGAACTCCGGCGGCCAAGAGTAGCACTCTACTGTCCGGCCACCGGCGAGGGAGGCGGGCCGCTCAAATATCCGCCTGCCGCTTCATCCGTGGGCCAGCGCGGGCCCGGCCGGCGCGAAAGTCAGGAGTACGCCCGGTGAGCGACGTAGATCCTGCCCGGATCCTCTTGACCGGACCGGCCTCACGGGGACGCCGCTCGAACGCTCACCCGGAACCTCCCAGCGCGCAGACCACCCACGCCGGCCTTCCGTCAGCGCGCCCGGTCAGGGTCGAGTGACTTTACCCGCGGCGCGGCGGCGCAACGGCTGGCTCCTCACAGCAGGTGCTTCAGGACGTCGGGCCCGATGTTGCCCCCGCTGATCACGCACACGACCGTGGCGCCCGCGGTCGCGGCCGCCTTGCCGGACAGCAGGGCGGCGAGGCCGGCAGCGCCGGAGGGTTCGGCGGCGAGCTTGCACCGCTGGATCAGCACACGGACCGCGTCGATTATCTCCGCGTCGCTCACCCGCACCATCTCATCCACGAAGTGCAGGACATGCCGGTAGGTGTACTCGCCCGCGAACGGCGGGGCCGCCCCTTCTGGCTCGACTCCCACCACGCGCACGGACGGGCGCTGGAGCTTCACGGCCGCGGCGATGCCGGAAATAAGGCCGCCTCCTCCGACGGGAACCACCACCATCTCGACGTCCGGGACCTGTCCGAGCAACTCGATCCCCGCTGTCCCCTGGCCGGCCATGACCGCCAGGTCATCGAACGGATGGACCAGAGCGAGGCCCCGCTCTCGCTGCAGGGCCAGGCATGACTCGAGCAGGCTGCCCTGCGTCTGGACAACATCGCCGCCGTAACGGCTGGTCGCCTCGACCTTGGATCGCATCGCACTGGCCGGCATCACGATCGTGGCCTTGGCGCCCACGGCGGTGGCGCCGTAGGCTAGGGCGGCCGCGTGGTTCCCGGCCGACAAGGACACCAGCCCGCGTGACCGCACGGCCGGGTCCATAGACAAGAGCTTGTTGAACACCCCGCGGGGTTTGAACGAGCCTGTCTTCTGGAACAGCTCCGCCTTCAGGTGCAAGCGAACGCCCAGCTCATCGCCTAGGCTCGTGGACGACATCATCGGCGTGACGTGCACCCGGCCGTCGATCCGGTCGCGCGCGCGCTCGATATCTTCCAGTTCGAGCAGCATGCCAACTCTCCTGAGTGATCTTCCGCCAAGCCCTTCCCCGAGGCAATGGCTTTGAGCAAGCGGCTGGTAAGGCCCGGGCAGTTACGACATTGGTACCATCGCGCAGACCATGATCATGCCCTGGACGGGCGCGGCTTGGAAGACCTCGCGAACTGTAAACCGGGACGCCTGGCATACGTCTACGACATGGCTGGACGAGTGGAGCGCGGCCATGGGCCGTGGGTGGCATGAACTTCGGTGAACCAGTCCAGGATGCCCCCGGCCTGCCCGGTATCGCCGATCCTGCTCCGTCTGCTTTTCCGCCGGCGTTGCCCGGCGGGCACCAGCAGGCCTTCGCCCCAGCACGCGGCATGACGGCGAGGAACAGTGGGCTCGTGCATGGGTGCGCCACCCATATCGTTTTGCGCAATGGGTGGCACCCCCATACACGGGTGGCCGGCGGCGGAGGCGGCGCGGGCTGAGCCGGAATGCGCTCGCTTTCGCGGCTCTCAGTCCGAGAGGTCGACATCGCGCGTCATGAGTGGGCGCTCGCGGACGGCCGGAAGGTGCTCCGGCGGGCCTGCGCTACCGGCGGGTGGTCGCTCGATCCCACCAGGCTGGGCGAGCACCACACGGGGGCCTCGTCGGCACCTGGGGCAGGCTGCGCCAACCGGACATCGATCCGCGGCCGGGGCGGTTCCTGCTCACCGGTCGGCACGCCTCGTCGGCCCACGTGACATACCTGACCTGCTGCCAGGCAGGTCAGAGACAGTCGAGTTGTCGCCACTGTCGCAGGGCGAGATCGATCAGCGCTCAGACAGCTTCATCGACGCCGTATTCCAAGACGGCATGGAAGTCGGGGTCCCTCCATCCGATCTTCGGCGCGACGACTACGTGGAGCGGGCCCCTGCGCGGCGGTTACCCCGAGGCGGCGCGCCGCAGCGACCCCGGCCGTCGCGGCCGCTTCTTCGAGTCGTACATCTCTGACGTCATCAACCGCGACGTCCGGCAGCTCACGCGAGATCCAGCGAACTGGTGACATGCGCCGCCTGGTCAATCTCATCGCGGCATCTACGAGTACGCTCGCGAACCCCTCCAACATGGCCAACCGCCTGCAAGTCTGAGCCCTGCGATGCTACTCACCTGACGGAACGCGATGCTCAACGGCTCCGGGCTGTAGTGCGGTAGTCAAGCGCGCGGAAGCACCCATGGACGTGGTCGTTCACCACGCCGACGTTCTGCATGAACGCGTACACGCTCGTGGGCCCTACGAAGCGGTACCCCTGAGACTTCAACTCCCTGGCGAACGCCTCGGCCTGCGGCGTCGACTTCGGCAGATCGGCGACGGACCGCGGTGACCGCTCGCGGGCGATTTCGTAGGATTTGGATTTCGCGAGCGTCACGAGGTTCGGCGACGCGGACGTCATCGCGCGCGCGTTGTCGACGGTGGCCTGGATCTTGCCACGGTTGCGGATGATCGAGGCGTCCTCCAACAGCCGGTCGACGTCCTGCTCGGTCATCGCGGCGACCTTGGCGACGTTGAAGCCCCGGAACGCCGTCCGGAACGCGGCCCGTTTGCCGAACACGATCGACCAGCTCAGCCCGACCTCGAACACGCCCAGAGTGAGCGCCTCGAATATCGCGGACTCGTCGTAGGTGCGGGTACCCCAGACCTCGTCGTGGTAACGGCCGAACTCGGTATCGCCGGCGCCAGCCCAGGCGCAGCGTGGCTTCCCGTCGTACCCGATGATCACGTCGTTGCTCATCCGGCCCTCCAGCGTCCCGCTCCGCCCCACACCCGAGTCTCTCCGGTTACCTCTGTCTCTTGGGGCAATGCTAATGGCGCCTGTCACCATCAGCCCACGCAGAGAGGAGGCATTGGCCGCGCCCGGCGCGCGCCTGATGAAGTGGTGAAACTGGGCGACTCGCGGTCGCTCGCGGACAGGCCGTGCCGCCGTCTCGATTTCAGCCGCATGGCGAGCCGCCGCGCGGTCTACGTCAGGATCGACCCTCGCGCGAAGCTCCGCAAGCGATGCCCGCCGAATCAACGGCCAGCGACTAGGTCGCAAGCCGCCAGCGTGCCCGATGGAGAACCGACGGCGAGCGCCGGGAACCGGTAGCGAGGTGGCCCCAGGCTCACAGCGGCCGCGACTCCGAGAGCGATGGTTCCGCTGCGGTGGTATCTGCCTCAGGGATCAGGCCCATGTGCTCGGCCAGCCATGGCCCGGTCACGCTTCCGGGCGCATGCGCGACGTCCTCCGGTGTCCCGGCGGCGACAATGCGACCGCCGTCAGGACCCCCGCCCGGCCCCATGTCGATGAGATGGTCCGCAGCGCCGAGCAGATCGAGGTCGTGGTCGATCACGATGATCGTGGCCCCGGCTGCCAGTAGCCGGTCGAGGACGCCGACCAGCGTAGCCACGTCGAGCGGGTGCAGGCCAGTAGATGGCTCGTCGAAGACGTACAGCGTGGCGCGCTGGCTGCTGCGCAGCCGGGAGGCGATCCGCAGCCGCTGCGACTCGCCACCCGACAGGGACGGCGTTGGCTCGCCAAGCCGCAGGTATCCGAGGCCCACCTCTTCGACGGGGCGCAGCGCCGCGGCGACCGGGGGCTGATCAGCGAAGTGCTCGAGGGCCTCGTGCACGCTCAGGCCGAGCACGTCCGCAATGGTCAGGCCGCCGATCCGCACGGCCAGGGTGGCGTCGTTGAATCGGGCGCCGCGGCAGCTGGGGCACGCGACACTGATGTCAGGCAGGTACTGGACGTCGAGGTCGATGTGGCCGAGGCCGCGGCAGGTCGGGCACTGGCCCTCGCGGGTGTTGAACGAGAAGTGCCCGGGCTTCCACCTCCGGCGCCGGGCATAGCCTGAGTCCGCGAAGAAGCGGCGGATCTGGTCGAACGCCCCGGAGTAGGTCGCCGGTGTCGAGCGGGTGTTCTGGCCGATCGGCGAGGCGTCGATCTGGACGACCTGGCGGATGCCGCCGAGGTTCAGGCGGCGGACATGCCCAGGCAGCGCGGACCCGCTGAGCAGCGCCCGCGCGGCCGGGATGAGGCTGTCTAGGACGAGCGCGGTCTTCCCAGCCCCGGATGGCCCGGCCACTGCGGTCAGCCGGTGCACCGGGAACGTTGCGGTGAGATCGTGCAGGTTGTACAGGTCGCCGATCTCGACGGCTATCTGAGCACTAGCATCAGCACGCGCGGGACGGTCACGCGGCACGGCGAGGGCGCCGGCCAGGAAAGGTCCGATGATCGAGCGCGGGTCGGTTTCCAGCTGAGCGGGTGTGCCCTGGGCGATTACCGTGCCGCCCATGGCGCCGGCTCCAGGGCCCAGCTCGATAACCCAATCCGCGGAGCGGATGAGCTCCTGCTCGTGTTCCACGACGACCACGGAATTGCCATTCGCGGCTAGGGCGGTGATCGTCTTGCGCAGTCCCTGGACGTTACTCGGGTGCAATCCGATGGACGGCTCGTCGAGCACGTAGAGCATGCCGGTCGTGCTGGAACGCACCGTGGAAGTCAGCTCGATCCGCTGCCGCTCGCCGGACGATAGCGAGGCGCCGGGGCGGTCGAGGGTCAGGTAGCCGAGCCCCACGTCGAGCAGTGGCGTGAGCGTCCCGTTCAACTCGTTAAGCAAAGCAGTCGTCATCCGGCTGAGCTCGGCGGGCAGCCGGATGGGCAGCCCGGCCGCGAATCCGCGCAGTTCGTCCAGGCCGAGCGCGCTGATCTCGGCGATGTTGCGGCCGCCGAGCCGTGACGTCAGCGCCTCGGGCCGCAGCCGGGTGCCGTGGCACACCGAGCAGACACGGGTGATGAGGAACCGCTGCACCAGCCGGCGGGTGCGCTCGTTGTCGCTGCGCAGCGAGCGTTCCACGGCGGCGGCGGCGTTGTCGTAGTTGACCGACAGCTGCACGGTCCGCCCGTTCCGGCCCGAGAGCGTCACCTGCCGCCGGGCCGGTTCACCGTGCAGAACGATGTCGCGCTCGCGGTCGGTCAGTGACCGGTACGGCACGTCGAGCCGGACCCCGAGCTCACGCGCGGCATACATCGACAGCCGCCGCCCGCCGGAGTTCCACGGCAGCACCGCGCCTTCCTCGATCGTCTTGCCCGGGTCGGGAACCAGGGTGGCGACGTCTACTTCGGACCGCACGCCCAGGCCGTGGCAGGCCGGGCATGCGCCATAGGAGTTGAAGGCGAAGAATTCAGCACTGGGCGGCTCGAAACGGGCCCCGCAGACGGGGCAGACGATCTCCATCGCTTGCGTGGCGACCGACGGCTCGACGTGGTGGCCGTTCGGGCAGAGGTGCGTGCCAAGCCGGGACATCATCAGGCGCAGCACGTTAAGTACCTCGGACATCGTGCCGACCGTGCTGCGCGGCCCCGGAATGGGCGGCCGCTGTCTTAGTGCTAGCGCGGGCGGCAGGTGCTCAATCCTGTCCACGTCGGGCCGCCGGGCCTGAGTCAGCCGTCGGCGGCTGTAGGTGCTCAGGCTCTCCAGGAACCGGTGCAAGCCCTCGGCGTATAGCGTGCCGATCGCCAGCGACGTCTTGCCCGAGCCTGACACGCCGACAACCGCGACCGCTCGCCAGAGCGGCACGTCGACGTCGATACCCCGAAGGTTGTTGTGCCGGGCCCCGCGCACGCCGATGACTGTGGGCAAGGTGCCCGGCAGCCGAGTATCACGAGTCGCCATCATGGCAACCTAGCCGCCTGGAGCGGTCATGGGTGGATCGCGCCGTGGTCCAGACGAAGATCTCGATGTCCGCGGCGACGGGCACTCCGGTGTATTTCGCCATGATGGGCGGGGGATCTGATTCGTGACCTCGTCGAGGTAGCCCTGGACCGTCAGGCAGGTCTGCGGCGTTGTCGGCGCCGGAGGCACATGATGTCACGGTATCTCCCCCTTGAATCGCGGGCACGTCCCTAGCGGCCGTGCGACCTTCGCCTCGAATCCAGGCTCGCCAGCAGGCAGGTGAGCGGCCATCACCGGATCATGGTGATTCACGCGCCGTTGACACCGGGCTTGCCGGCCTGATACCGAGAGGACTGTGTCGGACAACTCGCGGCTGATTGACCGGGCTGATCTTCTCGCTGCCCTCAACCGCGCGGCGGCGGGGAAGGTCACGATCATCTCGGCTCCGGCCGGCAGCGGGAAGACGTCCCTGTTGCGGGCCTGGGCAGATCGTAGGGGTCAGCAGCATCGGCTCGCCATCCTCCAGGTGCGACGGGACCAGCACGATGCTCAGGCTTTCTGGCTTGCCCTGCTCGACGCAGTCCGGCAGACCTCCGGCACGGGCAGTCACGCGGAACCGGCAGCGGCGACACCGGGTTTCAACGGCCGGGCCATGGTCGACCGGGTACTTGCCGAGCTCGCCGGCCAACGCGGGCCCGTCATCCTGATCATCGACGATCTGCACGAACTGAGATCGTCGGAGGCCCTCGATCAGCTCACCCGGCTGCTGACGAACTTGCCACCGCATGTCCACGCGGTACTGGCCACGCGCCGCGACCTCCAGCTGGGCCTGCATCAGCTTCGCCTCGCGGGCGAACTAGCCGAGATCCGCGCGGCAGATCTGCGCTTCACCGAGCGCGAAACCCGCGAGCTGCTCGACGCCTCGGGGATCGCGCTGTCGGACGCCGGAGCAGCGCTCCTGTGCGAGCGAACCGAAGGGTGGGCTGCCGGGCTGCGGCTCGCGGCGATCTCCCTGGCCGGCCACGCCGACCCCGAGCGTTTTGTTGCGCAATTTTCCGGGAGCAACCGCGCCGTCGCGGAGTACCTGATCGCCGAAATGCTGGACCGCCAGCCGGCCGACGTGCAGCAGTTGCTGCTGCGGACCTGTTTGCTCGATCGCGTCAACGGTGAGCTCGCTGACCTGCTGACCGGGTGCCCGGGGTCGGAACGCATCCTGCTGCAACTCGAGGACGCCAACGCGTTCGTCATGTCGCTCGATCCCGAGCGAACGTGGTTTCGCTACCACCACCTGTTCGGGGACCTGCTCAGGCTGGAGCTGCGCCGGACGCTGCCCGAGGAAGTGCCGGCGCTGCACCGGCTGGCCGCCGCCTGGTTCACCGACCATGGCCAGGTTGTCGACGCCATCCGGCACACGCAGGCGGCCGGCGACTGGCCCGCCGCGGCGCAGCTGATCGCTGACCATGCCTTCAGCCTGACGCTCGATGGGCAAGCGCAGACGATCCAGGCGCTCTTGCGGGTCTTCCCGCCCGGTGCGGAATACCCCGAGCTGGCGCTGGTGCGCGCAGGGGGCGACCTCGTGCAGGGACGCCTGGACGAGGCGGCCGCCTATCTGGCCGTTGCCGAGTCGTACGTCCAGACGGCCCCCACTGATCGCCAGCGCCGCCTCCGGATTGGCATCGCGTCGCTGAAACTGTCACTGGCCAGGCGGCGCGGGGACCTCGGCGGGCTTGTGGAGCAGGCCGAATTCCTCGCGTCACCGGTCACCGGGGAATCTGACGAGGACATCGCGCTCGGCAGCGATCTGCGAGCTGTGGCGCTGATGAACCTTGGCGTCACGGAGGCGTGGTCACTGGGGAATCCGGACGGTGAACGCCACCTGCAGGAGGGCGCCGATCTTGCCAGGAAGATCGGACGGCCCTATCTCGAAGTCAGCTGCCTCGCGCAGCTGGGTTTCGCCTCGAAATTCCGCTCGTTTGCCACGGTCCGGCAGCGTTGCGAGGAGGCGATAGCGCTCGCCGAGAGGCATGGCTGGGGCGCGGACCAGATGATCTCGCCTGCCCTGATAACCCTTGCCAGCACGATGATCTGGACGGGCGAGTTCGAGGACGCCGAGCGATGGCTGCGGCGCGCAGCCGGGGTCCTGCAAGCCGACGCCGGACCTGGCATCGGGTTGCTGCTGCACCTCGCGACCGGGATGCTGCACGCTGGCCGGGGTCGCCGCGACGAGGCGCTCGAAGAGTTCACCGCTGCTGAACGCCTCCAACTGCAGCTGGTGGGATCGCACGCGCTCGCGGCCCAGGTCAGCAGCTGGTTGCTGGCCACGCAAGCCCGCCTCGGGATGCCGGGCCAAGCCCGCGAAGCGCTCAAGGCGCTTCCCGCCGAGCAGGCTGGCTCCGGCGAAGTTCGCACTGCCTGCGCGGTGATGTTCCTCGCGGAAGGCGATCCGGCCGGGGCTCTTGGTGAACTGGCGGGTGTTCTCGATGGCGCGGTTCCGCTTACCTGCGACGTGACACGCATTGAATCGTTGCTGGTGGGCGCTCTGGCGCACGATGAGCTTGGTGACCGGCGCGCGGCGAGCCAGGCCACGGAACGCGCGCTCGCCCTCGCCGAGCCGGAGAGGGTGATCCTGCCGTTCGCGATGACCGGTGCGCGGCAGCTGCTCAAGGCTCTGCCGCGGCATGAGACAGCGCACGCCGCGCTGCTGGCCGACGTCCTGGACGTCCTGCACGGCTCGTCCCTGACGGCCAAAGAGCAGGCCGCATCGCCACAAACCGCCGCGCTAAGTCCCAGCGAGCTCAGGGTGCTGCGTTTTCTGCCGACGAACCTCTCCAGGCCTGAGATCGCAAGCGAGCTGTCCGTCTCCGTGAACACGGTCAACACGCACATCCGAAACATCTACGCCAAACTGCAGTCCAGCGATCGGTCATCCGCGGTGCAGCGCGCGCGAGAGCTGCGGCTTCTGTCGGCCGGTCTCACGCGTTAGAGCCTGCGGTCACAAGATCCTGGTGATGATGGTTCACTTGATCTCGCTCAACCATGGCTTCATGAATGGCTTGATGATCCAGTGCCCGCCCGCTACGCCATCCGCGTCAACGGTTACCTCGGGTGACAGCCGCTCACCTTGATAGTCACTAAGTTTCGGGCCCAACCCGGCTCAATTGTCACAGTCCAGCAGGACGATGGTCTCATGCGTACCCGACCAGAGGCAGGCACCGTGACTGAGGATGCCAACCGCGCCGTGTGGCTGCAGCAGGCGCGTTCCCACCTTCGCAACGCTGATCCCGTGCTGGCACGGCTCGTCGACGAACTACCGCCGATGGATCTATACGGCGCCCTGCTGTTCCAGGTCACCGGCCAGCAGCTTTCCGTCGCCGCGACCCGCCGCACACTAACCAGGATCGAGGCCCTCTTCGCGGGCCATCTCCCGTCGCCCGCCGAACTGCTGGGAGTAGATCCCGGCAAGCTCCGCGAGGCCGGGCTCTCGTGGCGGAAGATCGACACGCTCCGCGACCTCGCTGATCGGCTGTCCGACGGCCGGCTGAACCAGGATGTCCTGCGGAGCCTGCCAGACGATGAGCTCATGGAGGTGCTCACCGCAATCCCGGGAATAGGTCCCTGGACGGTCCAAGGGGCTCTGATCATCGCGCTCCAGCGAGAGGATGTCGTCCTGCCGGGCGACCTTGCGCTGCGCAAGGCCGTTCAGTCCGCCTATCAACTCGACCACCTGCCAGCTCAGCAGGAGGTCCTCGCCATCGCCGAGAAATGGCGGCCCTACCGCAGCCTGGCGACCAGCTACCTGTTTTCAGCCGCCTTCGAGTCCCCTCAGGCGGCGCCGGTCGCCCCGGTTGAGGCGTGACGCGATACCCGCCCAGCGCGAAATCACTATGATCCGGTGACGGCTTTTCACCTGGATGGCGGCAACCCTGGGCCGGTCGCAAAGATTCGCACGGCCGAATGGAGCACACAGTGACTACTGCGATCATCGGCGTCGGGAACATCGGCGGAGCACTGGCGCGGCATCTGGTGCGCGGTGGTGAACATGTAGTGCTGGCAGCCAAGGACGAGTCGAAGGCGGCCGCGCTCGCGGGCGAACTAGGCCCCCTCGCCAGCGCTGCATCCGTCGGCGAGGCGGTCGAGGCAGCGGACGTGGTCGTGCTGGCGGTGTGGTTCGACGTGCTGAGGACGCTGATCGCCGACTACGCGGATCTGCTTGACGGCAAGGTCGTAGCCGACCCGTCGAACCCGATCGGCTTCGGCACTGACGGCACGCCGGTCCGAACCCTGCCGGACGACCAATCTCAGGGCTCCCTGGTGGCCGCGATGCTGCCCCCCGGCGCTCACTACGTCAAGGCGTTCGGAACCCTCGGCGCGGACTCCCTCGCTAACAGCGCGAACCGGGCGCCCCGCCGCGCGGTCCTGTTCTTTGCCACTGACGACGACCACGCTGGCGTGGCGATCGAGCGCCTCATCACCGTCTGCGGGTTCGACCCGGTCATGGTCGGCGGCATGGACGCTGTAGGGCGGATCGAGGCGCCAGGCGGTGACCTGCACCAAGGCGGCGGGCTCGGCGGCAAGCTCCTTGACGCCGACCAGGCACACGCCGCTCTCGCGTCCTCATGACTCTGATCAGCATCCACCGGGTCGCTCAGACGGATGGCCACCGGGCGAGCACCTTTCGAGCGCGTGGGCCATGCCCGTCGCGGTTATCGGCTCCGTTCGGTTCCGGCGCGCTCGTATATGGTCTCTTGAAACTTCGCGGCCTGGCCGCGCTGGCGGAAGCGGTGTCACATAGGGAGCCGAACTGGATGTGTCGAACTGAATGGCGGATGAGTCAAACCGGCGCGGCGAGGCTGCTGGCCTAGCCGGGGAATCTGGTGCACCCCGGCGAGGCAACTGCCCAACCAGCCGCCGAGAGCGCTGGGCTCGCCTGCGCCGCTTGCTGTGGCAGCCGCCTCGCGCGCACGGCGAGCAGCCGCACCAGCGCGTGGTTGGCCCTCTCGAGCTCTTCTATGACCTCGCCGTTGTCGTGCTGGTTGCCCAGGACGCCCACCATTTTGCCGGGCACCTGACCTGGCGCGGACTCGGCGAGTTCGCCGCGATATTCACGCTGGTCTGGATCGCCTGGGCCAATGGCAGCCTCCATCATGAGCTGCACGGCCACGACGACGCCCGCGGCCGCAGCACCTTCTTGCTGCAGATCCTCGTGCTCGCCGCGATCGGCGCCTTCATCCCCGAGGCAGGCGGCACGCGCGGAGCAGCGTTCGCCGTCGCCGCGAGCGTGCTGTTCGCAGTGCTCGCCGTTCTGTGGCTGTTCGCCGCGCGCGGCGACCGCCCCGAATACCGCCGGCCGAGCCGGCTATTCGTCACAGGGACAGCCGCCTGTTCGCTCCTGCTCGCCGGAACCGCCTTGCTGCCTGCCAGCGCCCGCGTTGCTGCCTGGGGCCTGCTCGACGCCGCCTACCTCGCCGGGTTCGCAGCCGTGATCCTCACCGCCGGCCCCGCACAAGCCGCAGCGCTGACCATCACAGACGCGCTCATCGAACGATTCGGTCTGCTCATCATCATCGTGCTCGGCGAAACCCTGACCGGTGTCGTGGCCGGACTGGCCCGCGTGCATGTCACCGCGCTCATCCTCAGCGTCGGGCTCGTCGCTGTCGTCGTCGGCTTCGGCGCTTGGTGGACCTACTTCGACTTTGCTGGACACCGCCACCCCAGACCGGGACAGACGGCCACCGTCCAGTGGATGCTCAGCCATCTGCCGATCACGGGCGCCATCGCCGCGATGGGCGCCGCGATGGTCAGTCTCGTCGCCCACGCCGATGACGGCCGCACCCCTGCGGCCACGGCGTGGATACTGTGCGCCGGCGCCGCCGTCGTGCTATGCGCGACAATGCTGGTATCCGCGAGCTTGCAAGACTGGCAACGCGAGCGCGGGTTGTACCGGCCGCTCGCCTGCACCTGCGCCGCCGCAGCCCTGGCGTGCCTCGGCCTCGGCGCCGCGCACCCGGCGCCGCTCCTCCTCGGCGTCGCACTCGTTGTCCTGCTTGGCATCCCCTGGATACTTGCCGTCGCCCGGCGCCTGGCGATCGGATCCGACTCACCCATCGAGTAACCCGCCCGCACGTCTCGGCGACCCCGACCCCCACCGCATGTTCCTCGATCACCAGGAGATCTCTATGCCAGAGTCTCGTCAGCGCCGACGCGCGGACTCGAGCCTGATGCCGACATGATGTCCACCTTCGCACTTGGCCGACTGCAAGTCAGACGGTCCGGGTACGGTGCGATGCAACTCGCTGGCCCGTTCGCCTTCGGGACGCCTCCTGACCGGGCATCGGCCATCGGCGTGCTCAAGGCCGCGGTAGCCGCTGGAGTTGATCACATCGACACGGCCCATTACTACGGCCCTGGCGTCGTCAACGATCTGATCCGAGAGGCGCTCGACCCCTATCCCGACGGGCTGGCGATCGTCGGCAAGGTCGCGGTCCGCGCGGACAACCGCGGTGCCGGGCGCCCGTTCGACGATACGCACCAACTGCGCGCAGGCATCGAAGACAACCTTCGCAGCCTGCGGGTAGACCGGCTAGCAGCGGTCAACCTCCGCCTGCCCGGTGACGGACGCGTCAACGCACGCTTCGATGACCAACTGGCCGCGATGGTGGCGGCCCGGGACGAGGGCCTGATCGCCGGGGTAGGCCTGAGTAATGTCAGCCGCGAACAGCTCAGGCACGCCGCGGCGGAGACCGGGATTGTCTGCGTGCAGAACCTGTTCCACCTCGCCGACCGCCGTGCGGCCCCCGTTCTCGATGAGTGCCTCAGCCGCGGCATCGCGTTCGTGCCGTTCTGCCCACTGGGCTTGCCACGCGGCCAGGACAACCCTGTACCGACCAGCCCGGTGGTCAACCAGATAGCGGCACGCCTCGGTATCACGCCGGCGCAGGTTGCACTCAAGTGGCTGCTGCAGCTTGCCCCCAACGTGCTGCTCATCCCGGGGACAGGCTCCGTCGCTCACCTGCGCGAAAACCTGGCCGCCGAGGGTGCGGCCCTCGATGACGTGGCGCTGGTGGAACTGGTTCGAATTGGCGCCTGATCCCCGGGCCGCGCCGGTTGCATCCTGACACAGGCTCGCCGATGAGCGTCCCGGCGGCGCCGACCAGCGCGCCGAGCGAAGGGAGAGGCCGTTCTCCACGCACCCAGCACACGCAGAACAGACAGTGCCATGTCGCTCAGCCGCACCGCCTGGTGGAACTGGCCCAGGAATCGTGCGCATAGCCCTTTCCGGGGATGATTCTCGCCCTGCCCGTCGGATGAGATCGGGTGCCTGCCCCGGCTTGAACTGGCCGATCACGCATATTCATGGGAGCATTCCAGCGACACCGGACAGGCTGATGGAGGGCACGGCAGAGATGAAGTATCAGGTGGTGAACCCGGCCACCGGCGAGCTCGAGGCCGAGTACCCGGTCGCGACCGACGCCGAGATCACCGATGTACTGGAGCGAGCGCACGAGGGCTACCGGTCTTGGCGGAACAGCTCATGGGAGGACCGCGCGCAAGTGCTGCACCGGGTCGCCACGATCTACGAAGAGCGGATCAACGAGCTCGGCGCGATCATCACCATGGAGATGGGGAAGACGACGGCTGAGGCCGTCGGTGAGCTCGAGTTCACCGTCGGGATCTACCAGTACTACGCAGACAACGGCCCCGACCTGCTCAAGGACGAGCCGATCTCATCCAGCACCCCTGGCAAGGCGTGGGTGCGCAAATCCCCGGTCGGCCCGCTGCTGGGCATCATGCCTTGGAACTATCCGTATTACCAGGTGGCCAGGTTCGCCGCCCCGAACCTGATGATCGGCAACACGATCATCCTCAAGCACGCGCCGCAGTGCCCGGAGTCGGCGCTGGCGATGGAGCAGATCTTCCGGGATGCCGGGCTCCCGGACTACGCTTACATCAACGTGTTCGCCACGAATGAACAGGTGGCGGACATGATCGCTGACCCGCGAGTGTGCGGCGTCTCGGTCACCGGCAGCGAGCGGGCCGGATCGGCCGTCGCGGCGGTCGCTAGCAAGCACCTGAAGAAGGTCGTGCTCGAGCTCGGCGGTTCGGACCCGTTCATCGTGCTGGACACCGACGACGTGGCCGGCGTGGCCCAGGCCGCTGCTGCCGCCCGGATGGAGAACGGCGGTCAGGCCTGCAACGCGGCCAAGCGGATGATCGTGGCCGACGGGGTCTACGACGACTTCCTGGGCGAATTCACCAAGGCGATGGCGGCGCACGTGACCGGCGACCCGACCGATCCGAACGTCAATTACGGGCCGCTGTCTTCGGAGCAGGCGGCGCGGAACCTGATGGAGCAGGTGCAGGACGCCATCAGCAAGGGCGCCACGGTACACACCGGCGGCAGGCGGGTGAACCGGCCGGGCGCCTTTATCGAACCGACCGTGCTGTCGGGCGTGACGCCGGACATGCGGGCGTTCCGCGAGGAACTGTTCGGCCCGGTCGCCGTGGTTTACAAGGTCTCCACCGCCGATGAGGCCGTGGAACTGGCCAACAGCAGCGCTTATGGGCTGGGCGGGGCCGTGTTCAGCATGGACACCGAGCTTGCCATTTCGGTCGCGGACCGGCTCGATGTCGGGATGGCCTGGGTCAACCAGGCCGAGGGCGGCGGCCCGGAGCTGCCGTTCGGCGGGACGAAGCGCTCGGGTGTGGGGCGCGAGCTCGGCCCGCTGGGCATCGATGAGTTCGTCAACAAGAAGCTGATCCACACCACCTAGTCATCGGTGGTCCCGGGACTGGCCTGGCGCGCCTGCCGGACCAGTCCCGGTCGCGTTGCCGGATAGGTTACCGAACTGATCGATTGACTCATACGTGCCTGATGCCGCTGATGCGGCAGCGGCGTCTCGCAACCAAGGCCCGACCACCAGACTTTCCCGAGCGATTTCGTGCGATCCTCAAAGTTGGGTGGACTTCGGCGATGAGTGGGGCAAGGGATGGATGTCAGGCCCAGCCGGCACTGGAGCCGAAGGCCTTCACACAAGACGCTGACATCAAGGGGAGATGGAGTCGGCATGGTGGACATGAAGCTCGAGGTTGTGGTGCTGCCCGTCGGTGATGTGGACCGGGCCAGGCACGCGCAGTACATGGTGGACGAGCAGGCAGGGCCCCCCGGCCCGGCCGGGCTGCGGGCGAGCACATGAGCGACTACGACGTCATCGTCGTGGGTGGCGGCTCGCCGGGTGAGCATTGCGCCGGCGAGCTGGCCGGCGGCGGCCTGCGCGTCGCGCTGGTCGAGCGCGATCTGGTCGGAGGCGAGTGCTCCTACTGGGCGTGCATCCCGTCCAAGACGCTGCTGCGCCCGGGAGAGGCGGTGCACGCCGCGCGCGAGGCGGCGGCCACCGCGCAAGTTGACGCCGGGGCGGCACTGGACTGGCGTGACTTCATGGTCTCGGCCTACTCCGACGCCGGGCAGGAGCGCTGGCTCGCGGGCAAGGGTATTGACCTGCTGCGGGGGACTGGCAAGCTCGCCGGGACCGGGGTGGTCGAGGTCGATGGCGTGCGCCACTCGGCCCGTTACGTCGTGGTGGCGACCGGCTCGGATCCCGTCATTCCGCCCATCCCGGGCCTCCGCGAACTCGGCGGCGTGTGGACCAACCGCGAAGTGACCGGCATGAAGGCCATCCCGCGGCGCCTGCTTATCCTCGGTGGCGGGCCGGTTGGTGCCGAGATGGCTCAGGCCGTGCGACGTTTGGGCGGCGAGGTGGCCCTGCTCGAGGGCGCCGGGCACGTGCTCGCCCGCGAGCCCGAGCCGCTGGGTGAGGCGCTCGGCGAGGTGCTGCGCGCCGACGGCGTCGAACTGCTGTTGGGCGTGCACGCGACCGCCGCGCGGCGCGAGGGTGAGGACTACGTCCTGACCCTCGATAACGGCGGCGAACTGCGCGGCGACCACCTGCTCGTGGCCACCGGCCGACGCGCGTGGACGGGCTCGGCCTGGAAACGGTCGGCGTTAAAGCCGACGTGCATGGGATCCCCGTCGACGCGCAGCTGCGGGCTGGCGAGCGGCTGTGGGCGATCGGTGACGTCACCGGCGTACGGCTGCTGACGCACGTCGGCAAATACCAGGGCGAAGTCGCCGCCGCCAACATCCTCGGCGAACCCCGCGAGGCCAATTACGAGGCCATACCGGACGTCGTCTACACCGACCCGCAAGCAGCCGCGGTCGGTATCGTCGAGGCCCGGTTCACCGCCACGGTCCCGGTGTCCAAGGTGGCTAAGACCGCCACCTACACGCACGCTTACGCCCAATCCAACGGATTCTTGACCCTGCTGTCCGACGGCCACCGGCTAGTCGGCGCATACGCGCTCGGCCCCGAAGCCGGCGAGTGGCTACAGCAGGCCACCCTGGCCATTCGCGCTAGGGTCCCGCTCGCCGTGCTGCGCGACACCATCCAGCCCTTCCCCACTTTCTCCGAGATCTACGTCGGCGCCCTCAAGGCACTCCACAACAAAATCACCGGCGCACGCCAGCCTGATGGCACCACCTCACCGTGACCCGCACCGCGGCATCGATCACCGGCACCACCTGGAACCTCAAAGGCAAGCCCGGCTTGCCGGCCACGTGGTGCTGGATCGGGAAAGGAACCGCGATGGACAGCTTGCCAATCGGCGACTACGCGCTGCTCTCGGACTGCCGCTCGGCGGCTCTGGTCAGCCGGGACGGCTCGGTGGACTGGCTGTGCTGGCCGCGGTTCGACGCGCCGTCGGTGTTCTGCCGCCTGCTTGACCCCGCCGGCGGGCGTTTCGCGATCCGGCCGGTGGGTGAGTATCGGGCCAGCCGCCGGTATGTGGACCAGACGATGGTGCTGGAGACCACCTTCACCAGCGCGGGCGGCACCGGCGTGCTCACCGATGCCATGGCTCTCGGCCGCAACGAGCGCGGCCACGACCTGGGTGCGGGGTCCCCCGGCATGCTGCTGCGCCGGCTGTCCTGCACTGCCGGCGAGATCGAGGCGGAGGTCAGTTACGCGCCGCGGCCGGAGTACGGCCTCATCCACCCCATCCTGGTTCCGGTCTCCGGCGGGCTCGCCGCCCAGAGCGGCGCCGACCGGCTGCTGCTGTCCACGCCGATCGCCTTTACCGTGAACGGGGCCACGGCCACTGCTCGTATCCGCCTGGCCGCCGGCCAGACCGCAGTCTTCGCGCTCGGGCATGGGCAGATGGCCGGGCCGCCGCTGGCCGCTTGGACCCCCGGCGAGATCAACGTCCGGCTGGACGACACGCTGGAGGGCTGGCGTTCCTGGTCGGCCATCCACCAGACGTACGAGGGGCCCTGGCGGGAGCTAGTGCACCATTCCGGGCGGGTGCTGCAGGCGCTGACGTTCGAGCCGACCGGGGCGATCGTGGCCGCGCCGACCACGTCGCTGCCGGAGAGCGTCGGCGGCGAGCGCAACTGGGACTACCGCTACACCTGGGTGCGCGACGCCAGCCTCACCATGGAGGCCCTGTGGGTGGCGGCCTGCCCGGATGAGGCGAACAAGTTCTTCGCCTTCCTCGCTGACGCCGCGGCATCCCAGCCGCATCCCGTGATGCACCTGCAGATCATGTTCGGGATCGGCGGCGAGCGTGACCTGTCCGAGCGGGAACTGCCGCATCTGGCCGGCTGGCGGGGCAGCCGGCCGGTCCGGGTGGGGAACGGCGCATGGCTCCAGCGGCAGCTCGACGTGTACGGTGAGCTGCTCGGCGCTGCGCAGCGGCTGGTCGACCAGCTCGGCGAGCTTGACCCGGTGACGCGGCGGTTCTTGGCCGCGGCCGCGGACACCGCCGCCGCCCGCTGGCGGGAGAAGGACCAGGGGATCTGGGAGATCCGCGGCGACCCCCGCGACTTCCTGTACTCCAAGCTGATGTGCTGGGTGGCGCTGGACCGCGCGATCGCGTTGGCCGACTACCTCGGCGCCGAAGACCGGGTCGCTGACTGGGCGGCCGCCCGCGATGAGATCCGGGCGGCCATCCTTACCCGCGGCTGGAATGAGCGGGCCGGTGCCTTCACCCAGGCTTTCGGCAGCGAGGACCTCGACGCATCTAACCTGATGCTTGCCATCACCGGGTTCCTGCCCGGGGATGACCCGCGGATGAGGGCGACCATCGACGCGACCGCCGCACGGCTCACCGACGAGCGCGGGCTGGTCTACCGCTACCTCGCCCACGACGGACTGGCGGGTCAGGAGGGGACATTCCTGCTGTGCACATTCTGGCTGGCGCAGGCGCAGGCGCTGTCGGGCGAGATCGAGGCAGCCACCGCGACCTTCGAGCGCGCCGTGGCTGCAATCAACGATGTCGGCCTGCTGGCCGAGGAGGTCGATCCGGCCAGCGGCGAGATGATCGGCAACTTCCCGCAGGCGTTCAGCCACATCGGGCTGATCAACGCCGCCTGGGCGATTACCCAGGCCCGCCAGCTCGCCGGCAGTACCTAAGCGCCCGCGGCCGCCTCCGGCCGCGGGCAAAGAACGGGCGCTTACCCGTGGCGCCGATCAGGGGAGCTCACCGGACCGCCTGTCCCATCCGTGGAAGTGCGAGTAGTCACCCGCGGCCCAGGCCTCCCGGAGCCCCGGCGTGCTTAGATCCCAGTCAGGGCGGATCTCGCTCGTCGCCGCGCGCAGGTCACGCCAGAGGTCGTAGACCGACGGGCGACCCCAGAACCAGTAGCCGTTGTAGATGCTGTGAATGACGAGTCCCGGCTTGAGCACGAGCGTGTGCGGGATCATCGGATCATTCTCGGGGTCGGTGTACTCGGCGATGTCGAGGTCCTTCTGGATCGTCCGCCCGGGGTCGGACAGGAAGGTCCACTGGGCGCCGACCGACGCGCGGAACTCCTGCAGCGTGTGGTGATCGTCGGTCGAGATCGTGACTATCTGGGTGTATGCCACCGCGATCTTCGGCTGGAATGCCGCCAATTCGAGGTGCTGCTGGTGCTCTTTCGGGCAGTAATGGCCGCGCGCGAGCGTCAGGATCAGCGGATCGCGGCCCTGGAGTTCGCTGAGCGTGCGGACGATGCCCGTGTGGTCGGGCAGCGCGTAATCAGGGAACATGCCGCCGGGGGTAATGTCGGAGCGCATGCGATGACCACCTTTCACGTAGCGTCGCAGGCGCGACCTGCCTGCTCGATCCTGCCCGCTGGACGTGTCTGCGACAAGTTCGCAGACGTTGCAGTCAGGAACGGCCATCCGGAAGCTCGAAAACCCAGAAATCCGGCTCGGTGTGGACCAGCTTCAAACGCCATACCTCACGGGCCGAGGAGAGCGTGCGAAGATCGGAGCGTATGCGTCTGTGGGCGGCAACCGAGGTCAGACCCGCAGCACCGCGCGGCCGACCGGCGTTTCGCCACGCCGCGCAGCTAGAAAGGAGCCTTCGGGTGACCCAGGCCGTGCCCTCGCCGCTGTTCGATCCGTTCGCGCCGGGCTTCACCGACGACCCCTACCCGCAGTACGCGGCGCTGCGGGCTGAAGCGCCGGTGTACCAGCACCCGCTGGGATTCTGGCTGCTCACCCGCTACGACGACGTGTCCTGGCTGCTGCGCGCCGGACTTTCGGTGGAAGACCGCAACGTCGCCGACGGCCCGTTCCTGCAGCTGCGCGACCAGATGTACGGCGATCAGATACCCCGCCCGGACAAACTATCCATGCTCGACCGGGACCCGCCCGACCACACCAGGCTGCGCCGGCTGGTGTCGAAGGCGTTCACGCCGCGCGCCATTGAGGCATTGCGGCCGCGCATCACCGGGCTGGTCGACGGCATGCTCGATGCGGCCGAAGGACAGGGCCGGGTTGACCTGGTCGACGCCCTGGCGTTTCCCCTGCCGTTCGCGGTAATCGCCGAGATGCTCGGCACGCCGCCGCCCGATCACGACCGCATCAGGCAGCTGACCGGCACGGTGGTCCGCTCGCTGGAGCCGGTGGCCGATCCTGGCCTGGTTGCGGCGATCGCGGCCGCTGACACCGAGCTGACCGCAATTGCGGCCGACATGATCGCATGGAAGCGCGCCCACCCCGCTGACGACCTGCTCACAGCCCTGATCACCGCCGAGGACGACGGTGACGCACTCAGCGACGACGAGCTCATCGCGCAGACCCTGCTGCTGTACATCGCCGGGCACGAAACGACGGTCAACCTCATCGCCGGCGGCACCCTCGCGCTGCTGCGCAACCCCGGTCAGCTCGCGCTGCTGCGCGACGACCCTACTCTGGCCGCGGCCGCCGTCGAGGAACTGCTGCGCTACGACAGCCCCGTGCAGGCCAGCAGGAGGATCACCCTCGAACCGGTCACGATCCGGGGCACCGTCATCCCAGCCGGAGCCTTCGTTATGGCCAGCCTCGCCTCGGCCAACCGCGATGAGCTTTTCTGGGGCGCCGACGCCGCCGAAGTCAGGCTCAGCCGCGACAACGCGCGCCACCACGTCTCCTTCGGCGCGGGGCCGCATCACTGCCTGGGCGCGTCCCTCGCCCGCCTGGAAGCCGCCATGGCCTTCGCGCGGCTTGTCGCGCGCTTCCCCGGCCTGGCCCTCGACGGCGACGTGGTCTGGAACGGCCGGATCAACCTGCGCGGACCAGCGCATCTTCCGGTGTCAGTCAGCTAGCCGCGCGTCACGCCTGCTGAGGCCGCCGGGCATATTACGTCGCCAGTAAGCCAGATCCGGCGCCGCGACGACGTCGACCGCGCCTGCTGCGACGGCAATTCCCGAACATGCCCTTGTCACCTGAACACTGATCCCGGCGCGGAACCCAAGTGCCGGAAGAGGGTCAATTTCAGATGCCGTTGCTACCCGCGCGGTATTCGACCGGACTACTCGGTGCGGTCCCCAACGGATCAGCTGACCTGGTCGTTGTATTAAAGGGAGGGCTCATCACCAGGGAGTGGCATGGAGAGCTGGAAGCAGACGCTGGCGGAGCTGTCCCGCGACCGGTTCGCGTCCCTCAAGCGCCAGGCGTTCCTGCTGTGCGGGAACGATGGCCAGGCCGAAGACCTCGTCCAGGACGCTCTGATCCGGGCGTTCGCGCAGCCTATGCGAACCCCCCGGCCTGACGCGGCTGAGGCCTACGTTCGCGTGATCATGGTGAACCTGTTCATCGACGGGGCTCGCAGGCGGTCACGCTGGAACCGGACAGCACCCCTGCTGACCGGCACCGACATGTCCGCCGATCCCGCCGACCAGGTGCTCACCCGGGATGTCCTGCTAACCGCCCTGAACGACCTGTCGCCACGGCAGCGCGCCTGCGTGGTCCTGCGCTTCTACCAGGACCTGCCCGTGGCACAGGTCGCGTCCGCACTGGGGATAGGGGAAGGAACGGTCAAGCGGTACTTGAGCGAGGCGATGACCCGGCTCGCCGCGCGGCTGTCCCCCGCGGAGAGCGAGTAAAGGGAAAGGCGAAACCGATGGTCCTTGATGAACAGGAACTGCGCCACCACCTAGCGGCGGCGGCTGACCGTGCCAGCGCGCCCCGCTTCACCGTTGATGACCTGACCGGCCGGATCCGCCGGCGTCGCGCCAAGATCACCGGACTGGTCTCGGGGTCGTTGCTGGCAGTGGCTGCCATTGCGGTGGCAGTTCCGGTCGCGTTGAGCGGCCCGGGTACCCCGCCGACGGCGCACCCCGCGGTTGGTCCGTTTCGGCTGTCGTTCACGGTGGCGGTGAATGGCCAGCCACGGGTGTTCCCGAAAAACGGGCCGCCACCGAGCTTTACCGCCACCCCGGGCGAACACCTAAGGATCCGTATCGGTGTTACCGTCCCGGCGCACGCCGAGGTGACAACCCTGTGGCTGGGTATCTCCAGGGGCGTCTTTACCGCCCCCGGCCCGCACGGCCGGCGCCCGGCCAGTATGGACCCGGTCCTGGCGCACACCCGAAAGCCGCTCACCCCCGGCCTGCACACATTCGCGATGACGTGGGCCATGCCGACTGGGCTCCCCCGCGGAACCACCCTGTGGCTGGTCACGGGATGGACGACCAGACAGGAGAACGCGAGCGTGGGACAGGGCGTTGCTGAGCTTGTCACGCCGCGCTGAGCCGGTCATGAAGCGGGTCACCATGGCCGGAACCCGGGCACGTTCGATCGGTGGTCTGCTCACTGCCATCGCCCTGGCTACTGCTGGGTGTGGCAGCGTA
>Ga0209240_1000134_pt1 | contig 28132 bp, 19 predicted proteins | sample GraSoi_2013_80cm_FD_185828 | JGI IMG/M metagenome (GOLD analysis project Ga0209240, IMG submission 185828) | Grasslands soil microbial communities from the Angelo Coastal Reserve, California, USA - Sample 9_17_2013_80cm (SPAdes) (version 2) | ecosystem: Environmental > Terrestrial > Soil >...
ACCGTTGAGCAGATACTGCCCGCGGGCACCATGTCCGAGCCCTGGCCCATAGACAGGACGACCGGGCGAAGCGGCTCCAGGGGCTGGGCGCCGAAGTCGTGTTCGGTGATTTTCTCAACTTGGATGACGTCCGAGCGGCGCTTCGAAGCGTCGCAGGGGCTTACTTTTGCTACCCCATCCGTCCCGGGATCATTCAGGCTACTGCCTTCTTCGCCCAGGCCGCCAAGGAAGCCGGCGTTGAATGCGTGGTGAACATGTCGCAGATCTCGGCCCGCGAGGACGCAAAGAGTCATGCCGCACAAGATCACTGGCAAGCCGAGCGTGTCTTCGACTGGTCGGGCCTAACGGTCGTCCACCTGCGGCCAACGTATTTCGCAGAGTGGCTGTTGTATCTCGCGCCCATGATCCGCGGCGGGTTGCTCCACGTGCCGTTCGGCAGCGGCCGTCATGCACCAATTACCGCTGAGGACCAGGCGCGCGTTATCGTGGGGATTGTGGAAAACCCCAGTCAGCACGGCGGCAAGGCTTACCGGTTGTACGGTCCGGTCGAGTTCACTTACCAGGGGATCGCCAATGTTCTCAGCCGCGTGCTCGGAAAAGAAGTCCAATACAAGCAGGTGAGCATTGAGACCATGCTCCAGATGATGGCCTCCGGGGGGCAGAAGCCCCCGGGCGGACACAACGCCCGAGCGTTGTACGGCGAGTTTGAACAGGCACCAGACCGCCGGGCGGGCGATTCTTTCGTCATCCAGCACCTGCGCGAGGTCGTCATCGACCACCAGAACGGGGTCTTTGCCGGCACGAACGACTTGGTCGAAACGATTGGGGGTCGGCCTGCGACGACGCTCGAAGCATTTATCAACAAGCACCGGGCGGCCTTCACCTGACCGCGCCAGCTTAGATGCCGGCCCGCCTTTAATTAAGGCGTGACCCCAGTGATGGCCGGCCTGGCTGGTTCCCGCTGCTGCCCAACACGGACTTCGCGGATCCAAAGAACGGTGATACGCCCGACCTTCGCAACCGCTAGGCGTTTAGTCGCCTCACTGTTTGACCTTCACTACCGCCCCGCTTGCGCCAAGCCCAAGGCTTTCGCCTCGACCTTGGCACACACATATTCGTAATAAGGCGCCTGTTCCATCGCATCGCTAGGCATTTGGCGAAATTCTCTGCAGCCAACGTTTTGTTTCCGGCCAGGAGCTGTTTGAGGCCGGAGTAATACCAAGCAGCGCATTGCAGGGCACGATTCCTTACCTTATCGGACGATGTGGCCGCAGCAAAGAGATCGGGCTCTGTCATGTTTCCCAGCAAGAATTCACCAAGTCGCGCCGTCCAGTCTTCCGGCTTTCCGTCGGACCGCGTGGCAAGGTAGGCAAACAACTCCCGGTTTGCTTCTGCCAGGTTACCCTTCTTAACTCGAACTACCCAAATTCGCAGATGGGCATCATCGTGTTGAAATCGGTAAGACGAAAGCCCGTCAGACTGAAGAAGGTCGCTTAACGCGCCGTCCAAATCGCCCTTGAATTGCTTCACCAGGCCTCGCTGCTTGAAGGGCAGTTGCCGTTTTGGATCGAGCTTGATCGCCTTGCTAAAATCGGCCAGCGCCGCGTCGTAACGTTCCTGTAAGGTTTCAAGCCAGCCGCGCTCAGAATAAAATACGTCGCAGTCGGGCGTGGGTCGATGGCATGGTTGTAGTCGGCCCTAGCTCCATCGTAGTCAGCTTTGAACTCTTTGGCGTCCCCGCGGTCGGAATAGTAGAAACCATTTTTTGGTTTAAGGGCGATTAGGGGAATCCAGATGGGCGATGAGCCAGTAGCGGCGTCAGGCGGTTTGTGGACGTCGCACCAATCCGCTGTGGCTCGTGTTCCTGTTTGACCACGCCGTGAAAGTCGGCCTCGCAAGCGAGGCGCGCTCCACGATTGGTCGCGAGGGTGAGTCTTTGCGGACGGTAACGGTGTTTTCCAATGATCTCTGAACTTACTTGCAAGAAATGCCTAGTTTTCATGAGTTTCTTTCCACATATCCCGGTAGAAACTAATATTGCGCCCCGAGAAACCGGGCTGGGTTTGTTCAAGTTGCCGTAATTCCTGTCTAAGCTGCATTTTCAAAGCAGTGTAAATAGTATGAACTAAACGCTGAACGGCCTTGGGATTGACTCGGAGTGCTGTCTGTCGTGCCCTGACTTAGCGTCAAGTGGTTTGGCCAATGCGTCGGGCCAAATCGCTATTTGAGCCTAGCCGCTGCGCAAGTTAGGAGGAGGGTCATCGTGGTGTATTTGCTTTTGATCGCGTGCAGGAATGTCGAGAACCTCTTTCTTGCCCGGTTACCAGAACGCCGCGTTTTGTGTTGCGCGGTGGCAGACACCTCGCTGGGCCTGGATGTTCCCATGACGTGGGGAACTGTGGCAGTCTGATGCACAACCCTTCAACAGTCGTCGCGGTTTGCGAGGCTTCTATCCCGAGCGCCTCGCAGATTACAAGTGACCGCAGCCCATTTTTTTGTTTGCCAACGTACTGTAGCGCGAAGCTCCCTCAGACAAGATGACATTGTATTCGATTCTTACCGAGGCTGGCATGCGTCCAGCTAAGCTACGCCGGCAGAGAAAGCCAAGTAGTAGCAGTGAGACTGTTTTCCGCGATCCTCTAAGCCGAAAGTAGTAAGTAGTAAGTAAGTAGTAAACAGTTCCGGACTCTAGTGTTCCTCCAAACCTAGATAGCGGCAACTGGTACATCCGTTTCAGCTGGACCTCCTCTAGTTGGAACCAGGCGCATTTTAAACGCTCATGCTAGTCGTAAAGCCTAGTTGAGTGAGTAATCCCTTTACTGAGAACTACATTATCATGCAACTCGAGATTTGGTTGCCCACAATGTTTGGGCTGGGTTTGTTGTCGATGGGCGCGTGCTTTCTTTTCATGAAAGCCTGCGAAAACATCTAAATTGGAACAAAAATGATATTCTTAACGGCAGTAATAGCGCTTTTGTTGTTCATCTACCTATTCGTTGCTCTGCTTCGGCCTGAATGGTTTTGAAACTAGCCGGCGCGGCCGGCCCCGATGAAGAGGTCTGCTTAGTAACCGTCAACAATGGAGAAAGTCTAACATTATGTGGCTTCTACCGATTTCAATTCTTGTAGTTACGACACTATTAGCGATCCCATTAAGCAAATATTTGGCTTGGATCATGGATGGAAAGTATCGGCCATTACCCATTTTGAGGTGGGTGGAGGCACGACTCAATAGCGGTCCGCAGAACTGGAAGCAGTACACGGCTGCTTTACTGTTGTTTAATACAGTTCTCTTCGTGTTCGGATTTGTTGTACTCTCGGTTCAACCCTGGATGCCGCTGAATGGCTTGGGTCGGGGGATGTTGGCGCCGACGACGATCTTCCACAGCGTGGTGTCGTTCATGACCAATACGGATCTGCAGCATTATTCCGGCGATCAACATTTCTCGAATTTCAGCCAAATCTTCTTCTGTCTGACGAATTTCTTTCTTTCGGCGTCGATTGGTTTCTGCGGATTGACCGCGATCATTAGAGCATTCCGAGGAGAATCAAAACTGGGAAACTTCTTCGTGGATATGTGGCGAGTGGTTATCTACGCCTTCCTGCCAGCCGCGTTTTTGTTGTCGTTGGTTTTCCTGCAGCAAGGGAGTCCGATGACTTTCGATGCCGCCCAACAGGTTTCGACGCTCGAGCCGGCTGCCATGGGGACTGGAGACAACGGACAGCCGAAGCAGCAAACGATCGTGATGGGACCCCTGGCAGCGTTTGTCCCGATGAAACAGCTAGGGACGAATGGCGGCGGATTTTTCGGCATGAATTCCGCCCATCCTTTCGAGAACCCGACCGACGTCACGAACTTTCTGTCCTGTGTCGCTATGATGCTGTTCCCGTTTGCTCTCGTGCTGATGTACGGACGGATGTTAAAGCGGGTCCGACACTCCATCGTGATATTCGGGGTAATGATGGCCTTGATGATTGGGACGATCGGATGGGCCATTTGGTTTGATACGCTCAAGCCGAACCCAGGGCTCACTGGACGTTCGTCTAGTCAGACCTATCAGATGGCTAGCTCGCAGGCTGCCGGCGGTAAACAGGATGTGATCTTGCCTGCAGTCGCGTCTTTGCCAGTGGACCAGCACCTAGGCAATCTCGAAGGTAAGGAAATAAGGTTCGGGACGTCTGCTGGTGCGACTTTTGCCGCGCTCACCGTGGATGTAACCGATGGGGCCATAAATTGTGAACACGATAGCCTCAATCCGATAGCCGCTCTCTCGCCGATGGTTGGGATGTGGCTGAACTGCATCTTTGGTGGCAAGGGCGTGGGCATGATCAACCTGCTGCTGTTTTTGATCGTCGGTGTTTTCGTTGCCGGTCAGATGGTTGGTCGAACCCCAGAGTATCTGGGTAGAAAAATCGGCGGTCGCGAGATGAAACTCGCGATGATTGCACTGCTCATTCACCCGATCATGGTTCTCTGGCCGACTGGGCTCTTTTCTGCAACTGACTGGGGTACCAAGGCGGAAAATAATCCCGGCCCACATGGTTTCTCGGAGATCATGTATCAATTCTCTTCGGCCTCAGCGAATAATGGTTCAGCTTTTGATGGGCTCGGAGTTACCTATGGGCTTAACAATAATCCAAATCCTTCACCAACGGCTGTACAGTGGGATATTGCCGCTGCCCTCGTGATCATCATCAGTCGCTTCTTACCGATTATTGCGCCCATCGCGATGGCGGCAAGTCTTGGAGCGAAGAAAGCGGTTCCATCCGGGCTAGGTACCTTGCGTGATGACACGACGACATTCGGATTTTTACTCGTCGCCACGATTCTGATTATCGGTGCTTTGTTATTCTTACCGGTCGCTGCCCTTGGACCGTTAGCGGAGCACTTTGGACCGATTCCATTCGGCGGTTAATTGAAGCTTCGACTAACTAAAACCCAATCTAACATTTTGTTAAACAAGGACTAATTGTTATGGCCGATGTACTGAATCCAGCCCAAGTCGCGCGCGAAATGACGTCGCCGCCGGCGCGACTACGATTGTTACGAAAGAATCCGTTGCTAGCTCCGGGCACCTTCGGACCTGCCTTCAAGCAGGCGTTTATTATGCTACGCCCGGATATCCAATGGAAAAACCCAGTGATGTTTCTAGTAGAAGTAGGCGCCTTCCTAACTTTAGCCTACCTCATCCGAGCCTGTTTTGGAAAGTCTGAGAGTCAAGTCTCGATTGGCTATTTTGTTGCACTCGACATCTGGTTGTTTTTAACCGTCCTATTTGCGAATTTTGCCACGGCGGTTGCCGAAGCGAGAGGAAAGGCGCAGGCGGAGTCGTTGAGAAGAGCGCGCCATGACACGGTCGCGTGTAGAATCGTTTCCGATCAAAAGGTCGAGTCGGTTTCCTCCTCTTTGCTGAAGCCTGGCGACCTTGTGGTAATAAAGGCAGGAGAGTTTGTTCCGGGAGACGGTGAGATAGTGAAAGGCGTTGCGTCGGTTGACGAGTCGGCCGTTACCGGAGAATCCGCACCGGTTATCCGCGAGGCAGGGGGGGATCGGTCTGGGGTGACGGGGGGAACGTTAGTCGTCTCGGACCAGATAGTGGTCAAAATAACATCCGGCGCCGGCGAGTCGTTCCTTGATCGCATGATCGCACTGGTCGAAGGGGCGATTCGACAGCGTACGCCGAACGAAATAGCCTTAACTTTGGTGTTGAGCGCCTTTTCGCTCATTTTTCTCATCGTGGTGATTCCACTCTGGCCGATGGCGTTCAACGCTGAGCAGTACATGACCAGCTACCTTGGCTTGCCGGCGCCACTGCATAGTCTGGGCACCGATGTACCGACTCTTATCGCTTTGCTGGTTTGCCTGATTCCGACGACCATCGGCGCCCTGTTAGCGGCAATCGGTATCGCTGGTATGGATCGCGCCCTCCGGGCCAATGTGATGGCAAAGAGTGGGAAAGCAGTTGAGACGGCGGGGGATATCGATGTCGTGCTTTTAGATAAAACAGGAACAATCACCGTCGGCAACCGGCACGCCACCGCGTTTTTGCCAGTTGGTAGTTATAGTCCGGCCGAAGTCGGCCAGTTGGCGTTCTTCGCTTCGGCTGCCGATGAAACGCCGGAAGGTAAAACGATTGTCAGTAAGGCCAAGGAGTTGCGAACTGCCGGACAACCTGCCTTAACCATCCCAGAGGGCTGTGAGTTCATAGCGTTTACTGCCCAGACTCGCATGAGTGGTGTAGATCTTCCCACCGGATGTAAGATCCGCAAAGGCGCAGCGGATGCCATCATTAACTTCGTCAAGGAACAGCGAGGGAAAATCCCGGCGGAGCTCGGCGGGGTAGTCGAGCGCATCGGCTCCGAAGGTGCTACACCCCTTGTGGTTGCTGAAGACGACCGGATCGTTGGAGTAGTCGTACTCGAGGACGTGTTGAAACCAGCCATGAACGAGCGTTTCGAACGGCTTCGCAGAATGGGTCTGCGGACGGTCATGATCACCGGAGATAATCCTTTGACCGCCGCGACCATTGCGAAGAGAGCTGGGGTTGACGATTTCGTGGCGCAGGTAACCCCGCAAGGAAAGCTGGATTATATCCGCAAAGAGCAGGCCGAAGGCAAGTTAGTCGCCATGATGGGTGATGGCACCAACGACGCACCCGCGCTTGCTCAAGCCGATGTGGCTTTAGCCATGAATGCCGGAACCCAGGCCGCCAAAGAGGCAGCCAATATGGTGGATCTCGACAGCGATCCCACCAAGCTCATCGAAGTAGTCGAGATTGGGAAACAACTGCTAATGACGCGGGGAGCGCTCACTACCTTTTCCGTCGCGAACGATGTAGCGAAATATTTTGCCATTATTCCCGCGCTCTTCGCCGGCACTTTGCCGTGGCTGAAAGCAATCGACATCATGCAGTTGCACTCGCCGACGTCGGCAATCCTATCGGCGGTGATTTTCAACGCGCTCATTATTCCGGCATTGATTCCGGTTGCACTCAAAGGGGTGAGTTACCAACCATTGGGAGCGGACGCGCTGCTGAGAAGAAATCTGCTTATCTGGGGATTAGGGGGCGTAATCCTTCCATTCATCGGCATTAAACTGATTGACCTGATCATGGTCGCCTTCCATTTCGTTGCCTGAAAATCGACTATTACTCAACGGAGGCAATCTCATGTTTCGTTATCTAGCAAAGAGCTTATTGTTATTGGCACTCACCGTCGTTATTTGCTGTATCATCTATCCCCTGTTGATCTGGGGTATTGGCCAGGTTTTCTTTCCGTCTCAGGCCAATGGTAGTTTGTTGAAAGGACCGGATGGAAACATTGTCGGTTCCAAGCTGATCGCCCAACCCTTCACCAAGGACGAGTATTTTCAGCCGCGCCCTTCGGCCGCGTCCTACGACGCTTCCGCGTCGGCGGCGTCAACGTACGCTGCTTCCAACTATCTGCTCCGGAACCGGGTGGCTACCGCGCTGGGTCCGATTGTTAAGTACAAGGGCGGTCCTAAAGCCGGACAGTTGGTTGCTCCCGATATCGAGGCTTGGTTTCAGCAGGACAAGTACCAGGGTAATCCTCACATCGTGGCGCAATGGGCAGACCTGCACAATGCAGTGGCCCAAGCTTGGGTGAATGCGGATCCGACCCATGGTCAATACGTGGATGCGTGGACAAAAGCGCATGCAGACTTGGTCGCTGAATGGATCAAAAAGAATCCGAGTACTCAGCAACCTAAGGCGGCGGATTTAGCCGTGCTATTCTTTGAGAATTTTTCTCAAGAACACCCGGGAATGTTTCCTTCGGCGGTGACACAGACCGGAGCGGACGGTAAGCCGCAGACTTCTATTCAGCCGGTGAAAGAAGGTTCGGACATACAAGGCGCCTTTTTCGATATGTGGCGTCAAGAGCATCCCGACACTGAGCTTCAGGATGTGCCTGGCGATTTAGTGATGGCTTCCGGCTCGGGACTTGACCCTGACATCACTTTGCAAAACGCCGAGTTTCAGCTGGAGCGAGTCGCGGCCAAATGGGCCGACGACACCAAACGCAATGCGGCAGACATCCGTAAGGAGATCGACGAAATCTTACAGGCCAATGCATCCGCTGCGTTTGGAGGGTTAGGCGGTGAGAAGTTCGTCAATGTGCTAGAAGTCAATTTGGAACTCTGCAAACGCTACGGATTACCGAAATAGGTTTTAAATGAGCGATACAACATCATTTAATTAAGGCGTGACCCCAGTGACCGAGTTTTGGGCTTTCCCAGGCCAACGAAACCGCTAGCCGCTTTTGCCATAGCGGCTTGAACATCAGCTAGCCCAAGCGGGCGAAAAAAAGACCTTCGGGAACGGGGCGGGCAAGACTTAGTCTCGGTCCCACCAGAACGGAAATCCGTACGTTGTTCTAATTTTGCGTTTTTTCGCGAAAGGATGAATTGTGCTGGTCTGGTCTGTTAGGTTCGGTCTTTTAGCGACTCATCATGAAGCGAATTGTGTAAGTTCAGGAGCTGGAGACTCATGTGATCGACCTATCGCGATACGTCTTCGAGGCACTACGGAAGGATGAGGAGTTTATCCTCTATCGCGGGCAGAATGAGGAAGACTTATCTCAGGTCCTTGTACTCGCACCGGCTAAAGAGGAACCCCGGCCGGAGAGTCTGAAACGATTGGAGCATGAATTTTCTCTCAAAGAGGACCTCGACCCGGCGTGGGCTGCCCGCCCGACTGCGATCACGTTCCACTGGAACCGTCCTGTGCTCGTGCTAGAGGATCCTGGCGGTATCCCCCTTGATCAACTGCTCGGTCCCGCCCGCAACGCTTCGCGTAGCGATGCGGGCGGGCAGGCATCGGACGTAGGGCTTTTCTTGCGTCGGGCGATCGGCCTTGCGGCCGCGATTGGCGACTTGCATCGGCGCGGCCTGGTCCACAAGGACGTTAAGCCGGCTAACGTCCTGGTGAACCCCGATACTAACCAGGCCTGGCTATTGGGTTTTGGGGTCGCTTCGCGGCTACCACGAGAACGCCAATCTCCTGACCCTCCCGAGTTCATCGCGGGGACGCTACCCTACATGGCGCCCGAACAGACTGGACGAATGAATCGTTCCACCGATTCTCGCAGTGATCTTTACTCCTTTGGGGTAACGCTCTATGAAGTGCTAACTGGCTCGCTCCCGTTTACCGCCTCTGACTCGATGGAGTGGGTCCACTGCCACGTCGCCAGACGGCCAATCCCACCGGATGTGCGCACTAAGGGGATCCCGCGAACAGTCTCATCCATCGTGATGAAGCTGTTGAGCAAGACCGCCGAAGAACGCTATCAGACGGCGGCCGGGGTTGAATCCGACCTCAGAAGATGCTTGGAAGAGTGGGAAACGTTGGGACGCGTCAATTCGTTTTCTATCGGAACCCACGATGCTTCGGATCGGCTCTGGATTCCTGAGAGGCTGTACGGTCGCGACCGGGAGGTCAAGGTGCTACTCGATGCCTTCGAACGGGTTATCACCGGCGAGCTTTCCAGATTGGCGCTGGTTTCCGGCTATTCCGGCATTGGCAAATCGTCGGTAAACAGCCGCCGGTTCCAGAACTCCCTCCTCAGGAGACGCAGAACAGGTTTCAAGCGGTGTTCAGACGGTTTCTTTGCGTCTTTGCTCAAAAAGAACATCCGCTGACCCTTTTTCTCGATGACCTTCAATGGCTTGATGTCGCAACGCTGAGCTTCATAGAACATCTCCTCAGTCATCCTGAGGTTAAACACCTCCTTATCGTCGGTGCATATCGGGACAACGAAGTGAGCCCATCTCACCCTCTAACGTTGACGCTGGACTCGATTCGCAAAGCGGGAGTCAGCGTGGACGAGATCGTTCTCAAGCCCCTCTCGCTGATGGATGTGAACCACTTTGTCGCGGACGCTCTCCGTTGTGAACTAGAACGGTCCGAAGAGCTCTCGCGGCTTGTGCACCAAAAAACTGCGGGCAATCCGTTCTTTACGATCCAGTTCCTCACCGCCCTCGCCGAAGAACACCTGGTAGAATTCGACAGCCGCAAAATGGAATGGCAGTGGGATCTGACCCAGATTCACACTCGCGGTTTCACTGACAACGTGGTGGAACTTATGATTAACAAGCTGAGACGCCTGCCGCTTGCGACCCAGGAAGTGCTTAAGGAGCTGGCTTGCCTTGGCGACAACGCGAAAATGGCGACGCTCGCGATGGTAAATGGAGGAAGTGAGCGGGACATCCATGCGACGATGTGGGAGGCCGTGCACTCCGGACTCGTTCTCAGGCTTCCGGGCTCCTACAAATTCCTTCACGATCGTGTTCAGGAGGCGGCGTATTCCCTCATTCCGCCGCAGCAACGACCCGAGGTTCACCTGGGCATCGGCCGGGTGCTCATCGAGAAAATGAGCCAAAATCAGATTACTGAGTCCATCTTTGATGTGGTCAATCAGTTAAATCGAGCAGTTGATCTGATCGAGGACCCCGAAGAAAGATTATCACTTGTTCGACTGAACGTCGTAGCCGGAATGAAAGCCAGGGCTGCGATAGCGTATACTTCCGCCCGCAATTATTTTGGGCTGGCCGAGGCGCTTCTGTCGCCGGCCGCATGGGATCAACGTTACCAGGAGACGTTCGATCTCTATCTCGCATTTTCCGAGTGCGAGTATCTCGTCGGCAACTTCGCACTGGCTGACAAATTGTTTGATTTGCTCCTGAGTAGAGCGTTCTCAAATCTGGACCGCGCTAAGGTCTACGGGTTGCGGATGAAACTGTACCAGGTTGCAGGTAAATATGACGATGGCGTTACCGTTGCACTAGAGGCTCTTCGGCTATTCGGGGTCACGCTCCCGGAATCGGACGAGGAAATTCAAGCGGCATCTGCGGCCGAGTTGTTAGACGTTCCGATCAACTTAGGAGGCCGTCGCATTAGCGAACTGGTAGATTCGCCATTGGCGGCCGACCCGACAGTACGGGCAATTATTAACCTACTGGTCGAAGCGGTGCCTTGCGCCTATATCGGCCGGCCGAAGCTCTTTCCACTGATCACTCCGAAGGCAGTAAATTTCTCTCTTCGTTACGGCCACACCGAGCAATCCAGTTTTGCTTACGGCGTTTTCGCACTGATGCTGGTTTCTCTCGTGGGCGATCTGGCGACGGCGTTCCAGTACTCCGAAATGTCGCTGCGGCTAAACGAGAAGCTCAAAAATCCCCGGTTGCGCGGAACACTGCTTCACCTGCATGGCGATCATGTCAATTTTTGGCGGCGTCATATCTCAACGGGAATGCCAATTCTCGAGCAAGCGTTTCTCGCCTGTCTAGAGGTTGGCGACCTTGTCTATGCAGGTTTCCTTGCTTTTGAGACTGTCTGGCAGGCGATCGAGAAGGGCGATACGCTCGAGGAAGTGCTGGCGCTGTCGACGAAATATGCGGCATTCGCGCGGGAAAGTCACAACGATGCTGTCTACGAGACAATCAGGTTTGAGCAGCAATTCATTGCGAGTTTGCAGGGAAAGACGAAGGACTCCCTGAGCTTCGCGGACGGCACGTTTGATGAAGAGGCCTGTTTCCAATCGATAGTAAAAGCAACCTTCGGCTGCGGAATTGTCTTCTATCATATCATGCAGCAGATCCTGGCCTTCATTCATGGGCGTTATACCGAGGCGCTAGAGGCTGCTGCCCGCGCAGAACCGGTGCTTGGGGCGGCCATGGCTATGCCGATCGAGGCGACGTATCACTTCTGCCATGCCCTTACCCTGACGGCACTCTACCCGGCTGCCTCGCCTGCGCAGCAGGGAGAATATCGACGTATCCTTGGGGATAAACTGGAGAAGCTCCAACTTTGGGCCGAGAACTGTCCGGAGAACTATCGTAATCGCCAAGCACTGCTACTAGCGGAGATCGCTCGCATCGAGAGTCGCGATCTGGACGCAATGCACCTGTATGAGGAGGCCATTCAATCCGCACGTCAAAACGGTTTCATCCAAAACGAAGCGATTGCCTATGAGGTCGCTGCGCGGTTCTACACAGCGCGCGGTTTCGATACCATTGCCCAGACCTACATTAAAAACGCGCGATACTGTTATCTTCGTTGGGGCGCTCTCGGCAAGGTGCGGCAGATTGATCAGGATTATCCTCTGCCGCATGAGGAACGTATTCTCTCTTCCGCCGCTACCATCGAAACGCCTGTTGAGCAGCTAGACCTAGGGACAGTAGTGAAGGTCTCGCACGCTGTCTCCGGCGAGATCGTGCTGGAGCAGCTGGTCCAGACGCTGATGGTCATTGCCATCGAGCACGCCGGAGCCGAGCGCGGTCTTCTGATCCTCCCATATGGCCAGGAGCAGCGGATCGCTGCAGAAGCCAGGACCGCCCGGGAAGGGGTCGAGGTCCAGCTGCAGAAAGTGTTGATAACGTCCTCCGACTTGCCCGACACGCTGTTTCGCTACGTCATTCGGACGCACGAGAGTGTGATTCTAGACGACGCCTCGGTCCACAACCTGTTCTCGGACGATGAATACATCCGCCGGAAGCAACCTAGATCTGTTCTCTGCCTGCCTCTGGTGAAGCAGGCAAAGCTAATGGGTGTGCTCTACTTAGAAAATAACTTGGTGCCCGGAGTGTTCACGACCAAGCGGCTGGCTATACTGGAACTGCTGGCCTCTCAGGCGGCTATCTCTTTGGATCACGCCCGACTGTACGCTGACCTGATCCAGGAAAACAACGATCGAAGGAAAGCCGAAGAAGCGCTGCGCGCGAGTGAAGAGCGGTGGAGCATGCTAGCCGAGAACTCGTCAGCGGGAATTGCACTGATTGCTCCGAACGGCCGCTTCATCGCGGCCAACCTGGCTCTTCAGGAAATGCTCGGCTATACCGAATCCGAACTCCAAGAGCGAACGGCTACTGACATTAGCCATGAAGAGGATCGCACTGACACCGAAGCTCGTCTCGCGGAAGCCCATGAAGGGCAGCGACGGGTTTATCGGGTGGAGAAGCGTTACCTCCGGAAAGATGGCAGGGTAATTTGGGCGGACGTCAGTTCGGTGTTGGTCCCAGCCATTGGAAATAACTCTGCGTTTTTCTCGGCGGTCATCGTAGACATAACCAAGCGCAAACGGGCAGAGGAACAGTTGCATCAAAAGGAAATTTCTTTGCGCGAAGCCCAGAACGAACTCGCTCATTTCAGCCGGGTAACAACCATGGGAGAATTGGCAGCGTCGATCGCCCACGAAGTCAATCAGCCGCTATCGGGTATGGTAACTAATGCCAATGCCGGACTGAGGTGATTGGCTGGCGATTCGCCTAACCTCGCCGAAGCCCGTGAAGCGATTCGCCGCATCGTTCGGGATGGAAATCGAGCTAGTGATGTGATCTCACGCATGCGGGCTTTCTTCAAGAAAGCCCCGGCCGCGAAAGAGCCGGTCGATATAAACGAGGTCGTCCAAGAAGTTCTCATTCTTGCCCAAACCGAATTGCAAAAGAATCGCATCTCTTTACGGACCCAATTCGCAAGTGATCTGCCAATCCTGAGAGGGGATAAAATCCAATTACAACAAGTGATTCTCAATCTGGTAATCAACGGAATTGAAGCCATGAGCGGAGTTGCCGAGGATGAGCGAGAGCTGTGTGTGAGTTCGCAGAAAGTCACCGAAACTCTCGGTGAAGCCGATATAGAAACGATTGGGAGTAACGCTTTAACCGACTCGGAATCAGCCTATGCATTGATCGCCGTGCGAGACTCGGGACCGGGGTTGTCCGCTGCGGAACTGCAGCGCGTTTTTGAGACCTTCTATACTACTAAATCTCAAGGGATGGGTATGGGCCTGGCCATTAGCCGCTCGATTATCGAAGCTCATGATGGACGTTTGTGGGTGACGGCCAACCGACCCCGAGGCGCGGTTTTTCAGTTCGCTTTGCCAACTCAGGCTGCAGGAACGTCATGAAGAAACCTCGCGACCTCGAGGCGATGAAGAATGTTTCAGAAGGCCGGCGACAGCTGTCTGTCGAGGCCCAGTCGCTTTTCTCGGAGGACAATTCGTTTGTCCTAGTCAGCGTGACGGACTCAGCCTCCTAGGTTCCCCTGAAACGCAGCTTCCGCCTGTCGGAGTATGACGTCTGCGCGGCACCCGATCAGCCTAGCGATGGATCGGCTCTTCGCGATGCCAGTTTGACAGGATCCGTCCATCGGTATGAGGCTGCTTTGCCCACCGGATACCGTTTGCGATGACACGATGAACATGCGGGCTGTGGTAGATCGGAAAGGTTTCGTGTCCCGGCCCAAAGAAGAAGATGCGGCCCCGACCACGCTGGAACGTGCAGCCGCTGCGGAATACCTCGCCACCTTTATACCAAGACACGAAAATCAGTTCGTCGGGAACGGGAATGTCAAAAGGTTCGCCATACATTTCCGATTGTGGAACTTCAAAGTAAGCGGGTAAGCCTTCCGCGATCGGATGGGCTGGATGGATCACCCAGACTCGTTCCAGATCCCCTTCAGGCAGCTCTCGCCACGCGAGATTGCAGTTAGTGCCCATCAAACGACGAAAAAGTTTCGAGTGATGCCCTGAGTGAAGCACGATAAGTCCCATGCCCCCCAAGACGCGCTGTTGCACGCGGTCGATCAATGCGTCACTGACCTGATCATGGGCAATGTGTCCCCACCAGAGGAGTACATCTGTATCATTGAGAAGGTGTTCGCCCAGACCTTGATCGGGATCGTCAAGGTTGCCAACGCGTATGGCGAAACCTTCGTTCTTTAATCCCTCCGCAATTGCACCGTGAATACCAGCAGGGTAAATCCGCGCGACGTTGGGGTGAAGCTTCTCGTGGCGGCCTTCGTTCCAGATGGTTACCTTTGTAGTAGTTTCTTTTTCCATTTTTCGTTTCGATCGTTTCGATTAAGACGTGGGGCTGGCTTTAGGCTTTGACGCCGCCTGAGAACGTTTGGACGAAAAAGCGGCGGGCAAATCCGAAAGCGATTACTGCCGGCAGCATGTAAAGAATCGCCAGAGCGCTTAAAAAGCCGTAGTCAATCTCTTGGACGCGAAGAAAAGCGCGAAACAGTCCTAGCGGTAACATCTGCAACTCGGACGAGGACAATAAGATGAGGGGCATTAAGAAATCACCCCAGGCCGAAGGCAAAAAGGCCCGCCGCAGCCAGCCCCGGTAGAGCCAGCGGCCCGATAACGAGGCGAATTCGCTGCATCAAGTTTGCCCCATCAACGAGCGCGGCTTCTTCATAGTCTTGAGGGATAGTGTCGAAGTAAGTTTTCATAATCCAGAGCGCGAGCGGCAGCTGCATGGCGGCAAAGACTAGAATCAGGCCGAGATAGCCATCGATTAAGCCAACGACCAGCATAACGGGACGCACGGACTCGGGATTTACAACGCTGCGGACCAAAGACCCCACCGCATCGTTGCCCGTGAGCAGAATCTTATAGAGGGGTACAATTAAGGCCGGCGGTGGGATCACCCGGACTAGAATGATCAAGTAAAGGAACGGCTTCTTCCACCACACCTTCATCCGGGACAAGGCGTAACCACCGAGACCGGCGAATAGCAGGACGATCATCGTGGCAACCCCGACCACTACGAATGAGTTAACAAACCACCTAGCACCGCCTTCGCGCACGAAAATGCCGATATAGTTATTGAATGTCCACGGGTTAGGCCACCTAAGGAAGAGCGATGCATTCCCATCGAAGGAGGCGAGGATCAGCCAAACGAAGGGAATCGCACAAAAGATTGAGATGAGCGAAAGCGTTGCATAGGCGACGCCGTTTCGATCAAGAAACTTCGAACCAGCAGGTATCGATTTGCTCATGAAGCTAAACCTGAACTTTGAGCGCACGCACGTAGACCAACCCGATAGCAATCGAGATAACGAGGGTGACGGCGGCCACCGCGGCGCCGTAACCGAGTTGAAACGCGGTGAAGGACTGGTTGTAAATATAAATGCCGATGATCTCGGTCGCGTTGCCAGGCCCGCCCCGCGTAAGGGCGTAGATGAACCCGAAGATCGAGATAGTCGTGACGGTCGAAACCAGCATGTAAAGAAAGATCGTCGGCATTATCAATGGAAGCGTAATGAACCGGAAGATCTGGCGAGACGAGGCGCCGTCGATACGAGCTGCTTCACAAACCTCGGGAGGCACGGCGCTAAGCCCTGCCATCATCAGTATCATCGCCGAGGCGATGCCCCGCCATGTGTTAGCAATCACTACCATAGCAAGGGGAAACTGCTGTAACCATTGTACGGATGGGATTCCCAAAAAACCTATCAGCCGATTCAGGGTTGAGTGTTCGCCACCAGCCGACATCGAAATCCAAATAAACCCAGCCACGACTTCCGGGACAGCATTGGGTAACAAGATGATTGAGTTGAACAGGTTCTTGAAGCGAAGCGGGCGGCGAAGCAGAACGGCGGAAACGAGTCCGAGGACAAATTGGCCGATGACGGCCGAACCCAGTACAAACCAAACGGTAACGAGCAACGAGCTCCAGAATTCTCCGTCCGAAAAGAGCCGTAGGTAATTGCGCATCCCGACAAAACGCGGGTGGGTCGCAGCCACGCCGACCAAGGACGCATTCGTCAGGCTTAAATAGATCGAGTAAAGCGCCGGGTAGATGACGAGAGCACCAACCAAAAGAACGCAGGGCAAAAGGAGGACCTGAAGCTGCCAGGATTTTTCTTTAGGAGAGGTCGTCATGAGCTGGTCACCTTTTATAAGGCACTGACGCGCTCGTCTTTCTAAAACTTAACCGCGAATGCACACGAATGAACGCGAATAGGAAACCAAATTTAACCACAGAGACGCAGAGGTCACGGAGACTAACAAAAAGAGTAAAAATCCGTCTCTGTTATCTCTGTGTCTCCGTGGTGCATTTTGTTTTCTATTCGTGTTTCATTCTAAAGGGGTATTTCTGAAAAATATCCGGCAAGGGAGATTCTGAGCACCTGGAAGACCGGAGGCGATCGCCAAGCAATCGTCTCCGGTAGAGTCTTTCAGAAAGAACTACTTGACCGCGTCGTCCCCAAGAACCTGTTTGACGTAATCAACCAGAATCTTCTGAGCACCAGCAGCATCAGTTTGCTTGCGAAGCAGTGCCTCAGTCGCGCGCGCGACACCTTCTGAAACTGCCGAGAAACCCTCGGCGGTCTTCAAATAGGTTCCGGATCCTTTTTTTAGAGCATCAAGGATTGGAACCAGCTCGGTGAGCTTTTGGAAATCTGGATCAGCTGCCGCGTCGACGCGGCCCGGGATATTACCCAGGTTTTTCGCGTAGGCTACTTCCGCTTTAACTGAACCAAGCTCCAGCAAGATTTTTTTGGCTAGTGCGACATCGGGCGATTTCGCGTTGACTGCCCATGGCCCGTTAAGGTCAACCAGGACGTATTCCCCTTCCTTTTCGCCTGGTACTTCCCAGGTGCCGACAACTTGCGTGACATTAGGGATCGGACTTTTGCTCTGCGAGCCCCAGTCATAGATATAGCCCCACGAACCACCAGTCGTTACCATCAGTTTGCCGGCTGGGAACATCTCATATTTCGGCACTACCCAAGGTTCTGGCTCCAATAGCGGCTGGACGGGCATTAGATCGTTGTTGATCAAATCCGCATAGAAACCGAATGCATCCTTTATTCCTTGCCCGCTGAGACTGAGCTTGCCGTCGTCACTCGCGATCTGTGGCGTTGCGGTGCCGACAATCAGAAGCCTGAAGCCTTCCTCGAAGGAACCAGTGCCCCACGTCGAACCCGCGGGAAACAGAAGGCTGTATACACCGGTCTTAGCTTTGATTTCCTTGGCCCGGCTGAGAAGCTCTGCCCACGTCTTTGGTTGCTCAGTCGAGATACCAGCCTTTTCCAAGAGGTCGCGACGGTAGTACAGCTGCATAACGTCCAGCATCGCAGGCAAAGTGTATATCTGGCCGTCATTGCTGGTTACCATGGTCTTGCCGACGTCGAACAATTGCGAATAGCCGTCCCAAGCCTTTAGCTCTTTGGTGATCGGAGCCAGATACCCGGCAGCGACCATATCCGCGATATCCGAACCATGGGGCGCATTAATGATGTCCGGCGCATTGCCTGCTCGAAGTTCTGTCAAAAGCTTGGTTAAGAAATCCTTTTCTGGGGCGGGATATTCAACGACTTCGATATGGACATTGTATTTTTTTTCTATTTCCGGAACGACCGTCTTCAGCGCATCGATCCGCGCCTGACGATGCTCGGCGATGCGGATCGTCTCAGCGTTGATTGAGCCGGCCGCCAGTGCCGAGGCCAGGGTAAGCCCTAACGAGATTAGTTTTCTAAACATTGATCCTCCTTTTTGTCCTGCGAGGCGGCATTTTGCCGCAATCGCAATATTGTGTACACGTTTGCATAATGCGTGCTGTGTAAGCCGCCTGAATGGTGGTTGTCAAATCAAAATTACGAGGTAAATGTGGCTATCGACACGCACATAAAATAGTGTACACGTATGCACGGTATGACTTGTAACAAGAATTTGCGGCTTGGCGTTATTGGTACGGGGCACATGGCGGCGCATTACGCGCAGAGTTGGGTGGCCATGCCAGAGGTCGCCTTTGTGGCGGTGAGCGATGTGAATGCCGACTCAAGACGGAAGTTCAGCGATATCTGCCGCAATGCGGGCCGACCGGAGCCGCGAGAATTCGAGGACTTCAGGTCGATGCTAGCTGCTTGCCGGGACGAGCTGGACGCGATCTACGTGTCGACCCCGCACGCATTGCATGCGGAACACGGGATCGCTGTGGTCGAGGCTGGTCTAGATCTGCTCATGGAAAAGCCGATGGTAACTACGGTGCAAGAGGCCCAGCGACTGATTTCGGCACGCGATAAGAGTCGTTCTAACGTCGTGATTGCTTTTCAAGGGGCCCTATCACCTTTGGTTGCAAATACGCGCCAACGTATGCGGGCAGGTGAATTCGGAGAACTCGTCAGTGTGGCCGGCACAATTTGGGAAAACTGGTCCACCCGGTATGCGGGGCACTGGAAGCAGCGAATGGATTTGTCAGGAGGCGGTTTTATGTTCGATACCGGTGCCCACATGATGAACACGGTTTGCCTATTGGCGGATGTGGATTGCGAACGGGTATCTGCATTTATGAGCAACCGCCAGCGCAGTGTCGATGTTGTCTGTGCTGTCGCCGGCCGGCTGACCACTGGCGCTCTTTTGACGCTGAATGCCGCGGGCGATGGACCATCCGGCTGCAGTTCGCAAATAACGTTCTTTTACACGGAAGCGATCGTTCGTATCGATGCCTGGGGCGCCTGGAGGGAGATCGCTGTCCCTGGAGCCCCAGTGGTTCGTGAAGAAGTGGAAATCATGGACAATCTGCTAAAGAGCTTTCTTGCGATACGAGCCGGCGGTGCGGAAAACCTCTCAACAGTAGAAGCCGGACTGCGTTTCGCGCGTCTCTGGGATGCAATCAAAGGCTCTGCCGCTAGGGACGGCGAACCGGTAGCGGTCCGGCTAACGTCATGATGCAGGTAGTGAATTGCGTGAAGGACCGAATCACCTCTAAAGAACTGGCCAAGCTCGTCGGCGTCTCATCAGCAACTATCTCGCGAGCATTTTCGGCGGATGCCCGAATCAGCGAGCAAACGCGTGCACGCGTACTCGCTATGGCGCAGCAATATGGGTATCAGCCAAATGCCATCGCCCGCACATTGAACAATCGGCGATCTCGTCTAGTAGCAGTTGTAGTCAATGCTATCGGCAACCAATGCGAAGCAGAGCAGTTAGAAACACTTGTACATCGACTGCAGGCTCACGCTCTCGTTCCAATTATTCTTTGCTGTGGGGATACTACCGACCGTTTGCAGTTGATGCGCCTCGCATCAACCTACCAGGTTGATCATGCGATCATCTTCTCCGATTTGGTGCCACTGAAGGATGCGGTACAAATATTCAGGACGACCTGGCCGATTCTGGTTTCAGCGGAGCCGATCGAAGACGCAAGAGTTTCATGCGTGCGTGTCGATGGCGCAGAAGCAGCCTCCGAGATTATCAACAAGCTGGTCGGCGCCGGTCGCAAGCACTTCGCTTATCTGTACGGCAGGAACTCGAGTTGGATAGACAAGCAGCGTCGGGACTGGTTCAGCAGCGCCTTAGTTAGGCTTGGGCTGGCGTTCGAAGCAGAGGGTCATGGCGATTATTCATACGAAGCGGGGTTTAAGGAAGCTTCTCTTCTCCTGAGCCGCTCGAAAATTGACGCACTAGTTTGCGGCAATGACGTGATGGCGATTGGCGCGCGCGACGCCGCCATCCGGCTGTTTAAGCGCAATGTGCCGGGGGACTTGGCTATCGTTGGCCAAGATGGCATCGCCATGGCGGCTTGGGAGTGCCACGACTTGACCACGCTTGAGCTCGATCAGGTAGCCCTCATCGACGCCATCCTACAACTCATCGAGACGCACGAGACCGGCAGCGGTGCAGCTCCCACCATCCTCGTCAAATGCAGGGCTCGATGGGGTTCAACCACTTAACCCTGCGAATCTCAACCTCTTTGCACAGCCGTAATCTCTGACCCGTGACTGTTCGATTTTCATGAAGGGAACCGACCAAGAAGCCCGGTAAGGAACGCCGTTTCCTCAAACCTAAGGATAACGTTTTACTCGTGCTGAAATTCTCTGCCAGACAGTTAAATAGAGTTGAGCGCCAACTAGAGTCGGCAGTTGCGCATTTTGAAAAGACGCAGGAAGGGCTAGGAATAGCCCATCTACAAACCGAACCGGTTTTGTTCGTATTCAAAACTCCGGTGACAGAAATTCAGTTAAGTGTAACTCTGAATTTTAATTTTCGATTTGTTACAGCAGGGAGTGATGAAGCTGACTATTCGCTTCATGATTTAAACCTGCGTTGTGAGCCTTTGGAAATAGAGTATGACGATTACATGACTTACTACTACAAAACAGAATTGGACAGTGAATTACCTTCTTTTGAACGCTTCTTTAAAAAGGCGCATTACAACTCCGAACTGGTTTTTCCTGGTTATCAATCCAGAGAGGACTTCCTCAAAGACTTCGAGCAGAAATTTGGGACCTGTGATGCCTACAAACAAATCGAAACTTTCCATAACTGGGTCTTCAAAACCATGGAAGAAACCCCACAATGATCGGTAAAGATTTCAAAGGCGACCAGGCATCTAGCCTTCCGCGGTTTATAGCCACGACTTGCGCATCAGCCACATTTTCACGATTTGGGTAAGGACAACGTAGCAGAGCAGCGTAACCAGGAGTATTGGCCAATACAGCGGCGGCAGATGCGTGAAACCCAATACACCGGCAAGTGGCGAGTACGGCAGCCACATGCCAATGCAAATGATGACAACCGTCGTGATAGTGAGGGGCCAGCTGGCCCGGCCCTGAAGAAAAGGGATTTTCTTGGTGCGAATCACATGGATTATCAGCGTTTGCGTGATCAGCGATTCGACGAACCAGCCAGTCTGGAAAACCTGAGCACGGGACGGGTCCCAACAACCAAACAGGTACAGCATCACAAAGTAAGTTGTGTAGTCGAAAATCGAACTGATCGGACCGATACAGAGGATAAACTTGGTAATCTGACCAATCTCCCAACGGCGCGGTTTCGCGGTCTCCTGTAGGCCAACGTTATCGGTCGGAATAGGAACCTGCGAAAAGTCGTAGAGAAGATTGTTTGTGAGCACCTGCAAAGGCGCCATCGGCACATACGGCAGGAAGGCACTTGCGCCAAGGACACTGAACATGTTGCCGAAGTTAGAACTTGCTCCCATGCGAATGTATTTGAGGATATTGACGAAAACCTTCCGGCCTTCAATCACGCCTTCCTCGAGTACCATGAGGCTCTTCTCTAGCAGAATCACGGTGGCTAGTTCCTTCGCGATATCGACGCCGGTATCCACGGAAATGCCGACATCCGCTACGCGCAGTGCGGGTGCATCATTAATGCCATCGCCCAAGAATCCTACTACGTGCTGTTTCTGCTGTAGGACGCGAATGATTCGCTGTTTGTGAGCTGGTGAGACGCGCGCGAAGACGTGGACCTGTTCTGCGCTCGCGGCCAGTTCCTCGTCGGTAATAGTTTCGACCTGACTTCCCAGGACTAGTTTATCGACCGGGAGACCGACTTCTTTACAGATCTTCCGCGTTACGAGATCGTTGTCACCGGTCAGCACCTTCACGGTAACCCCGATTTTGCTGAGGGCCGCTAGCGCCATTGGGGCTGTTTCTTTGGGTGGATCGAGGAAAGCCACGTAGCCCTTCAGAATCAACTCCGATTCGTCATCCTTAGAGTAAGCAGAGCGCGGCTCGAGATGTTTATAAGCGACGGCCAGAACGCGAAAACCGTCGCTGCTGAGCTCTTGATATTGATGCATTAAATCACCGACGAGGATAGGCTCCATCGGGTGAATTTTACCCTCCAATTCGTAGAAGCTGCAGCGTGGGAAAACCGATTCTGGTGCGCCTTTCGTCAGCAAGCGATGATCTTTGTCGGGTGTCTCTACGACCACCGACATCATTCGACGAGAGAAATCGAACGGTATCTCATCAATCTTACGGGATTTTTCGATCGGGAATTTTTCATGGACCTCGCGGTACTTCAGCACGGCGCGGTCGAGCACGTTTCTGAGACCGGTCTGAAAATGGGCGATTAGATAGGCGTCGAGTAGAACGTCATCGCTCTCTTTCTGCATTACATCGCAAAAGCGTTCGAGAATCACGCGGTCAAGGGTGAGCGTACCGGTTTTGTCCGTGCAAAGCACGTCCATGGCGCCCAGATTTTGGATAGAGTTGAGACGTTTAACGATTACCTTTTTCTTCGACATCGCTAGCGCGCCATTAGACAAGCACACAGAGACGATCATCGGCAGCATCTCCGGAGTTAGGCCAACAGCGACCGCGATCGAGAAAAAGAAGGCCTCCGCCCAATTATGTTTGGTAAGGCCGTTGATCAGGAAAACCAGTGGCACCATAACCAGGATAAATTGGATCATCAGGACCGTGAACCCCTGCATGCCTTTGTCGAAACTAGTCTTTATTTCGGGTTCGAGAATAGTGCTGGCCATTCGTCCGAAGTAGGTCTGCCCTCCTGTCGCGACCACTACCGCTGTCGCGCTACCGCTCTCGACACTTGTCCCGAGAAAGCAGACATTTGCTAGTTCCAGCGGCGAGACGCCTTCCCTTAACTCTCGAGCGTCGAGTTTTTCTACCGGCAACGACTCGCCGGTGAGTGCCGCTTGAGCAACGAAAAGGTCTCTTGACGCAATCAATCGAATGTCCGCGGGGATCATGTTGCCGGCGCATAGGTTTATGACATCGCCAGGAACCAACTCTTTGAGGGGAATCTCTTCCTCCCGGCCGTCGCGAACGACTGCCGCAGTCACACTGATCATGGCTTTGAGTTTTGCGGCGGCAGCATCCGCTCGTGACTCCTGCACAAACCGCAACGCCACGCCGAGCATCAGCATCAGTGTCATCACAGTGCCCCCGCTAAAATCACCTGTAGCGAAGGACACAGTTGCCAGGATGGCGAGCAGAATGACCAGGAGGTTGCGGGTCGCCTTGAAAAGCCGCCATAACCAACCCCGCTGCTTCTCCATAGCGACAGCGTTGGGCCCGTGTTTAATCAGACGTTCTTCCGCTTCGGTTTTGGTCAGGCCGCCTGGCGAAGTCTTCAACTTGATGAAGACGTCGTCCTTTTCCAAATATGCTGATTCAGTCAGAATTGGCGAAACACCAATAGAGGCAGCCTTTGGTTTCGTCCTGGGCTGATGATCAGGCGGAATCTGGAGATTTGAAATCATTCCCGGTTGCTGCGAGGTCTTCGTCGCTAGTCCTGGTTTGACCGCTCCTTTCGAAGAGTCCGCCTGTAATACGAGTACCTCAGCCTCGCCTCATCTTATCCGGGCCTCCCATATTTTTTTGAACGCCCAACGGGAGCGTTTTGTATATGGCGCAGACCCTGGCGACGCGGCGAAAGGGCGAGTGGGCGTGTGGGCGACAGGGCGAATGAAAGCCCTCGACCGGTAGGGCGAAAAACTCGGCGCGCCGACGATGTGGCTAACCGCTAAACCTGTTCCGCGCCGGTTTTGAGCCGCTCCGTGGATGTACCACCCCGCAGAGTTTGGAGAGGCCGGAGAACGATCATATCCTGGGCGATGCAACCCGCACGCATGGCTCAAATCCGGCGCGATCCAGCCAGCGAAGTGGTTTCCGTTTCCCCGCGCCGAGATTTTCGCCCTACCGGGTCATGGTCCCTTTCATTCGCCGCATCGCCTTGTCGCCGTTTCGCCGTGACATCTGTTATATGCGTTCGAATGCACGCCTCACTGTTCGTGCGGGTTGGCAAAGTTTCGGAAGGTTGCCCCTTCTTCCTGAAGAAAACAACGGATCATAAATAACGTCGATAGTGGGCGACCCTGGACTGAAAATGTGCTAGTCTGCCCCTGTCAGAGTCTCGATTCTACGCGGTTCTCTCAAAAGCTGCTCAAGGTAGCCTAGCGTTAAATCCACGCCGATCGAAGTACCGGGAACCGGAACAGCGCAAATCCGCGAAGGTGTTCGAATTAGTAGAAAGCATCGAATGGCGTTCTTACGCCTGGCAGTCCCTACATATATATGGAAGTCAAAGTAAAACCTCTCGGCGATCGCGTGCTGATTCAGCCGCTCGAAGAGAAGGAAGTAAAGAACGGAGGCATCATCATTCCCGACACGGCGAAAGAGAAGCCTCAGGAAGGCGCGGTCGTCGCTGTCGGTACCGGCAAGCTCGACGACAGCGGCAAGAAGATCGAATTCACCGTCAAAGTCGGCGATAAAGTCCTCATCTCTAAGTACGGCGGTACCGAAATTAAGATCGACGGTGAGAAGTACCTCATTATGCGCGAGGACGATGTTCTCGGAATCATTGGATAACCCCGAACTTTAAAAACGTAATTAGTTAACTTTATGGCAGCAAAACAACTACAATTTGATGAAGGAGCCCGTCACGCGCTGCTCCGCGGCGTGGAAAAGCTCGCGAGAGCGGTGAAAGCGACGCTCGGACCCGCTGGACGCAACGTCATCCTTGACAAGAAATACGGTAGCCCAACGATCACGAAAGACGGCGTCACCGTAGCGAAGGAAATCGAGCTCCAGGACCCGTACGAAAATATGGGAGCCCAGCTGGTCCGCGAGGTCGCTTCCAAGACGTCGGACGTCGCCGGTGATGGCACGACGACTGCGACCGTTCTGGCCGAGTCAATCTTCCGGGAAGGGCTCAAAAACGTAACCGCCGGCGCGAATCCGATCTCGCTTCAGCGCGGTATCCTGAAAGCGGTAGATGTGATCGTCGAGGAGCTCAAGAAGATCTCCAAGAAAGTGTCGGATCGGAAGGAGATCGCTCAGGTCGCAACCGTATCGGCCAACTGGGATACGACGATCGGCGAAATCATCGCCGACGCCATGGACAAAGTTGGCAAAGACGGCACCATCACTGTCGAAGAGGCAAAAGGGATCGAAACCACACTTGAAGTGGTGGAGGGTATGCAGTTCGATCGGGGTTATCTGTCTCCTTACTTCGTGACTAGCGCCGAAAACATGGAAACTGTCTTAGAGAACGTTTACATCCTGATCCATGAGAAGAAGATCACCAGTTTAAAAGATCTTCTTCCGCTTCTCGAGAAGGTCTCGAAGGCTAGCCGCCCATTACTCATTATCGCTGAGGACGTCGAAGGCGAAGCTCTCGCGACGCTCGTGGTAAACAAGCTGCGGGGCACCCTCCAGGTGGCCGCCGTGAAAGCTCCCGGCTTCGGCGACCGGCGCAAAGCGACGCTCGAGGACATCGCGGTGCTCACCGGTGGTCGTTGTCTTTCCGAGGACCTTGGGATCAAGCTTGAAAACGTTTCGCTGGAAGATCTCGGCCGTGCGAAGCGGGTGACGATCGACAAGGAAAATACGACGATCGTTGAGGGCGAGGGACCTACCAAAGATATTCAGGGTCGGGTTAGCCAGATCCGGCGTCAGGTCGAGGAAACCACTTCGGATTACGATCGCGAGAAATTGCAAGAGCGTTTAGCCAAGCTCGCCGGTGGTGTTGCCGTTGTCAGTGTCGGCGCGGCGACGGAGACCGAAATGAAGGAGAAGAAGGCTCGCGTGGAAGATGCCTTGCATGCGACTCGCGCAGCCGTCGAAGAGGGTGTCCTTCCCGGCGGCGGTGTAGCTTACCTTCGCACTCAAAAGGCGCTCGATAACCTGAAATTGGAAGGCGATGAGGCCGTTGGTGTTCAGATCGTTCGCCGCGCCCTTGAGTTTCCGATGCGCCAGCTGGCTGACAATGCTGGCCAGGAAGGCGCTTTGATCGTCCAGGAAGTCAAGAAGCGCAACGGCAATGAAGGGTTCAACGTGGCGACTGGCGAATACGAGGACTTGGTGAAGGCCGGTGTCGTCGATCCGACCAAGGTGGTCCGCACGGCGCTACAGAACGCCGCCTCGATCTCGAGTCTCATGCTCACCACAGAAGCATTGGTGACAGAGTTGCCTGAGAAACAAAAACCGGGTCCGGCTAGTCCGGGCGGCATGGGCGAGATGGATTACTAAGCTGCACCATTCCAAGCTCCGTCCCGATTTTCCGACGTACGCTTTTAGACGCTTAGCGCTTCTAAAAGCGTATCGTTTCGTTTTCTCCTTTTGGTAAGAGTTGGGCCAACGATCGGCCCGACGGTGCGGCAGCCCTGCTCTAGGGTTTCAACCACGGCATGTTTCGATCTCTGCGGCTTCGGCTTCGAGGCCTGCCGGCTGCGGAGCGTCCGGTCCGACAACCCCTTTTCCATTCGGCTTGGTAAAACCGGTTCCCTCGGCATGCCGCCTTGTGCGACGTTTGGCGGCAAAGTCACTCTGTATGACCCCGTCCGCTGAAATTGCGCGTGGAAACGTCGCAGGCCAAAAGACCGTCACCACCACGGAGATGGGTAGGATCATCCCTCGAAAAAATAAAACTTGTGCGCTCGGAAAACACAGCGCGACAATACAGCGATAGAAAGGAGATAGATTTAGTGTTCGGACCAAGAACGCTCTTTGAAAAGGTTTGGGAACAGCACATGGTTGCTGAGCCTGAAGGCGAGCCCATCCTCATTTATATCGATTTGCACCTGGTGCATGAAGTCACCAGCCCGCAGGCCTTTGACGGCCTGCGCATGACGGGTCGCAAGCTGCGCCGTCCTGATCGCCACCTTGCAACGGTGGATCACAATGTGCCTACGACCAGCGCGCAAGATCGGCTCTTAATCGCAGACCAGATTTCGGCCGCCCAGGTCAACGCCCTTCGGAAGAACTGTGCTGAGTTCGGCGTGGAGTTCTTCGACGTGCAGGATAGATCCCAAGGGATTGTCCACATGATCGGGCCCGAGTTGGGGGCGACCAAACCCGGTATGACTATTGTGTGCGGCGACTCGCACACCTCCACCCATGGAGCCTTCGGTGCTCTCGCCTTCGGCATCGGCACCAGCGAGGTCGAGCACGTCATGGCCACCCAGACTCTTTCGCAGGATAAGCCGAAGACTTTCCGTATCACTGTCAATGGTGACCTTCCGTTCGGTGTCGCCGCCAAGGACATCATCCTTGAAATCATCGGTCAGATTGGCACCGACGGAGCTGCAGGCTATGTCGTTGAGTATGCAGGCTCAACTATCCGCGCCCTCTCCATGGAAGGTCGCATGACCATCTGCAACATGAGTATCGAGGCCGGTGCTCGCGCCGGCATGATTGCTCCCGACGAGACCACGTTCACCTACCTCCGGGGTCGTCGTTTCTCGCCCAGGGACGCAGCATGGGAGGACGCGCTCGCCTACTGGCGCACGCTCCCTTCCGATCCGGGCGCCACCTACGACCGCGAACTGAATATCGACGCAACCGTGCTCGCACCCCGTGTTACCTGGGGCACTTCCCCGGGCATGGTCACATCCATCGAGGCGAAGGTTCCGTCCATCGAAGACGGAAAGAACGAAGCCGAGCGCAGGTCCTTCGAACGCGCCCTTGAGTACATGGACCTCAAGCCCGGTACGCCCATGGAGGAAATCAAGGTCGACGCCGTTTTCTTGGGCTCCTGTACCAACTCCCGAATCGAAGATCTCCGCGCCGCCGCCGCCGTCGTCCGCGGCAACCACATCGCCACGACG
>Ga0209240_1000135_pt1 | contig 27978 bp, 26 predicted proteins | sample GraSoi_2013_80cm_FD_185828 | JGI IMG/M metagenome (GOLD analysis project Ga0209240, IMG submission 185828) | Grasslands soil microbial communities from the Angelo Coastal Reserve, California, USA - Sample 9_17_2013_80cm (SPAdes) (version 2) | ecosystem: Environmental > Terrestrial > Soil >...
CGGCGGTGGCGATCTTTCGGCGCGAGCGCCGGTGATGACCTCGGATGAGGTCGGATTTCTGGCTTCACGGTTTAATACCATGGTCGACCAGGTGGTAGCCGGAACTAACCAAATCCGGAAGATCCTGGAGACAGTTAACGAAGGATTGTTCCTGATTGGGCCTGACCTCATAATCCAACCCGGCTACTCGCGAGCGACGACCGAGATCTTTCATCGAGAAATTGTTGGCCTTCACTTTCTGGATCTCCTGCGGCCAACGGGCCAGGTGTTGGAACCCGTTCTCGCGCCCGCGACTCTGGAGTCGGCCGTGCTCTACCTGGAGCTGCTGCAGAACCCAAAGATAAAAGACAAACTGATCGCCCAAACTAATCCGTTACTCGAAGTCGAATTCCGGCAGCATGTGCGAAATGGAGCCAGCCGTACCCGCTTCTTAGAGTTTCGTTTCAATCGAGTTCTCGCGACGGGGAAACCGACCCAGATCATGGTGACGGTGTTAGACTCCACCACCAGCGTATCGCTGAAGCGCCAAATTCGTGAAAGTGAAGCGAAAGCCCAGACCCAGATCGAGATGTTATTCGGGATCATGCATGTCGATCCGCGAACACTGCAGGAATTTCTGACCCACACTGAGACCCAGACTGACATGATGATTAAGGCACTGGAGGCGGGTCAATTCGCGAGCAAGACCGGAGAAACCGCGGAACAGCGTTCGGGTCGCTATAGTCGCTTGTTACAGACGATCTTGCGGTCGCTTCATCTTGTAAAAGGAAACGCGACCGTGATCCACCTTTCCTATTTCGAGAATTTGGCCAACCAGCTCGAGGAAGAAGTTGTGGAGATCAAGGCGGCAGAAGTCATCTCCGGAGAACATTTCCTGCCCATTGCGACTGGCCTAGGCCAAATGCGGGATCGCATCAATATGACGCGCGAGTTGATCGACCGGCTGCTTGAAATGCAAAAAGTCTTTAGCCACAAATTAACGACCCATAACGGTGAGTTCGACGCGTTGGCCGCTCTGGCGGAAGAGGTAGCTCGCAGAAGCGGCAAGCGGGTTCATGTGAGTTTTGATTTTGTCGCGGACGTTCCGACCGAACCCAAGTCGTTGGCTGAGACGGTTCATACCATCTTGACTCAGCTCGTTCGCAATGCCGCTGCTCACGGTATTGAATTGCCGTTTCAGCGAGTAAACAGCGGAAAACATCCTGTCGGTGATATTCACATTTTCTCTTGTCGGCCGGCCCGCGATTGCTTTGAATTCGGAGTGCGCGACGACGGAAGAGGATTGGACTTTCCGGCTCTTCGCAGGCGGGCTGTGGAGGCTGGTTATGCAGATAAGGATGCGATCGGCCAGTGGAGCGAAGCGCAACTGACCGACCTGTTGTTTAAACCGGGATTTACGACCCTCGAACATTCGACCCGCGATGCTGGTCGAGGTGTTGGGCTGGACGCCGTGCAAGATTTGGCTAAACGATTCGGCGGTGAAATTAAGGTTTCTTCCAAAACAGGAAGTTTTACTGAGTTTCGTGTCAGGATTTCAATGAATGAAGCTTTTGATTGTTGACGATTCGAGCGTGGTCCGGCTTGCTATCGAGCGCGATCTCGAGAATGGTCACATTGCGGAGGTCGATCAAGCCGCGGACGGCGAAGAAGCAGTTCGACTCTATCGGGAGAAACTGCACGATGTGATCACATTGGATATCACCATGCCTCGGATGGACGGGCTGACCTGCCTTGAGAACCTCCTCAAAATCAATCCGGAGGCTAAGATTTTGATCATTTCCGCTCTGCGCGATCGGGCGACCGCTTTGATCGCATTGAAGCGGGGAGCGCGCGGTTTTTTATGCAAGCCGATCAACCCAGAAGAACTACGAGAAGCGTTTGAGCTCCTACTTACCGACTAATGCAAATGAACGATCAGGACATCCGGATTTTCATTACTATGGCTCGACGCTATTTCGAGGCATTGGAGCCGCAACCGACTCTGGTCATTGAGCCGCCGTTCTTGCGGGACGAGCTCGGTCCCTTGCTGGAGTATACTGGGATTATCCCGGTTAGTGGGCGCTGCCAAGGGGCCGTTTGTTTCACTGCGAATGGGGGCATGCTGGAGACCATCTTGGCGCTGCTCAAGGACGAGCGCCGAGATGACGCTGCGAAACGGGACCTGGTGGGCGAAATCGCTAATACCCTTAGCGGCAATGCGCGCGAGGAGTTCGGTAGCGATTTTCGGATCTCGGTGCCGAACGTAATCGTCGGCCCAAGATTAAGTGCCGATCTCCGTACCGGCGGCCGCAACTATGCGATTCCTCTAAATTGGCGATCCGAGACGGCCTACCTCCTAGTTAGTCTGAAATAAATTCTGTCCTTAAGGATCGTGGGCGACAGAGCGAATGCGCGATAGATGCTTCCCGCGCAGAGGGTTACGCGATTTCGCAATGTCGGTTTACGCCGAAGATCTCTCCGTCTGCAACCGCCACCCGAGGGCGAGCACAAGGACGAAGGATCAGGCAAAAAGCGGATCCCCACGTAAAAAATCGGGGTTATGGCGAGAAAAAACAAGAAAGGTTTGAACACTCCCCTCTGCAGCCTGTCTACATCATTGGTTAAGGCGATTCGGGTCTGCGCACGATTTCTCTCGACTTCTACTCCTTGGCGTGCGCAGCCCGGATCATTTTTTTGGACGAGTTCTTGCTGACGCTCGGCTCCTTGGGCTACCCTGCCCGCGAGCATGCGAAATACCGTCCTAGTCGTGGATGACGAGCCGGATGTAGTTGATCTTGTTCGCTATCATTTGCATCGGTCTGGCTTCGAAGTTCATGTGGCATTGACGGGAGCCGGCGGGCTGAATGCCGCCAAAGAGCGCCGGCCCGACGCGATTATTCTCGATATTATGCTTCCCCATATGACGGGGATTGAAGTCCTTAAGGCGCTCAGAGCTTCAACTGAAACGTCCTCGATTCCGGTGGTCATGCTCACGGCCAAAGCAGAAGTTTCCGATCGAATTCTTGGCCTCGAATTGGGCGTCGACGATTACCTCACAAAACCGTTCAGCCCGAGAGAACTGGTTTTGCGAATCCAGAACCTGCTAAAGCGCCTCCGGATGGTTGAGTCTGCCTCCGTTCTTACGGTCGACGAATTCCGCTTGGACAAAAACAACTTTGAGATCAGCATCCAGGGCAGACGCCTGGAGTTGACCACCACAGAGTTCAAATTGTTGGTCGCGCTGCTGGAACGGCGAGGTCGCACCCTTTCGCGTCAGACTCTCTTGCAGGATGTTTGGGGCTACGAGAACGTGATCGATACTCGGACCGTGGACACCCATATCCGCCGGCTTAGGGAAAAGCTTGGTGAAGCCGCAGAGCGAATTGTCACCATCCGGGGTGAAGGATATCGTTTTTTGGCCAATCGGGCAACGTGACGACTACATGGTTCATTTCTCTGTCGGTCCTCCTTTGTGGGTCTATGGTCACAACCTGGATCCTCTGGCGCGAGCTTTTCCGCATCCGCAATGACATCCGCCGGCTAGCCGAAGAGACTCGCATCAGTACCGGCGGCAAAGGCCCGGCTGTCGTTCGCGAAATCTATCATCAGTTGCGGCGGATCGAACATCGGCAGCGGGAAATGGCCCAGTTGGTTGCAGACGAAGACCTGAGTCTCCGAGCAATTCTGGGTAGCATGAGTGAAGGCGTTCTGGTTGCCAACGCGGATCTCACGGTGCGTTTGGTCAACGAACGGCTGCAGCGGATGTTCTCTTTTTCCCGGGTTCCGGTCGGCCGAACAATATTGGAGTTGTTTCGGAACCATCTTTTGCATCAGATGGCACAGCGGACGGTTGACACCAACCAACCTCAAGCCAACGAAATCCCCGTTGATGTGCGCGACGGCGACAAGTTTGTGCCGAAACATTTTCAAGTGACTTCGGTGAGTTTGCGCCGGCCTAAACAAGGCTCGGCAGGCATCCTGATCGTGTTTCACGATGTAACCCAAATTCGTTCCTTAGAGGCGGTTCGAAAGGATTTCGTAGCCAATGTTTCTCACGAGCTGCGTACTCCTCTTTCGATTTTGACCGGCTACCTGGAAACACTTCTCGAGTCGAGTCCAGACGCAGCGACTCGCCGCCGGTTCTTGTTGATCATGCACAAACACGCGCAGCGGCTTAATCTACTGGTCGACGATCTGTTGGAGCTCGCGCGGCTGGAATCGCGTGAACCTCATCTGAATTGGGAACGGTTCCAACTTCGGGGTTGTATCGAAAAGGTATTAGAGAAGTCCGAACCGATGATTCAGGCCTCCGGCGCAGTGGTCGAAACCAGGATCGCTCCCGATCTGCCCACCATAGAAGCAGACCAAATCAAAATTGAGCAGGCAGTTTTCAACCTGCTGGATAACGCGCTGAAATACGGCGGCAAATCTGATCCCAGAGTATTGATCGAGGTCGACTACACCCCCGTAGAAGTCATTCTGAAGGTTAAGGACAACGGGCCGGGAATCCCACTTAGCGATCAACCTCATATCTTTGAGAGATTTTACCGGGTTCACAAGGATCGTTCTCGCGATGCTGGTGGCACCGGTCTTGGCCTGTCGATCGTGAAACACACCGCCCAGTCCCATGGCGGAAACGTTGAGCTGGAGAGTTCGCCGGGTCAGGGGGCGACTTTTATTGTGCGGCTGCCGCGGGTGGATGTCTGACATTAAGTGGCGAATGGGCGAAGGGGCGAGACGGCGATGCCCTGCGGATTCGCCCCTGATCGGTGGGGCGAAGACCTCGGCGCGCCGAGGTCTTATTTTGTTGCCTGACTTATCCGCGCCGGGTTTGAGCCGTTCCGTGGAGGTGGCATCGCCTGCGCCATTTCGCCCACTCGCCCGTTCGCCCTACCCGCCCCGCCGCCTTTCAGCCTCGGTCATGGCTCGATCGATCAAAAGCGTAGCCAGATGTTGCGTCCCCTCATCGAGCGCCGCATTTGCTGCCTTGAGCTGATGGATGTCTTTGCTTTCCAGGGCGCTATTTACCGCCGCGACCAGGTCGTCGATCCTTTGCCGGTCCTCGATCGTTATTTGATCACCAACCAGAGTCAGCGCGCTTTTCACGGCCGGCAGCAGTTCGTTACTCTTGATAGCCGTCTCCGTCCAAACCCGCTCGGCCATATCGTCGAACGCGTGGTCCAACGATTCCGCAATCATCTTTTCGACCGCTTCGTCTGCGACATCAACTGCGCTAGTCAGATCCAAAACCTGCTGTCGTCCGGTGCTCGTATCCCTGGCTAGCACGTGAAGAATACCGTTAGCGTCGATTTCAAACTGGATACCAACGCGAGCGACACCCTTTGGCACCGGCGCGAATTCGATCTCAAAGCTGCCCAACTCCCAGTTATCCTTGGCAAGCTCGCGTTCACCTTGCAGAACTTTGATCCGCATCGATCGTTGGTTCGCCACTGCGTTAGTGAACATTTCACCGGCCTTACATGGGATGGTTGTATTTCTTGGAATGATCACGTTCATCAGACCGCCGAAAGTTTCGACTCCAAGCGAAAGAGGAGTCACGTCAAGCAGAACCATGCTTTGAATCTCACCCGAGATAATACCAGCCTGAATGGTAGCGCCGATCGCAACTGCTTCATCAGGGTTTTGCGACGTATTGGGAAGTCGTTGAAAGATCTCAGCGACCAACTGCCGGACGATCGGCATCCGGGTAACGCCGCCGACCAGGATTACCTCGTCCAGGTCGCGAGGCGCCACCTTAGAGTCATCAATTGATCGTAAGCAATGGGAACGTGTCCGCCGGATGATTGGGCGAGTTATCGCCTCGAGCTCCTGCCGGCTCAATAGATAACTAAATCGTCGGTTACCGGAGAGGAACGGGATCTCAATCTGAACTGCGTTTTCATCCGACAATTTGAGCTTGGCGTCATGCGCCAGCTCACGGAGGCGAGCCGAAAACAGGGGTTCCTTGAGCTCATGACGGATCTCGGGATGCCGCGCCGTAATACGTTCTTCCAGTAATCGCACTAAATCTCGGTCAATATCATCTCCGCCCAAACGGGTGTTACCGTTGGTCGAAAGAACGCGAAATACTCCCTCATTAAGTTCCAGAATCGAGATATCGAAAGTGCCGCCGCCAAGGTCATAAACCGCAATTTTCGCGCGGTCCTTCAATCGATCGAGCCCATAAGCCAGCGCTGCCGCCGTCGGTTCGTTAATGATCCGCTCCACCGTGAGTCCCGCTGCCTCTCCGGCTCTCTTAGTGGCTTGACGTTGCAAATCATTGAAGTACGCCGGCACGGTAATCACAGCCCGATTGATCGAAGATCCGAGAGCTTTCTCAGCATCGGATTTAAGTTTCCTGAGGATAAAGCTGGAGACTTCTTCCGGACTAACCGTCTTTTCTCCGAGGTCGATGCTTGTTTTTCCTTGGCCGTCGACGACTCGAAACGGGAAACTATCTTTTCCGGTTTCACCCGGACGAACCCCCATTAGTCGCTTAACTGAGAACACCGTTCGCTCCGGCGCGATTGCTTTCATCCGCCCAGCTGCCCGGCCTACCAGAGGTTCGCCCGAAGCTGGGAAATGCACAATCGACGGTGTTAAACGAAAACCGTCAGAATCGGCCAGCAGGATAGGAAATCCTGAGTCCATGATTCCGATCAACGAATTCGTTGTTCCTAGGTCAATGCCGACGATTTGACTCATAAAGCCTGCAAGTCTCACAAATCGTCACCGATTTGTGAGACTTGCAGGCTAGGGCAGAATAGCTCGGCATAGTCTCGCGATTCTGCCAACTAGAACCAATCGCAGTGGAAATTTTGGATTCAAAGTTAAATAAATATTCACCGACGGATGCACATAGTTTCGAAGTCGTCCATCAAGAATTTGCAGCCCCGAAAGCTTTCGGGGCTGCCATAGCCAGCATTGCTCCGTAAAGCATGCGCTTTAGGGAGCGATGCTGGCTAACCGAAGCCGCCTTTCAGCGATTTGCGCAAGCCATTTTTCAATAAACCGCAAATCGCATGCAATTTGGGCTAACGAAGCCCGGTCTACGGTTAGATTCTCAGACCAGCGCGAGTCGATTTGCGTCATAGCCTGGAGCAGTCTTTCCTTCTGGCGCGTCAGCTCACCCGAGAGTTTATCTAATTCTGCCGCAGCGGGCTGAACTTCTCGGATCTTAACGGCGCGAAGCAGTGAACTGGTCTCTTGCGAAAGCGGCCGCAGCAGTTGATCGAATCGCTGTAAACCGCTTGCGACCTGCCCAAACCAACCATTGATTTCCGCGCTGGCTGTCACCGATTGAGGCTCACCTCCGGAAATCGCGAGAAGATGCCACACGCGCGACACCGGGTCTGACAACGTGCGAAACGCCTCGTTCAAGGTGGCGAAGTCGCCGTCTGGTGCGCGGTCCGGATGCGCGGTTTTACTCTTGTTGGCGTATAAATCGCTCAATAGAGCCACATCGATCATCGGCCGCGGTGGTAGCCCAAATACCGCAAAAAAATTGGTCATGCCGAGAAACTCTCGCCACAAGAGCAATGCGCGACTGCGTTGGGATTGGTTACTTTGAATCCTCCCTTTTGCAGATCTTCGCTGAAATCGACGAGCGACCCGCTGACAAACAGCGCGCTCTTCGGATCAACAACCACCCGAACCTGATTTGATTCTACCAGAATGTCACGATTCATCGGGCCGTCGACTAGGTCCATTTTGTATTGTAGCCCGGAACAGCCCCCTCCGATTACCGCTACCCTGAGCGCTCCCGTGGGACGACCCTGACGTTCCAGAAGCTGTGCGAGCTTGGCAGCCGCCTTTTGGGTGACCTTAACCAAGCGCTCATTACCAATTTTATACCTTACCTCGACTCCTGGATTCACCAGAGAATATGAAGTCGACCGGCGGAAAATCAAACAGCCTGCGTAGGGAGCGAAACCGGTAACTCGAAAACAAAAATCTCACGCAAAGACCCGCCCGCAACGCTTCGCGTAGCGATGCGGGCGGGCGCAAAGACTAAGACAGAAGCAGAAATAGCCGCGAAAAGGCGCAAAAAACGCAAAAAAAAGAAGGTGCAGAGACTGTACAAAGCAGCTCAAGGCTTCGCGTTGGGAAGGCTGCTTTGTCAGGTTAGTAGCCCAATATCTAGAAGGTGGTTCCCTTCCCGTCATAAAGCGCCGGTACCACCGGTAATTTTTTGGTTTCCTTTTTTGCGTTTTTTGCGCCTTTTTGCGGCTATCCCATCTGTATTAGCCTTTGTGTCTTGGCGTGAGTTTTTTTGCCCTAGCCCTTGGCGCGGATCACGATCTCGACGCGCCGGTTTAACTGTTGTTCCTCAACGGAGCGGTCGCCAGGGACCAGAAGCCGGGTCTTACCATATCCTCTGGTTTGAATTCGGTTGGCGTCGATATTCATGTTCTGCACCAGCCAGTCTTTCACTGTCTCGGCGCGTCGCTGGCTCAAGTCCAAGTTGTAATCGTCGCTGCCGAAGGAGTCGGTGTGACCTTCCACTCTGAACACAGCTTGCGGGTTCCTTTGGATTAACCGGCCCAGCTTCTGCAAACTAGCGGTCGCGCCGTCTCGCAGATTGGCAGAGTCGTAATCGAAAAGCAGATCGGTCGGCATCAAGATGGGGGCGGTACCGTTACCGACGCGCCCGGATCCGGACAAAAGTTCGTCCAAATTGCTAAATCCAGATGGGATGCCTGACTCCCCGGAAATACTGCCGTCACCCGACTCCTCGTTAGTCGCTTTCCCCGGGTTGCTTTTGTTACCGCTCGCTAACTTCGGCCGGGGACCAGTGACAGCAGGCTTTTCATTGATCAGCTTCTGGCGGGCGTCGCTGAGCTCCTTGTCCATAACCAGGGCACTCTCAGCTTTGGCCTTAGTCGCGGCATTCCGCACAGATTGCGTATCGACCGTTGGTTTTTCTTTGAAATCGGGAGCCTGCGGAGTGCTAACTTGAGGCGTCGCTCGGAGCTCTTTTATGTCCTGCTCGAAAGATCCATCGAATTGAGTTACCCCCTTTGCGCTTCCACCTTCTTCCCCTTCGTTTTTGTCAGTCTTGCTTTGCTGACCCTGCGGCTCCAGCAATTTCTCATCGACTTGCAGTCGATTAACGCTAAAAGCCCTCGGCACCAATCGCGGCGTATTCTCGGTCTCGAAACTGTGAAGTATCTTTCTGCTAAAACCAAAGAAAAGCGCACCGTGCAGGAGCAGAGATAGCGCCGCCGCCGGCAACAACCAACGCATTAGCGAGACGGAGCTGTCCGCTACATTATCTTCGAGGGAGTACGACATACTCGGCTGGCAGAAGATATCATGACGCGGGTGAGACGCCAGCGGTCTGATTCTGGCGGGTAGGGGGTGGCTGCTAAGTAATCAGTAATCAGTGGGTCAGTAATCAGGGCAGAATCTAGTATTACTTTGTTAAGTAATTGCTTGCAAAAGTTGCGCTATTTGATAAAAACACCTGTTGAGTGCGATGGACCAATCGAGACCTGCAGCGCTTTGAGCGGCAGTTTGAGAGCTTTATGAGCGCGATCGTGCCCGTGCTGGGGCGCTCGGAGCGGCGCACGGCGGCCATCCGGTATGTAGAAGGTTTACTGATGGAGGGGCAGCGCAAGTCGATCGAGCCGTTGGCGGCACGCCTGGGGGTAGATGGGCAAAGCTTACAGCAGTTTGTTAGCGATAGTCCCTGGGAGGAAGAAGAAGTCTGGAGCTGCATCCGTAGAGAGATCGTCGCTCATATTGAGCCATTTGAAAGTTGGATTGTCGATGAGACTGGCTGGCTCAAGCAGGGAGAGCACTCGGTGGGAGTAGCGCGGCAGTACTGTGGAGCGGCAGGCAAAAAAGCCAACTGCCAAGTAAATGTGCAGTTAGCCGTCAGTAATGGGGCAGTGGCCGCACCGATCGGAGCACGACTCTTTTTGCCAGAGAGTTGGATTTTGGATACCAAACGACGAGACAAAGCCGGAGTACCTAAAGAGCTAGGCTATGCGACAAAGGCCCAAATTGCACTGCAGCTCATTGATCAGGCTTTAGTCGATGAAGTGCAGCAGGCACCGGTTTTGGGTGATAGTATTTACGGCGATAGTTGGCATTTTCGCCAGGGCTTAAGAGAGCGAGGTTTGGAGTTCTTCCTGCAGGTTAGCGCCAATCTGCATCAAGGTTGGGCTGAGCCTATTCGCACCGTTAAAAGCCGTACCAAGACCCATCCCCATCCCGATGCGCCTCCCGCTCAGAGTCTGGAGCAACTTATCGCTGGGCTTAAGCCCCAACACTTCAGGCATGCCAGTTGGAAAGTAACCGATGGCTCAAGCAAAAAGACCCGCTTAGCTTGGCTAAAGGTCTATTTGAGCCGAGCCCTTTTTTATCACGCTAAAGAACCCGAAGCCGTTTGGTTGGTCGTCGATTGGCCCCCAGAAGCTCCCGAGCCTTACAACGTCTATCTGGCCCATCTGCATCGCACCCCTTCAACGGCTCGCGCTCTACGCTTAAGTCGCTCCCGCTGGCAGATCGAACAATACTTCCAGCGCAGCAAAGATGCCCTCGGCTTGGACCACTATGAGGGCCGTTTTTGGCGCGGCTTCCACCATCATTTAGCCTTGAGCGCTTTGGCTTACCTCTTCATTCTTACTTGCTGGCTGCGCTCTAAAAAAAACTTCTTTTCCGACGTGGGAGCGGATGCTCCGTTGGATTCAGCCACCCTTGCTGAGACTCACCGGCTGTTGCCCATTTTGTCTAGCCAAGTTTAACGATTCTACTTAACAAAGTAATACTAGATTCTAGCTCCTGGCTCCTAAAGTCATTCCGAGATCGCCCAAAAAATCAGCAGAATAAACATTAGCTGCATCGGCCCCCTGACCCCTAACGGAGTGACTGGTCTGTCTCCGAGTCTAGCTCCGGCTTTGGCTGCATACACATTAGCGGGAAATACGGCCACCAGAAACACGATCAAGCAAACCCCGGCCAGTGTGCGTGTTTCCGGAATGATCAAACCGACCGCTCCAAGAATTTCGAGAATGCCCGTCACGAATACAGCCACTCTGGCGTTCGGTACCCAAGGCGGGACCATCCTCTCCAGGTCTCTACGCATACGGCCAAAGTGGGCGACCGCGGTGAAACAAAACATTACCGCCAACGCGAAAATCATTGATTCATGCCAAGTCTGAAATACGGGAACCCCGATGAATCCGAGCAGGCGGAAGACGATCAAACTTCCGAAGAGAACGCAAAGTACAAGCATATCCTGGGGTGATGTGAGTCAGAGTAACCGCGCGGAACAGCTTGGTCAAAAAGGGTGGAGCGGGCCAACAAGATTGACGAGCGCGCCACACCTCACCAGGCGCTTCGCGTTCGGCGTTCGGCGTTCGGCGTTCGGCGTTCGGCGTTCGGCGTTCGTGCTCGTGCTCGTGCTCGTGCTCGTGCTCGTGCTCGAACGTTGTTGCTTGCAGAAAAGGCGTGTCAACCCAATTAGAAGCGCCTTCCCGGAATTGCACCCGCGTAGCGGGTTGAAGGTGCTCACAAGGCGCCTCGTTTTCCCGGCTTCGCTAGCCATCGGAGTTTGAAGCCTACAAAACACAAGCTTCGTCGGGCAGGACTTCGGCGAGCTCAGTCGAGCCGCTGTCCTCGTCCTCCCGCCTTCGCCAAGCCTACGGCGCGGCAAGCTGTCCTCGGATGCGGCCACGCGGAGTGATGGAGTGATGGAGTACTGCGCCAAGTCCGAATTGCACCCGCCTAGCGGGTTGGGGATGCGGAGGGGGCGGCGCGCGGCCGCGGGATGGGTCTCGAGTTCGTCCCGTAGGGGCTTGTCGGGTTTTGTCCCGAAAGGGGTTGTCGGACTTTGTCCCGGAGGGACTAAAATGATCGTAGCGACTCGACTGAGCTCGCCGAAGTCCAGACAATTTATTGCCTGGAACAGGTTCAATCGAGAATCCGTCCCGATAGGGCACGGTTTGATCCTTACCCACCGTTGATTCGTCGTCCTGATCGTCGAACGCCTATCGGACCCAATCATACCGTGCCCTTATAGGGACGGTTCCCGTTTTTGCACGGATACCAGGCAATAAATTGCGTGGACTTCGGCGAGCTCAGTCGAGTCGCTACGATCACTAAGTCCCTACGGGACGGGTTCTTCCCTCCGGCCGGTAAAGCGGTCCAACCGAAAAGGAGTCAGATCATAGCTGCTTTTGCCATAGACGACCAAGTCTTTGGCCAGCTCACCGAGCGCGCTGGCGTACTTAAATCCGTGTCCGCTGAGCCCAGCGATAACCCAGGCGCCTGGAAAGCCCGGCAAACCGCCTATAATGAACTGGCGATCAGGGGAGTGTTCAAACATCGCTGCCTGCATTGACAGGACGGGCCCATTAGCATCCGGAAAATATCTTCCCAGAAATTGGCGAAGATCGCTTTCGTCGTTCGCATTGGGCTCGGACAAGGGAGCGTCGGGATCAACTTCATCGAGATTGACCGACAGCCGGCCCAGTTTGAACCCGGGGATGCCAAAAATCGGCAGCCCATAGAAGTGCCCTTCCTGCGGAGAATCAATGATCCAAACCGGAAGCGATCCGAACAAGGCCGGGTTTGCCGTTGGTTGAAACCACCCAAGGAGGGCGCGCTCTGGTCTGACTCGAACCACGCCACCAACTACTTTCCTGATCCATGCCCCCACCGTAAAAACTAGCTGACCAACCTGGTAACGATCATGGGTGGTCTCAATGGTAAAGCCCGATTCACTGGCTTCCCATCGAATCAGTTTTTCGTGTCCGTGAACCTCGGCTCCGCAAACCAGCGCCGCATTTACGTGGGCCACGATGGATGATTCTGCCAAGACAAAGCCTGAGCCTGGCTGAAAAACGGCGACCATCTCGTCGTCCGGCCGAAGAACTCGATACCGGCGGCGCAAATCAAGGGCGGTAAGCTCTTCATACGGAATGTTCCATCGCCGGCACGAATTCAACGATTGCGTCACGATCGGGGAATCGGGCACCCCGATGTCCAGGCTCCCGGTCTGATAAAAGAGTTGTGCGCCGCTCGTTTTTTCTAGGTCGTGCCAAAGCTCCAAGGCACGCCGGACCAATGGAACGTAAACTTCATTCTCATGCAGCCCCTGTCGCAGAATTCGGGTGACGCCATGAGAACTTCCGCGAGCATGCGGAATCGAAAATTGCTCAATCCCTAGTACCCGAACCCCGGCCTGGGCTAGATGATAGCAAGCGGCGCTGCCGATTCCGCCAACGCCGAGTACCGCGACATCGAATACCTTCACCGGGAATTCTTAGAAACGGGTCAAATAATTCTCGATTTCCCAGCCGGACACACTCCGATGGTAATCGATCCATTCTCTTCTTTTGTGATCTACGAATTCGTCTCCGATCGGACCAAGAGAATTGAGAACGACAGGATCTCGTTCTAGCTCGAACAATCCCTCATGCAATGTTTGCGGCAGGGTTTTCATCCCTCGTTTTCGGATCGCCAAAGGAGTTAGTTCGTAAAGGTTTTCGTGGTTTGGCTCGCCGGGATCTCGATCCTGTTCGATACCATCAAGACCGGCGGCTAAGTAAGCAGCAAACACCAGATACGGATTACAACCGGCCGAGACGGTTCGGTCTTCGATGTGACCAGGCCCGCACACTCGCTGCATCTGCGTACGGTTGTTTCCACCGTAACTAACAAAAGCAGGTGTCCAGGTGAATCCGGAACGCGAGCTATACAAGCCTTCTCCAACTTGCAAACGTTTATAACAGTTCACCGTCGGCGACAAGATCGCACACAACGCCGGAGCATGTTTCAGAATCCCGCCCAGAAACTGATAAGCTAACTTCGAAAGTCCCATCCCACGATTATCTTCATCACTGGCAAACAGATTCTCACCGTTGCGGCCAGCGATATGATAGTGCATGTGCGCGCCGCTCCCGGTGCGATCGGCAAACGGCTTCGGCATGTGGGTCGCCACCGCGCCATATTTCGGTGCCACTTGGGAAGTCATCATCTTGAAAAACGTGTAGCGATCCGCGGTGGTCAAAGCATCGGCATACTGGAAATTCACTTCATATTGACCGTTCGCGTCTTCGTGATCCGCCTGATAAGCGCCCCAACCCAGCTGGTTGCAATAACTAACGATCTCCTGCAGATAGCCCATCGCGGATGAAATTCCTTTGAAGTCGTAACAAGGCTTCGCCAGATGATCGACATTTGCAGGATCCCAAGGCTGAATGGAACCATCCGGCTTTCTCGTTATCAGAAAGTGTTCTGGCTCAAGACCGACATTCAAGGTGAGGCCGAGCTTTTCTGTGGCCTGGTTGAGCGCTCGCTTTAAATTTAACCTCGGACAATAGGGATAGGGCTCACCTTGAACATAGAGATCCCCGACAAATCGAGCGATTCCCGGCTGCCAGGGTAACGGTGTATAGGTAGTAAGATCGACCCGGGCCATCATATCGGGTGAGTTCGGCCCCTGGCCGAACCCTCCCAACGCGGCGCCGGCAAAGCCCGCGCCTTCATCGATCAAAGTGTCTAAGGCTTCTACCGGACACATTTTCACCTTAGCGGCGCCGCTTAAATCAACAAACTGCACCAATAAGAAGTCGATTTTGTCTTCCTTGAGCCGTGACTTGATATTTTCGCGCAAACTCGGCATGAGTTATAAGTTATAAGTTATAAGTTATAAGTTTTAGGTTATAAGTTTTAAGTTTGGTTCGAAGCTGTAAGTTAAGAATGTTAGGTTTTAGCCCTGCTTTTTTTGCGGAAACGGCCTCCCCACCGGGACCTATAACTTACAAACCTATAACCTTTAACCTAGAACTGAGTTAGGCTACTTCTTCAGTTAGCGATTTCCGTTTAACCTCAAACCGGTCGTGCACCGACTCGAGGTCGCTTCGCATGGTGTCCACGACATGGTTCGCTCGAAATCGCAGCCAGACAAACCAAGCAATTCCCACCAGCAGATATATTCCGAAATAGATCGGGAACTTGTCAGCCGGAGCCGCTGGTACTGGATAGACCGCGGCCACCAGTGGCATCAGCATTAAGAGAATCGAAATAACCGAGATGATAATATTCGATATCTTCAAGGCTCCTAGCGACTTGAGGTAGACCGGAGCCGCCACGGAAACCATGATATAGACAATGAGAAAACCGAAGGTCGCGATCGTGCTGAAATCGTTAAATATGTCGAGCACACCGAGACCTAGCCAACCGAATATGGCGGCAAAGCCGAAAGTGAGCACGGCACATAGGGTCACTGCATGGTGGGGCGTCTTATTCTTGTCGTGAGCTGATCCCAGTTTCTCGTGGAAAACGCCATGCCGGCCCATGGTGAAGATCACCCGCGAAGCGGCATTAACCGAGGCGAGCGTACAGGCCCACATGCTCACAACCGCTCCGACCGAAATCAGCACTCCCATAAAGGGTAGGTGGGCGACGTCCGCTAAGTCGTTGAAAGGCGCCGTGCTTTTGTCCAACGGGTTGGGCAGTCCCCGAAAGCCGAGAGTCGCGGTATACGAACAAATCACAAAGAAGATACCGCTGATCAGTGCACTCATCAGTACGGCTCGCGGGATGAAAACCAAAGGCCGTTTCGCCTCTTCCCCCAACGCGGTAGCGCTCTCGTAACCGACATAGCTGAAAATCGCTAGGATCAGGCCTAAGCGAAATCCATCGAAACTCACGCCTTCCAGTTTGAACTGCGCCGGATCGAGGGCGGTCCCGTGGTTCATAAACACGATAGCGCATACCAGCAGAATCAAGACCATAGACCCCCCTTCCAGAAAGAGCATCAGCCGGGTCGAAAGCTGAATATCTTTATAAGCCACCAACCAGACTAAAAATGTGCCGATGCCGAAAAGGACGACCGGCGGAACAGACAGTTTCAGCATGCTCAAAAGAATCAGCGCGTAATTCACTGAACCGGCCAAAACGGCGATGGCGGTGAAGATGTAAGCGATGATCAGGCACCAGCCGGCTAAGAAGCCCATGCTTGGTCCGAGCCCGTGACCGATACAGACGTATAGCGCGCCCGGTGATGCGGAGCGCTTAGCAAATTCGGCAATGCTCAAGCCAACTAACATGAGTGCCGCGGTCGCGACAAGATAGGTGAGCCAGGTGCCGTTCCCCGCCGAAGCGAAAACAAAAGGGACGATCACGACCGGCGTCAGAGTCGGCGAGATATTAGCGACTGATTGAGATAGAATTTCTAAGAATGAGAGGCAGGTGGACCTTAGTCCATAACCCCCGGATTTAGGTGTGCTCATAGTGCAGGGATGTTTTCTATTAAGAAACCAGTGTTGCATGCAAAGCAATTGCCATGCCATTTTCTGCTGACATTGCATCGGGCGCGTTGATGAAAGTAATCAGTGATCAGTAAATCAGTAATCAGTTTGATACGGCACTGATGATCGGCCGCCATCAATCGTTAGCATCGAGCGCTCAATGGCTTTTTTGGACCGAAGCTCGGGTGGCAGAAGTTACCCAGAGGGACCGCAAGATTAGGATCGCAAAACCGGCCTTTTGCGCTCCTCAGCAATCACTGATTACTGATTACTGATTACCCTTGGAATTACTAATGATGCTCAAAAAACGCACCGGGGGTGAGTAAACCATGACCGGGCCATGTTCGATCGCCCCGTCAAAAAAGAGGCTATCGCCAGGACTCAGATGATAAATTTGATCATCGTGCCGGTAATCCATTTCGCCTTCTAACATGAAGAGCAGTTCGTGACCCGGATGCCGAAAGATATTCTCGGTCGGATCGATTTTCCGCTCTTCGATATTCATCAGGTAGGGTTCGAAGTCCTTTTCAAAGGGCAGACCAAAGGCCAGCGACTGATAATAATGTCCTAGCTTGGAACCGCGGCCGACTATCACCTTTCGCTCGTTCTTCCGGATCAGCACCGCCCGGCGCTCAGAACCCTCAACTTGAAAAAAATAGCCAGGTCCAACACCCAGTGCGGAAGCGATCCGGGTTAACGTCGAAACCGGTGAAGAAACAAGTCCATTCTCGATCTTGGACAGCTGGCCCTTGGTTAAGCGAACCCGTTCCGCCAACTGATCAAGAGTGACGTTTCGCTGCAACCGGAGGGTTCGAATTCGTTGCCCGATAAACAGCTCAACCGTAGGCGATTCCTCCAGAGAGGGTTTAGCTTTTCTCACTACCCGAAGTTTCTGCAAAGGAAACTCGGATTGCAACCCAATTGCAGCCTGTAGATCGGAACTACCAGCAACCAATGCCCGGCGCATCCCAATCTGTCATTTGTCATCTGTCATTGTCTCCCTGGCACCCAGTTCGTACCTGCAAGAGGAACTCCCGCCATCGCTGCCGCTTCAACCGTTAGAGCCACCATATCTTCCGGTTCCAGGTTGAGAACATGGCTTTTGCCGCATGCCCGAGCCAGGGTTTGGGTTTCCATCGTTAGCACCCGTAGATAGTTGGCTAACCTTCTTCCACCTACCACTGGATCAAGTCTCTTAGCCAACTCGGGATCCTGAGTTGAGATCCCCGCCGGATCGTTGCCATCTTGGTAGTCATCGTAAAAGCCGGCGGAGGTTCCGAGCTTTCGATAGTCTTGTTCATACTTCGGACTGTTGCAGCCGAGAGCGATCAATGCAGCCGTACCGATGGAGACTGCATCTGCTCCCATGGCTAACGCTTTGGCGACATCAGCTCCGCTGCGAATTCCGCCGGAGATGATCAATTGGACCTTTCGATGCATCCCCAATTCGGTGAGGGCTTGAATCGCTTGGCGTAAGGCGGGCAGTGTCGGGATGCCGACATGTTCAATAAAGACTTCTTGGGTCGCGCCCGTACCTCCTTGCATACCGTCTAGAACAATCACGTCCGCACCCGCTTTTACTGCGAGCTGAACATCAAAGTAAGTTCGAGACGCGGCGATTTTTACGTAGATCGGCTTCTCCCAATCCGTAATTTCCCGAAGTTCTTCAATCTTAATGGCTAAATCGTCAGGCCCGGTCCAATCCGGATGCCGGCAAGCACTTCTCTGGTCGATTCCAGGCGGTAGCGTGCGCATTTCCGCCACTCGGTCGCTGATCTTCCTTCCCAGCAACATCCCGCCGCCTCCGGGTTTAGCTCCTTGACCAAGTACGATCTCGATAGCGTCAGCCTTCCTCAAGTCGTCGGGATTCATCCCATATCGAGAAGGCAGATACTGATAGACTAAAAGCTTCGAGGAACGTCGTTCCTCGGCCGTCATGCCTCCATCTCCGGTCGTAGTCGAAGTCCCCATTTCAGAAGCGCCGCGACCAAGAGCCTCTTTCGCTTCTGCGGAGAGAGCGCCAAAACTCATCCCGGCGATCGTGATCGGAATCTGAAGATGAATCGGCTTTTTGGCGTGTAATGTGCCCAAGGTGACATCAGTGCCGCACCTTTCCCGATATCCTTCCAAGGGATAGCGAGACATACTTGCCCCAAGGAAGACCAGATCATCAAAGTGTGGTAGCTGGCGTTTCGAACCCCAGCCTCGAATATCGTAAAGGCCGGTCTCAGCCGCCCTTTGAATTTCGTAGATCACGTGGCGATCGAATGTCGCCGACTCGCGCATTCCAGGAAGTATTTCAGTACGATGCCGCATGGTCGATTTGGAAATGATAGAGCTTCCGCGCGGAGCCATAACGCCGGAATTCACTTGGGTTCGCGGCGCATCCCGACCGCTTCAGGAGCGGTTCCAGGATATGGTAATGTTCCGGACGCATCTCTTTCTCAACGCAATCCGTACCGAGGCTACTGACCGTGCCTCGCACAAACAGCTGAGCTTCATAGATTGAATCGCCCAAGGCATCGCCGGCATCCCCGCAAATCACTAGATTCCCGGCCTGGGCCATGAACGCGCTCATGTGGCCAGCAGACCCCTTAACGACAATATCGATCCCTTTCATGGAAATGCCGCAGCGCGCCGATGCATCTCCCTCCACAATCAGAAGACCGCCATGCCCGGTGGCGCCGGCGGATTGACTGGCATTGCCGTTAACGTGGACCAGCCCCGACATCATGTTCTCAGCCACCCCGGTTCCGACGTTTCCATGAACGATCACCGTGGCCTTCTGGTTCATTCCCGCGCAGTAGTACCCGGCGTGTCCCTCGATTTCCACCGTGACCGGAACTCGAAGACCGCAGGCGATGGCGTGCGCACCTTTGGGGTTAAGGACCCGCCAACCTTCTTCATCTCGCTCGGGCTCAAGCGCATGCAACCTCTCGTTCAACGAGCGGACGCTGGCCTTAGCTAGATCAACAGTTTGGGTAAACATCATACGTGAGTCTCGCTACCGCACGTCCGTTCGACTCCAGTTATAAATCACTGCCGGCTCCGGCTCCCAAAGATGGGCGCTCTCGATGCCGGGCAGATTCGCCAGCGAACGATACTCCGAAGCCATGGCCACGTAATTATCGGTCTCCGCCAACACCGCGGGTTTACAGGCAATCGGATCGCGTAACACCGCAAAACCGTTTTCTGTGCCAATGGTGAAAGTATAAAATCCGTCCAGATCTTTAAGCCCGGATGCGAGCGCCTCTTTCAGAGTGGCGCCCTGCTCCAGCTTCCAGGCGAAATAACCCGCCGCCACTTCCGTATCATTCTCCGTGTAAAACTTGACTCCTTCTCGGAAGAGCTTTTGGCGCAGGCGATTGTGATTACTCAGAGAGCCATTGTGCACGAGGCAAAGATCGACTCCCGTGCTAAACGGATGTGATCCTTCGGTAGTGACGGCGCTCTCGGTCGCCATCCGCGTGTGACCTATCGCATGGCTGCCAGAAATCTTTCGCACTGAGAACCGCTCGACCACCGATTCCGGCCTGCCCGTTTCCTTCATGATCTCAATTCTTCGTCCAGCGCTCATGATGCGGACCTCCGGAAAGTTTCGACGCAGAAATTCCCGAATCGCCTGGAGATCTTCGTTCACCACAAATCGAGCATGGCTCGAGCTCACTTCGACGGTTGGTTTCTCTCGAAATTCCCGCCCCAGGGCGTGAGCAATCACCGACCAATCAAACTTGAGGTCCGGATGCTGCAGAACCAATTTCACTTTTCCGGAGGGAGCAGATTCGCCATAGATGGCGAAGCCGGCACTATCTGGGCCTCGACTGCTCATACAGATCAGCATCTCACTGAACCAGGCGCCCAGCTCGGGTTCGAGTGCTCTCTTTTTCAAAAATAAACCGACGATACCGCACATCGAGAATGTTTCTTATCATGAAACTTTCATATCTCAAGCAAAAGATGAAATCCGGTTGCACCGCCGCTATTAGAGTCTAAGCGAAAGGATTCTCGCAATTCTCGATGTTTCTTTTTAAGCACCTTTTGTTTTCTTTTAGACATCCTTAGGCAAAAAATCTGCCAAAGAGTGGAGCGTGCCTTCCCGCGGCCGCGCATGCGCGTCAACATAAGGACGCAGATGTGTTTGTCCCGGAGGGACCAGATGATGGTAGCCAGGCAATTTATTGCCTGGAACAGGTTCAATCGAGAATCCGTCCCGTAGGGCACGGTTTGATCCTTACCCACGGTTGATTATCGTCCTGATCGTCGCACGCCTGTCGGACCCAATCATACCGTGCCCTACGGGACGGTTCCCGTTTTTGCACGGATACCAGGCAATAAATTGCCTGGCTACCATCACTTAGTCCCTTCGGGACAAAGTCCGACAACCACTTTCGGGACGAAACCCGACAGCGCCCTACGGGATGAACTCGCGACTCGTCTGGGGGGCGTTCGTCTGCGTGCGGCGGCAGATGTCCTGACATAGAGCGCTGACAGAAATAGGGTGTGCACCACGATGTTCCCTTGCTTACCACGGCTTCGCCCTAAGTTGACCCGCATGGGTAGGAACCCCCTCCTGTCCGTCGCTGTTTAGCGCAGCCGGGTGAATAACTGCAAAAAAACCGACCGATTTGTCCAAAACGGCTCCGCCCGTTCGTCGTTTCTTTGGACTGAAAAAGGAACAAACGTATTATGAGCACATCGAACGTAGAATCGCCACGAGTCGTATCGCGAGGTGAGTGGCTGGAACAACGCAAAGCCCTACTAGCTAAGGAGAAGGAATTCACCCGGCTAGGAGATCGGCTAGCAGCAGAGAAACGCAATCTGCCTTGGGTCAGAGTCGATAAAAATTATGTTTTCGACGGGCCAGAGAGAAAAGAGACGCTGGCCCAGCTATTCGGCGACAAAAGCCAGTTACTTGTCTACCACTTTATGTTTGGTCCGGATTGGGAACAGGGGTGCCCAACCTGCTCGATGGTAGGAGATAACATCGATCCGAACGTTATCCATCTGGCTCATCGTGACGTAAACCTGGTGGTGGTCTCGAGAGCACCCCTGGCAAAAATCAACGATTTCAAAAAGCGGATGGGTTGGCGGTTCAAATGGGTTTCGTCGTTCGCGAACGATTTCAACCACGATTACGGCGTCTCATTCAAAGCCGAGGAAATTAAGGGCAAATTCTACAACTTCGGCACCGGCGAATTTCCCGGCGAAGAGGCCCCCGGTCTCAGCGTTTTCTATAAGGACAGCGCCGGCAACGTCTTCCACACTTATTCGTCCTATGCCCGCGGCCCCGAATTCCTGGTCGGCGCCTACAACTATCTCGATCTCGTACCGAAAGGCCGGGACGAAGCTGGGTTGCCTTTCACCATGGCCTGGGTTCGTCATCACGATCGTTACGAATAATGAGCCCCCAGTGTCCTAAACCGCGCGGCTCATTCGTCGAAATAACAGAGATCTAAATAGCGGACTGGCCGGAGTGACCGGTCCGGCAGGATGATAATATGACTACTCAAACCCCATCAATAGAAGAACTTTCAACTCACCCTGTACTTTCAAGGGACGAGTGGCTCGAAGCGCGCAAAGCGCTGCTAAAGAAGGAGAAAGAGTTTACTCGACAAAAAGACCAACTCTTTGCGGAATGCCGCGCGCTGCCCTGGGTCAAGGTCGAAAAGAATTACGTCTTTGATACGGCCACCGGTAAACAGACGCTGGCAGATTTGTTCGGCGATAAGAGTCAACTAATCGTGACTCACTTCATGCTAGGACCCGAATGGGAACAAGGGTGTATCGGGTGTTCTTTCGGCGCCGATCACTACGACGGAATCGTGATACACCTCGAGCATCATGACGTCGCGTTCGTGGTTGTCTCCCGGTCTCCCTTACCCAAGATCGATGCATTTAAGCAACGCATGGGTTGGCGGTTCAAATGGGTGTCATCGTATGGGAACGATTTTAACTACGATTATCACGTCTCGTTTACTGAGGACGCGATCGCGCAGGGTAAGGTTTACTACAATTACGAGGACCGGCCGATCGACATCGATGAACTTGCCGGAACTAGCATGTTCTACCGCGATGCCGCCGGTAACATCTTTCATACCTATTCGGCCTACGCGCGCGGTAGTGAGTTGGTAGGAGGAGCCTATGGCTATCTCGATCACTTGCCGAAGGGGCGGAACGAGACGGGACCAGGACATAACCTCGGGGACTGGGTCCGGCACCATGACCGGTATGGGAACTAACGAGCGGGAACGAGCGAGAACGCCGCGAGCGAGCGGGAACGTCGGAAACGAGCGCCGCGGCCGCGGGGTAAACCTAGGAAAGAGAACGAAACGTTATGAAAAGTTGTAACTGTGAGACAGGGGCGCGAACAATGGGCGGAGGAGAAGGCCGCCGTCGCTTCGCTAGCTTGATCGGGTGGATCGTTCCCAGCGCGATCCTCGCCCTGATACCAAAGTGTCCGGTATGCTTAGCCGGTTACGCAGTAATTGGCACCAGTGTCGGGTTTTCGCTTTCGACTATGGCACACCTGCGGCTGGCGCTGGTCATTTTGTGTATCGCTTCCCTCTCCTTTTTAAGCGCCCGCTACATCTTCCACCTGATACTTCGGGCGACACCAAGAACACGACCATGAATAGAACCCTCTCGTCGGACGAACAACGGGAATTCTGGGCGCAGCTATTTGCGGTGGTAGTTCGTTACGAAGCAAGAAAGCGCGCGGCTTTAGAGGTTAAACTGGAACTTCTTGAAGACGCGCGAGAAACTGAGACAAGTCAAGTATGAGCACACTGACCACTACTCCTGAACACATGCTGTTGTTCAAAGGGACGCTATGGGATCGGGACCTATCGGCGGAGGAACTCCAGCAAGTCATGACGCGCTGGATGAGCTGGCTTGATCGACTAACCCGGGAAGGCAAAGTCAAAGCCGCCCAGCCCCTCTCTAATCAAGGAAAGACGATTACCTGGAAGAAAGGCGCTGCCGTGGATGGCCCATTCGCGGAGTCCAAGGAAGCGATTGGTGGTTATTTCCTGCTGTCGGTGAGTTTCGAAGAAGCGGTTGAAATCGCCAAACAATGTCCCGCCTTAAAGCACGGTGTCACGGTGGAGGTCCGTCCAGTGATCGAACAGTGTGCGTCGATGGACCGAGTAGAGCAGAATTTAGCGGGCACCGCCGGTTAAACCATTCTTTGCTACCAACACGATGACGGCTCCAGCTGCGGGTTCACAGTACATGCTGAACGGTGAACTGGGAACAGCGAACAGTGAACCGCGAACTCCACCCGCGGAGATTTCTCGGTTAGCAGAACATTTTTTTCGGCATGAAGCCGGCAAATTAGTTTCCATCCTCACCGGCATTTTCGGGATCGAACGGCTACAGTTGGCGGAGGACGTGGTGCAAGAGTCGTTGGTCCGAGCGCTGCAGACATGGCCTTATTACGGAATCCCAAACAACCCCGCAGCCTGGTTAACGCAAACCGCGAAACATTTGGCGCTAGACTTGATTCGCCGGGAGAAGGTTTTTCGCGATAAGCAGCCGGAAATCATTACCTTCATCGATCAATGGTCCTCCGATCCCGGCGGAGAGGACTCGCCGGTCTTCGAGACGGAGATAAAAGATGGGCGTCTGCGGCTCATGTTTGCCTGTTGCCATCCGCAGATCCCGCCGGAGGCGCAAACCGCGTTGGCTTTAAAGACTCTTTGCGGATTCGGCACTACTGAGATCGCGATCGCTTTTCTTACTACAGAAGCGGCGATCGCCAAGAGATTGACTAGAGCCAGACAGCGGATCCGCGAGTTGCAGATTCCTTTTGAGATTCCATCGGGTTCGGAGTTGTCCGGCCGCTTGGACGGCGTTCTCCAGACGTTGTACCTCCTGTTTAACGAGGGTTACAAAGCGTCCAGCGGTGAAAACCTGGTGAGAGAGGATCTTTGTTTCGAAGCGATCCGGTTGGCGACATTGCTGGCCGAACATCCGCTAACCAATCAGCCTCGGATTCACGCCTTGATCTCGCTAATGTTTCTGGACGCAGCTCGGCTATCCGCCCGCGTGGATGCCGAAGGAAACATTCTCCGTCTGAAGGAACAGAATCGCTCTCTTTGGAACCGGAAGATGATCGAGCAAGGGATGCTTCATCTAGGACTGGCCGCCGCTGGAGATGAGCTCACGGAATATCATATCCAGGCCGGGATCGCAGCCTGTCATGACGCGGCCCCAGATTATAAGTCGACCGATTGGCAGAGGATTTTAACCCTTTATGATCACTGGGTGAAGATCAATGACTCCCCGGTGATCGCCCTTAACCGCGCTGTCGCGGTAGCCAATGTCAAGGGCGCCAAAGCAGGTCTGGCGGCCACCGAACCTATCCGCAAGAAAGGTGATCTGGATTCGTATTACCTATTTTATGCGGTCCTCGGTGAGTTTGAATTCCGCCAAGATAAATTTGACGTTGCCGCCGACCATTTCCGGAAGGCGATTCAGCTCAGTGATCTTCAGACCGAGAAAGTGTTTCTGGAGAAGCGATTACAGGATTGTGCAGAAAAGGCGCGGTAGCGCGTCTTTTCTACCAGCGTTGATGAACCAACGGACTGATTTGCTCTTGATAGATCTTAGCCAGCGCTTCGTTCTGTTTCTGACTCAGGGTCGGTACGTCGATCGATTTCACGTTTTCCAGCACCTGAGCGCTGTTTCGTGCACCTGGAATGACACAGCTCACCTCCTGATGATCGAGAATCCAACGTAAGGCAAAGTGCGCCATGCTCACGTTTGGCGGAACCAGTTCCCGGACCTTTTCAACCGCATCCAATGCCACGTCCAAATCGACCCCTGAGAATGTCTCACCTCGATCAAACTGTTCTCCCTGGCGGTTGTAGCTGCGGTGATCATCCGCGGCGAATTGAGTTTGCCGGTTGATCTTGCCTCCCAGCAGACCGCTTGCCAGAGGCAACCGCACCAGAATGCCGACATCTCGCTTTTGGGCGAGCGGAAAGAATAATTCTTTGGGCCTTTGCCTAAAGATGTTGAAGATGATCTGCACACTCGCCACTCCGGGAAACTCGGTCGCTTTGATCGCCTCTTCGATTTTCTCGACGCTGACTCCGTAATTAAGAATCTTCCCCGCTTTCTTTAATCCATCGAGAGCCTCAAACACTTCAGGTCGATAGTAAACGTCGATCGGCGGACAATGAAGCTGCACTAAATCAAGGGCGTCACGCTGCAGGTTAGAAAGACTCCGATCGACGAATGCAGTCAGATTCTTTTCATTGTAGCCGTCGGCTACGTGAGGCTGCAGGCGCCGGCCGGCTTTTGTCGCGACGTAAACTTTCTCCTTCCGATCGCGCAATACCTGAGCGATCAACCGTTCACTACGTCCGTCCCCATAGACATCGGCCGTATCAAAGAAATTAATGCCGTTGTCGATGGCCGTATTGAGCAACTCAATCGAGTCTTTTTCGGAGACCGAACCCCAGGAAGCACCGATCTGCCAAGTGCCCAGGCTAACTTCCGAAACTTCAAAACCAGTCTTACCGAGTCTGCGGTATTTCATGAGATCTTATAGTGTAGCAAAGTTACGTGAATGGGCAATTGAGCTAGTTTTGAGGGTTTTCGTCCCGGCGGAGGGACTAAATGAAGGTAGCCAGGTATCCCGCGGACGTGGGATCCCCGTAACGAAGAAAAACAGATTCCATCCTGGAGGGACGCATTGGACTTTGTCCCGGAGGGACTGGACGATGGTAGCCAGGCAATTTATTGCCGGACAGTGCCGGAGGGAAGAACCCGTCCCGGAGGGACTAAGTGATCGATAGGGGCAATTTATTGCCTGGAACACGTCCAATAGAGAATCCGTCCCGTAGGGCACGGTCTGATCCTTACCCATGGTGGATTAGTGGTCCTGATCGTGGCACGCCTAGCGGACCGAATTCATACCGTCCCTACGGGACGGTTCTCTTTTTCGCACGGACACCAGGCAATAAATTGCCTGGCTACGTTCATTTAGTCCCTCTAGGACAAGGTCCGACAAGTCCCGAAGGGACAACAACCCGGCCCGAGCACATGTCCGAAAAAGCTACGCCACCCTGGGTCTCCCTCGAGGACAGCTTGCCGCGCCGCAGGACTTCGGCGAGCTCAGTCGAGTCGCTTGGCGAAGGCGGGAGGACGAGGACGAAAGTGGGGTGGGAAGCTGCACCCGCGTCGGTGGGCTGGAGTTGATTTCTTCCGAAAATTTCCGCTTGCACTATACTAACCAGTCAACTAAGCTGGTGACCATGAGACGTGAAGGCGATACCAAACAGAAGCTTTTGCGCACCGCTACCGAGCTGATGTGGGAGAACAGCTATGGCTCCGTCAGTGTCGATGATATTTGCGAGCGAGCCGGCGTGAACAAAGGGAGCTTCTATTATGCCTTCAAGACGAAGTCTGATCTGGCAGTGGCTGCATGTGAGGAACACGCCAGTAAGAAGCGTCCAATTCTGGACCGGATTTTTTCGTCGCAAGAACCTCCACTGGTTAGACTTGCGAATTACTGTGACCAGACGGTCAACGACCAGTTAGAGAAATATCAGAGTTTCGGCAAGGTGTTGGGTTGCCCTTTCGCCTCGGTTGGATGCGAACTCAGTACTCAGGATGAAGCTATCCGCCAAAAAACGGAAGAAGTCGCGGAGCGAGTGACTCGCTATCTGACCGGGGCGATCCGGGACGCCGCCGAGGAAGGCTCAATCAGGACAGACGACCCAGCTCAACTAGCGAAAGAAGCGTACTGCTTTGTGGTCGGCCTTTTGATGCAGGCGAAGATTCAAAATAATCCCGAATTGCTCAAACGGCTTAAACCAGGGTTCGCCCGGATTTTGGGTACGCCGCTCGAAGTAGCCGAATCCGCTTAAATCTCTTTTTTTTGCCCAGTCACTAGACTAACCAGTCAATTTAGAGAAAGAAGAAAGGATAGACGCCATGGACTGCAGCCACAGCAATATTGCTGATCGCACCACGCATGAACGCGCGGGCCTGGATAAAATCGTAACTCTATTGGAAGCCGCTAGACTATCTGATCGGCTTGAGGGTGCTCCGGACGGGCTCCCTTTCGATCAACGCCGATTCACTTTCATGCTTCCAGCCACTCAAAACGTCGTCTCCCTGATCATCGAGTAACCGAAGTAGGTTTTTACGGGAGAACTAGATGGAGCGGGTTGCGGCAACTCCGCAGCCTCACAGCAGATGAACACATTAATTTTCCTATCCGGAGTTTCGCTTTTCCTTTTTTGTCTCGCACTCGTCGAGGATCCGAACTTGCCGAGACGGCGATAAGCTGCGGCGGCCGAGACTCCGCCAAGGCAGCTCTTGCCCGATCTGGTGCTCCTCAGTGAGCACCAGATTTTTTTTGCTTGCGGCGCAACCGGGCTGCCAACCGCTGGCGTTTCTGAGGAGTTTATTGCCCCTGGTTCATCCCAAGTGCGTTTAGTGTCTCGTCGTCGATCTGGCCGTTAGCCTGCAAACCGCGACTGGACTGAAAGGCTCTCAGAGCGCTTTGCGTTTCGGGACCGACCTTGCCATCAATCGCACCATGGTAAAAGCCGAGGTTAGCAAGTCTGGATTGAATCGCTGAGGTTTCATCCCCAGCTCCGGGAGGAGAACCGCCGGAAGGATCACCATCGCCACCGGCGTAGTAGCCATACGGGTATTCACCCCAAGCCCAGTAAGGATACCAGCCGCCCCAACCCCACCACCCCCAGCCATGGCCGGG
>Ga0209240_1000137_pt1 | contig 27827 bp, 27 predicted proteins | sample GraSoi_2013_80cm_FD_185828 | JGI IMG/M metagenome (GOLD analysis project Ga0209240, IMG submission 185828) | Grasslands soil microbial communities from the Angelo Coastal Reserve, California, USA - Sample 9_17_2013_80cm (SPAdes) (version 2) | ecosystem: Environmental > Terrestrial > Soil >...
GTGCACGGACTTCGAGGACTGCTGCCGCCGTCTTCAGTCCCCGGACCTCTTCGTCCGCACGATATCGGTTTTGGGCAACGTTCCCTCATCGACCAGCAAATGAACGGCTCGATCAAAAGCGGCCCACGCTGGGTTAAGTCTTCGGAGAAACACGCTGCGATCGCTTGCCATGACTTTCAACCCGGGGCAGGTTCAAGGTCGGAATTTGGCCTCAGTTTGGCAGTCCCTCATGCGGACTCCCAGCGGCGGGCGAACCATCGCGCCAGGAGAAAGAGGACGAATCCGGAGACGAGGAGGACGGACACTTCAGGGCCGAGATGGCGGACCGGCTGGTCACGCCAGAAGACTTTTGTATATCCCTCGATGGCCCACGAGTTGAACGTAAACAGGCCGACATTCTTCATCGCGTCGGGCATGAGGAAGCGTGGGAACATGCTGCCGCCGACGGCGGACATGGTGAGGACGATAAGAGTGGAAAAGGCAGCGAGCTGAGCGCGGGTGCGGGTGACGCTTGCCAACAGTATTCCGAAAGCTGCCACGGCAAAGGATGTGGCGGCAGTCATAACGATGAATCCTGGAAGGTGGGTAAAGAGGTCGAGGTGAAAGACGCCCGCGGCCCAGAGGAACATCAGCGTGAGTTGGAGGAAGGCGAGCAGCATGGAGTAGATGAGCTTGCCGGCGAGGAGAGTGGTCATTGTGACGCGGGCCGAGAGGACGCGATCGAGGGCTCCACTGTCAGACTCGTCGAGAAGGCTGCCGGAGGCGCCGCTGGCGGTGAAGAGCAGGAACATGACACCCACGGCGGCGGCGTAGTAGGAAATCATCGGGCTGCGCTTCTTTTCGCCAACGACGTCACGCATGTTGACGGAGACGAAGCCGCTGAAGTCAGGCGTTGTGGATTTCGCGGCGGCCGCGCTGCCGGTCTGAGCAGCGTTCGCACTCTGCTGGTCCTGAAACCTGCGGAGAGCGGCTAGGCCTGCATCCATTTGCTGGCGTTGCTGAGGGGTGAGACCGCCAATTTCCTGATCGAAGTACTGCGAGCCGGCGGTGGCCATGGTGGCGGGGAGTGACATCATGACGGTCTTTTGCAGCATGCCGGCGAGCACCTGGGCGGCGACGGGATCGGAACTGTCGTTGAGGATCTGGAAGGCGAGGCGCGAAGAGCCGGGGCCAAAGGAAATGGGATGAGAAGAGAAGCCTAAAGGGATGATGAGCGCGGCGGGTGCCTCGCCTTTGCGGACAGCGGCTTCAGCTGTGGTGGCAGTGTAGTCCGGGGGCGCGGGGTTTCCTTTAGTTGGCTTGGGATGCGTGGCAGCGTCAAGAGAAGGCTCACGGAGCAGGCCGCTGATAAGGGCGCGCGATGCGGAACTCTTATCTTCGTCGACGACGAGGACGCTGACGCGCGGCATCGAGGAGCTGCGCATGTTGCCGAAGACGAAGCCGAAGATGGTGAAAAAGGCGACGGGCAGAACGAAGGATAGGATGAACGCGACGCGGTCGCGGCGCAGCGAACGGAAACCGGTCTGCACGATGGTTGCAATCATGCGGGCCATCATGAGCGGAGTTCCCTTCCAGTGAGGTGCAGGAAGACGGATTCGAGATTGGGCCGCTGCAGCGTGACATCGAGGATCTCCAGTCCGTCGCGGCTGGCAGCATCGAGAAGGGCGGCGATTTCGGAGGGCTTTTCGACGGTGCAGTGGACTGCGGAGTCCTGAGATGTTCCGCTGTGCGCGGCAGCCCAGGCGCTGAGGTCTGCCTGATGACGGTCGAAGTGCATGGTGACGGAACTGCGGGAGCCGAAGGCCTGTGCGACTAGAGCTTCCTTGGATCCGAGGGCGATGATCTGGCCGTGATCGATGATGCCGACGGTGTCGCAGAGGCGCTCGGCTTCTTCCATGTAATGCGTGGTGTAGATGATGGTCGTGCCTTTGGCGCGGAGGGCCTCGACCATTTCGAAGATGCGGTTGCGGGACTGCGGGTCGACGCCTACCGTGGGCTCGTCGAGCACAACGAGGCGGGGACGATGAATGAGGCCTGCTGCCATATTGAGCCGGCGCTTCATACCTCCGGAAAGGGTTTTGACCAAGGAGCGGGCTCGGTCGGCAAGGGCCGCCCGTTCGAGGCACCAGGCGATCGCGTTGTCGAGCGCTTCGCCGCGCAGGCCCTGATAGCGGCCGAAAGCGTGAAGATTCTCCCGGCAGGTGAGGAGCGGGTAGACGGCCAGTTCCTGCGGAACCCATCCGAGGTCGGCGCGGGCGGCAGCAGAGCTGACGGGGTGACCGAAGATGCGGATGCTGCCGGAGTCCGGTCGAACACGCCCCATGATGCTGCGGATGAGTGTCGATTTGCCTGCGCCGTTGGGGCCGAGAAGGCCGAAGCAGGTGCCGGGCAGAATTTCGAGGGAGACTCCGTCGACCGCGGTGACCGCACCGAAACGCTTCCGGACGGCGTCGATAAACAGAGGCGTAGAGGTAACGGCACACATACGGAATGGTAGTATCAGCTTTTTGTGTGTAGGTCGGGTTTTGTCTTAGTGTAACTAGCCAATGGTTTGCAAACTTGATCGAAGGGTCACACCGATGATCCCCGCTAGCTCCTAGGCGTGCTGCTCGCGATTTTCGCTGTCCTACTGTTTACCAATAGGACTTAATTATGTCCGATGCTTACCAATGGGACTTAATTGTGTCATCTTCTGACTGACATAATTAAGTCCAGATTGGAGGCTCTGTTTTCGTAAGCAGCTCATTTTGCAGGCGTTTACGGCGGCGCCCGGATGAGACACAATTAGGTCACCCGTCACCGGCGCTTTTCTCGCTTCACGGCCCTCCCTTGCTCATCCTCCCGCTTTCGGCAAGCGACTCGATTGGACTCGCCGAATGTCCCTGCGGCGCGGCACGCCGTTCTCGTCCGCCCTGACTGCCAGGCCAGGCTAACGATCGACGCGTAACTTATGGAGCGCGCCTCGCTTGCGAGGCCGAGGTGAGCAACGGAATATCATGATGAATAGGCCATCGCTCTATTCACCACGCCTGCCTCTTCAGCACATGAGAGCGCAGCTCGACGATATGCCTCCCCCAGCGATCAGCCCTGCTCACCACGGCCTCGCAAGCGAGGCACGCTCCACGGTCGCCTCGCCCGTTCGCCCACTCGCCGTTTCGCCCTCTCGCCCCTTCGCCCTCAGCTGCGCCTAAACGTAATTCGACACCTCAATAAGATTCCCGTCCGGATCGCGGAAATAAACCGATTGCATCGGGCCAGTCGCCCCGGTCCGCGGAACAGGCCCCTCCTCTATCGCAACTCCCTGTCGCTTGAGATGCTCGATAACCTCCCTCACCGGCGTTGAAGCGATAAAGCACAGATCCCCTGACCCTGGTGTTGGGTTGACCGCCTTCGGTTCAAACTCCTTACCGGCTTGGTGCAGGTTGATTTTTTGTTGCCCAAAGCTCAGGGCCTTCCGGCCGGCTCCAAACGTAACTGTCTCCATCCCGAGAACTTTCTCATAAAATTCACAGGTTTTTGCGATGTCAGCGACAGTCAATACCAGATGATCAAGGCGCTCAATTTTCATCCGTTCAAACTCCTATTTGCTGAGGAAAGTCGTCGATGTCATTGATCAGAACACGAGGCAAATGCGGCTCAAGACAGGTCGACCATGCTAACATGACGTTAAGTACGCGTTTACCCCCCGCCCGCGCATTGAAAAATGAACTGTCCTAACGGGCATTTGAGTACGTCGAGCGATTATTGCTCGGTCTGCGGCGCCAAGATGAGTGCTGTTTCCGAACCGGCTGCGCCGGCGGATAACCCGCTAAACGCTCCAGCGACGGCGCCGCCGGCTGTTTCGGACCTTTCATCCAGCGAGTTGACTGGTACGAAGTGGCGAATTGAGTGTCGCGTTTTCAAAGAAAACACAGCTTCAGTAGAGGACGCCGCCCGCGGCACTTATGAGAGCGAGTTCGAACTAGTCCTGAAAGACCCACTTACTCTAATCGGCCGGACCAGCAAAAAACGGAATCTGCACCCCGAGATCGCTTGCGATTGGGACGGCGCGGTCTCGCACCGGCATGCCAATATCGAGCTGGATACCAATGGTCAGGCTTTTCTGGTCGATCTCGGGTCTACGAACGGAACCATGGTTAACGGTAAACTGATTTCTGCGAACACTCCGATAGAGCTCAAAGATGGTGACCGGATTTCCCTCGGCTCAAAGACCGCGCTCATTGTCCACGCACCAGAGAGATGAGATAAGAAGGAGTACAAGGAGTACAAGGAGTCCGAGGAGTACAAGGACCCGACCGACGGTCGCTTCCTGTCCAAAAGGAAAATCACCATGACCTTGCTCGACTACATCTTTTGTTTCTTGGCCGGAGCGTTGCTTGCTAATGCGGTACCCCATTTTGTGCATGGCATTTCAGGTGACCGTTTTCCGACTCCTTTTGCTAACCCTCCGGGGAAAGGCACCCTGAACGTGGCGTGGTCCCTATTTAATTTAGTGCTCGGTTATATTCTCTTTCGGCTCGGCAAGGTCTCATCCGGAGGCGACTCGGCTCTCCTCGCATTTTTCGGAGGCGTTACCGTGATCAGCATTGGGTTGAGCCTGCGGTTTTCACACAAACACCGAGACAACCAGTAATCGGCAGGGGGCGCAAGCGAAGCTGTTGTCCCGATTCCAGCGCTTCGTTCGTCGCTTATGTGAAATGACCGAATCCATGAAAACGACTAATCTCCCACCGATTGTATCAGCAAAAGAATGGGCTGTTGCCCGCGAAAAACTGCTGGTTAAAGAAAAAGCGGCCACTCGAGCTCGCGACGCATTGGCAGCAGAACGCCGGCGGCTTCCGATGGTCTTGATAGACAAAGAATATTTTTTCGACGGCCCTGACGGCAGAGCAAGTCTGGTCGATCTGTTTGAAGGCAAACGCCAGTTGCTGATTTACCATTTCATGTTCGCTCCCGGGGTGCATGGTTGGCCCACGGCAGGTTGCGACGGCTGTTCGATGGTTGTCGATCAGATCGGCCACCCGGCGCACCTACACGCCAGAGACGTCAATTTCGTCCTCGTATCGCACGCTCCCTTTCCCCAGATCCAACCCTACCAGAAGCGAATGGGCTGGACCCTTCCCTGGTTCTCATCTTACGGAAGCGATTTTAATCGTGACTTCGGTATCACCACCCCTGAAGGAGAAGGATTCGGTCTCAGTGTCTTCCTTCGAGACGGAAAAAAGGTTTATCGCACCTACTTTGTTGATAGCCGTGGCGTCGAAGCGCTCGGGAGCGTTTGGACTTTCCTCGACCTAACCCCCTTTGGCCGGCAAGAAGCGTGGGAAGATTCCCCGGCCGGTTGGCCTCAAACCGCTCCCTACCAGTGGTGGCGCCGCCACGACGAGTACTAATAATTAAGGAGTACAAGGAGTACGAGGAGTTCAAGGAGTTCAAGGACTCCGACGGCGTTAAACGCCGTGAACGTTGCTGCCCGTTTGTGAAAGAGCGCCTGAATTCGTTATTCTTGTACTCTTCGTACTCCTTGTACTCCTTTTTTTAGATCCAAATATCATTCTGCGTGGTTCGCTCGCCGCCGGCATTGCTGGTGTTAAGGACACCACGAGGTTCGATTAGGGGGCGGAACCTGTCGCGCCGTAGGCCTTGCGAAGGCGGATTCGCGGTTTGTAATTATTCTTCCGGTCGTGCTATAAATTTAGTACTTCTTAAAACGCAAATTAATCGCGTGACTGAGAGTTCACAGAAAACACCGGCAAACGTGCTCGTGGTTGATGTCGGCGGGCACAACATAAAGCTTCTTGCTACGGGGCAAACCGAGCCCCGGAAATTAGCTACTGGCCCTAAATTCACCCCTGGCAAAATGGTGAACGGAGTCAAAGAACTGACCCAAGATTGGAAATACGACGTCGTATCGATCGGGTTCCCGGCGCCAGTCCGGCAAGATCGACCAGTAGAAGAGCCGTTCAACCTCGGCCGTGGTTGGGTCGGGTTTGATTACCGCGAAGCGTTCGGACGCCCGGTAAAAATGATAAACGATGCCGCGATGCAAGCTCTGGGGTGTTATCAAGGCAGGAAAATGTTGTTCCTTGGTTTGGGCACCGGTCTTGGGTCTAGCCTGGTCGTAGAAGGGATCGTGGTCCCAACCGAGCTTTGCCGTCTTCCTTATAAGAAGGCGACCTTCGAAGATTACGTTGGCACCCGCGGTTTAGAGCGTCTGGGCAAAAAGAAATGGCGCCGCTGTGTGGAGGATGTTGTCGCCCGATTAGTTGCCGCATTGGAACCCGAGGACGTCGCTCTCGGCGGAGGCAACGTAAAGTATTTGAAGGAAGCACCCCCTGCTTGCCGGATTGTCGATAACAACAACGCCTTTATCGGCGGTTTCCGTCTCTGGGACGCTAAGCCGTAAAGGCGCAGCCGCTCCCAATCGTCCTCGTCCTCGAAGAGAGCGTGCCCGGCCTTCAGGGTGTCTGACCGCTGATCTGCCGCCGCGCCACAAGTAATCAGTAATCAGTAATCAGTAATCAGTAATCAGTGAAACAGTAATCAGACGGCCGGGAGTGGCGGAGTATCGGAGTGATGGAGCAATGGTCATTGGCTGCTCCGCCATCGTTAACCACATCACTCCAATACTCCAGTACTCCACCACTCCGTTTGTGTCTGATTACTGACACACTGATTACTGATTACTTTCGGAAACGAAGCCCAGGAGAGCAAATGACCGACCCGAGTTGGCTAGAATACAACCGCAGAGGCTGGGATGAACGGGTAGACCTTCATCTCGAAGCTGAGTCGTACGATTTAGGACCGCTGCGATGCGGACGTGGCGAATTAACACCTATCGAGGAGGCGGAGCTTGGGCCCGTAGACGGGCTTCACATTCTGCATCTGCAATGTCATTTCGGCCGCGATACTCTGACTTTGGCTCAACGCGGCGCCACAGTGGTCGGACTCGATTTTTCGCCTCGCGCAATCACCGTGGCTCGTACCCTGGCAGACGAGCTCGGGTTTAGTGATCGGGCGCGTTTTGTCGAGGCAGACGTTTATGATGCACCCAAGGTTTTAAATGAAGTGTTTGACCTGGTTTTCATTAACTGGGGTGCGCTCTGTTGGCTCCCCGATATCCGCCGCTGGGCCGAAGTCGTTGCGCATTTCATTAAACCAGGTGGCGCCCTATATCAGATAGAAAACCATCCTTGTGCTGAGGTGTTTGAAAATCAGGAAGGCATGCCTGGTGGGATGCCGGGCTATTCCATCCCCTACTTTACTCGAGAAGCTTTGCGATTCGACGACCCATCGGACCATGCGTCGCCTAGCCCGTTGCAAAATCCGGTTCGATACGAATGGAGCCATCCGCTTGGAGAGATAGTCAGCAGCCTGATAGCCTCCGGATTGACCCTCAATTGGTTGCACGAACATGACTCAACGTCTTTCCAGCGATACAGCGCGTTAGTCAAAGATTCATACGGCATGTATCGTTGGCCGGACAAAGGCTGGTTCCCTTTGAGTTTCTCTCTCCGCGCCGGGAGGCTGGACACGAGGGTGGGACGCGCCGAACAACAGAGCCGGCCAGCGAAAGTAATCAGTAATCAGTAAAACAGTAATCAGACGGCCGGGAGTGTTGGAGTATCGGAGTGATGGAGTAATGGTCATTGGCTGGCTCCGCCATCGTTAACCGCATCACTCCATTACTCCAATACTCCACTACTCCAGTACTCCACCACTCCGTTTGTGTCTGATTACTGTTTCACTGATTACTGATTACTGATTTTTGCCCAGGATTCCGTTGCGCCTTGCGAGGCCGAGTGGCTAATTCGTCGAACAATGGAACCAGCCATGGAGCGAAAGAAAGCGACGGATTTTCCGCAAGAACTGCTGAACTTATTCGACCGTTACGTGCATGGTGAAATCACCCGCCGTGCGTTCCTCGATACGGCCAAGAAATACGCTATTGGCGGCTTAACCGCCCTGAGCATCTGGGAAAGTCTTCGGCCCAACTATGCGTTAGCTGACCAGGTCGCCAAAGATGACAAACGACTCCTCACCGGGTATGAAAATGTTCCATCGCCTCAAGGGAACACCAGTATTCGCGGCTATTATGTCCGACCAGCTAACCCTGACAAAAAACTGCCCGGGGTTTTAGTGATCCATGAGAACCGCGGGCTTAACCCTTATATCGAGGATGTGGCTCGACGATTGGGCACCGAGAATTTCCTCGCTTTTGCGCCGGACGGCCTCACATCGGTTGGCGGGTATCCCGGCGATGAAGAAAAAGCGGCCGCAGCTTTCAAAACGGTCGATCCGGCCAAAATGTTTGAAGATTTCGTGGCGGCGGCCGCTTGGCTGAAAGCGCGGCCGGAATGCAGCGGCAAAATCGGCGCCGTCGGTTTCTGCTTTGGCGGAGGAACGGTCAATAGTTTGGCGGTCCGACTACCTGATCTTGGAGCCGGCGTTGCATTTTATGGACGTCAACCGAGTGCGGAAGATACCGCCAAGATCAAAGCGCCGCTTCTCCTCCACTATGCATCACTCGATACGCGTATCACCGATGGATGGCCAGCGTACGAGGCTGCGCTTAAGGCCAATCATGTGACCTACTCCGCGTACATCTACGACGGGGTGAACCACGGGTTCCATAATGATACTACCCCGCGCTACGATGCGGCTGCCGCCAAGCTCGCCTGGCAACGTACCCTGGATTTCTTGAATCGATACCTGAGGAGCTAACAACAGGGACTGGCGTGATACAGAACGTCAAACGGATCGGCAACGGTCTGGGTTCTGGAAACGAACTGTTGGATTCCCGGGCTCACCACCCGCTCTCGCAACCGAATACCTAAATAGTAGGTCGCATCCAGATTTCGGTCTCGATGCAACATCCGTTTCAGCGGACTCGATACACAAAAACGGGTCGCCGGCTGACGCGAGAAGCGCGCTTTTCGAACGATTTGCCTCGAACTCGGCGCTTCGATCGTCATAACTTGATAGGAAAGCGTTCTGATTACGGTCCGTTTTAGTAACCCGCTGAACCTAACCGATTCGCCTCCTGCTTCGCTATCCACTTTCCGCAAGTTTGTAGGAAATTTACGTCTTCCCAGGGTTTCATCCGGCCGCCGCCGGACTTTGCTATCTGCTATCTGCTATTTGCTATTAGCGGACGAGCTTCAGGCGAGTCCGCTACGCGTACACCGCTTCGATCCTATTCTTCACCACGACCGTATCGTTTACCGCGATTATCGCCGGCCGCCGCACGGTCAGGTTCTGGCCCAGGTACACACCGTCGCCAAACTGGCGGTAACTCGATAAGGTCCGAATCGGCTCCGGTCCGGTACGTTCACCGGTGAGTTGGTCGACAGTAGGAACTGAACAACGGTCGCACGCCTTGGTACCGCTTAACCGCGCCGAACCTATCTCCAGCTCGCCCCAGGTATCTTCGACAAACGGTTCTCGCGAAGAGACCACGATGTTCGGCCGAAAACGGTCCATCGGCACCGCCTCGCCTAACCGTGCGTTCAGGTCGGCCAACGAAGCTTCACCGATTAGCAGAATAGGATAGGCATCAGCAAACCCAACGATTTCACCTGCCCGAGCGAATTCCGGATTTACCCGTCGCCGCGTTGTATCCGGCATGAAAACGAGATCACAGCGATAATTCAGGATCGGTGACAACCATTGCCCGACATCAGGTAAGAACACGGCCTCTACCTGATCATTCCAAATTGTTACCTGGATTTTCCGTGCCGCCGCCGGAGGCTGAACCGGGACTGTAATCTGGGTGTCGCCATGACGTAATACGAGTTCCCTTGCGTTCACCGCCGCTTTGATTGTCGCCAATCTCGGTAGTTGGCGTTGGGTCAGAAACCGTTGATCTTCGCCGACCAACATCCACCGCCTATCCCAGGCAAATCCCCGTTCCTGAACTTCGACCGCGTCCACCGGCTGACCAGCCAAGCCTTTGACCGGATAAACCGTCAACCGAGTCACTCGCATTTCCGTATCCGGCATCGCTCCATTGTTAGGCCTTGATACACGGAGATTCAACGCCGCAAAATACAAACCGCGAATGGACGCGAATAGGAAACGCGAAGGAACGCGAATAAGAACCTAAAACCCAACCGCAGATGGACGCAGAAAGAGGATCAGGACTACAATTCGTCACATCTTGAACTCGCCAAAGGAACACATTCCCATGCCCATCATGCTCGTTGGCAGGCCACTCCCCGCAATTCCTCGATACCGGGGACATCCCACCTCCACCCCAACGAAATCTGCGTCTATCTGCGTTCATCTGTGGTTGGGCTTTTAGGTTTTTATTCGCGTCCCTTCGCGTTTCCTATTCGCGTCCATTCGCGGTTTGTGTATTCGTGTCCATTCGCGGTTGATTTCTGCGGCTAATCATGGAGACGAAAGATTACGATTTGGTTGTCATCGGCGGTGGACCGGCAGGAGCGCTCGGTGCCTGGCTTGCAACCATGTTCGGGAAAAGGGTGGCTTTGGTGGAAAAAAAGCAAAACCTGGGCGGCGCAGGGATTAATACCGGCACTATCCCGAGCAAGACCCTTCGAGAAACCGCTCTCGCATTGACTGGGTGGCGATCCCGCGACCTATTCGGCGTTGATCTCTCTTTACGGCGGGAAGCGACCATCGACGAGTTTTTTCATCACGAGAAACGAGTCACCAGTAACGAGCGTGACCGCTGGACTGAACGGCTTTATGCTGCCGGAGTCCAGATCGTGCATGGCACAGCCACCTTCAAGGATGCTCATACGGTAGCCGTTTTAGATGGCCCGGATCATGACCAGACACTTCGCGGTGAATACATCCTCATTGCCACTGGCTCATCACCGATGCGTTCGCCGGATATCCCCTTCAGCGACCCGCGGATCTGCGACTCTAACCAAATCCTGGAGCTGACCAAGCTCCCGAAACGGTTAGGTGTCATCGGCGCCGGTGTCATCGGCGCTGAGTATGCGAGCACTTTCGCGGCGCTGGATGCCGAGGTCTTTCTGATCGATGGACGCTCGGAGTTATTGCCATTTCTGGACCGCGAAATCTCTGAGAGTTTGCGCAAAGCCATGGAAAACGCCGGAGTCCAGCTTCGGTTACAAGAACGAGTCACGCAGTTCGACGTATCGAACCCGGACAATGTGAGCCTTCACCTCAGCTCAGGAGCAGTGATCGAAGTCGACACCGTCCTGGTTGCCGCCGGCCGGGTGAGCAACACCGAGGAGCTACAATTGCCTAAGGCCGGTTTATCCGTTGGTCCACGAAACTTGATCGTCGTCAAACAGTACTATCAGACCGACGTTGCGCATATCTATGCGGTGGCAGACGTCATTGGTCCGCCGGCTTTTGCTTCTACTAGCCGGGAACAAGCGCGTGTCGCCATGGTTCACGCGTTCGGTAATCGCAACGACCAGGAACTAAGCGCTCTTCTGTCCAACGGCATCTTTACCATCCCTGAGGTCAGCATGGTTGGCGAATCAGAAGAAAGCTTGGCCAAGAAAGGCATCGATTTCATCATCGGACGGGCCCGGTACAACGAAAGCGCGCGCGGCGAAATTATCGGTGACGAAGTCGGATTCCTTAAACTGTTGTTCGGGCGAGAAGATAAACGTCTCCTGGGTGTGCATGTCATTGGCGAACACGCCACCGAAGTGGTCCACCTCGGCCTGTTAGTAATGATGGCCAACGGCGGAGCGGACCTCATTCATCGCACCTGTTTCAATTACCCCACTCTGGGTGACCTCTACACCCTCGCCACCCGCCGCGCACTATTCCCGCGGATCGAAGCAAGTCTATCCAAAGAGGCTTCCACTCCGTCCACTGGGTCCACTGCAGGCCACTAAGTCCACTGCAGGCCACTAAGTCCACTGCAGGCCACTAAGTCCACTAAGTCCACTGATTGCAGCGCCGCCCCCAGGGCTACTTCCACCTCTCACCAATCACTACTCACCACTCGTCACAGCAACTCCTCGAGCTTCCGCAAAAAATCCTGCAGCATCTTCTTCCCCGCTGCTTCCACTAACCGCGACCCGACGGCGGCGATCAAGCCGCCGACTTGCCCCTCAGCATCACATTGCAGTTCGCTCCCCTCGCCTTTCGGCGAGATCTGAATCTTAGCCTTCCCTTTGACCCAACCCGGCACGCCGTTGCCCTCAGCCTGAAGAACGAATGATTCCGGCGGTTTCTTCTCTGTGATACGGACTTTGCCGGTGTAATTACCCTTTACACCGGCAACACCGATCCGCAGTTTGGCGTCGTAGCTATCTTCGCCGGTCTTCTCCATCTGTTCGCATCCTTCCATGCATTTCTGGAGAACAGCCGGATTGATCAGCGCCGAAAAGACTTTCTCTGGAGGAGCTTTGTATTCGTATGTCGCCTGAATCTTCATCCTAGGATACGAAACCGCTATTTCGCGGACCCCGCTCACCACGGGCGCGCCTCACGCCGACACGCCCATTCGCCGACACGCCCACTCGCCCATTCGCACTCATCCCCGGCTAACCGCCGCCCAGAGCGCTCGTTTGGCTTGTACCCGGGCCAGGTGCGCCCGGAAATCTGCCGATGCGTGAATATCAGAGAGCGGATCGATTCCGTCCGCAGCTTTCTCGGCTGCAGCTGCGATGCTATCCGCTGTCGGCTCGGTACCACGAAGCGATGATTCCGTACCGCTAGCTCGATAAGCTTTCGGCGCCACTCCGGTGACTGCAACTGCTACCTCTTTTTTCGCTTTATCGACGATGGCTGCTACTCCGGCGATGGCAAACCCGCTCGCTTTCTGCGCGAACTTCACATAAGCCACCGCGTTCCCCGTCACTGGCACTCGGATAGTTTTGAGAATCTCTGACGGCCCAACCGCAGAGGTTAGGATATCAACAAAGAAGTCTTTAGCAGCTACGGTCCGATCTCCATTGGGACCCGTAATCTCGAACTCCGCATCGAGTGCTAACATCGCCGCGGGCCAATCGCCCGCCGGATCGGCATGCACACAACTTCCGCCAATAGTTCCTTTGTTGCGTACCTGCACATCCCCAATCTTCCCCGCCACTTCGGGAAGCAGTGGGCAGCTCCGTTTGAGAAGATCGGACGACTCGATTTCGTAGTGAGTCGTGAGGGCGCCGATCGCGATCTTCCCATTCTGTTGGTTCACTGAGCGAAGATCAGCGATACGGCCAATATCGATGAGAATCTTTGGTTGGGATAACCGCAGCTTCATCGCCGGGATCAGACTATGACCGCCCGCTAGTACTTTTGCGTCGTCCCCATGTTTGGCTAACAGATCAAGCGCCTCACTCAAGCTCGAGGGCCGGACGTAATCGAATGCCGCCGGGATCATAACGCACCTCCTTTCTCCTGGATGGCGCGCCAGATACGCTCCGGTGTGAGCGGCAGATCAACGTGATGGATGCCGAGCGGCGACAGCGCATCAATGACGGCATTCCCGATAGCCGGTGTCGCACCGATGGTTCCTGCCTCGCCCACGCCTTTCACTCCCAGCAGATTTGAAGGTGAGGGCGTCTCCGTACTGCCAAGGGCATACTCAGGGATATCCAGCGCCCTGGGTATCGCATAATCCATGAACTCGCCCGTCAGCAACTGGCCGTTCTCGTCGTAAACTGTCCGCTCCATAAGAACTGCACCGAGTGACTGAGCGATCCCACCCTGCACTTGACCCTCGATTAACAGCGGATTCACCTGTTTCCCGCAATCATCCACCGCGGTGTATTTCAGGACCTTAACCTGACCAGTCTCGCGATCCACTTCCACGGCAACGATGTGAGTACCAAATGGGAAGGTGCAATTCGGCGGTTCAAAGAAGCTGGATGCCTCGAGTCCCGGCTCGAATCCAGGCGGCAGATTTTTCGCTACATACGCCTCGCTGGCCAGCTGACCCCACCCAATCTCGTTCTCCTCATTGCCTCGCACGAAAAACTTACCGTCCGCAAACTCGATCTCCCCTGGAGTCGAATTCAGCAACGCCGCCGCCAGCGTCTTCGTTTTCTCGATGATCTTATCGATCGACATCGCGATCGCCGTCCCACCGAGCGCAGTTGCCCGGCTGCCGTAGGTGTCACGACCGAAATGCGCTGTTGCCGTGTCTCCCCGCAGAACCACGATATCCTCGATTGGAATCCCTAATCGATCAGCTGCGATTTGAGCGAAGCTGGTTTCTTGCCCTTGCCCGTGTGGTGTAGTGCCAGTAATCACCGTCACTTTCCCGGAGATCTCAATTCGGACACAACCCCATTCCCAGCCGCCGGCCGCCATTATCTTAGAGGGCCCCAGCGCGCAGATCTCAACGTAAGTCGAAACGCCGATTCCAAAAAGCCGGCCTTCGGCTCGCGCGTTGTCACGCTCTTTTAGCAGCCGTGGCCACTGGGCCAGCTCTTGCGCTTTCTGCAGCGCCGCCTGATAGTTACCACTATCATACTGTAGGCCGGTAATGGTCGTGAAGGGGAACTCGGACGCCGCCGGCATATTTTTGAGCCGGACCTCTATCGGATCTAAGCCCAGCTCGTCAGCCACATAGTCCATCAGCCGTTCAATGATATAGGTTGCTTCCGGCCGGCCGGCTCCGCGATAGGCATCGACCGACATCTTGTTAGTATGAACACCAGTAACATCGACTTTGACGGCTTTGAGCTTGTAACAACCGCCGATCATTAACCCTGTCAGGGTCGGGATAGCCGGCGTGAGCAGCTGTAGATATGAGCCGATATCGGCAATGATCTTAGCTCTAATCGCCAGTACCGAACCGTCTTTCTTAACGGCTATTTCATGATCCCCAATCTGATCCCGGCCATGGATCGTAGCCGCGGCATTTTCCCGCCGGCCTTCGATCCATTTGATAGGTCGATTGAGACGCATGGCCAGATGGCTAACCACAGCTTCCTCAGAGTAAAGATTCAGCTTCGAGCCAAACCCACCTCCGACTTCGGGTGCAACCACGCGTAGCTTGTTCTCGGGGATTCCGATCATCCCGGGTAACAGGGTACGAAGCAGGTGCGGAATCTGAGTCGAAGTCCATAAGGTGAGCGACGACTCACCAGAATGCCAGGAGGCAGCACAACCCCGGGGTTCAATGGACATCGGGGTGAGCCGGTGATGCAGGATCCGAAGTTTGAGGACCTGATCTGCTTCCTTGAAAGCAGCGTCCAGGTCGCCGCCTGCGAGGCTCCAAGTAAAAGCCACGTTTGTCCCTAGTTCCGGATGGGCAAACGGCGAATCGTTTTCCAGCGCTTTCTCGGGATCAATCACGGCCGGTAACGCCTCGTAATCCACTTCAATCAGCTCCAATGCATCTCGGCAAATGGCTCGGGTCTTAGCCACAACGACCGCAACCGGGTGACCCACAAAATACACCCGCGCGCCGGCCAATACTGTATGTACCGGCGATTTGCCGCCGGGCAGCGGACTCGCGCAAGGGATCGTTCCCGCCTTCTCGTTGATATCTGCGCCCGTAAAAACGCCGATTACTCCCGGTAACTTCTTAGCAGCGTCGGTATTGATTGACCGGATATTTGCATTGGCGTGCGGACTCCGGACGAACTCGGCGTGCACTACACCCGCCAACTGTAAATCATCGACATAAGTTGCATTACCTTTCAGCAACCGCGGATCCTCTACCCGCTTCATGGCGCGTCCGAAATACTTCGTGGAAGATTTCTTTACTGGGGGTTTTTCTGTGGTCGTGGACATATTGCTACGCCGCTCCTTTCTTGGCCGCGTATTCGACGGCATCGATAATGTGGGTGTAACCGGTGCACCGGCAGAGGTTACCATCGAGCGCATGCCGGATCTCGTCGCGAGACGGCGAACCGTTCCGCTCCAGGAGCTGTACCGCCGTCAACATCATGCCCGGTGTGCAATACCCGCACTGAAGGCCGTGACATTCCCAGAATCCTTCCTGGACCGGGTGCATCTCGCCGTTGCTGGTGAGGCCTTCGACCGTGGTTACTTCTGCGCCGTCAGCTTGGACAGCGAACATGGTACAAGATTTCACCGCTTGCCCGTCCACAAGAACGGTGCAAGCGCCGCAAACACTGGTCTCGCATCCCACGTGCGTGCCCGTCAGGCCGCACGTTTCCCTTAAAAAATAAGCAAGCAATAAGCGAGGTTCTACCTCGGCTTCATATAGGACACCGTTGACGCGGATCTTAACGGATATGTTCATGGGTGCTCTCCTTCAGAAATTCGGAAAGACGTCCCCCAAAAGCCCGTCTTTAACTAAAACGCTCCCGAGAAGCGTAGCAAGACAAATAAATAGGAGTCCAAGGAGTACAAGGAGTACAAGGAGGAGGAGCAGCGAAACGGCGAATGGGCGAAAGGGCGCACCGGCGACTTGGACGCGTCACCCGAGAATCCGATGAAAACGTGATTGATGAAAGCCGATCTAGCGTCGCACCGGCGAATGCGCCTTTTCGCCGTCTCGCCCATTCGCCGTTTCGCTGCCCCCGCCTCCTTGAACTCCTCGTACTCCTTGTACTCCTTGGACTCCTCTTGCTATACACGTGACGAAATTCCGACCCTTACGCCGAACATGCTCACTTCAACTGCGCCCCCATCTCGCCGAAGAACTCACGCCCGGCAAAACCAGTTTCGCCCTCTTAAATCCGTTTTATCGTTATTCATCGGTTTTATCCCCCTAGCGATTATCATCGGTGTTCTCTGCTTCCGCGGCGTGGTTGATGCTCCCAACGCCGCCGCGAAAAAGGAGCCCAGTTTTTCAGCCTTAGATGAGATCTCCCGCTCGATCCATTCCGATCCGTCTAACGCCCAATTAGAAGGTTGTTTTATCAATGCTTCCGGGGAATTGCCCTGTAACCATGGCGGATCGCTGGCCGAGCTTCCGGACGGATCGTTACTTTGCACCTGGTACTCGGCCTCGAGCGAAGCCGCACCCGATGCGCGAATTTTTTGTTCTCGCTTAGCCAAAGGCAGCCGTAGTTGGACTCAACCCGAAGTCGTCGTCCGCCCGCAGGCTCCTGTGCAAGGTTGCTGGTTCGGCAATAAGTCCGTTGGGGACACAGTACTATTCCTGGACCGGGAACAATGTCTTTGGCTTTTCTTCGCTGGGGTCACCATCGGAGGATGGTCCGGGTCCCATGTCGACTTCGTAGTATCACACGATTTAGGCCGGCATTGGTCACCGGTACAGCGGCTGATTGGCGGGCTCGGCCAGTCGCCTCGCTGCAAATTGATCGAGCTCGCCGGCGGACAGGTGATGATCCCGCTCTCCTCCTGGCTATTCCGTTGGCAAGGCTACACGGTCTGTCTGAATTTGAGTAACGGTCAGGTAATCAGTAAAAGTATCCCCGCTAAGATCCCGGGCCCCGAAAACAGTCAGCCCAGCCTGGTGACCCTCCCTAATCATGAGGTCGTCGCTTATCTCCGCAACCCACGCGTCGGTCCTCTTCTGTTCTCAAAATGGAACTCTGCGCTGAACCAGTGGTCACCGGCCAGACCCGTTAATCTACCGAGCCCGAACTCAGCGGTTGACGCCATTCCTTGTGAAAACGGCGTGCTAGTCGTGTACACCGCCGACCTAAGCCGCCGATTCTATATGAGCGTCGCCTGGTCCGCCGACGGCGAACATTTTTCTCAACTCTCGAGCTTAGGAGATGGCGCGGATGTCAGTGTTTCTTATCCGATCGTGATCCAAGCCAGCGACGGCGACTATCACCTGATCTACACCTACGCCAGCCGTGAAATGATCAAGTATCTCCATTTACCCAAACAATGGCTCCAGCAGGAGATTGCCAAGGTACGCCCGGCGGGCGAAGCACGGGAGTAAAGCCGGTGAAAGGCCTGCCCTGAGCAAGCTGAAAGCGCGTCGAATGGGTGAAAGGTTCGGCCTGCGAGTTCGAAGCGTGCCGACCAGGTGATTCGTGAATGCCTATGGCGGTGGCGCACCCTCCGGCTCCTCACTGCGACGCCGCTCCGAACCTTTACCCATTCGACGCGCTTTCAGCTTGCTCAGGGCAGGCCTTTCACTTTTCACCTTTCACGCCTCTGCCCCTCCCGCTCCATTGTCACGAAACGCTCCCCTGATCGGTCTTACTTACTAGACCGGCCACTTCCTTGAGTTCCTTCAATTTGCTATCTGCGATTTGCTATTATTGGCTATCGGCTATTGGCCATCGGCTATTCGCGGAGCGCGATTGGCCGGTCAACCCACGCCGCCGGAGCGCGAGAAATGCAAAACAACCACAGCCCTGGCCACGACAAAAAAGAGCCAACAGAGAATGCGCAGGATGCGATCCGGCTAGCCACTTTTGATCAGTATCGCGGGTTACTCTTTTCGATCGCTTACCGCATGCTCGGAACCGTGGCGGACGCCGAGGACATGCTGCAGGAGACCTTTATCCGCTGGCATCAATCTTCTGACGAAAATATCCGGTCGCCCCGCGCTTTCCTGGTCACCATCATCAGCCGTCTGTGCATGAATCATCTGCAGTCGGCCCGGCTACAACGCGAAGAATATGTCGGTGAATGGCTACCTGAACCGTTGTTGACTGATCCCAACAGCGATCCCTTGAGGACGCTAAAAATAGACGAATCCCTTTCGATGGCGTTCCTGGTGTTACTGGAACGGCTTACACCCGTCGAGCGAGCGGTATTCCTTCTCCATGAGGTGTTTAGCTATAAACACACGGAAATCGCGGAAATTCTCGGGCAAACCGAGCCCAACTGCCGCCAAATTTTGCGCCGTGCCCGCCAACATGTCGGTGCTGTCGGTCGCCGATTCAAAGCATCTATCCCGGAGAACAACGATCTGTTCGATCGCTTTGTACACGCAACGCGTACCGGCGATATGGATGGTCTCCTCGCCTTGTTAGCCCGCGACGTGGTGCTGCACTCCGACGGCGGCGGCAAGGCTATCGCTCTACCCAAACCGATCGAGGGTGCCGAAAAAGTCGCTCGCGGTATCCTGCGCAGTATGGAGAAGACAGTCCCGAGAGACCTGGTCGGCCACGTGGCCGAGGTCAACGGCAGACGAGCGATTGTCGGTTATGTTCAAGGAAAACCGTTCTCCGTGATCTCCGTCAACGTCACTAACGGACGCATCCAAGACGTCTTCGTCGTCACCAATCCCGAAAAGTTGTCTCGTCTGCCCGATCTCCCGCAGAAATGAGCATGCGCTCATTTTCTGCGTAATCGTCCTCGTCCTCGACAGTGGTGTTTGGGGTGGCTTCGATTTTGCGGACAGTTGTCTGGGAGATTTGTTGTCCCGAAGGGACTGGATGATCGTAGCCAGGCAATTTATTGCCTGGAATACGCCCAAAAAGGCGAACCGTCCCGGAGGGACGGTGTGTGAGTTGGGCTACACCACATATTCGCCGCCCATGGTCGAAGAACGTCCTGTCGACCGAATCATACCGTTCCCTACGGGACGGGTTCTTTGTGTGGCACACTCCAGGCAATAAATTGCCTGGCTACGATCATCCAGTCCCTCCGGGACAAAGACTCTCAACGCCTGTCCACGAATTCGACGCCGGAGCGGGTTGGGAGCGGGTTGAGCTAGACTCAATCGCTGATGCAACCAGTAATGGGTCTTAATCTCGTTACACGCGCCTCTTCGAGGCCGAGCACGATCTTAACGCCGAAAACTGATCAATGTCACAAAACGCTTCCCCTTCCCGGTCTATCCTTGTGATGAAACTACTGATACTTGGCGCGACCGGCGCCACGGGCCTGGAGGTCGTCACCCAAGCGATCGAGCGCGGGCACACGGTCACAGCTTTTGTTCGGAACCCGGAGCCGCTGAAAACGTTCGGAGACCGCATCACCGTCATTCGCGGAAACGTATTAGACAGCGCAGAGCTGGCCGGGGTCCTGATTGGTCAAGAGGCAGTGTTATCCGCTTTCGGACCCCGTCTCCCGATATCCAGGGACGACGCTGACCTACTACAACGTTTCGCGTTCGCGTTGACCCACGGGATGCAACAGGCCGGAGTCCGGCGCGTCGTGATCGAATCGACCGCCTTTCTATTTAAAGATGCCGTTTTCCCGCCCGCGCACCTCTTCGGTCGCCTCCTTTTCCCAGGGGTTGTTCGTGATGCCAGCGAAATGGAAAATACTTTTCAGAAGAGCGGCCTAGACTGGACTCTGGTCCGCCCACCCCAATTAACCAACAAACCGCGTACCGGAAAGTACCGGGTCCTGGAGGGACACCTCCCCCCGTTCGGCTTCAATATCTCGCGAGCCGACGTCGCCGACTTCATGATCAAAGGCGGTGAAAACCACGCCTCAATCCATAAAATCATCGGACTGGCCAAATAACCCCATTAGTCCCATTGCTCGCATAAAGCTGGTCGCGCCGTAGGCTTGGCGAAGGCGGATCCCATCTTCACCACCCCGACCGACCCGTACCAGCCCTCTGAATAAACCACCACCCGAACGGCAAACCGACAACTGCCAACCGTCAACCGCAAACCCAACCGTTATGAGTGTCCGCAATGCTAAAAAACGAATCACCGCCGCCGTGAGCTCTTGGGGAGAAATTACCCTCGCTCCCCACCGATTTGGAGGAACGGCGTTCATGTTAGGGAAAAGAGAGCTCGGCCACATCCATGGCGATCGCCTGGTCGATATCCCCTTTCCTAAGCCCGTCCGCGATCAGCTTGTCAGTAGCGGACAAGCCGAACCCCATCACATTTTACCCAACAGCGGCTGGATCAGCTATTTTCTTCGCACCGAAGCTGACGTCGATCACGCCATCGAGCTAATGCGCACATCCTTTGATCTAGCGACAGCGAAAAGGCCGGTGAAAGGCCTGCCCTGAGCAAGCTAAAAGCGCGTCGAATGGGCCGAGCCGACGGGGAGAGCTAGTATAGGTGATTAGTGATTGGTGGTAGTCGGCCTGTCCCCCCCTTTTCCTAACCTTTGCGCCGCGCCCGCAACGCTTCGCGTAGCGATGCGGGCGGGTCTTTGCGTCTTTGGCCGACGTAGCTAAAGGGGGAGACGGGGCGACTTGTCCGCCATAGTCCGGCGTCTGCCGGACGACGGAGGAAGTCTGCTTTGCGTGAGATTTTTTCTGTCGTTTTTGCGCCTTTTGCGCCTTTTTGCGGCTATTGGCTATTCCGCGGAGCGGCTCTCCGGCCAGTACGGCCGATCATCATCCGCCAAATACCCATCGTCATATCGGTCATGGTGACGAACCCATGCCATAGTGAAGTCCAGCTGATCTTCGTCGCGCCCTTTCGGCACAAGATCGAGGTAATTATAAGTGCCGACTAACGGATCGGTGCCGCGCGCGTAACTCGAGTAAGTGTGATAAACGGTTCCGTCGGTATCTTTGTAAAAGACGCTAACTCCGGGCGCTTGCTCACTCGGGAATTCAGTCAGCTCGAAGTTATAATACACTTTACCTTTAGCCATCTCCTCCTTCGTAAAGGACACATGATAATCGTAGTTAAAATCGGTCCCATAAGACGACACCCAATGGAAGCGCCAACCCAAACGTTTCTTAAACGCTTCGATCTTATCTATTGGTGCTAATGACACCGCTGCAAACGCAACGTCGCGTTGCGCCAAATGCACTAGCGCCCCGCCAACATGATCCATGTTGTACGAACAACTTGGACATCCCTCATTCCAGTCCGGACCGAACATAAAATGGTAAATGACTAGCTGGCTTTTGTTCCTGAACAGATCAGCCAGAGTCTCTTTCCCGTTGGGCCCGTCGAAGACATAGTTCTTTTCGACTTTCACCCAGGGTAACTCCCGACGCTCAGCGCTGATCGCGTCCCGTTGACGAGTTAACTCTTTCTCTTTCGCAAGTAACTCCTTACGAGCTGCTAGCCATTCCGCTTGAGACACAACTCGCGGCCGTTTCGTATTGGTCGTTGACATAGTGACACTCTTTTCCGGAGGAGGTTGGTTCTTTCCTCCATCATGCGACGAACGAGCCGATCGATTTAGGACAAGAAAATGTTGTGCCCGTGGGGAATAAATGGAAAGCGGTCGGTCCGGAGGGACTGAATGATCGTAGCCAGGCAATTTATTGCCTGGATAGGTGACAATTTGATACGTCCCGTAGGGAACGGGTGATCCGATAGCTCCTGAGGTACCGGGCCGAACCGTCGCCCACGTATCGCCATACTCGCTCGTGTCAATCATGCCTGTCCCGTAGGGACCAAACGATCGTAGCCAGGCAATTTATTGCCTGGAAAACGTTTGAATGACGATCCGTCCCGTCGTAGGGACGGTGTGATCGCGTCGCTAGTCCCAAAGGTATCTCTCGTCGAATGTCATCGCGTGCTTCCGTAATATCGTCAGATATTCCTCTTGGAATGTTCGAGTCCGATGATGTTCCGGCTGTTGTTCGATGTAGCGAATCGTCTCTGGCATTTGTCCGATTCCGACGCTGAATGCCCCATAGCCCTCTTGCCAAGAAAAGTTGTGCAATTTTGGGAAGCTCTGATGGATCCAAATCGATGATCCTCCCTTTATCAATTGGATGCCTTTAGAAATGGAGATGGTGGTTGGGAGTGACAACAGCAAATGCACATGATCTGCCACGCCGCCTATGCATTTGGGTTGGATCCCGTTCTGCTTGGCGATGCCACCGAGGTACGGCCAAAGGCGTTCCCTAATCTCTGAGGTGAGGATTGGAACACGCTCTTTCGTGCTGAACACACAATGAATATTTAGGAACGAATAGGTATTTGGCATCGGTCATTGTACAAGCATATCTATATAAAACAACGTTATGATTATACGTTATGATGATTTGTATGTGCGCGGATTCGCCGACCGGACCCAATCATACCGTCCCTACGGGACGGATCGTTTTAAAAACGTCTTCCAGGCAATGAATTGCCTGGCTACGATCATTTAGTCCCTACGGGACAAGCGCGAACGCACCCCTATCCAACCAGCATCGGAATGTCCGGCCAAAGCGGAACGTTGCTCGACACCTCAGGCCCACACGCCCATACACCCCACGCCGAGACGCCGACACGCCCCAAGACGGGGACCGGTAAACCAGTCCCCGTGGCTTCGGTACTCCCCCAAAAAACCTCCGCTCCTACTACTACGTTCGGCGCGCCGAGGGTTGCCTGCACCAAGCGGTCGAGTTGGCCATATCGAGCGTATTAAGACGCCCAGCACGGACTCTCACTAATCACCAATCACATCGACTTGCGCGGCGCGACGTCTCCGCGATCGATCGACACACGATGCGAAGCGGACCCAAAGCCCCACCTTTCACCTTTCACCTTTCACCCTATTTGAGGTACCCAGCTTGTTTCATCGTCCGCTCGGCCGAGTTCTGGTTGAGCTTCATCGTTTGCTCGATCGATGTCTTACCGGTGATCATGCCGGCCACGTTTTGCCCCACGCTGGTACCTAACGATTGAAACTCCGGGATACCAACAAACGTGATGCCGTTATAGGGAACCTTCTTAATGCACGGGTTGGTTGGATCCGCCGTTTCCATTGCCTTCAACGTAGCCTGGGCAAACGGCGCTGCCTTTTGATACTCAGGATTATCGTAGGTCGATTTCCGGGTACCGGGCGGTACGGAAGCCCAGCCCAGATCATCCGCCACTAATTGAATGTACTGCTTCGAGGTGGCCCATTCGGCGAACTTCTTAGCGCCTTCCGCATTCTTCGCCTTTTCCGGAATCGCAAACGCCCAAGACCATAACCAGTGCGAGCCGTTCGGAGTTACCGCGATCGGCGCCGGCGCATAACCAACTTTGCCGACTACCTGGGATTGTTTCGGGTTTTCCAGGATACCGCCCGCTACCGTGGCATCGATCCACATCCCCGCTTTCCCGGCGCTAAACAGGGTCAGATTTTCATTGAACCCGTTAGCAGTCACTCCCGGAGGACCATACTTTTTCACCAGGTCCGCATAAAACGATAAAGCGTTCTTCCAGGCCGCTGTGTCGAGCGTCGGATGCCAGTCCATATCGAACCAGGTAGCACCAAAGCTGTTAGCCATGGTATCAACGGTTGCCATATTCTCGCCCCAACCCGGTTGGCCGCGCAATGCCAAGCCGTAGAACCCATGCTCTTTATCATTTAACGCAGCGGCGAACTTCGCGATATCCTCGAACGTCGGTTGATCGGGCATCTTCAGCCCTTTCTGTTCGAAAAGATCTTTCCGGTACATGAGGTAAGAACTCTCGCCATAGAACGGCAACGCAAAGAGCTTCCCGTCGTAGGAGAGCCCATCCCGTAACGACTTGAAAACATCTTCGATATCGTACTCGCTCGAAAGCTCACCGATCGGTTGCAGCCATTTGCGCTTCGCGTAGATCGGCGCCTCATACAACCCAATAAACACCAGGTCGAACTGACCGCTACCGGTGGAAACATCGGTGGTGACTCGCTGCCGGAGGATGTTCTCTTCCACAATCACCCAATTGAGAGTGATATCCGGATGCTGCTCCAGAAACTTAGCCGAGAGTTTCTTGAGCTCTAACATATCGGGGTTATTAACCGCTGCGATAGTAACTGAGGTCTGTTGAGCCTGAACAACAGCAGCTCCAAACAGGAGCGACAAAATAAGAGTTAGAAGGCGAAGGTTCATAAGGGGGGACGGTGGGGTTTTTAGGTTTTAAGTTATAGGTTATAGGTTATAGGTATAGGCTTTAGGTTGGAAGTTGTGGGTTACAAGTTGCAGGTATCTGCTATCTGCTATCTGCTATTTGCTATTAAGACCGGGCTGACCCGGCCTCACCAGCACGTGTAGCCTCCATCGACCACCAGGTTGCTGCCGGTGAAAAAGCTGCTTGCGTCCGAAGCCAGAAAAACGACGGCGGGAGCGATCTCGTGCGGTTCGCCGATCCGTTCCATCGGCGAGAACGTCATCCAGGTCTTATACCAATCCTCTCGGATCTGATCCTTCGGCGTCATTGGCGTGTTGATATAACCCGGAGAAATACTATTGACCCGAACTCCACGTTTAGCCCACTCCCCGGCCAACGACTTGGTTAACATAATCACGCCGGCTTTAGCCGCATTGTAGGCGCATTGCGGCTGAGGGTTATTCGAGATAATCCCTGACATCGACGCCGTGTTGATAATACTGCCGCGCCCCTGAGCCAGCATCGCTTGACCAAACTCGCGGCAACAAAAAAACACCGCGTTCAAATTGATATTGATCACCCTGAGCCATTGTTCATCGGTGCATTCTTCGCCCGGCACCGAGTGCGCAATGCCCGCGTTGTTAAACGCCACATCTATCCTGCCGTGCTGCTTCAACACATATTTAGCGAGCTCACTAACCTCAGCCGAACGCGTTAGATCCGCCCGAAAGAACTCAATCCCTAACTCTTTTGCGGCCGGTTCACCCTTCGCCGTATCAATATCAGAAATCACCACGGTGGCCCCCTGTGCCAGCATCGCCTTCGTTGTCTCCAGACCAATCCCTCCAGCCCCTCCGGTTACAACGGCCACCCGATCCTTTAAGACCGCTGTCGATTGATAACTCATGCCTTAGGAAGAGGAATTGCACCACAAAGACACGAAGGACACGAAGGTTCGATTATTAGAAAGAGCTTTTCGTTTGTAATAAATCCCATCGGAAACCTCTTTGTGTTCTTCGTGTCTTTGTGGTGAATATCTCGGGTCTAATCTCTGTGCCCTCTGTGCCCTCTGTGTCTCTGTGGTGAAATCTAAACTCTGCGGTTAAACCGTGACCGGAGCTGCCGACCTAGCTGGCAAATCTGCAGTCGCTTCGTCCAGCTTAGTTCGTAGCGGCTTAGCTCGATGCGATGCACCCATAAGAGCCAACTTTGTCCGAGCCACTTCAGTGACTTTCACACTGGCATGTCGCAGCATTACTTGATGCGGCGGTTCGTGCCCGCTCTCCAACAGCTCGCCCTCTTTTAGCCCGTTCATCCAAGCCCGGACGATATCCGCTCCAATGTTAATCTTTACAACGTTCATGGACGTCGCTTTGCGTACGTCGTCGGGATGGATCCCGCTGCCCCCATGCAACACCAGCGGCACAGGCGCTACCTCGGCAATTTCTTCCAGCAACGGCAACTCGAGCCGGCTGCTTTGACCATGAACCGAGCCAACCGAGACCGCCAAGGTATCGATACCGCTCTCCTCTATTAGCCGCTTGGCTTCGTCGGGCGATGCTTTCTCCACCCTGCCCGCCTGACCTTCGCCACCGAATTGGCCGAGCTCAGCTTCCACCGCGGCTCCCATCCCGTGCGCAATTTCGACAATATACGCGGCCCCTTTGATATTTTCTTCCAAGGGCAAATGGCCGCCGTCATACATCACCGAGTAATAACCGGCCCGTAGTGTCCGCAGAATCATTTCATCGCAATCCGGATGATCCTGATGGACCAGCACCGGAACGCTGGCTTGGTCCGCCAAAAGCCGTAGGAGCTGCGGCAATACATTGAACCCGCCGTGATAAAGATCCCCAAAATAGGTCTGGAGAATCACCGGCGCGTCCTCAGCTTCCGCAGCCGTGATTACACCACGGGCGATTTCGAGGTTGCATACGTTAAAAGAAGGGACAGCAAACCGGTTGCGCAGTGCGTGATCGAAGAACAAACGAGGCTTTGTGACGTACATGGCTAAGAATTTGTGAATTGGATTCGGGCGAGCCTGAAATACGCAGATACACATAGACACGTTGCGTTATTTCTGCAATAAATATTCGCTATCGCGCGGTTTTAACGCAGTTACACCGCTTTTTAGAGCGAATTCGGCACGAAGACATCAGAAAACACGCAGCGAGACCTTTAAATCGAAGCCGAACTTCGTGACCTTTGTGTCTTCGTGGTGAAATTTGTCCCCTATCCCGATGAGCAAAGATCAGAACCCGACGCTCGCCCGGCGCCAGCAAGAACTGCAACTAGTCGAGGCTAGAGGCCAGATCAGTGTTGAAGAATTAGCGCGTCATTTCTCCGTTTCCGACGACACCATCCGGCGCGATCTGCAGGAGCTGGAGAAACGCAAACTACTGTTGCGTACCCACGGCGGAGCAGCATCGGCCGCGTTACTGGTTCATCGGGCGACACCGTTCTTAACCCGAGCTAATGCCAATGCCGATGCTAAAGCGACAATCGGTCGAGCCGCCGCCCAGCTGATCTCGGATGGTGAAACCCTGATAATAAACGGCGGCTCCACCACGTTCGCGTTTGCCGCCGGGCTCAGCCAGCGCCGGAACCTGACCATCGTCACTAATAATGTGACCATGCTCTCGGTTTTACCCGGCGAAGCTGTCGAAAGCGTTTATGTCCTCGGCGGCGAATACAATCGGAATCTGGGTTCGACCGTGGGAACGGTTGGATTCAACTCTGGAAATATCAGCGTCGATACCGCTGTCTTGGGAGTAACCGGTTTGACCGCAACGGAGGGTCTTTCCACGACTCTCTTGGAAGAAGCTCCCATGATGGCGCGCATGATCACCTCCGCTCGCCGTACCATCGTGATCGCCGACGCATCCAAGTTCGGATTTAACGCTTTCGCCCAGGTCGCCCCCTTGAACGCCGTCGACATCTTAGTAACCGACAACGAGCCACCCCTGGATCTTCGCCAGGCGCTGAACCAAGCCAACGTTGAAATCATCGTGGCGCCCGGCGAACCCAAACCAACCGCGAATGGACGCGAATAGACGCGAAGAAAAACCTTTTCAACCGCAGATGAGCGCAGATGAAAGCTAATTTAGATCCGCAGATTACACAGAACCTGTCGCGCCGTAGGCTTGGCGGAGGCGGATTACGCAGATTTCGGTTTTGGCGACGGACGAAGCCGCGAGTCGATGGAAATCGCATTGTCGGTGAACTGAGACAAAACAATCGCAGATGGATCCGCCGACGCTGAAAGCAGACCAGGCGGAACGGCGC
>Ga0209240_1000139_pt1 | contig 27679 bp, 21 predicted proteins | sample GraSoi_2013_80cm_FD_185828 | JGI IMG/M metagenome (GOLD analysis project Ga0209240, IMG submission 185828) | Grasslands soil microbial communities from the Angelo Coastal Reserve, California, USA - Sample 9_17_2013_80cm (SPAdes) (version 2) | ecosystem: Environmental > Terrestrial > Soil >...
TCACGGCAACGATGTGCTCTCGCTCATCACCAACGTCGACCGCAAGTACGTCACCAATCTCGAAGAGCTGCCCTTCGCCGGTTTCGCGAAATTGCACTGGCTCGAACTCGATCTTAGATCATGGGATGCGACGAAACCGCTGCGCCTGATCATCGACGGCTACACCGACTACTTCACCGCCACCTCCATGTACGCCGCCGATCAAGCCGGCATCAAAGTGATTGCGCCGTACGTCGAAGCTCTGGATTTGCAAGGCAAGTGGGTGCGCGTCGTCGACGACATGGGTTTCCCAGCCGGCCTCGAACGCACCATGGTCGCCGATGTTACCGACAAACTGCCGCAAGGCACGCGCCGCATTCGCATCGTCAACAACTTGAAGATTTATTGGGACGCGATTCGCATCGACCAAACTCCCGACCAGCCTGACGTCCGCGTTGCGGAAGTGCCGCTGGCCGATGCCGCGCTCGATTTCCTCGGCTACCCGCGCGAAATTCGCCTCATGCCCGCGAGCGACACCACATACTCCTACGCGCACCGCAGCATGAGCGGTCCTTACGCGCGCGCCGCCGGCAATTACACCCGCTACGGCGATGTTCGTGAGCTACTGCAAAAGCCTGACGACCGCTTCGTGGTCTTCAGTTCCGGGGAAGGCGTAAAGCTCGATTTCGATCCGCGCAAGCTCGCCCGGCTTCCGACAGGCTGGGTCCGCGACTATTTCTTTTACGCCAACGGATTCGAGAAGGATCTCGACTTCTACGCCGCTCACGCCTTTACGGTTGAGCCGTTACCGCGCCACACGCTGCTCCCGTATCCTTACCCGGAAGGCAAAGACTACCCGCACGACGCCGAACACCTGCGCTATCAACTTGAATACAACATCAGGCAGCGCTCCGATCGCTTGCCTCCGACTCTGCGCTACTACTATCCGCCGGCCAACTGAGCAGTGCGGCATTTTCGGTTGCGTATTGGGTAGCTGCGGGAATTTGCAGCGCGATTTTTGTTTTGCGAAATAACATAATCGTCGTTCTTTTTGAACTATTTTCGCTCCGCGAAACCTACTCGGCTCTCACTTTCTGTATATACAATTCATATCTATCGATTGATTGCAGATAAAGCCCGCAATTTATCTGTCGTTGACTTATTAATTAGTTCCGAATCAGCAACTTAGTCGCGGCTCTCCCCGCTGCGCTGTGGCACCACTATTGCCTCTTTCTTCCCGAATCTTCAAGGTCGCTGAAACTCAAATTTTCGTAGCAGTTCTTTCTTAGGAGGAGCATTCAATGAAGAAGTTCGGTGGGAGTATTCTTGCTGCGATGTTCGCAATGGTTATTTTATTGACCTCCGCGCACGCGCAGACCAGCACAGGCACGATCGTCGGCACCGTAGTCGACAAAAGCGGAGCGGCAGTCCCCAACGCCACGGTCAAAGCGTCCAGCGCGGAGTTCGGCAAAGACCTGCGCACGACCACGACGGACTCCGCCGGGGGCTACCGCCTGGAATCTTTGCTTCCCGGCATTTACACCGTCACTGTGGAGGCCAGCGGCTTCAATAAGGTTGACATGAGCAAGGTTCAGGTTAAGGGCTCGCTTCTCGTAACTGCGAATGTCACCCTCGATGTCAGCGGATTAAGCAGCACTGTTTTGGTCGAGGCCTCGGCGGGGCAGGAGCTCCAAACCGAATCAGGATCGCTGGGCGCCGAAATCTCCACGCAGGAAATCACCAACATTCCCGTGTTGACCCTGAATCCCATCGAACTCGTCGTTACCCATCCCGGCGTGCAGGACAACACCAATCAAATGGGATTCAGTAACGGAGTCAATTTTTCGGTAAACGGAACCCGTCCGCGCGCCAACAACTTCCTCATCGACGGCCAGGATAACAACGACAATTCCATCAGCGGGCAGGCCTTCCAGACCACTAACCTTCAAGCCATTCAAGAGATCACTATTCTTACCAATGCCTACGCCGCCGAATATGGCCGAGGCGGGGGCTCGGTCACCAACGAAATCAGCAAGACCGGCACCAACCTCTTTCACGGCGATGCCTGGGAACTTAACCGCAACAATAGCTTTGCCGCTGTCGATGCCAAGAATGGCCTCGTGGGCGTCAAGCGGAATCCTCGCGACAACGAAAATACTTTCGGCTTTGACTTTGGCGGTCCCGTAAAGCGTGACAAATTATTCTTCTACGGGACTCTTCAGGACGATCGTGAGTACCAGGCCGCACAAGGGCAAACGCTGAATATTCCGACGGCCGCTGGCATCGGCACCCTGAAAGGCCTGCTGCCCAATCCGAACGTGCAATTGCTCCTGAATTCGCTTGCGGGATTGGTCGCACCTTCTACCGGCGGAAGTATCACCAACGTTCCACTTGGACCCGGCGCAAACGGCGTTGATCGCGGTTCCGTGCAGGAAAACATCTTCCAGCGTTCCGGCATCCCCGAAATTCAAACCACCAGAGAGTGGCGCGTCCGCGTCGATTGGAACGCCACCCCTGCGGACAACCTCAACGCCAGTTACCGCCGCTCCGATTTTGGTCTGAACCTCGACTTTTTCAATAACCCGGGCAGCCTTCCGCCTTTCGATACCAATCAGAGTGGTCCCGCGCAAGCCTTCACCGGAAACTGGGTACACACGTTCGCTCCCGGAGCGGTTAACGAGCTCCGTTTCTCGTACTCCAACATCGATTTCACCTTTGGACCGACCCCTGCTGCTGCGTCAGGACCTCTTGCCAACACGCCGGGCATTAATTTTGGAGGAACCGCCGGACTGCCCAGCCTGGGCATTATTACCGGCCTGCCGCAGTTCCGCGGACACAAGTCTTATCAATTCCAGGAAGCGCTCAGCTACACGCGCGGTCGTCACACCTTCAAGATGGGTGCTGACATCGATTACTTGCAGGTGGCCGATGGCGTCCCATTCAATTCCCGTGGCACTCTTCAGATCAACGACGGCGGTGGATTCTCAGACCTTGCCAATTTCATCGACAATTTCACCGGCGCCGGCGGTCAGGTGGCCATCAACTTCGGCAATCCTGTCGTCCAGCCCTTCGTTGGCATCTACGCTCCTTACGTTCAGGACACCTGGCACATCAAGTCCAATTTCACTCTAGACCTCGGCCTTCGCTACGAATATTGGGGAACCGTGGGCAATATTCTTCAGTTCCCGTCCATTGACACCTCCAGATTCGGCCTCGGCCTCCCTGGCGCTACTTTCCCGAGCCTCGTTTCCGCGCCGCAAAAAGGCGACAAGAATAATTTCGCCCCGCGGATTGGATTCGCGTACACTCCGCACGTTTGGAACCGCTTCTTTGGGAACAACAAGACCGTGATCCGCGCCGGTTACGGCATTTTCTACGATGGTGTGTTCACCAACATTCTGGACAACAACGATGCCAATTCGCCCAACGCTACAGGCTTCACTCGAAACGCAGGCAGCTCCGGTCGCGGCATTGCAAACGCCTCTGGACTCCTGGCCTCAGCCACGGCTGTTCCTAATCCTTTCGCCACCATTGAATCCATCTCCAGCAATCTGCGCAATCCGCTGACCCATCAGTGGAACGTCGATATTCAGCGCGAGCTTCCCGGTGGACTCATCTTCACGGCCGCATACGTGGGCACCCGCGGCGAGCATCTCTTCGTCAACCAGGAGCTCAACCCCGGCGATGGTACCGGCAACTTCGGTCCGAACGGCATCGCACGTCTCAATCCCAACTTTGGCTCGGTGGTTGTTCGCGACAACGGAGGCGACTCCATCTATCACTCCGGGCAGTTCAGCGTGGACCGCAAGTTCTCTCACGGCTTGCTCCTGCGTGCCGCCTACACCTACTCCAAGCTCATCGACGATGGTTCCGAGATCTTCACCAGTACCGGAGGCAGCACCTTTTCCGAAATCGTCAACCGGCAATCCTCCGATCGCGGCCTTTCCGCTTATGATCGCCGAAACCGATTTGTGGCCACCTATGTTTGGGATCTACCGTCTCTTCGTCATTCCGACAACATGGCCATGAGCGTCGTCGGCTACGTCACGCGTGGCTGGAGTTGGTCGGGCACCTTCACCGCGCAGACCGGAAACCCTGAAACGATAAACAGTGGCCTCGATTTTAACGGGGATGCGCACAGCGGCAACGATCGGCCCAACCTGGGCAATCCCGCCGCACCTTTCACTTCCGTCGGCATTGATGGCTCGCAACTCGGCCTCGCCACCGGCACCATCTTTGGTCCTTATCAGGATTGCCTCAATGGCTTGGCGACCTGCGTGGCTCAGCCCGCTTCCACCTTCCACTTCATCATTCCGGCCGTCGGAGTGCAGGGGAATCTCGGCCGCAATACGCACATCGGTCCGGGCCAGTGGTTTTACAACACTGGCGTCGCTCGCACCTTTAAGCTTCACGAGCGTCATCAACTGACCTTCCGCACCGAGTTCTTCAACGCCTTCAATCACCCCAACTTCTTCACCGATGCACCGGGCGTTCTCACCGGCTCTGGGACCAACATCATCTTCGACGCCGCGGGCGCTAACTTCGGTAAATTCGCCCAGACCATCGCGGGAGGCCGTCAGATCAAATTCTGGCTCAAGTACTCCTTCTAACCGGACCTTAACCCGGCCGCCAAAAAAGATCGGGGAGCCATACACTAGCTCCCCGAAATTTTTTGCCGCTGGCGTTGCGCCCGCTAATCTTCCTTTAACAGCGCCTCGCGTATCGCCTCCAACTCTTTCTTCTTCTCCTTATCCACGTCCGGAAAAGCCAAGTCCAATCCGTCCAGTGCCTCAATGATCGCCGACGCCACCACCAGCCGCGCGTACCATTTGTTGTCCGCGGGAATCACGTGCCACGGCGCGCGTTTCGTCGCGGTCTTCTGCACCATCTCCTCATACGCCTCCTGGTAGTCGTCCCAGAATTTTCGCTCCTTGATATCGTCCATCGAAAACTTCCAATTCTTCTTCGAATCCTCCAGCCGTTCCAAAAATCGCTTCTTCTGTTCCTCTTTCGAGATGTGCAGGAAAAATTTTCGGATCACCACGCCGTTCCGCGTCAAAAATCGTTCGAACGCGTTGATGTCGTCATACCGCTCTTCCCAGATGTGCTTTGTCACCAGTTCGTCCGGCAATTTCTCAGCCTTCAAAAGTTGCGGGTGCACCCGTACGACCAGCACTTCCTCGTAATAGGAGCGGTTGAAGATCCCGATCTTTCCGCGGCTCGGCATGACCTTGTGCTCCCGCCAAAGGAAATCGTGATCCAACTCTTCGTTGGTTGGCGCCTTGAACGCATATACGTCGCATCCCTGCGGGTTCACCCCGGACATAACGTGTTTGATCGCGCCGTCCTTGCCCGCCGCATCCATGCCCTGAAAAATCAGCAGCAGCGCCCACTGGTCCTGCGCGTACAGCATCTCCTGCATCTCCGCAAGCATCAGGCTGCTATGCTCGACCATGCTCTGCGCAGCCTTCTTTGATTTCACGCCGTCAGTGTCGCCAGCATCGAAATCCTTCAGCCGGAATTTCTTGCCATCCGTGACGCAATACGGCGCAGCGATCCGTTCCGATTCCTTGACCAGTTTGCGAGGTTTCATAGTGCCCGCAGTGTAGCGCACACGGCCCCGCTGCAACATCAGCGTAGAACTGTAGAGGCGGGGCGTTCAGCCCTGTCTCCTCGCCCGTAACGCCGTCATTTTGCCGGAGGGAGCAGATGGCACGATTCGGGCGCTACAGCGCTTTGCTCGCGGCGCGCTGGCCGGGCTGAAGCCTGTCTGCGCCATCAGGCCCGGCCTCTACGATGCTGGCTAGTCCCGTGGTGAGATCTGCGTGGAGGAGACGGTGGAAAAGATGCTCGCCGGCTTCACGGCGCACTGAAAGGCGGCCAGCAATGTAGGCGCGGGAGCCGAGGCCGCGCTGCACGGAATCGCAGATGGCCATATCTTCGTCCTGCACTTTTTCGCTGACGGCGATGCTCTGGCGATTGTGCTCGTCGGCGGCGTGGCTGATATCGGCGAAGGAGTAGTCGAAGATTACGGCGCAGTTGTCGACGCCGAGAGGCACCACCAGGTTGGTGTCCATGACGCCTTCGTAGGCGTTGATCATGAAATTTGGATAGATCCAGAGATAGAAGGCGCGGCCTTGGCGCGTGGCGGCGACGCCGGTGGCGGAATTGGCGCCGGAGGAGAGCGGGCTGGATTGCAGGCAGGCGCGCTCGAAATTTTCGATCGTGTACTGCGTGTACTCGATGACGCTGCTCAGTCCTTTGTGGGCGTGCGGGACGTGATAGCCACCGTCGAGATAGTTGTCGACGTAAACTTTCCAGTTGCAACGCAGCGTGTAGACGCGGCGATCGAAGTATTGCAGCTTTTGCGTGAGCTGCAGGGGAGCGACGAGTTCGGGAACGGCGCCGAGGAACTTGTGAAGCGGCGCGGCGAGCGGATCAAGGTTGACGAAAACGAAATTTTCCCAGGCGTCGACGCGGATGGGCACGAGGCCATTTTGTGCACGATCGAAATTGCAAACACCGTCGAACTCGACCATGCCTTTCAGGGCGCCATCAATGCCGTAGGTCCAGCCGTGATAGGGACAGCGGAACTGCTTGGCGCAGCCGTGGGATTCCGGGACAACGGCGGCGGCGTGATGGCGGCAAACGTTGTAGAAGGCGCGAAGTTGGGCGTCGTCGCCACGTACGACGACGACGGGCTCGCCCGCGATGTCTGTGGTGAAAAATGCACCTTTTTCTCGAACCTGGTCGAGGCGACCGGCCACCTGCCAGCTCTTTCCAAAAACGGCCGCGAGCTCCAAATCGTAAATGCGCGCATCGCGATACCAGGGCGCCGGGATCGTCGAGGCCCTCTCCAGCGGATGGTCGGGGTTGTACAGGTTCAGGATTTCGTGGACGCTTTGGTTCATGGGCGCTCCTGGATGCGGGCAGAGACACATTTCATACCGCGAAATTCGCGCGTGGAGAAGAGCAAAGTGATGAGGGCCTTAGTTTGGTGCGGAAGGAGGGAGTCGGGACCGCAGACTGAACATTAGGCTTATGTCGATTCATCCAATTGGGAAACCTGGTTCATTGAGGACCGGACAGGTAGTAAGATCTCATAGCAATCAAACCCCACGCCCACACATGTCCTACCCTGCGGAGAACTGTTCGGCTCGACATGGACTACATGACCCGTGCAGCGCCATTCGGACGCGGGCTTATGTGTGACTTCTTCCGGCATCTCGAAGGCGAGATGCACGGGCGTACCCTTGTGAAGGGGCAAATCCGTCGCAAAGTATATGCCGCGTTTAGAAATGTTCAGCGACTCCGCTGTGTGCTCTCGCGCGGCAGGCTTTGCAATGCGGACGCGAATCGGAATTTTGAGGCCGAATCGTTCGGCAAGACGTCGTTCGGTTCGAGTCATGGGAACGACATTCTCCCCTTTCTAATAAGGGAGCCTTGGGACCCAATTGATATACCTGTTGGCGATTCCACTTCCGAGGGAAATACCGCTGAAAGGGAATGGGCAGGGGAGTCGAACTCCACGACCTGTCCAGCGACAGGTGTATACTCTTCGGAATGCGGTCGTGGCGGAACTGGCAGACGCGATGGCCTTAGGAGCCATTGGCCGAAAGGCCGTGGAGGTTCGAGTCCTCTCGACCGCACCAATGTAGCTGGCAGAGAATGGCACATTTTCTCTTCCTCGATACGTAACCCTTTGCCTCGCTTTGCTTCTCTCGGATCGGCTAAAATCCCAATAAAATCAAGAAAAACGCATATATTTTTGCTTGGATTTTGAATGGAGAGGCGAAGGGCAGGCCTATATATGTCTGGCGCAAGAAGGCGGAATTCTTGGCTTGCCACAAGCTTGGCAGGGCATTTGGTGGCCTGCGTGGCTCGCCAGTCCGCACTGGATTACTGGAATGATACGGCGCATAATAGCTGCAACGGTACGAAGCGTTTGGCTCCCCGGAGTGGCCTCCTGTTCGTCTATATCCAACAATTGCAGGCCACGGTGGAGCTGCGAACGAGGGCAGCGCAATGATTGTTCAAGAGCAAGGCGATGAGCTTGTTCTGATACGGCAAACGGATCACGCGGTGCTGTCCGGCTTTCTTGCGCGCGAGTGGGGCAACGACCTTTTTCAGCGGCCGGAGCCGTTCGAATCATTGCAGCTGGCAACCAGCGAGCACGACAACGGCTGGCGGGAATGGGAGCTGCAGCCGACGATCGACCCAAAAACGCGTTTGCCCTACAGTTTTATGTCCCTTCCCACAGATGCGCATATGGAGCTGTATCAGCGGGGAATTGAGCGGGTCGTCAGAAGCGATCGCTACGCAGGGCTGTTGGTCAGTATGCACGCATCGGGATTGTACGACCGGGCGCGCGCAACAATTCCCGGTTTTTCCGCGAAGTACGTGAAATCCACGGAGACCGAGTTGGTGAGCACCTTCCTGCAGGGATTGAAGCTGCAGCAATTGCGACTGAAAGTGGATCTCCGCGCGGATGCGGCCATAAAGGAATTTGTGCAGGACAAATTACTGGAGGCTAATTCGCGCCGGCTCGAAGCCTTGGACCGCCTCTCGCTTTACTTTTGCATGAGCAGTACGCCGCAGGATGCGACCATCGAAGGCGTGCCCGTGGATGACCAAGGCAGCGAAGTCGATTGGGAACTGCGCCCGGGCGGGCCCAATGCGGTCTCGCTGGGGCCTTACCCGTTCCGAAGGGAACCCCTGCAAGTGAGTATCCTGGCCAGGCGCGTGCCGAAGCGGTTGTATACCGGTAGCCTCGATTTTCAAAAAACTCTGGCCCGCGCGCCCTATACGGCGCTGAATTTTACGCTGCATCCAGGCGGCGCATTGTCTGCGGCCCGCTTTGCCGTCGCGTAGTTTACGCTAAGCGGCTCCCGCTGGTCTCTGGCAGCATCAGAGAAAGCATCGCGGCGACAAAGAAAGCGCCCGCCTGCAGCAAAAAAGCCGGGCCGATGCCGTGTTTAATGGCTAGAGCGCCGACCGCAAAGGGCGCGACAGCTGAGACTCCCCGGCCGACGTTATAACTAAAACCCATGGCCGCGGCGCGGATTTCGCCGGGGAAAATTTCGCTGGCAATCGCGGCGTACCCCGAAAAAAATCCCGTTCCAAAGAATGCTACAAGTGGCCCCAGCAGTAGGAGCAACGTGGGGCTGCTGGTCATTCCGTAGATTGGCACTAGCAAGGCGGCAATCAGCAGGTATGTGAAATAAGGCTTTCTGCGGCCGAATGCGTCAGCGAGGAAGCCGAAAGCTGCGTATCCCAGGAATTTTCCTGCGCATAGCACCAGGAAAAATGTCGTTGTTTTCACCAGACTGAGCCCGCGGCCCCCTTGCGCTGGCGGGAGGGACAAATACGCGGGAATCCACGTGAACAAGCCCCAGTATCCGAACAGGCCGCAGGTATTCATCGTTGTTGCCAGCAGTCCCGTACGCAGAACTTTGCCAGAGAGCAGGCGCCGGAGCGGTGGCCGCTGCGTGCCAATCTCCCGGCGTTCGCTCCACAACGTTGGTTCCGGCACGCTCGATTGGATCCAGAACACCAGGAGCGCGGGCAGAACGCCTACCAGGAAGACCGCGCGCCAACCGAAATTCGGCAGCACCAGCCGTACCACAAGGGCGGCAATTGCTTCGCCAATCGCATACGCTGATTGCATCAGGCCCAGCGCCTTGCCCCGGTGCTCCGGCCTCCACGTTTCCGCGATGAGCGCGGCCGCGGCGGTCCATTCGCCGCCCATTCCCAGGCCGAGCACAAAACGAAACACCGCCAATTGCGTGACCGAGTGCGAGAGGGCGCAAGCTGCACTCGCCAGGGAATACACCAAAATCGATATCATCAAGGAACGTGTGCGCCCAATGCGGTCGGCGACTACGCCGAACATCAGACCGCCAATCGCTGAGGCCACCAGGGTCAGGGAATTCAGAAAGCCCGCCGTGCGCGTGTCCATGGAGAATTCGCGGATCAAATAAGTGAGCACGAGGGAATACAGCATCACGTCCATGGCATCCAGCATCCACCCGAACCCGCCGGCCAGCAGCGACTTGCGCTCCGCGGACGTGATCTGGCTAGGCCAGTCGAAGAGCCGCCGCGAGTCGTTCGGTCCGACAGCTTTCGTCCCTCCCGGATGGAGAATGTCAGGCATCGCGCGCGATTTTAGCCGACTTTGCCGATTTGCCCGGCATGGTATTCGCGGACACAATCCAAAAAATCCCGCTTTTTCTGACGCGGATTTCCGCTTGACTTCCGAAAGAGCTACTTGCATTGTTAAGAGCTTTGTTCCCCGGAAAATCCGCACCGAGGGAGAGAAAGGCGCATTCCAGCTCGACATGACCCGCGTACGGCTCTGTTTTCACGATCGCTGCTTCGATGGCACCGCCTCCGCCGCGCTCTTTTACCGCTTCTACCGCGAACGCTTCGACTCCTCCGCCGAGTTCCATTTCAGCGGCATGGCGCACCGCGCAGCCCAACCCTGGGTTGCCGGTCTATTCGACGGCGACGAGAACGTCATCGTCGACTTCAAGTATTCAAACTCGCCGAAACTGACCTGGTGGTTTGACCATCACCAAAGCGCGTTCCTCACTCCGGAAGATGCCCGGCAGTTTCGAGAGCATCCCGGCCCGCACATGTTTTATGAGCCGGACTATCGCTCCTGCACCAAGTTGATTGCCACGGTGGCGAAGGAAAAATTCGGATTCGACACGCGGCCCCTCGACGATTTGATCCACTGGGGCGACATCATTGACGGCGCGCAATATCCCACGCCGCAGTCGGCCGTGGAGATCGCCGAGCCCGCCACGCAACTCGCTTTAGTGATTGAAGCCGCGCCGGAAGACGGTCTTCCCGCGCGCATCATTCCAGAGTTGGCGTATCGCCCGCTCGCGGAAATGATTCAGTTGCCGCTTGTCGCCAAACACCTGGGCCCTTTGCTCGAGCGTCATCGCCGCTCGATCGAAATTCTTCGCCAGCGGGCGGACGCGCGCGACAATGTGATCTTTTTTGACGTCAGCGATCTCGACCTGGAAGGCTACAATAAATTCATTCCATACCTGCTGCATCCCGAATGCGTCTATTCGGTCAGCGTGAGCGCGTCGGCCTCGCGCGCCAAGGTAAGCCTCGGGACAAATCCATGGAACCAGGCGACTGCCGATAAGAATCTGGCATCGCTGGCGGAGGAATTTGGCGGTGGCGGACACCCGCGGGTGGCTGCTATTTCCTTTGAGCCTAGCGATCTTCCCCGCGCCCGTGAAGTCGCCCACGAACTCACCGCCGTCCTCCGCGGCTGATGACGCTGTTCTGGATGGACGCGCGACGAAAATCCCGCCCAGCCGCCGGTTCGACAAAGATGAGCGCCCCATGTAAAATTCTGAGGTTGTCTGTGGGCCGCTAGCTCAGTGGCAGAGCGGCTGACTTTAATCAGACGCCAGCCCCCAAACGGGCAGCATTTTCAATGCTTTACCTCTGGATTCGTTAGGCCGCTTTAGGCCGAATTTTGGGGCATGAGTGCAAAGTTTCGTGGCTTTGCACTTACTGATTTGCGCCCGCGCCGGGGCGCTGCTATCCTGCTTTTCCCGTGCGCCACTAGCTCAATTGGCAGAGCAATGGACTCTTAATCCATAGGTTGTAGGTTCGATTCCTACGTGGCGCACCATTTATCCCTGCACCTCAATCAATTCCGTTTTGTATACCAGTTTATTCAACTCGCGTAGCACGCGGTCGACGTTCGCCTCAAAGAATCGAATTGCATTGACTGCCTGTAGAATGCCGTCGCGTCTCTCGATTTTTTGCAACCCTTATCGCCCTTCCGTTTGGCATAATCGACGTTCCGCAAAGCCGCATGTAGAGGTAGAGGTTTCTCATCGCGGACAAAGGGAGCGTGTTCTTGTGGCGGAGTCCGAAGTAAACCTAACCAAAACCTACGACGCGATCGTTATCGGCTCGGGCGCCGCGGGCGGAATGGCCGCGCACGTTCTTACTAGCCACGGCTTGCAGGTACTGCTGCTCGAGGCGGGAAAGAAGCTCCCTGTCGAGAAAGAACTGCGCTCGATGGAATGGCCTTACGACAATCCCTATCGCGGACAGCTTTCGCCCGATCAGCACTCGCTCACGTTCAACGAATACACCATCCGCAATCCGCCCTATGGCCCCGGCTCTGAAAAGGCCAAGCATCTCAAAAGCTATATTGGCAGCAGCGACTATGTGAAGAACATCGTGGTCGACGAGCGCGAGAATCCCTTCACCGGCACCAACTACGCCTGGGTCCGCGCACGCTGTCTCGGCGGAAAAACAAATATCTGGGGACGCCTCGCTCTGCGTCTCTCCGACTACGACTTCAAGGCCAAAAGCCGCGACGGCTACGGCGAAGATTGGCCCATCAGCTACAGCGACATCGCCCCGTATTACGACAAAGTGGATTTATATCTCGGCATCACCGGCGTGAAGGAAAATCTGCCTTACCTGCCCGACAGCATTTTTCAGCGTCCCACCAAACTGAACTGCGCCGAAGTCACCCTAAAAGACAGCCTCGCAAAAATAGGCCGCGTCCTGACGCAATATCGCGCGGGCGTCACCAGCGACGGTCTCAAGCACAACAAATATCGCAGCCGCTGTTACGGTCGCGGCGCCTGCGAACGCAAGGGCGGTTGCGACATTCATGCTGCCTTTGACTCTCCCACCGGCTTGATTTATCCCGCAATGGATACGGGAAATCTGGCGCTGCGCACGAATGCGGTGGTACGCGAAATCACCGTTGATCCGCAGACCGGCAAGGCCAGCGGCGTGCACTTCATCGATAGCCAGACCATGAAGGACTACGCTGTCCGCGCAAAAGTCGTCGTCGTAGCTGCTTCCACGCTCGAGTCCGCGCGGCTTCTCTTGCTTTCCAAGTCGCGGCTCCATCCCAACGGGCTGGCAAACTCCAGCGGCCACGTCGGCCACAATTTCTGCGAACACATCATGGGGCCTGGCGTCACTGGCCGAGCAAGAAATCTCGTTGGCAAGCCGCCTACGCTCGATGACGGCCGTCCCGGCGGCTTCTACCTGACTCGCTTCCGCAATCTAGCGGAGAAGCATCCGAAATTCATTCGCGGCTATGGATTCGAGGGCGGCAGCGGCAGCACCATGTTCCCGCGCGGCACGGACGCGCACGGTTTCGGCGCGGCCTTCAAAGAAGAGGTTCGCAAGAATCAGGGAGCGTTCATCAGCATGGGCGCATTCGGCGAGGTCTTGGCGCGCTACGAAAATTATGTCGACCTTGATCCCGTAGTGAAAGACAAGTGGGGCATCCCCGCGCTGCGTTTCCACTACAAGTTCGGCGACAACGAACATCGCATGGCCGAGGACATGAAGGAAACCGCCCAGGAAATGTTCGAGGCTGCCGGCTTCGAGATTACGCATGTCAGCAGCCGCGTGCTCACCGAAGGCTGGTCCATCCATGAACTCGGCACCTCGCGCATGGGCAACGACCCGAAGACCTCCGTGCTGAACCAGTTCCAGCAGTCGCACGACGTCAAGAATTTATTCGTCGTCGATGGCAGCGCCTTCGTCAACGCCAGTTGCCAGAATCCCACTTGGACCATCATGTCCTTGTGTTGGCGTTCCTGCGACTATCTGGCCGACGAACTCAGCAAAGGCAATCTGTAGGAGACACAATGTCCACGAAGGATCCGATCGATTTGAGACAAGACCGGCGAGAATGGCTGAAGACTTCCGCGGCCGCTCTCGGAGCATCTCTGCTGCCGTTGCCGGCAATGCCTGCGGAAACTCCGCAAGCGGAGACTGCGTCGGCCGCGCTGCAGGCGAAGCCCGCTGAACCCAAGTCCGCCGCGCGCTTCTTCACTCCCACGCAGCACGCCCTCGTTGACGAATTGTCCGAAACCATAATTCCCGCGGACAGCCACTCCGGCGGCGCCAAGGCTGCGAAAGTCGCCGACTACATCGAGCAGGTATTGCGCGAAAGTTTCGACGACAGTCGAAAGGCGCTCTGGCACGAAGGCCTGCGCTTGATCGATGTCATGAGCCAGCATTACCACGGCAAGGCTTTTGTCAACGCCAGCCCCGAGGATAGGATCGCGGTCCTCACCGTGCTTTCAGACAATGACCACATGACCGATCTCCCCGAGGTTCGTTTCTTCATCGAGCTAAAGCGCCTAACCGTCCACGGCTACTACACCTCGAAAATCGGCATTCACGACGAATTAAACTACAAAGGCAATTGCATCCTGCAGGAATACCTAGGCTGCGACGACCAAGGTCCCGTATCGTCTTAATTTGGAGTGCGGCGGCCTAGCCGCCGCTTTCATGGTGTAAGCAGGAAGGCGAAGGTGCAATCGATAGAGCTCCCATGGCGGAAGGCAAAGTAAAAGTCGGCGTAATCGGCTCCCAATTCCAAGCGGAGATCCACGCCGCGTCGTTCCAAATGATGCCCCACGAAGCGGAAGTCGTCGCCATCGCCTCTCCCACACCAGGCAATGCCGCCGCGCTGGCAAAGCGATTCGGCATCCCGCGCGTCTTCACCGACTACCGTGAGATGCTCAAAGAACGCGACATCGAGATGGTCACCATCGCCGCGCCCAATAGCCTCCACGCGCAGATGGCCAAAGACATCGCCGCTGCCGGCAAACACATCGTCTGCGAAAAACCTCTGGCCATGACCATTGCCGAAGGCGAAGAGATGATCTCCGTCGCGAAACAACACGGCGTCTTACTGATGTACGGCGAAGAGCTTTTCTTCACCCCAAAATATCTGAAAGCCAAGGAAATGGCGGACGCCGGCGCATTCGGAAAGATCTATCTCGTCAAGCAAAGCGAAAAGCACTTTGGTCCGCACAGCGCCTGGTTCTGGGATGTGAATCGTTCCGGCGGCGGCGCGCTGATGGACCTCGGCTGTCACGGCATCGCCTTTTGTTACTTTTTTCTCGGGCGCTCGCCGATTAAGTCCGTCTACTGTCAAATGGGTACCTACGTTCATCACGACAAAACCAAAGCCGAAGATGATTCGCTCTGCATCCTCGAATTCGCCAACGGCGCCGTAGGCCTCGTCGAAAACAGTTGGGCGCGCCGCGGCGGTATGGACGATCGCATCGAAGTCTTCGGCGAAGCCGGCGTAACCTACGCCAATCTGCACATGGGCAACGCGCTGCCCACATTCAGCGAAAACGGCTACGGCTACGCCGTCGAAAAAGCGCCGACCACAAAAGGTTGGACCTACCCCGTATTCGAAGAGCTCTGGAATTACGGCACGCCGCAAGAATTGGCGCACTTCTCGCGTTGCGCGCGCGGCAAAGAAACTCCGCAAGCCACCGGAGAAGACGGTCTCGTTGTGATGCAAGCGCTCTACGCGGGCTATGCCTCCGCCGGCGAAGGCCGCAAGATCGCGATGCCTTATCAAGCGCCGCCTGGCGTGAAAAAGCCCATCGATCTTTGGCTCAATGGTCCCGCGCGCCGCCAAACCGCCGCGCGTTGAGCGAGAAGTTTTTGTTCGAATCCTGGTGTGAGTCGCTTTTCCGAGAGGTGACCGCGTGATCTTGCAGATGCGATTTCGTTTGTCCGTAATGATGTTCCTGGAATATTTTATTTGGGGCGCCTGGTACGTGACGCTCGGAACCTGGCTCGGACAGCAATTGCATTTCTCCGGCCAGGAAATCGGCCTCGCTGCCGGCACCACCGCTCTCGGCGCCATGCTTTCGCCATTTCTCGTTGGCCTGATGGCCGACGAGCTATTCGCCAACCAGCGCTTGCTCGCCGCGCTCCACGGCCTCGGCGGCATTCTCCTCTGGATCGCGTCGACGCAAAAGTCGTTCGGATCCATGTACTTCGTCTTGCTGGTCTACTCACTCTGCTACATGCCCACAATGGCGCTCACCAACGCCCTCGCCTTCCGGCAAATGAAAGATCCCAAGCAGGATTTCGGTTCCATCCGCGTGCTCGGCACCGCCGGTTGGATCGTCGCCGGCCTACTAATCGGCTATGTGGGCGTGGAATCAACTGCCGTTCCCGTTCGCGTCGCGGCAGTCTCCTCGATTTTGATGGCCCTCTACAGTCTTACCCTGCCGCACACCCCGCCGTTGCGCTCCGCCCACGGCTTCAAGCTCAGCAACATCTTTCCCGCCGAAGCCTTCAATCTTTTCAAGGACAGAAACTTCTCCGTCTTCGCACTAGCTTCGTTTCTCATCTGCGTTCCGTTGCAGTTCTACTACACATTCACCAATCCGTTTCTGAACGAAATCGGAGTGCAAAACGCCGCTGCCAAAATGACCATGGGGCAAATGTCCGAATTGCTCTTCATGATCACGCTTCCGTGGTTTTTCCGCCGTCTCGGCGTGAAGTACACCTTAATGCTCGGTATGTTCGCCTGGGTTTTGCGTTACATCTGCTTCGGCACCGGCAACAGCGGCAGCCTGGTCTGGCTGCTCTACCTGGGCATCGTTCTTCACGGAATCTGCTACGATTTCTTCTTCGTCACCGGCCAGGTCTACGTAGACCAAAAAGCGCCGCAAGCATTGCGCGCAGCCGCTCAAGGTTTGATTACTTTCATCACCTACGGAATCGGCATGTTCATTGGCTCGTGGATTTGCGGCCGAATCGTGGACCTCTACGCAAAGTCCTCTCCTGCGGGCGGAGTTCTGCACGACTGGCGGTCCGTTTGGATGGTCCCCGCCATCGCTTCCGCTCTCGTCTTGGTCTTCTTTGGGATTGGCTTTCGCAATGAGGACAGCGCCACTGCCAGCGGCCGCACTGCGCCAGGGAATTACAGCGCCGGGTCGGACGCCGATGCGACCCCGGTAACACTCACCCGCAATACGTGAGTCGCGTCGGTGTAGAAATGCCGTTGGCCGCTGTAGCCCGCGCTGAGCGGATCTCCGTGGAGCATGTAGCTGCTATTCACACCGCCACTGCCCGTCGCCGCGTACGTGAACAAATACCCGCTCTTCGCGCCAGTCGCTAAGGCAGGATCAATCAGGCAGGCGGAGGCCGCTGCGGGAATCGCCGGCGGAATACAGTTGGTCGATACGCCGCCATCGCTCAGCGATGGCAAGTCCGTGGAAAACCCGACGGCGTAAGTCGTGGAATAAATAATTTCCGAAGTTACGATGGTGCGTATGGAAGAGATCGCCGACACCTCGTTCGCGGTCATTTTTGAGCGCAAAAGGTTCGGAATCGCAACCGCCGCGATGACCAAAATAATGGTCACGACGATCAGCAACTCGATCAGCGAGAACCCCTTCTGTTTGCGCATCATTTTAGTAAGTCCTGGTCAAAAGCACCAAGCCGGCACTGGCTCGCACCTGGCGGGCATACGCCCAACGAAGACAGCAGCACGAATTCGCCCACTCTCGGTAACTGGGTAAGTCTATTACCATCAGTTGGTTACGGATTTTAGATATTCACGGTATGGACGGCGAGTGTCACCCCCAATGACACAATTTGTCCGCTAAACTCGACGCATCGCCCCTCACAGGCGCCCTCCGGCGCCGCTAAGCTCCCGGTATCAGCGGCAGCAAATATTCCTGCAGCTTCTGGCTCTCCTCCAGCGTCAACCTGCCCAGATGAATCCCCATCTGCTCGTGTCCGTGTAGCCGCACGACCGACCCCACCCCTACCACCGGCCTCATAGCCTGGTTCAACTGCAAACTAACGCCCACAGACGAACCCACTGGCAGCATTCGCGGCGTGCGCATCAGTATCCCTTCCAGGCTCATGTTCACCGTCTCGCCTTCAATCTCCTGCCCGCGAAACGTGATCTGCACCCTCGAACTCAGCGGGACGCGCCTGGTCCGCCGGTGCAAATCCTCAATGGCGCCGTGTGTCGCGCGCACCAGCCTCAGCAGCCGGTCCCTGTCGATCGGCTTGTAAACGAAGAAGCTCGCGCCCGCCTCAAATCCCTTCGCCATAGCCGCCGGGCTCTGGTCGTCGCTGATTAGCACGATCGGCGTCAGCCGGTTCGACCCCGATGCCCGCATCTGCCGCGCCAGCGTGGGCCCGTCCGGGAACGCCATCTCATAATCCAAAAACGCCACCGCAAACTTCCCCTGCCGCAAAATTGCCGGTGCCTCCTCGCTCTTCGTCACCGTCAGCGATACTATCCCCGCCGAGCTCAGCACCTTCTCGATCAACTCGCATGTTGCTGGTTCATCGTCCACAATAATCGCTCGTTTTTCCATGGCAGCGCAGTATCTCCATTAGGCCTTGTGTCGGACATCATTCTCACCGGCCCTCCCGTTCCTATTGCCACATTCACTGGTGTCGACCTTGAGACCTCGTAGCAGTCGAATTGCACTCCCACCCCCAGTTTGCCGCCCGCCGCCTTAATCGCCTCCGTGCGCACTACATGACCCGTGCATCGCCACTCGCTCGTTGGCTCGCCGATGATTTCCTCGGGCATATTGAAATAAACCTCCACCGTTTCCCCTTTTCGTAGCAACGAATCTGTCGCAAAGTAAATTCCTCGTTGCGAGAGATTCACTGACTCCGCTGCCTGCTCCGGTATCGCCGATTTCCACAAGCGTACGCGCAACGGCGTTCTCACTTTGTAACGCCCGGCTAATCGGCGATCGGTTCGGTAACGATTCATAAATGGTTTCCTTGCTGCGCCGGTAGGGTTTGTTTCTGGGGTGGCGCAAATGACGTCTAGAAGAGGGGGAACTAAACTCCCATGCTTTAGCACCTTTGCATAGATTCATTCTCGTACTGTTCAAAAGGAAACAAATTGTGTCGTGCAAATTGACCACGCTTGCGGGAACTCAACGTTACCTGCATGAGCTTTTGCCCGCGCTCGAAAGGTTCTGTTTTTGCTGATTTGGGGTGCCCCCCGGTTCCCGGATATACAGTATTCACCCTACTTTCCTTCGGAGCATCCCGTGCTATGGTTCCCTTCGTCTGATGCCCAAACGCATCCTCATTGTCGAAGACGAAGTTTCCGTAAGGACCGCCGTCCGCACTTTCCTCGAGCACCATTCGCCCTTTGAAGTCTGCGGCGAAGCCGTCAACGGAGTCGAAGCCCTGGAAAAAGCGGTTGCTCTCCGTCCCGACCTCATTGTCCTGGATCTCTCCATGCCGCAGATGAACGGCGTCGAGGTCGCTTCTCTGCTTCGGGCCAGAATGCCCATCGTTCCCGTGGTCGTTTATACGATGTTCGAGGACGTTCTCGGCAAGTCGCTCACCGCCACTCTGGGCATAGCCGCCATCGTCTCCAAGTCCGACGGCCTCACCAGGCTGCTCGCTCGCATCGAAGCCCTTCTCGAATCCCCAACCTTGGTCCAACCTCCTGCTGGTTGACGCGGCCGCCTGACCAACCCACTCAGCGCCTTAGCGCAACGACCATCTTATTTGTACATTGCTATCGGCTTACTAACATGCGCATACTTGGGCGGTGTTCGGATTCCTAAGAGCCAACGGTGTCCCGTTCTAGCCTGAGCCTGCCTCGCGAAAAGCAGTATTCATCCATCCCCTGTCCTACGTGTGGCGTCCCGGTTGGCGAGTGTTGTGAGCGGTATTCAGGTGCTCCGCGCAAAGAACCGCACGTACTCCGGAAGCTAGCCGCTTTTGAGGCCCGCGGTCGGGCGGAGAATTCAGGTGCCTGCAAGCCCATCCAATCCAGGGTCGAAACGTATCTCCTCAACTATCGGATGCTTTCCGCCACTTGACCTCATAGGAGTTTTCAAGAACTACCGCCAACGTTACCGTAGGGCAGCTACCGAAACGTGGTACTGTATGGGCAGTTCCCCCCTTCCTGATCGGAAACTCCCATGTATGAGGAACGTCGCAGCACACAAAGGTACGCCTTCGTCGCTATCGCGGAAGTCGCCGACTCCGTTAGCGTGCGCAATGCCAGTGTCGGGGACCTAAGTATCCACGGATGCTACCTGGCCATGCCCGACCCTTTCTCCAAAGGTTCCTCGGTGCTGGTCAAAATTCGCACCAACAGAGAGTTCTTCCAATGCCGCGCGACGGTCGCACATTCCACACACGGCATTGGCATGGGTTTGGAGTTCGATGCAGTGAGCCCGCCATTTCAAATCGTCTTGCAGGCGTGGTTGCTACATGCTTTACAGTACATAGAAATACGTAAGTAGGGCTCCTTTTTGACCGAAGTCGTTAACATTCCGCTTGTCGTATTTTAACGATGGTTATATCTTTACTCCGTTAGGATCTGTGAACCGGGTCCCCTTATGGATAACAAGAAGCCTTACACCTCTCCGTGTATGATTCAGTACCCAGCCGATCAACTTCCCGAATATCTTACGCGGCTTTTTAAACGTGATTTAGCGGCTCTCGGTATTGAAAAGCGTCCGGCCGCGTCTAGGTACACGACCGTGATTGATAATGATAGAAAATACGTCGAAGTTTCCGATAGTTTCTGCGAACTTCTCGGATACAAGAGCGAAGAATTGATCGGCAAGCGATATGACGAGGTCACTGCCCAAAAAACCTGCGACATTCCCGCCATCTTCAACTTGTTCGAAAGACTCGGATACATGCAGGGCCTGTGGATGTTGGTTCATCGCACCGGGCAACGCATTTTGATTCGCTATGAGTCCTGGCTACGCGCCGACTCCTTCATCGAATCCAACATCGAGGTCGTCGACCACCTTCGCTGAAGGATCAGAAAAAAGAACGTATCGATAAGCTGTACGGCGCATCTACTTTAGTGGGCGCGACCATCCAGAACATGCGTCCGGTTCGCGAGCGGACCGACGCCGATCCGGTGGCGCGCCCGCCGGGTCTTTCGGATTGAGCCATCAATGGCTGTGATTGCCTTAGTAGCGGTTGGTTTACTCGGTGGCGGCTTCATGCTCTACGTCCTGTTTCAGTGGACGCGCGAAACGGTGCGCAACCGCAACCAATAGCCCGCAGAATTGCTTCTCCGCCTCTTCATTGCTGCGATTCAATCGCCGTTCGCCGGATCTAAAACGCGCTTTCTCAAAGCTCGGGTGATCATCCCAGCTTCATCACAGGTAACCCAACCCAGAGGGAGCGTCCGCTCCTGCGCAAGAGGTGTACTATCGGCGACGGAGTTTTGTCCCCTTCCATGACGCACGCAACTCAGTCTGAGCAAGAGTCGGCTCTCACCAGCCACAGATTCTTCTTGCTCTTCGTTTTTCTCTTGGCGACTCTAATTCTATTTCCCTACGCCGAAGCCAGCCACTTCGGTTCCTACGCATTCCGCGTTATCGGAAGCGTCGCCATTCTAGTCAGCGTGTATGCAGCCAAGATTCACCGCAGCCTCCTCGTCGTTGCCATCGTGCTTGCCATTCCGGCCTTATTCGAGCGCGCCGTGCTTCCCGAGATCAATGCGCACTCATTTTCCATATTCAATATGGTCCTGACCCTTGTTTTTGACGTAGTGATTGTCGTGGTTATTTTCCGCCACGTGCTGGCTGCCGAACAGCCGACATCGGAAACCATCTTTGGGGCCCTCTGCCTTTATCTGCTGGTGGGCTTCACTTTTGCCAGCGTCTACGGAATGGTAGTCGCGTTCCAGCCTAACGCCTTTTATCTGGATCCGCTCACTAACCTTCATAAGGTTCCCGACCGCTTCGACTTCATTTACTACAGTTTCTGCACCATGACTTCGCTCGGCGCCGCTGGGATGACCCCTGTCTCGACGCAAGCGCGTTCCTTTTCTATCCTCGAAGCTATCCTTGGCGTCCTGTATCTCGCCGTCCTGATCGCAGGATTGATAGGAGCCTACCGCCCCAAATCCAGCGCGTGAGCATGCTGTCTGCTGGAATGCTCGCGAAGAGATGGAGCAGCAGGAACTACTTCAGTATTTGGCGTTGCCTGTTTCAATTTCCTGGCTTTGTCGTCGGCTGAGTCCACTCGACCGTCACGTTCTTAAGAGCGTGATCGACAACATCCTTGACGGCGGTTTCATTCCGGCCGTGGTCGGTGATGTTGTCGTAGAGCAGTTGCGTCGGCCCCGGGTTTAATTCCTTGTTGTATTCGTCGGTGATATCGGCGGCCATCTGTTGCAGCATCTTGCTGGACTCGGCGCCCAGATCCGTATCGGTGATCTCCACTCGTCTGCCCATGTATTTCGTGGCGATTCGCTCGCCGAGTTTCTCGGCGGTCTGGTAGTAATATTCCGAGATTTGGCGATGGCCTTCCTCATGTTCCATCACATGTTGGGTTACCCCGGCCGGCACCCAGATGTTGATGTTGAGTCCCAGCGTCACCTTGATCTGCGTGATAGTAACCGTCGCGTGTGTGGCATCCGTTTGTCGAGACTCCCCGCGCACACTGGCGTTGGACAGGAAATTGGAATCGCACTCTGCGTTTTCCCCCGGGGCCAGGGGTGGCATATCAGTTGGCGGTGCGGCCGGGTCAAATGTGCGGTTCGCAAAAGCAATCGGCAGCTTATTGATTGTCAGCGCGGGAGCTTCCCTAAGCTGCCGTCGCGATGAAAAGTCCCGCCACGTTAACCAGCCAACGGCAAGCACTCCCAGCAACCCACAAAGCACAAGTAAGCCGCGCGACGTCAATGCCGCCTCCGCATTCCATTTTCCGAATAAGACGCCGCCCGAACCATGAGTTTGTCGGTGGGGAATGGCGCGAAAGGTACTCTCATCGCGCCACGAGCCAAAGAATCGAAGTCGCGAATCGAGCGAATCTCTTTTTTTATTTGGATTCTCGCTTCAACGTTCCGTCATAGCGGGTCATGGAACGCTAACTTCCGCCACATCGGTAGCGTACCCTACGAGTTTTTGTTATCGGGTCTACATAAATTCATATCTAGCTGATGCCTGGGTCCCTAAAAATTGCCTCGCAATGATCTGCGTGCGACCTCTATCCTTAGTGCCTTCAATGGCTGCCCGCCATTCGCTTCCTGACTTCCTCTTGGACTTTAGCTTCGACTTAGCTCTGGTACAGAGATTGCTTCACATTTAATCATTCAGGTCTCACCAGTTACTTAGGTTCGTACTCAATTTTGGCTTGCTCGGCTTTCAGCTCGACGGAGGGCTGCTATGATTTCACCCAAAATACCCAGACGCTTGTCAATTCTCATTTGCTCCCTTGCTTTGGTGTTGGCCCCTGTCGCTTCGGCTTCGCCTACTGGAAGCATCGCCGGGTTCGTAAAGGATCAAAGCGGTGCGAACATTTCGGGTGCGAAATTAACGCTCATCAACGCATCCACTAACGCCAAGGAAGAGGCCGTGAGTGACAGTAATGGGGGTTTTCAGTTCCTCCAGCTGGCTCCCTCTGTCTACTCCCTCCACGTCGAGGCTTCAGGCTTCAAAAAGGAAGTGGTGAACGACGTCCTGGTCCAGGTCGACCAGATCACGCACCTGGACGCGACCCTCCAGGTCGGCAGCGTTGCTGAGACTATTGAAGTTTTGAGTGAAGCAACTCCGCTGCTGGAGTCTGACAGGAGCACGTTAAGCAACGTAATTGATAGCCAGGTGATATCGGACATGCCGTTGAACGCGCGGCAGTATTTGGACTTAGCCCTGCTAACTCCGGGTGTCTTACCGTCATCCGCGGGCACCCAGGGTGGCGGCTTCAATGTGTCCGGGGCTCGTTCCCAGTCCAACATTTTCCTGCTGGACGGTGTCAGCAACATCGACACGCAAATCAACTCTGCCCTCGGCAATTTTCGCATCACCGACGCGGTGCAGGAGTTTGCCGTACAAACCAGCGTGGCCACGGCGGAGTTCGGTCGTGGCACGGGCGGACAAGTAAACATTGTCACCAAGAGCGGTACCAATAAGTTTCATGGGACAGCTTTCGAGTATCTGCGCAATTCCGTGCTGGAGGCCGCGGACTTTTTCACCAATAAAAATGGAGGCACGAAGAATCCGCTGCACCGCAACCAGTACGGTGCAACCCTTGGCGGCCCCATCTTGAAAGACAAGCTGTTCTTCTTCCTGTCCTATGAAGGCTTCCGCCAGGTCGCTCCCACGGTCAGCACCACTCGCGTGCCTACCGCCGCCGAGCGCGCCACTGTCACCGACCCCATCTCGAAGTCCCTGCTGCAATTCTGGCCCGCTCCCACAAATCTCAACGCCCCGGCGGGAACCAATAACTTCATCGCCAACGTGGGTGCTACCCTCTACGACGAAACCGGCCTCGCCAAGGTGGACTACAACATCACCGAAAAAGACCACCTCACCGTCCGGTGGGCTCAGTATGGCGGCACACTCTTTACGCCGGGCGCGCTCCCGCTGCTCGGCGGCAATGGCAACTCACCAGCCAGTGACTCGGGTGTCCTCGATTACACCCACACCTTCTCCGCACGCTTGCTGAATGAAGTTCGCGTCGGCTTCTCGCGCAACAAGACCTTCATCACCGTGCAGGATTCCGGTTTTGACGCCTCGAAAATCTTTGTCGATGCCGCCGGCAATCCGCTTCCCGGCATCGTGCACGCCGGTTCCAATCAGCTCGATTCCGGCCTGCCCACCATTGGCGTAAGCGGCGGCTTTGGCCCCTTGGGCAGCACCAGCAACCTGCCGCAAGGCCGCATCACCAACACCTACGAGCTCTATGACAACGTGTCATTGATCGCGCCTTTCGGCGCTTCAAAGCACTCCTGGCGCATGGGTGTCCACATTCGGCGCGAAGATGCTCGCCGCTTCCTCGATGGTTCTGCCCGCGGCGTATTTAACTTCACCAGCTTCGCGGATTTTGCCGCCGGCAAGGTCAACAGTGCAACGCTTCTCTTTGGCTCTACGCTGGCCTATTGGCAGCGCTACCCCTGGGATCTCTATTGGCAGGATACTTACAAGCTGAAAGACAATTTCACCCTGAACTATGGCGTCCGCTACGAGTATCCTTCGGCCATCCACCAAGTTCGCAACCAAGCCACCAACTTCATCCCTGGAGTTGGCCCCGTCCTATTGGGCAGCAACAAGGTTCTCGCCATTGACACTACCAAGAGCGGCCCCGCTTCTTTGTTCTTTACGCAGGCCCCCTTTACGCTCTCCGATTCCGGCGTGAACGCGGACAAGAACAACTTTGCTCCCGTCATCGGTTTTGCCTATACCCCGCGGTTCGCCAGTTCCGTTTTTGGAAACGACAAGACCGTGCTCCGCGGTGGATTCCGCGTGGGCTATGACGAGATTTTCAACAATATCCCGGCGAACATGGCGCTTAATGCGCCCTACAACCTGACCACAACGCAAAGTAGTTCCGCTACCCAGAACGGGAATAAGTTCTCCTATGGGGTCGGGCTCAATCAAAACGTTCCTCTCGTGAACAACATTGGCAAACCCAACCAGGTCGGCCTAGTAAGTCTGAGTGCAGAAGATCAAAACCTTCGTAGCTCTTACATCTACCAGTACAGCCTCGGCATTCAGCGCCAGCTCGGGAGTGCGTTCTCTCTCGAAGTCGATTACCAGGGTTCGACCGCCCACAAGCTGGGTTTGTTCATCGACCAGAACCAGCCTACGCCAGTGGTAAAGGATCCTACTCAGCATTTTGCAAAAGGTTCTCCAAACTATCAGATTTTCCCAAACCCGTTCTTCGGCTCAATCGGAACTGGCGTGGACATCGGCAATTCCAACTACAGCAGTGCCGTCACGACGGCCAGGTATCAGGGACGCCATGGTATCTACTTCGAAGGTTCGTACACCATCGGGAAGTCCATCGACGATGGCTCGTCGTTCTTCGGCTCGACCGGCGAACGCGCTGGGCTGGATGACCGCAACAATCTCGCTGCCGATCGCGGCCCCTCGTCTTTCGACATCCGCCATCGCGCCGTGTTTAGTTACGTGGTCGATTTGCCTGTCGGACCTGGCCACCGGCTTCTTGGCTGGAACAACGGCGTGAACCGGCAGGTGTTTGGCGGTTGGCAAATCTCTGGCAGCACCACCATCCAGTCTGGAACTCCATTCACGGTATTTAACGGTTCCCAGGACTTCAGTGGGTTTAACCAGTTTAATGATCGTCCAGACGTAATTGGGACCGGACCGCTTCATCAGGACAATAGCAATCCCGACGCGGCCTTCGATAAGACCTACTTCTCCAAGACTCCGCCGACAGGGCGGCAGGGAACGTCCGGACGCAATCAGTACTACGGCCCGGGCTTGCACAATTGGAATTTTGCAACGTCCAAGGCCTTCCCGCTACATACGGAAAGAGTCCACCTGCGCTTCCGGGCGGACTTCTTCAACCTCTTCAACCACACCAACTTCGCGAATCCTACCGCGAGCCAGAGCAACGGAAACTTCGGCAAAATCACCGCAACCCTGGGCAGCGCTACGGCCACCGCAGTCGGGACCACCGCAGGCGTGGTCGGCGGCGGACCGCGTGTGATCCAGGGTTCCCTACGCGTCGAGTTCTGATTCCGCAGGCAGGGGTTCGCAGCCGTCATTCGGCGGGCAAAGCCTGCCCGCCGAAACTTTTCCTGTTGAAATTTACAGCGTAGAGGGATTCGTAAGTTCTTCGACGTACAGCTCGACCTCGGACGAAATCGAGCCGACTCCCGATAAATACACTAATTTGACAAAATAGCCGTACTTCGAGTTGACTCCTCCCATCGCGAGACACACAATACGCGGCAATGTTCCCTCCAGGTTCAACCTCGGGCCCCGGCGATATCGACTGATATACCCAAGGAGGGGATGCGAAAGGAATAGCAAAATGAGCGGAAAACAAATCAGAGTCCTGGGGGCAACCGTTATCTTCACTGCGTTAACCTTGGCCGTAATGTTTCTCACCTCTCCCCGTGGCAGGGCACTTGATCGAAACGACGAAGACAATTCACCGAGTCTGGCACAGGTAGTGGCCTTGGACGAATGCGACCCGGCGACCTTCAATGCCGCGCTTGGGCCTGACTTCTGCAAGAACGTCGCGCTTGGAGCAGCCACCAAATTTGCGGACTTATTTGCCAAGGTAGCCAAGGGAACTCCGGACCCTGGCTGGGACTTCGAACCTGACGCACTGCACATCAGCAAAGGAACCACTCTTGTCGTAGTCGACCAGGGCGGCGAGCCTCACACCTTCACTGAGGTGGCGCAGTTCGGTGGCGGCTTTATTGGCCCACTTAATGGGGGAGAGAATACGGTTCCCGAATGTGCTGGCGGCTTTTCCAACGTCGCGGTGGCCAAGACGCGAATCCTGCAAGGCAGCCAGCTCCTAATCCCGGGCCTCTCGAAAGGTAAACATCTTTTTCAGTGCTGCATCCATCCTTGGATGCGCACCGAAGTCCAGGTGAAATGACCCGTGGCACGCGAGAGAAAGGGGGAGCGATCCGCGCGCTACAAGAGCCAGTAATAGGCGAGGAAGGGCTAACAGACCGCCCGGAGGCGAACCAACTTGCCTTGATTCGTCCGGCAAAATGGATCGCGAACGTGCTCTTTCGCTGATTTCTTCGACGTAGCGAACTGTGTTACTCGTGCGGATCGCTCCCTACTTATCCCAAGTTGCAATTCGGGTCCGCGAACTATCCGGTGAGCGCCCGCCGCTGATCGTGGACTGCCGAGGCGTACGCCTACAAACTGATTAGCGTGCGGATCAAACGCCGGGCAGTTCCCTACGACTTCCCTTAAGCCAGCTAGCAGTCCAGGAACGCTGTTAGGAACTGGACCCTTTATTGCTATTGCGCACTGACGCGCAGCAGCCCGCATCAAAATCATAATGCCTGCCTTCTGCTTTATTTTCAGCGCCATACGCGTCCTAATCCGTTCGAACGGATAACGAGTTGATAAAATACTTGACAAAGTAAGCATTCCGTGCTACTATGACTTGTGAAACT
>Ga0209240_1000141_pt1 | contig 27544 bp, 24 predicted proteins | sample GraSoi_2013_80cm_FD_185828 | JGI IMG/M metagenome (GOLD analysis project Ga0209240, IMG submission 185828) | Grasslands soil microbial communities from the Angelo Coastal Reserve, California, USA - Sample 9_17_2013_80cm (SPAdes) (version 2) | ecosystem: Environmental > Terrestrial > Soil >...
TTCAAGCGCCAGCGCCTCGGCGATTTTCTCTGTCTCAGCGATTACATCCTCGCGCCGCAAGCCGGTAAGCGCGATCACCTCGCCCTCTTCGTGGTCACCGCTGGCGAAGGCGTCCGCGAGCGCGGCGAAAAAGCCAAAAACGACGGCTACTACTTCAAATCCCACGGCCTCCAGGCCCTCGCCATCGAGTCCGCGGAAGCCTGCGCCGAGTGGCTGCACCGCCGCATCCGCGAAGATTGGGGCTTCCCCGACGCGCCCGACCTGACCATGGCGCAGCGTTTCACGTCCCGCTATCGCGGCAAGCGCTACAGTTTCGGCTATCCCGCCTGCCCCGACCTCGAAGACCAGTCCGGCCTATGGAAGCTCCTAAAGCCAGACGACATCGGCGTCCAGCTAACCGAAGGCATGATGATGGACCCCGAAGCCAGCGTAAGCGCCGTCGTCTTCCACCACCCGGACTGCACCTACTTCAGCGTAGGCGACACCCCCGACGCCTAGCGTGTTTCGGTGCATTCTGGTGCAAACTGGTGTAAAATGCTTTATGCCTAATGCAGACAAATCCGTCCGCCAAAGCGTTTCGCTTCCACCTCGAGTCGCGAGGAGGGTTAAAGCCATCGCCAAAACCGGGAAGACCAGCGCCAACCGAGTCCTCGTCGAACTGATCGAGGTCGGCCTCGCGTCCAAAGAAGCAGAAAAAGAGCGCTTTTTCGCCCTGGCCAACCGCCTCACCGCGTCCCCGGACCCAACCGAGCGCGAAAAACTCAAAAAAGAACTGGCCCGCATGACCTTCGGCAATCCGTGATTTGGCCTCTGAACGATGGCGAAGATTCAATGGACCAATCTTCCACCAGCCCTGCGCCGGCACTTATTTGATCGGCTCGAAGACCGCAAGATAACGGTCGAAGACCTCTATCAGCTAAAGCTCTGGCGCGAATCCGAGCCAGAAGCGCCTGACGGCTTGCGGTACAAGGATTTCGGCTCCTTCAAAATCTGCGGTGAAGGCAAGTTCCCAAAGACCTTCCTGCTTAAGAGCCAAGCACCCAAAGGGAAACCTCTCTAGTTCCCTCTGCGTCCTCTGTGCCTCTGCGGTGAAATTCTTCCCTCCCCCCGCTTGACTTGCTTTACCCCTTGATCAACGATCCCCACTTGATCAACGATCCAGTGGCACAGGGATTTTTGCCTGTGCGCCGTGCTCGGTCGGGCCACGAATGTCCAAACCCATCTCCACTCCATCCAACGCCAGCGCCGTCCCAAGCTCCTCGATTGCTCCCATTGTGCCAACTGACAGCCGACAACTGAAACCTGACAACCTCCGTCCCGCCTTCGACGACCCCAAACACCACCTCCGCCTCTACCAAGGCGACTGCCTCGACATCCTCGCCGCCATCCCAGAATCCTCCGTCGACCTAGTCTTCGCCGACCCGCCCTACTTCCTCTCCAACGGCGGCATCACCTGCCACGCCGGCAAAATGGTCTCCGTCCACAAAGGCGATTGGGACAAATCCCGCGGCCCCGACGCCAATCACGAGTTCAACCGCGCCTGGCTCGCCGCCGCCCAGCGCGTCCTAAAACCCAACGGCTCCATCTGGGTCTCCGGCACCGCCCACGTCATCCATTCCGTCGGCTTCGCCATGCAGCAGCTCGGCTTCAAGCTCCTCAACGACATTTCCTGGGTTAAGCCCAACCCGCCTCCCAATCTCGCCTGCCGCTATTTCACCCATGCCACCGAAACCATCATCTGGGCCGCCAAGGACAAAAAGTCCCGCCACACCTTCAACTACAAGCTCATGAAGGAAACCAATCGCGGCAAGCAAATGAAATCCGTCTGGGAAATCCGTCCCCCCGAGTCCTGGGAAAAGCGCTTCGGCAAGCACCCCACGCAAAAGCCCGTAGCCCTACTCGAACGCATCCTCCTCGCCTCCACCAACGAAGGCGACCTAGTCCTCGATCCGTTCGCAGGCAGCGGCACAACGCTGCTAGCCGCCTTTCGCCTACGCCGTCATGCGCTGGGCTGTGAACTCTCTCTCGATTACGTCAGCCTTTCTATTCGCCGCCTCTGTTCCGAAATGGTACAGATTGAATTATCTGTCTCTCGCATCGAGTTTTCCCTTGATCTCGATTCGGATCCTATGGATCGATCCTGTAGTGGCCGATCTTTAGATCGGTCAGCGAGCGCAAGCGAGCGTTCCTGCATGCCAGCTCAACTCCAACTCGTCCAGCAAGAGCGCCGCTTCTATTTCATCGGCCGCACAAAACGCGAAATCCTCTTCACCGTCCTAGCCGACTCCCTAGACGAAGCCCGCCAAAAATTCCGCAACGCCGGCAACTCCGACTCCGACGCCCTCTTCATCATAAAAACCGAAACCGAAATCTACGTGACCTAAACCAGTACCTTATCACCTTGAAATCGCCAAACCGAGTGGGCATACTCGCACCGCTCTACAGCATCGCAAGCTAAAAGGAACTTTCCATGGCCGTCCAGCCACAGAAATCAATCGACCTAATTTGGCCTGAATTGACATCTCGCTTTTACGCACCATGTAAGTCCGTGACCTTTTATTCTTATCTCGTCTTTGGGGTAATCATCTGCGGCGGCTCAGGCGTCTTAACCGTGTTTCTGAAGTCCGAATGGAGTATGTCGGATGTTTCCGCGGCCCTTCTTGGCTACTTTCCAGCCTTGTTTGGGGCCGCAGTGCTCGAATTCACCACTGAGCACCAGCAGTGGCTTCGGTCGCTGGGGTTAATCGGTCTGTGCGTTCTCCTTGCTGTAGCTTTTATTGCTGTCAAAACTGAAGAAGGATGGCAATTGTTTTGGGCTTTGACTGGAACGGTATTAGGGATTTTGTTTTGGTGGGTCGCTAACGGCCTGAACACACGCTTCGACGACGTTCAACCCCAAAGCGCCTTGGGTGGCGACCCATCGGGCACACTCCAACAGTCTTCGGATAAGGAGTGGCGGAAATGAACGGACATTACCCACTTCTTCTTCGAGGCCTAGTTGTTTCACAACCGTTTGGAGATTTTTTTGTTGCTCCTATTTCAGCACGCATACTCCTTGATGTCGCGTACAGCGATAGGCTGACTGCGGAGCGCCGTCCTGATGGGTCCTACCACGTTGGCGGGTCTCAACGCCCTCTCGCGGAACGTCGCCTCAAGGAAATTGGGCAATTCATCAGCTCACCAACGGCATCATTCCCCAACTCAATAATCCTCGCAGCCAACTATCGAGCGGATGACGGTCTAATTGAGGAGCAGGAGGAGCTCAAATGGGGTCTTGCGATCGACGAGAACGGCCCAACTGCCACCCTCACTATCCCGACGAATGCAAAGCTAGCCCCAATCATCGACGGACAGCACAGGCTTTTCGGATTCAGCTATGCGGCGCAAGAAGCTCTGGATATGTCTCTGTTATGCGCAGTATTCTTTGACCTGCCCAAACCATACCAAGCCTTTTTGTTCGCCACGATCAACGCCAACCAACGCGCCGTAAAATAAGAGTCTCACTTACGAGCTCTTCGGCTACAACGTTGAAGACGAAAGACCCGAAAAATGGACGCCGGAGAAATTCGCTGTATTCCTTGCCCGAAAGCTTGGTACGGATCCCGGTTCACCTTTCCAGAACCACATCATCATAGCGGCCGAGAACGACTTCGCGCCACGGATGTCACAGGTCAGGCGGGAGCGCGGCTGGGCGGTTTCAACAGCGACCGTGGTGGAAGGAATACTCAACCTAATTTCCCGAAATCCCAAGCAGGATTCCTACAAAATGGGAGGAACCCTAAGTTACGAAGGCAAAGACCGGTCCGCCTTGCTCAGCGGGCCTGCCGATTCAAGACCCTTACGGCAGCTTTACATCTCTATGAGTGATGACATTATCTACACTGGAATCCAAAACTTTTTCGTAGCTGTCAACACCATCCTCTGGACCAATGTAAACCCGGACGCATATATACGTAAGACCGTCGGCATCCAAGCTCTTTTCGATGTCGCGCAGAGGCTCATTGGAGAGATGGTCGGAAGAAAGGATTTCCGCCTGACCCAGTTCGAGGAAAGAATCAGGCCGGCCGGCCAGATCGATTTCGCCGATCGCTTTTTTCAGACTTCTGGAACAGGTCGCCAGCGGATACGTAATTGCTTAGAGCTAGCGCTCAGGCTCAAAAACCTGAATGAGATCCGTTCAGACCAAGATGAGTATAGGAGGCTCGTAGGATTATGAGAGTGAACGTAGCAGAACCGCTCAAGTCGCACTTTCTGTTCCTTCTTAACGGTGATCTAATCCCTGCATGAATCTACATCTCCCGACCGCAGGACTCGAAGGCTACAAATCCGCCTCGCAGCGAGCCCGCATCGGAACCGAAGCTTGGGGTGCCCACAATTTCTTCTGCCCGGTCTGTAAATCACCGCGCCTCGATATCGCTTCACGAAACACCGCCGCCGTCGATTACTTTTGCCCAAAATGTGACTCGCCATTCCAGCTAAAAAGCCAATCGAAGCCCTTCGGCAACAGAATCGTCGACGCCGCCTACTCCGAAATGAAACGCGCCATCCTCTCGGACCGCACGCCGAACCTGTACGTCCTCCACTACGACCTAACCCAATGGGCCGTGCGCACCGTAATCCTCATCCCTCATTTCGCCTTCGCCCTATCCGCCATAGAGTGCCGCCCCCCTCTCGGACCCGGCGCCCGCCGCGCCGGCTGGATAGGCTGCAACATCTTGCTACACAAAATCCCACCAGACGCACGCATCCCGATAGTGCAATCTGGGGAGGCGCGTGCCGCGTCTGAAGTGCGCCGAGCCTACAAACGCCTCCGCCCGCTAGAAGATTTGAAGGTGGAAAACCGAGGCTGGACCCTCGACGTCCTGAACGTAATCCGCTCGCTCAACAAAAAGGAATTCTCTCTAGCCGATGTCTACGCCCACGCCGACGAACTTGCCAAGCTCCACCCCAAAAACGCCCACATCCCCGACAAAATCCGCCAACAACTGCAAGTCCTCCGCGACCTCAACCTCCTCGAATTCCTCTCCCCCGGCTCCTACCGCCTGTCTTGAGCTCGTCCCTCTTGCCTCCCCTCTTCCCCCGGGAGTACGCTCTCCCCATCATGCCCGACATCGAGAAACACGCCCCCGGCGAATTTTGCTGGATCGAACTTGCCACCACCAATCAAGCCGCCGCACAAGCCTTCTACGCTCAGATTTTCGGCTGGTCTGCCAAGAATCTTCCGATGGGTCCCAATGACTTCTACACCATCTTCGAGCTTCAGGGACGCGCCGCTGGCGCTGGTTGCGCGCTTCGTCCCGAACAGCTCTCCCGCGGCGTTCCCCCCCACTGGAACCTTTACGTCGCTGTGCAAAGCGCTGACGCCACCGCCGCCCGCGCCAAGGAATTGGGCGGCACGGTCTTGGCCCCGCCTTTCGACGTTTTCGATGCCGGCCGCATGGCCGTTTTGCAGGATCCCACCGGCGCCGTCTTCTCGGTTTGGCAACCCAACAACAACCCTGGAACCGGGATCATGGGCTCGCACGGGACGCTTTGCTGGGCTGACCTGAATACGCCCGACCAAGCTGGCGCCGGCCAATTCTATTCCGACCTCTTCGGCTGGCAGATTATGAAGGAAGACGAAGACCCCGCTCACAACTACTGGCACATCAAAAACGGTGAAGAGTTCATCGGCGGTATCCCCCCTGCCTCTCATCATCAGCCCGGCGTTCCCGCCCATTGGCTCGCGTACTTCACCGTTTCCGATTGCGACTCAACCGCCGCCGAGGCCAAAAAACTTGGCGCCAAGCTCTACATGCCGCCCACCGATTTTGAGGACATCGGGCGGATTTCCGTCATTGCCGATCCGCAGGGCGCCACCTTCGCCATCTTCAAGGCCGCCGCGCGCCGCGCCGGCGTCTCGTAGTCATCTCTCTGGCCAAGTCCATTCCCGACAAAATCTGCCAGCAACTCCAAGTCCCCCGTGATTTAGGCCTCCTCGAATTCCTCACCCCCGGTTTACCCCGAGCGACGTCGAGGGGCTCCTACCGCTTACACTGAGCCTCGAAGTGCCTCAAGTAGCCCGGCCAATCGGCTATTTCATCCGCCATCCTACTCAAAAAATGGAGAGCGGGCGCCTTCGGCCAAACATCGGCGCGAAGCACGCCCGCCCTTTAGACGCTGTGCGTGAAAGGTCTAAAAAAATCAGCCCTTCAGGTTAATCGTTACAGGTTCAGCAAGCTCAAACTTGAGCGGCGTCTCCGCGCGAAGCTTGATGTCTTTCTTTCCCGTCAGCAACGCAGCCGTTGCTCCGGCTCCCAGGCCAATCGGCCCGCCGATCAGCGCGCCTTTGCCTCCGCCAGCCAGGGCGCCAATCAAGAGGCCCCCGCCGGCTCCGCCGCCCATCAACCCCAGGTTGCGTTTCTTGTGGTCGCGGCCAACCCTCGTGCGAACCATGGTACGCACATCGTAGTTCTGCCCGTCCACCTCCACGCTTTGCAGCGCGAGCTCCAACCGTGCCCGGCCTTTCAGCCGTCCGGATTTCCGCGCGTCCACCACTAACCCCTCAGCGTGCGCGCCCTTAGGGATCACCGTCCTGCCGTCCACGAGTACCGGCTCGGAGACCGTTGCCGCAAAGTGGTCTCCCGGTCTGCTCCGGTTAGTCGCCAGAGATTGGTCCAGAGTCACGCGGATGGCCGTGTGCTCCGGCAAAGTCACGGGCATAGCCGTGGGTTGCGGCGGAGTCACCTGTTCGGCCGCCGTAGGCTCCGGCGGAGTCACAGCATCATACCTGTGACGCAATTTGGCGGCCGACAGCGTTAACGCAACCACTAGGAGGCCACCCCCGATTATGAAGTAGTGCCGTTTGGTCAACTGCATGTGCACCTCCCACTATATTAGAGGCACGGCTTCCGCCTTAGGCTACACCTGTAACGAATTCAAAATAAAATGGATAGCGTTTTTCTGCCGGGTGCCTCTGCGCCATCTCTGCGTACTCTGCGTCTCTGCGTTATCCCTGCCTTGGCAGCGATTGCATCCCGCAGCTGGGTTCGGATACGCTCGCCGAAGCAACGCAAACCGATCAAAACGCTAAATCGTTCTTCTTTGAAGAAAATCCGGTAGGTTATTTTGAAGACGATCGACTGCCCTGCTCCCCAGGATGTTATCGCTACACGCCCTATCGAGGCCCCGGGCACCACCGATTACAAGGCGACCTGAAAACTAAGGGCCCCCAGCGCTGCCACTACATCACAGAAAACACAAAGCGCTATTTTACAGTCGTAGCCTGCCCCGCTCACGGTCTTCTACAGCTCGCCGAGTTCGATATCCCAGAGTCCCTCTGAACACTCTCCCCACCAGAACAGGTTCAGAATCCTGCGGGGTACCCCGCCTCTGCCTGGGAGAGCGGTTGGCTTTTCTGTGCGGCTCGACGGCCCTAAGCGATATCCGCACCAACCGGCTGCACCTGCCGTTCAATCTCTGCATCCTTGCCCGACCGCCTCGTCACTTCCAAATCGTAAATATTCTGCAGGTTCAGTCAGAACTCCGCGTTTGTCTTGAAGTATCGCGCCAGTCGCAGCGCCGTCTCTGCCGTGATCCGCCGCCGCTCGTGTACGATCTCCCCAATCCGGGTCGCCGGCACGTGCAGCTCCAGCGCCAGCTTGTTCACCGACAAGCCCAGCGGCTTCATGAAATCCTCGCGCAGGATTTCCCCCGGATGCACCGGCGCCATCAACCCCTCTGCTTTGCCCATCTTCTTCCTCGCCTTCCTCACTGATAACCGCAGCCTTCGGTCTAAAGGCGACGGATTTACCCCTTGACGTACTATAACCCTTCGGCTATCATGGATGTCGTAGAAATCTTCGCCTTGACTGCGGGAGCCCTCTTCCGCTTTTTCTTTTCAGAGACAGAATCATCCCCAAGAGAAGCGCACCCGCTATGCCTGGCTCGGGAAACAACGCGCAACTACGCGGATGCGCAAGTCTAGCTCGCGAATTATGTTTACTTCTAACTGTCTTTAGAATCAACACTGGCTCTGTTGACATCCCCGACACAGTTCTTATTTCGAGGGTCGACAAGAAGAGGCTTACGGTGTTTTCTGATGGAGCAGGAGGGACAATGGCCGAAGTCGGACTCCTGCCCTTTGCTCGCGTGGCGCTGGAAGTGGCCACGCAGGTTTTGCCTCCTTACCGCACGCGCTTCAGCAAACATCAGTTCACCCAGCCGCAGTTGCTGGCGGTGCTGTGCCTGATGCGCTACGAAGACTGGACCTTTCGCGAAGCCGAGACGCGCTTGCGAGAGCACCAAGAGTTGCGCGCCGCATTGAAATTGCGAGAGGTACCCGACTACACCACCTTGTATCGTTTTCTGCGCCGGCTGGACGACGTCACCGTGGAGCGCGGGCTGGGCGAAACGGTGCGACGGCTGCGCCGACGCCGGCGACGAGCCGTTTCTGTGGCCATTGACGGCACGGGGCTTTCCTACAATTCCGTCAGCACCTTCTTTATACGGCGCCTGGAACAGCATGCCGATCGCAGCGCGCGCCATCGTCATTGGCTGAAGTGGGTGATTGTGGTGGATGTGCAGCAACAGATTTTGTTGGCGCAGCGGGCGCATCAAGGGCCAGGTTCCGACGTGCGCTCGCTGCCCGGACTGCTGGACGTGGCGGCACGAGGTGCGCCCATTCGGCTGGTGCTGGCGGATGCAGAGTTCGACTCGGAACCCAACCACCAACACATCCGACAACGCCTGGGAGCCAAAAGCATCATCCCCGCCAAGCGCCGAGGTATTCCCCAAGGCACCATTCGGAATCAAATGTTCCGCGCCTTTCCGGAAAAACCGTACCGCCAACGCGCCAAGATCGAAACCATCTTCTCGGCGATCAAACGCAAGCTTTCCTCCCGCGCTCCCGGGCGCAGCTTATCTATACAGATTCGCCAAGCCCTGCTGCTCGGTCTTGCCTACAACCTCTATCGCTTGAGGCATCCCCTCATCTGGGAGGATGTCAACAGAGCCATCAACACTTGCAAAAGTGTATCAAAACAAAGGACTTTAACTACCTGTAGAATCAACACTTGTGAAAAACCTAGGGGGAGGGGGGTAAGGCGTGCCTACGGCATCCGCACAATCCGGTGCTCGCCCAGGGTGTCGCTGCCGGAGAGCTTCTGCAACTCGCTAAGCCCATCCATGCCCCACCGCCCCAGAAACGGCAGGAAGCACAACTCCCGCGACTGCAATTGCTTATCAGGATAAAGAAGATTTTCCAGAAACCGCTCGTGCTCGGCCAACAAGCCGCTTTTCTGATCCAGCGCCCGGCCCGTTTTCCGCCGCAGCTTTTCCAACTGGAAGCCGATCTTGTTTCGCGCCGTACTCACCGCCCCGGCCAGCGTCGAGTCCAGCTTCTCGATCTGCGCCCCAAGCTCCGCCAGTGTTCTCTCCATCTCGGTCTTGTCCCGGTCGAAACCCTGTGCCAGTGCTTCCGGCACCGAGACGGACTCCATCTTCCGCCGCAGCTCCTGCGGACCGGCCCAGAGATTCTCAATACAAAGGCCGTACTTCTGCAAAAGCTTTTCCGCTTTGGCATCCAGAATCGTGAAGCCCGCGCGCGGCAGGATCACCGGCATCCGTCCCAGCACATGCGCGTAAATCACCGAAGACTGCGCGAAGTACGCGATCTCGGCCGGTCCGCCGAGATACGCCGCAGTCGGTAAGAGGTAGTCCTGCACCACCGGGCGAAACAACGCATTGGCGCTGAACGTTTCCGGAGAGGAATCCACCAGGCGCAGCGCCTCTTCTCGCGTCCACGAAGCGTCGCCGCTCTTGAAATGCGCGTTGCTCGCCGCCACCGGCTGCCGCATGCCATCGCGAATCGTGAAAAGCAGCGTGCTCCGCGCCGTCACTTTCACCTGCACGTCATAGCCGGCGCGCTCCAACTCTTTGCCGCGCTGCAAAAGCTTGTCGTTCAGTTCGTCGCGATCTTCAATCGCCTTTTTGTATAGCGGCGCAGCAATCCGATGCAGCCGCGCGTCCAGCGGATCCAGCAAAATCAGCCCCTGCCCCGCAAAAAGATGCGCAAACAATTTTCCGAACGCGCTGCCGTAGGTTTCTTTGGGCTCGTAACTCTGTTCCAGAATCCGTGAAAGCGTTTCGCTCGCGGGCCCAGACAGCAGCGCCACAGCCTGCTTCACCTTTTCTTCAATCGCAGCGCCCAGTCGCACGTTGCCGACCGGCCGCCCGGGCCCTTCGCTCGGCGGTAGTTCAAATTTCACCAGCTTGCCGGAATCAAACCAGGTCACATGGCGCACTTCATCGAGATCGTGGTCCTCAGTGGCCATCCAGAAAATGGGCACGGCCGGAACGCCCGCTTCGCTAAGCTCCTCCGCCAGCCGAATCGCCGTGAGCGCCTTGTAAATCGCATACGCCGGCCCGCCAAACAAACCGACCTGCTGCCCGCTCACCACCGCAACGGCGCCGCGCTCGAGTTTCTCAAGATTACTCGTCGTCGCAGCGCTAGCGCCGAACGCAGCGTTCTGCTCGCGCAAAATGCGAGCGACTTCGCTCCGGCGCTCAGCGGGGTAATCGAGCCTCGACGCAACTTCCCTCACCGCATCCATATTCGGCGGATGCGCGTAAAACTGCCTCACACTGGAGTAGTCATCAATCAGGCGGACAAACAGCTTGGGCTGGTGCGGCAGGCGCCGAAAAGGTATAGAGACACAGCCCATGGGCATTTAGATGATACACACGCTCGTTGGTGACACCAAATCAGAAGGCCTGGAACCTGGAGTGTCCCCCTCTTGGACGAAGAGAAGGAGCAAACGGTAGCGCACCTCACAGGGTCTCCGCGACCTCTGTGTTCCCATCTCTGTGAACTCTGTGTTAAGTCTTTTCTTTCCTGCCTAAGCCCGCGCAGCCGCAGGTTCAAAAGTGGCAAGCAGCTCCAGAACGCGGCGCTTGGCGGCGTCCGCAAGCGGCAGCAGCGGCGAACGCGGCGCGCCCCCACGATATCCGCGCTGATCCATCACAAACTTCACGCCGGGAATCCCCAGCTCGGAAACGATCAGTTTCGACGCGCGCAGCAAATTCTTCTGCAGCTCCCGCGCCGCATCCAACTGTCCCCGCCGCGTCACCTCATAAAGCTCCGCGCACTTCTCCGGCAGCGCGCTCGCCAGCGCCAGAATCGCGCCCTTCGCACCCACGGTCAGCGAAGGCAGCAACACGCCCGCGCCTCCGGTCAAAACCTGGAAGGAAGCTGGTGTCGCCGCGACCATCTCTCCCACGCGCTGCACGTGCCCCGAACTCTCCTTGATCCCAATAATGTTCGGATGCTCCGCAAGCACCGCCACTTCCGGCGCTTCCAACGAAATCCCCGTAAATTGCGGCACGGAATACAGCAGCACCGGAATCGGCGAAGCGTCCGCCACGCGCCGGTAATGCGCGATGAAAACCTCCGGCTTGTACATCGGCTTGTAGTAGTAAGGAGTTTTCACCAGCGCCGCGTGATAACCCAGCTCCGCCGCGCGTTTGCTGCGCGAAATTGTTTCCGCCGTGGACTCGACGCCGGTGCCCGCAAGCAAACGTTTCTGCGGACTCGCCGCTTCTTTCGCGGCCACCAGCACGCTGTCCCACTCCGCGCGCGAAAGCAGCACCGATTCCCCAGTCGAACCCTGCACGGCATAACCCGCCAAAGCCGTCGCGTTGTAGCGTTGAATGTTTTGTTTCAGGTCCGCCAGCGCAACGGAATCATCTGCCGCGAACGGTGTGGTCAAAGCCGCAAACACTCCGCTGAAATCCATCGTCAGTCTCCTGCCTCTGATGATCCGCCGGAGGCCGCTACTTTGCGCTTGTGTAGATCCTGCAGCGCCGCCACTTCCGTGCTCTGCTCCACCAGCGCGCGAATCCCGCGCGCCGCGGCATGCGCCGCCGCCAGGGTGGTAATGCACGGAATATTGTAGCGAATTGCCGCGCGCCGAATCGATTTCTCGTCGTAGAACGACTCGCGGCCCAACGGCGTGTTGATGATCAAATCGATTTTTCCCGTCTTCACCAGGTCCACAATGTTTGGCCGGCCTTCGTTCACTTTGAAGACTGATTCTGCCTGCACGCCCGCGGCCTCCAGCGCCGCGCAAGTTCCCCGCGTGGCCAGCAAACGGAATCCCAGAGCCAGCAGGTCCTTGCCGAGCGACCCAACGTGCCGCTTGTCGCGGTCGTTCACGCTGAGAAACACCGTGCCTTTGCGCGGCAAGCGCTGCCCCGCCGCAAGCTGCGCTTTCGCAAACGCCTGCCCGTACGAGCTGGATATGCCCATCACTTCGCCGGTGGAACGCATTTCCGGTCCGAGAATAGTATCCACGCCGCGGAATTTGTTGAACGGAAACACCGGCGACTTCACGGAATAAAATTCGTGCACGGCAATTTCCGAAACGCCGCCGTGCCGCACGAGCGGAAGATTCATGTCCGCCAACTTTTTGCCGGCCATCAAACGCGCCGCGACTTTAGCCAGCGGCACGCCAGTCGCCTTGCTGACAAACGGAACGGTGCGCGAAGCGCGTGGATTTACTTCCAGCACGTATACCGTGTCGCGCTGAATCGCGTACTGCACGTTCATCAGCCCGACCACTTTCAGCGCCAGCGCCAGCCGCTTGGTGTACTCCCGAATCGATTCGAGCACCGCGGGCGTCAAGCTCACCGGCGGCAGCACGCACGAAGAATCGCCGGAGTGCACGCCGGCTTCTTCGATGTGCTCCATGATTCCGCCGATCACGACATCGGTGCCGTCGGCAAGCGCATCGACATCAACTTCCGTCGCTTCTTCCAGGAACTGATCGATCAGCACTGGACGCGCCGGCCCCATCATCGCCGCTTGCGCCACATATTCCTGCACCGTGTTCACGTCGTACGCGATGACCATCGCGCGCCCGCCCAGCACATAACTCGGCCGCACCAAGACCGGCATGCCAATCTCGCCGGCCACGCGCGCCGCTTCTTCCGGAATTAACGCCGTGCCATTGCGCGGCTGCGGAATTTTCAGCTCGTCCAGCAAGCGGCCGAAGCGCCGGCGATCCTCCGCAAGATCGATCGATTCCGGCGTGGTGCCTATGATCGGCACGCCATTGCGCTTCAATTCCAGCGCGAGGTTCAGCGGCGTCTGTCCGCCGAATTGCACGATCACCCCTTGCGGCTTCTCGCGTTCCACAATCGCCAGAACATCTTCCAGCGTGAGCGGCTCAAAATAGAGGCGATCCGAAGTGTCGTAATCCGTGGACACCGTTTCCGGATTGCAATTCACCATGATCGTTTCGTAGCCGTCTTCATGCAGCGCAAACGAAGCATGGCAGCAGCAATAATCGAACTCGATTCCCTGCCCGATGCGGTTCGGCCCGCTGCCCAGAATCATGATTTTCGGCCGCGCCTGTGCGTCGGATTCGTCCTCATCTTCGTACGTCGAATACATGTAAGGAGTGAACGATTCAAATTCCGCGGCGCACGTGTCCACCCGCTTGAAAACCGGCGCAACGCCGTAGCGCGCGCGCTGGAGACGCACCGCCGCAGGCGTCGTCTTCCAAATCTGCGCCAAATATTCATCGCTGGTTCCGTGGCGCTTCACTTCGCGCAGCAATTCCTTCGAGGCCGTTTCGACGGTTACGCCCGCTGCGCGCCGGTTCATCGCATTCAGCTCTTCCAGCTGGTGAATGAACCACGGGTCGATTTTCGTCAGCTCGCAAATCTCTTCGGCGTGCAGTCCGCGTTCGACCGCGGTGAGTAGCCAGTGAATGCGGTCCGGCCGCGGCGTTGATAATTTTTCGCGCAGCAGCGAATCCGGGGTTTCCGCCGGCGCGCGCCAGGGAGTGTGCGGCTCAAGCGAGCGAATCCCCTTCTGCAGCGCCTCTTTGAACGTGCGTCCGATGGCCATCACTTCCCCGACGGATTTCATCTGCGTGCCGAGCGTAGTGTCCGCGCCGGGAAATTTCTCGAACTGCCATTTCGGAATTTTCACCACCACGTAGTCAATCGTAGGCTCGAAGCACGCCGGAGTCTTCTTCGTGATGTCGTTGGGAATCTCGTCCAGCGCCATTCCCACCGCAAGCCGCGCCGCGATCTTCGCAATCGGGAAACCCGTCGCTTTGCTGGCCAGCGCGGAGCTGCGCGAAACGCGCGGGTTCATTTCAATCACTACCATGCGGCCATTTTCCGGATTGATCGCGAACTGCACGTTCGACCCGCCCGTTTCGACGCCCACCTCGCGAATAATCGCTGCGGCCGCATCACGCATACGCTGGAATTCCTTGTCGGTCAGTGTCTGCGCGGGTGCCACGGTGATGGAGTCGCCGGTGTGCACGCCCATGGGGTCAAAATTTTCAATGGTACAGACGACCACGAAGTTGTCGCGAAAATCGCGCATCACCTCGAGCTCGTATTCCTTCCACCCGAGCACCGACTCCTCGACCAGCGCCTCATGCACCGGGCTCATGTCCAAAGCGTGGGAGATGGCCTCGCCAAATTCTTCGCGGTTGTAAGCAATCGACCCACCCGTTCCGCCGAGCGTGAACGACGGCCGGATGACCAGCGGAAATCCGAGCTGATCGCAGAGCCGCAGCGCGTCCTGCGCGTTGTTCACCAGCGCCGACGCCGGCACTTCCAGCCCAATCTTGCGGCAAGCGTCCTTGAACCACAGGCGGTCTTCCGCGACTTTGATCGCGCGCAGCGACGCGCCAATCATCTCCACTTTGTATTTTTCGAGAATCCCGCCTTCACTCAACTCCACCGCAAGATTCAGCGCCGTCTGCCCGCCAACAGTGGGCAACAGCGCGTCCGGTTTTTCTTTCGCAATAATTTCCTCGAGATATTCCTTGGTTAGCGGCTCGATGTAGGTGCGGTTGGCCAGCTCCGGATCGGTCATGATCGTCGCCGGATTCGAGTTCACCAGGATGACCTTGTAGCCCTCCGCGCGCAAAGCCTTGCAAGCCTGCGCCCCGGAATAGTCGAACTCGCAAGCCTGCCCAATAACAATCGGCCCCGACCCGATAATCAGAATCTTCTTGATGTCTTTACGCTTCGGCATAGGTGTTCGTCAGGGCACGGCTTTAGCCGTGCCGACCGTCGCTGCTTTCTCCGCGGGCTTTAGCCCCTGAGGGATTGGATCAACTTTGTAGCCGCCGGATGCGGATGACCAGCGATAATCGGCAGCGTTCACAACCAGTCTTTTGCGCACCGGGTTCTGCTCGATGTAACGAACGTGGCTGGCATAATCGCCGGCGTCGCGAATGCGATGGTCACTGAAGCCGCGCTGCCAAATCGGAAAGGCTGACGAGCGCTCACCTCGCATTCGATGTGCAGAGCCACCTTTGATAAATTGGACAGCACGCTCCAGCGTTGTGTTTGTACCCAGCGTTAGCAATACATGAAAATGGTCAGGCATCAACACAAAAGAATGAAGCGCGAATGTGCCTTGATCTCTGTAATGGAGCAAACTTTCCACAAAGAGCGAACAGTTTTGCTCAGCGAAAAAGAGAGCGCGACTCTCCCATGTTCGAGAGGTTATGAAGTATGTGCCGGCAACTTGTGCGTGACGCTTTGGAACAGCCATACCCTCAGCGGCTAAAGCCGGTCTCCTCTCTTCCCATTTCCGGCACGGCTGAAGCCGTGCCCTGACGAAAATCCTCGCTCACTTCGCTCGGGTTACTCATTTGCGCGAGCTCCCTGGTTGCTGAAATTCTTTCATCATGTCGGTGAACTGCGTGAACAGGTAGTGGGAATCGTGGGGGCCGGGGCTGGCCTCTGGGTGATATTGCACGCTGAAGAGCGGTAGGGATTTGTGGCGCATGCCTTCGTTGGTTTGGTCGTTCAGGTTTATGTGCGTGATTTCTACATCTTTTGAAGGGAGCGAGTCGGGGTCTACGCAGAAGCCGTGATTTTGCGCGGTGATCTCCACCTGCTCGGTCAGCAAATTCTTTACGGGATGATTCGAGCCGTGGTGGCCGAATTTCAGCTTGAAGGTTTTTCCGCCTAGCGCGAGACCGCACAGTTGGTGGCCGAGACAAATGCCGAATACCGGGATGCGCCCGATTAGCTTGCGAATATTTTCCAAGGCATAATCCACCGGCTCGGGATCGCCTGGACCGTTGGATAGAAACACGCCGTCGGCGCCCATGCCGAGGACTTCCTCTGCGGTGGTTTGCGCGGGGACCACCGCCACTTCGCAGTGATGGTCCACCAGCAGCCGCAAAATATTTTGCTTGATGCCGAAATCGTACGCGACAACGCGAAAGGTGCGCGCTTCTCCGCCGGCTCCCGCTTCGCCCATTTGTTCGGCCCAAGGGGAAGTGGCCAAATCAATCGAGCCGGTGTTCCACATGTACGTTTTCGCGCAGCTTACACGGCTGGCCAACTCCTGGCCGGCCATACTCGGCAGTTGCTTGGCTTCATGAATCAACTGATCCGCGGGCGTGCCGTCGGTGGAAACAAAGCCGCGCAGCGCACCGACTTTGCGAATGTGCCGCACCAGCGCGCGCGTATCGATATCCCAAATCGCGGGAATTTTGTGGCGATTGAGATAAAGCTGTGCGGTTTCCGCCGAACGCCAGTTGGAGCTTACTTGCGAGAATTCGCGCACCACTAAGGACTCGATGTAGGGCTTTTCTGACTCTTCGTCCTCGAGGTTCGCGCCAACATTTCCGATGTGCGGGTAAGTGAGGCAGACAATCTGCCCCGCGTAACTTGGGTCGGTGAATACTTCCTGATATCCGGTGAGGCTGGTATTAAAAACGACTTCGCCGCCGCGGCGCGTGATCGCGCCGGCCGCGCGGCCATTAAATACGCGCCCGTCTTCCAGCGCGAGAATCGCAGGTCGGTGCGGAACTTCCGTCAGTGTGTCCTCCCGAACGCATCGGCAGATATTGTACGCTCATTTCGTCTTCGCTTCCGTGGTCGAGGTCATGGAAAGCGAGCCGAAATGGTCCACCGGCCAATAGGCAAACACGGCGCGCCCGTAGATAAACCGGCTGGGCACCGCGCCGAACACGCGCGAGTCATTCGAGCTGATGCGGTGGTCGCCCATCACAAAGTAACTGTCGCGCGCCACGCGTAGGGGACCGAAATCGCTCAAGTCCTCGTATTGCGGCGGCACATACGGTTCGGCAAGCGGCGCGCCATCAACATACACGATTCCCTGGCGAATCTCGACCACCTCGCCGGGCAACCCAACGACGCGCTTGATAAAAGATTTTGTGCGGTCCAGCGGATACCAGAAGACGACCACGTCGCCGCGCTCGATGGGCTCGAAGCGATAGACGAATTTGTTGATGAAGATGCGCTCCTGATCGGAGAGGAGCGGCGCCATGCTGGTGCCTTCGACCTTCACGGGCTGGTAGAGGAACACGATGATGACCAGCGCCAGTCCGATGGCGATGAGCAAGTCGCGCGTCCAGACACGAATTTCGTTGCGCAGGGAATGCGCGGTCGGCGACCCCGAGGGCGAGGTCTTAGTAGAGGGCGAAGCCGGATCAGGAGATTCCGGAATCGCTGAAGTCGGAGGTAGTTTCTCTTCCGCGCTATCCATTTTTGGGTGCCATGTATTTATAGCACGGGGCTTACGCGCCGCGCTAGATTTGGTTTCCGGCGGTGGTGCCCTCTGCTACACCATCGGATGTTTGACGTTGTTGATTGGATTCTTGGGCGGGGTGGAATGTTGCCCGCTACGGAGCGCATTGTGAACGGCTCGGTCGGTCGCATGGGTGGGCGCAGGATAAAGCAAAGATCGCAGGTTTAGGAAAAAAAGCCTCGCCGGTGAACCTGGCTCGCTGGGACGCGCTGAAGCGCAGCCCCTACAACGCCTGTCATTCGCTTAGGGCGTAGTTGAGGGAGGCTAGGGCTGCGGCTACGGCGGTTTCGGTGCGAAGGATCAGTTTGCCTAGCGAGGCTTCGCGGAAGGCGGTGGCTTGCGCGGCGGCGAGTTCGGCATCCGTCCAGCCGCCTTCGGGGCCGATGGCGAGGATAGCCTGCTGGGGTGGCTCGGTCAGGAGGATTTTGCGAAGCGAGGGTGCGTCGGGCCGCTCGGAGAGCATGATTTTTACGGGGGCGGCGTGTGTGCTGAACGCTTGTGCAGGCTGCGACAAACCTTCCAGCATGGGCACGCGGAGGCGGCGCGATTGTTGCGAGGCTTCGGCTAGAATTTTCTTCCAACGTTCGGCGCGCTTCCCTGCCGCGGCGAGTAAAGCTTTTTCGCTGCGCGCGGCGGCCAGGGGCACGATGGTGCTTACGCCGAGTTCGGTGGCTTTTTCGATGGCCCACTCGAAGGCGTCGAATTTCACGAGAGAGAGAAGCAGCGTTACGTCCAGAGTTGGCTGGTGTGCGGGAATTTCCTCGAGCAGCGTGAACTCCACTCGGTCGCGCGCGACCTTCTCAATGCGGCCGAGCCGGACGTGCTGGCCGTCGCTCAGTTCGTAGAGCTGGCCTTGTTGCGCGCGCAGCACACGGCCGAGGTGATGGGCGGAATCGCCTTCCATCGCCGCGGTGTTGCCGGTGAATTGTTCAACGAAAAAGCGTCGCCGCACGCGGGAATTCTATCCCAACAGTGACCTAGTACACGAAGGCGAAAAGCCTCGGGTCGAAAAAGCGGACCCATCGAACCTCAGGGTAAACCTGAGCTACATGGATGCGCGGAAGCACCTCGATGCGGATCAGCCGAAGATGTCTTTTACTTTGTCGAAGAGCGAGGAGCCGCGCTCGGCGGGTTTGTTGTCTACCTTGAGCGATGCGCCGAGTTGCTCGATGAGCTTGCGCTGTTCGCGGGTGAGCTTGGTGGGTGTCAGCACGCGCACATGATAGTACAAATCGCCCTTGCCGCCGCCGTGCGGATCCGCCAAACCTTTGCCGCGCACGCGAAAGACCGCTCCGCTTTGCGTGCCTTCTGGGATTTTCAGTTTTTCCTCGCCGCCCAAGCCGGGCGCCTGCAACTCCGCGCCGAGCGTGGCTTGCGCAATGCTGATGGGAATGGTGCAGTACAGGTCCGCGCCACGGCGCTCGAAGAACGGATGCTCCTTCACGTCAAGGACGACATACAAATCGCCGGTGGGTCCGCCATTCGGGCCGGGTTCGCCTTCGCCTTGGACGCGCAGGCGCGTTCCGGTATCCACGCCGGGTGGAATACGCAGGTCGATGGTTCGTTCCTTCTCGACGCGTCCTTGCCCGCGGCACTCGGTGCAGCGCTCCTTGATGATTTGGCCCGCGCCCTGGCAGGCGGGGCAAGTGCGGGTGATGGTGAAAAATCCCTGCTGATAGGCGAGCTGGCCGCGCCCGGCGCAAGTCTGGCACGCGACGACGCCGGTTCCCGTCTTTGCGCCGGTGCCATTGCACGCGCCGCAGAATTCCTGGCGCGGGATTTTGATTTTGGTATTGACGCCCGTTGCGGCTTCCTCGAAGGTCAGGTTCATGTCGTAGCGCAGATCGGAGCCGCGCTGCGCGCGCCGGCCGCGGCGTCCGCCAGAGAAGAGATCCTCGAAGCCGAAGAAGTCGCCAAAAATATCGTGGAAGTCCTGGAAGATGGTACCGCTGAAGTCCACACCACCACCTACACCGGAAAGCCCGGCATGACCGTAGGTGTCGTAGACCTGGCGCTTTTGCGCATCGCTGAGCACACTGTAGGCTTCGGTGCTCTCGCGGAACTTCACCTCTGCCTCGGCTTTATCTTCCGGGTGGCGATCCGGGTGCCACTTGAGCGCGCACTTGCGATAGGCGGCTTTGATTTCTTCTACCGTGGCGGTGCGCGCGACGCCTAGCACTTCGTAAAAATCACGTTGATGGGTCTTTGCCATTTTTCTGTTTGTAGTTCTTAGTTGTTAGTCAAAACTACGTGAATCCAAGAAAATAGTTCGTTTGTACTTATTGGCCGAAACTATCGAGAACCAAGGATAAACTGAACCTCACTTGCCGTGCAAAAGGGGATGTTTGCAAGAATCGTAAGAGTCACGCAGCTGCGGCGCCGTTCCTCCTACGAAAAACTAAAAGCTAATCACTAAGAACTGCCCTAGTGCACGCTACCCTTAGATGCCGGAGTAGCGTGTACCGCTACACGCACCATCGCGGGGCGCAGCACGCGGCCGTGGAATACGTAACCGGGCTGATACACCTGCAGGATGGTGCCGTCCTCGGCGTCGTTGGTCTCCGTGCGATCGACCGCTTGATGAAGATGCGGATCGAAATGCTGGCCGACCGGCTCGACGCGCTCGACACCCAACTTGGCGAGGTTGTCGAGGAGCTGCTTGTAGATCAGCTCGAAACCCTTGCGGTAATTTTCGTAGGCTGGCTCGCGGTGCGCGGCGAGGGCATGCTCGAAACCGTCAATGATCGGAATGAGCGCTTCGATCATCCGGGCGGTATAGCGCTTGGAATCCTCGGCGCGCTCCCTTTCGATGCGCTTGCGGTAATTGTCGAAGTCGGCCTGGCGCCGCAGCAGCGTCTGCCGCAGGTCCTGCAAATCGGCGGCTAGCTTGGCGACCTCGGCGTCTGCGATCGCCGAGTCAGCGGCGACGCTCTTGGCCTCTGGAGTTTCGTCGAGCCCGCCGGGCTCGTCACGATCGATTTTCATATCAAAGTCCTTGTCCAGCACCGTGTGCCTCTTTTCTGCCGGGAATAAACTAAAATTTGCTCAGCGCTTCGCTGAAAAGCTGGGCCACGTACGCCACCGCGGTCATGGCGCGTTCGTAATGCATGCGCGTTGGGCCGAGAACGCCCAGCGAGCCTTGCACGAGATCGTTTCTCATGTAGGGCGCGCTGATGAGCGCAAGATTTTCCCCTTGCTCGGAAATTTCCTTCACGCCAATCTGCACGTGCACCGGCTCGGGAGTTTCGATGCACGCGTTTAGCATGGTCACGAGGCGATGCTTCTCCTCGATGGCTTCGAGCAGGTCGCGCAACTGCGCCTGGCTATCGAAGTCGACGGCGCCGACCATCTGCGCGGTGCCTTCCACGTGCACCTCGCGCGAGAGATCGTCGCCGAAGACGGCCGGGTCGCAAAGCGTCAGCGCGCTCTGCACGATGCCTTCGTAACGCTCTCGCTCGTTGGCCAGCTTTTGCAACAAATCCTCGCGAATCGACTCCAACGTCCAGCCGGAATAGTGGCGATTCAAGAAGTCCGCGGTGGCATCGAGCTCCGCCTGGGAAAAGTGGCGGCTCGGGCGCAGCACTTTGTCGCGCGTGTTGCCGCCCGAAGAGATCAGCACCACGACGACGCGGCCGTCGGGCAGGAGCCACATGCGCGCATGCTCGAGCACGGTCTTGCCCATCGGTGGAGATACGATGATTCCCAGGCCATTAGAGACTTCCGCTAAAACGTGTCCGGCGCGCTCGGTGATTTCCGCGGCGTTGGTCGGTGTGCCCATTTCGCGGCGGATCCACTCCTTGTCGACCGCGGTGATGGTGGCCTGGGAGGCAATCTCCTGGGCGAAAAAGCGGTAGGCCGCCGCCGTCGGAACGCGGCCGGCGGAGGTATGCGGCTGATACAGGAAGCCGCCGTCCTCTAAGTCCGCCATTATGTTGCGGATAGTGGCGGTGCTGAGGGTTTCCTCAAAGCGCGCGGAAATCGCCCGCGACGAAACGGGTTCGCCGCTTTCGATGTAGGTGCGCACGATGTCCGCCAGGATTTGGCGGTTACGGCGTTCCTGTAGCGCAGCAGTCCTCATAGCACTACTCTACTCCCTCGGGCTCACTATTATTGTAGAAATGCTGTCAAGTAGCGTCAACGCGCGTCGCCGTGATTTCCCCAAGCTGCCTTCGCGTTGAGACTACCTTAGGGACTCGATCGTTGGCAGGTTGAATGGCTCCTTCATGTTAGGTATTGCGTAGACTTCAAGCTCGGAAAGCTTACCCTCTCGTGCATGAAGTATCACAACGACTTCGATTCCCTCAGGCGTTCTCCCTTGAAAATCTGCCAGCAGGTGAGATGCTCCTGTTTTTCGGTTTTCGCTCTGCCCTACGGCCAAATCTATTGTGGGGCAACCGCAAGTACATCCGCCGAATACAATGACATCTTTGAGTTGTGAGGCGTATTTCTGAGCGTCCGGAATTCCGTTGTTGATCAGCCATTCGAGCAAAGCTCGCTCTTCTTTGCTGAGTGGGCGGCGTTCCGGTCGAAAGAATTGAGACATCTATTCGGCGTTGTCGATTTGGGCGCGCTGGAGCTTGTCGGAGTAGTCTATGTATAGGGTCTTCCATTCGGTGTAGAAGTCGATGGCGGCGATGGCGGCTTCGCGGTGGCCGTTGCCGGTTTTCTTGGTGCCACCGAAAGGCAAATGCGTTTCCGCGCCGATGGTCGGCGCGTTTACGTAGACGATGCCGGTGAACAAGTCGCGAATGGCTTGAAACGCGCGATTTACGTTGCGCGTGTAGATCGAGGCGGACAGGCCGTACGGAACGCCGTTGGCGACCTCGATCGCTTCTTCAAGGTTGGAAATCGGGATCAGCGAAACCACCGGGCCAAAGATTTCTTCCTGCGCGATGCGCATCCGCGGATTGCAGTCGCCGAACACGGTCGGTTCATGAAACCAGCCCTTTGGGTAGGGGCCATCGGTCAAGCGATGGCCGCCGGTGAGGAGCTTGGCGCCTTCGGTTTGCCCGATTTGTACGTAGTCCATCACGGTTTTGAGTTGCTGCTCGTTGATGCACGGACCCATGTCAGTGTCGGGGTCGAGGCCATTGCCAACTTTCAGTTTTTTGGCGCGTGCAACAAAGCGCGAAGTAAAGTCGTGGTAGATAGCTTTGTGCACCGCGATGCGGCTGGCTGCGGTGCAGCGCTGTCCGGTGGTGCCGAAGCCGCCCCAGATGGCACCGTCGACCGCGAGGTCGAGGTTGGCGTCTTCCATCACGATGATGATGTTCTTGCCGCCCATCTCGAGGCTGCAATGCTTGAATTCGGGCGCACAGGCTTCGGCGATCAGCCGTCCTACCGCGGTCGAACCGGTAAAGCTAACCACGGGAACATCCGTATGCTCCGCTAAAGGCGCTCCTGCGTTTGGTCCGTTGCCGCTGACCAGGTTCACCACACCCTCGGGAATCCCGGCCTCAGTGAGGATTTGCACCAGATTGTACGAAGATAGCGGCGTGTCTTCCGCCGGCTTCAGCACCACGGTATTGCCGCTGATGAGGGCGGGCATGATTTTCCAGGATGGAATGGCCATGGGAAAATTCCACGGGGTAATCAGCCCGCACGAGCCGATCGATTGGCGGATGCTCATGGCAAATTTATCGGGCAGCTCGGAGGGTGTGGTTTGCCCGAACAAGCGTCGCCCTTCCCCGGCCATGTAGTAGGTCATGTCGATGGCTTCTTGCACATCGCCGCGGGTTTCGGCCAGGACTTTGCCCATTTCGCGGGTCATGTCTTTCGAGAAATTTTCCTTGTGCTGCCGCAGCAGCTCCGCGGCGCGAAAGAGAATTTCGGCGCGCTTGGGCGCCGGGACGAGGCGCCACTTCTTGTAGGCGAGGTTGGCGGCATCTACCGCCAAATCCACGTCCTCGGCGTTGGAGGAGACAAACATGCCGATCAGCTCGTCGGTGTTGGCAGGGTTGCGGTTCTCGTAGGCGCTGCCGCTGCGCGAATCCACCCACTCCCCATTGATGAAATTCTTGTAAACACGTGGTGCCGCTGCCGTGGCCATACTGCCTCCTGGAACGCTGTGCTTGAGCTGTGATCCTTTGCAGGGCTTGAACGCGGGCACTACCGCGTGGAAAGAAAATTGTACAGTCGCTCTGCGGAGTCGTCAAATTAGTGTGCGACTTTACGACATGTGGTCGCATCGAACTACGCCGGCGTTCCAGGGTAATCGCCAGGGCCCGGTGTATGATTCAGATGCCTCGGTACACCATAAATATTCTTGAAGCGGAAAGGGATAAACGTGAGGAGAACTCTTGCAATCGGGTTGGCATTTCTAGTTGGCCTATTTGGCGCCGCCGCTTTGGTCGCGCAAGACGTGGTGAGCGCGGTGTCGGGAACAGTCACGAAAGTTGACTCCGCGACGAAGACGGTCGTCGTTAAGTCGGCAGACGGAACGGAGCATACGTTTCACTTCGCTGAACGGACCACCGTCCAAGGCGCGGATGCTAGCGCCGCGGGCGCGAAGGACGCCTTTCACGGGGTGAAGGAAGGCTCCGAGGTGGTAGTGCACTACTCCAAGAAAGGCACTGAGGAGACTGCGGAGGAAATAGATCGCGTTGGGAAGGACGGGCTCAAGGTCACAGAGGGCACGGTCTCGAAGATTGACCGCGGAGGCAAAACTCTGGTGGTCAAGACGGCAGCTGGAACTGAGGAAACTTTCCGCCTGACGGATCATGCGGCGAAGGATGCCGGAAAGGGTATCGGCGAGGGCGCCGAAAAATCAGGCAAGGTAACCGTTTACTACACCGAGAAGGCGGGCCACAAAGTCGCTCATTTCTTCAAGGCGCTCTAATATCGAAGCGCCACGGGGGCGATTCTTTTCCCACAACGCGGCGGGAATAAATACGTTGGCCAGGCAGTCTTAGCCGACAATGATTCTCCTTAGGCACATGGCCGGGAGGTGCACCCTGCATCTTCCGGCTCCCTCTTTTTTGCGAAAATCGAGTCTGCGAAGTAGCGATGGTGCTGAAAAGCGGAGGCTGCGCGCTCGGTCGGAGGCTTACCTCGGAGGAACGCTCCTGCGGTCGACCACGATGGCGCCGTCCTTCATCACCCATTTCACATTGTTCAAAACGGCGTTGATGTCGGCGAGCGGATCGCCTTCCACCGCTACCAGGTCGGCAAGATAGCCCGGAGCGACGGCGCCCAACTCTTTTTCTTTGCCTAACAACTCCGCGGCGTTGGTGGTCGCCGTACGCAGGGCTTGCTCCGGCGTCATGCCGGCTTTCACGAACCAGCCTAGTTCGCGCGTGTTTTCGCCGAACATGGTGTAAATCGCGTCCGAGCCCATGGCGATTTTCACGCCGGCCTTGAAGGCCTTGCGCGCGGTTTCGAGATTGCGCGGGACAAACGCTTGCAGCCGCTCTTTGTATCCCGGCGCGTAACCGATTTTGTCTCCGTTGTCGATGTAGTAGCGGTTGTGATCAATAGTTGGGACGTAAAAAGTGCCGCGCTTGGCCATTTCCTGAATTGTGGCGTCATCCATGTCCGTGGCGTGTTCGACGGAATCCGCTCCGGCGCGCACGGCGTCGCGCGCGCCATCGGGACCGTAGGAGTGGATGGCGATTTTCTTGCCGAATTGGTGGGCCATGCTTACCGCCGCCTTGATTTCTTCGAAGGTATACGTCTGGAATCCGGTGACGTCGTCGTCGGTGCCGGTTGACGCGTACATTTTGATCAAGTCGGTGCCGGCCGCTAGTTGCTGGCGCACCGCCCGCAGCACTTCGGGGACGCCATCCGCGAACACCGCCCCTGGAATCGCGGGCTCTTTCTTGGAAGGCGTTTGCGTGGCATACAGGCCGTAACCCGATACGAACATGCGCGGACCAATCATTTCGCCGCTGTTAATCAGGTCGCGCATGGCGATATCCATATATCCTTCCGCGCTCAAGTCCCGAACGGTCGTGACGCCGGCTTCGAGCGTTCGCATCGCGCCCTTGCGCGCCAGAAACACCTCCATGGCCGGCGGCGTATCGGTGATCTGCTTGAGCATAGGCAGGCCGCGGGCCTCTTCCGTATACATGGTCATGTGCGTGTGCACGTCGATCAAACCCGGCAGTCCGGTGTACTTGGAGAGATCGATCGTCTCGGCGCCGGCTGGAATTGCAGAAGCGTCCATCGTGACGGAGCGAATCTTGCCGCTGTCGACGACCACAATCGCGTTCGTCCAAACTTTGCCTTTGGCGTCCCACAGCTTGCCGAAGCGCACGGCTTTGGGGTTTTTCGCGCCGGGCTTCTCCTGGGCCAGAACGCACGTAGACACCAGCGCCAGCAGCATCGCAATTGCGAACCGAGACAATCGCATGGTCATCAGCCTCCCGCGCGCGCAAGAGCGCATCTGCGCTGGTTCAGCGTTCTAATTCAGTTTTGAATGAAACGCAAACGACATTCGCCGCCCGGTAGTGTCAGTTCCCGATTAGCCGAAATTACCAGGACTTGCCCGCGTGGTCCGTTAGCAATCTAGCGACCTTCACCGCGGAGACATGGATTTTTCGACTAAACTGAAGAAGGCATGTGCAATTCAATGTTTCACTGCGGTCATAATTGAATGACCAGAAACTCACGAGTTGCGTGTCATTTTCGACTCGCCAAGATGGCGCCAATTGGCTTGCTTGCTTGCATTTGGGTTTTGGGATATCTCAAATGCTCAGCGCAGTCGTCCACCGTGTCCCCTGGCACGACTCGCTGTGCAGATTGTCCACTCACTGCTCAGAAGCCTAGATCGCAGCCTTTTGACGAGAAGCGGTTTCAATTCATCACAACTCCTAAGGCGATAGTTTTGCCAGAAGGTTTTTTCGAAAGCATGATCATCGGCCGGGTTCTCCAGACGTCTCCGCTGATCGTAGAAATTTTGGATTCGGATTTCCGGGGGTTCGATGGCAAGGGAAGGCCATTGCAGAACATTGCGGCCGACCAATACGAACCCAATACATGCGGTATTCGTTCCTATGATTACGTTGACAGCAATTCCAAAGTGGTGCTGCCGACGCTCCGATTCAATGACTTGGTCACTGCCCGATGGTTTTACGCATCAGAGAAAAGCGCGCTACATGACCTTTCCTCCAGCAAAATCGTCTTGAGCGACGTTCGGAAGGTGTCCGAAACACTCGCCTACTTTCACGACCGCCCGGGAAAGGATTTCTGCGCTAATCGCTCCGGCCGTCTGATCGTTTATCACGGGCCCTTTGTAGATTTGGTGACCGTCTACAACGACGGCGGTATCTATTACCAGGACCCGTTGTTTCGCGGCTTCAGTCAGCGGCGGCTTTCAAGTGACGAACTCTCCAATTTGCTGAAGGCCTTCCAAGCGTCAAACTTCGACGCGCTACCTACAACCGTCCCGGCCGGTGATAAGCCAGAAACATCGACGTTGACGTTGCTTTGCTCGCGTTATCAGGTTGTTTCAGTAACAGGCCGCGAGTCCCTTCTCGTACCGCTTCTCCGCCGAATGGATGAAATCGCGGCGAAAGCTACTTCCCAGGCTTATTTCTTGCTGAAGCCGGGGAAAAAAGTACGTCTAACGATCCTCGCATGGCCCTATCCACAAATGAGTTTGGAGGGATTTAATGACAGAAAGGAGAAAGCAGGAAAGCAGCAGCTTTACGGCGTACAGAGCATTCCAGGAAATTTTGAAGTAATGCACGAACGGCTGGCGGACGATTTTTTGAATAAGCTGCCGCTTACTCATCCCACAAAATCCCCGGACGACGATACCAACCGATACGTCTACTTCGAACAAGGCCAGAAGCTGTATCGCGTTACTTATAGTCCGGGTTGTAATCCAGGGGCACCGTATTGCAAAACGTTTGACAGCCTGAACGTCGCGGAAGTAACCGTCTCGGACGCTGCTCTACCAGAACTCAAGCAGGATTACCGCAATCCTACTGCAGGCTCGCATTTGAGCGCTAGAAGGAGCGGTTG
>Ga0209240_1000142_pt1 | contig 27528 bp, 22 predicted proteins | sample GraSoi_2013_80cm_FD_185828 | JGI IMG/M metagenome (GOLD analysis project Ga0209240, IMG submission 185828) | Grasslands soil microbial communities from the Angelo Coastal Reserve, California, USA - Sample 9_17_2013_80cm (SPAdes) (version 2) | ecosystem: Environmental > Terrestrial > Soil >...
CGCATACCGCCTGCTACGCCTGCTGCGCCTGCGTCTGGCGCGCCGGCAGCCGGTTGCCCAGGCGCCGAGGTGCTGGACGGGAAGTTGGAAGGAGTTGCCATCGCATTCTCCGCACGGTTGTCGTCAAGGCCGAACTGCTCGGCCAGGCACCCGTGCCGCCCTACCCCCGCTCTCCGGGCGCTATACCGTCAGGCTTGGTAGTTCTCCGGTGGTGCCACTGGACAGGGTGGCACCGCCACCTCACGGACGATCTACCCTTGGTGACACGGCCCGGAGACCAGCCTCGACGGCAGCTTTGGTGAGCCTGTCGTCGTAGCAGACAAGCCCATTGAGTTCCGGTGCGAGGACACGTGCGGTCGCCCGGCTGGACGTTCCCCAGATCGAACAGCCCGCTTCGCGCCCGTCAGCCAGAAATATCTAGTCGGACTTTAGATTTGTCATCTAGATGGGCTAGACTATCGTCATGGTTAAGGCTATGCAGTGAGCACCTACACCGTGCGCGCTAAGCGCTGGAAGCACGGATGGGAGCTGCACATCGATGGTGTAGGCGTTACGCAGTCCCGGAACCTGGATGGGGCCGAGCAGATGGTCCGCGACTACATCGAGACGCTGACCGACCACGACACCGCCGACGATGCCGTAGTCATCCATCCAGAGGTAGGCAGCGGACTCGACCAAGCCGCCGACGCCGCAAGAGAGGCGATCGCCGAGGCCGAGCAGGCGCTCCGCGCCGCCGCCGCGAGATCGCGGCACGTTGCCCGCCAGCTAAAGCAGGAAGGCTTGTCCGGCCGGGACATCGCCGCGATCCTGCACGTGTCGGCGCAGCGAGTATCCCAACTGCTCAAGAGCCACAACACGCCACTGCACTAAATGGAGGTCAGCCGTCTGCCTTGACGCCCCCGAGCGGCCCGCTGGCCGTCACGACCCCGATCGGGCACGACACGCCGGTCCCGTGGTCCGGGCAGTACCCGCGCGGGTTCTTTGTGTCCGCCAGGTACTGCTGGTGGTAGTCCTCGGCGAAGTAGAACTCGGGCGCTGCACGGACCTCGGTCGTGATCTTTCCGTAGCCGGCTTCGGTCAGCCGCTGCTGGTAGGACGCCAGCGACTCCTCGGCCGCGGCCTGCTGCTCATGAGAGTGCCAGAAGATGGCAGAACGGTACTGGCTGCCCATGTCGTTGCCCTGGCGCATACCCTGCGTCGGGTCGTGCGACTCCCAGAACAGCTTGAGCAGCTCCGGGTAGGAGACGACCTTCGGGTCGAACACCACCCGGACGGCTTCCGCGTGCCCAGTGCGGCCGCTGCAGACCTCTTCGTAGGTCGGGTTGGGAGTGAATCCGCCTTCGTAGCCAACCGAGGTCGAGACCACGCCCTTGGTCCGCCAGAACGTTCGCTCGGCTCCCCAGAAGCAGCCCAAGGCGAACTCGGCGACTTCGCTGCCCTCGGGGTACGGCGGTCGCAACGGGACGCCTAGCACCTCGTGCGCCGCGGGAACGCGCATCACTTCCGGCCGACCGGGCAACGCCTCATCGGCCGCGATCATCCCAGTCTTGTGCGTGCCGAAGATTCCCACGTTCTTACCTCCCGGTCCGGTCCTTTACCAGTACCAGCGCGGCCGCTGCCAGCTGAATTCCCGATCGGCCGGACAAGCCCCCGAACGGGATTCGTGTCGGTCTTGCCGGCCTGGCGGCTGTTGGCTCGGTACATTGCCTATTATGCGAGTCTTTCGTGCTGGTGCGATCGTCTGCGTTGCGGCCAGCCTGGTCACTGGCTGGACGCTGCTGGACCCGGCCATGAAGGCCGCGAGCTCACCCACGGGCCCGCCCACGTTCTACGTCCGGCCCGGCGGCCACGACACCGCGGCGGGGACCTCCCCGGCGACGGCATGGCGGACACTGGCCCGCGCGTCCAGGGCAGTGCTGCGCCCCCGCACCCGCCTGCTACTGCTCGGGGGTAACCAGTACCACGGGAGCCTCCTGCTCAGCTCCGCCGACGCAGGCAACGCCAAGGCGCCCGTCCTCGTCAGTTCCTACGGAAAGGGCCGGGCAACGATCGTGTCGTCCACCAACGGCGTCATGGTCTTCGACACGAGCGGCGTCACGATCCGCGATCTGGTGATCACGGGCAACGGGGCAGGCAGCGCCAGCAAGGCCGGCATCCAGATGTACAGCGACCGCACGAGTGGAAGGCTCGGTCACGTCTTCGTCAGCAAGGTCGACATCAGCGGCTTTGGCTTCGGCATCGCGATCGGCGCGACGCACGACGGAGCGGGCTTCCGTAACGTGCGGGTCGCCAGCTCGGCCCTGCACAGCAACCTCGACGCCGGCCTGGTGAGCTACGGGCCCGAGTTCGACCCGGCCGCGCCAGGCTACGCGCACCAGGGCATCTACCTGTCGCATGTGCGCGCCTTCCGCAATCTCGGTGACCCGGCGAACACCATCCGCAATACCGGAAGCGGCATCGAGCTCGGCAGCGTCGCGGGCGCAAAGGTCGTCAATTCGCAGGCCTACGGCAATGGCGGCGCGGGCGGCTCGGTAACCGAGGGACCGATCGGGATGTGGGCGTACGACTCGACCAGGGTCGTCATGGCGCATGACGTCTCGCACGGAAATAAGTCGTCGAACCTGCATGACGGAGGTGGCTTCGGCCTCGACCGGGAAACGTCACGCTCGGTTCTCGAGTATGACTTGTCGTACGGCAACCACGGCGCCGGGTTCCTGCTGTACAGCGCCGCGGACGCCCCCGCGGCACAGAACGGGAACGTCATCCGCTTCAACATCAGCTATGGCGACGCGCGCGGTCGCAACCACGTGATCGGCGGCATGGCGGTCGGAGGCCGGGTTAACAACGCGTCCCTGTACCAGAACACCATCGTCATTGCCGGGTCCAACACGCAGCCCGCCTTCAAAGCAACGGGGGTGGATCACCATGTCAGGGTGCTGAACAACATCCTCGTGGCCGCCTCAGGACCCGTGGTGGAGGCCGTGCAGCCGAAGACGACACGGGAGGTCTTCTTCGCAGGAAACGACTACTACGTTGCGCCGGGAAGGACGTGGCTGGTCCAGTGGGGCAAAAGGACGCAGTACCTGTCGCTGGCGGCCTGGCGCGGTGGCACAGGCGATGAGAGGGTCAAGGGCAAGCCGACCGGCCACGTCGTCGCCCCCGGGTTCATCGGCCCGCTCACTGGCTCAGGTGGTGGCGCCGGCTTCAAGCTGGGGCATCGGTCGAAGCTCATTCAGGCGGGCATTAACTTGCGTCGGCTGTTCGGCATCTCGCCGGGGACCATCACCTTCAGCGGTCAGGCGTACCGGGTACTGGCGCCGAATGTGGGGGCGCAGTAGGAGATCCGGCACTGCTCGTCCGGTTCTCAGGCGATGGCGCGGCTGAGCTCGTCTGGCCTCGACCTGAACCAGTCCACCATCTTGCGTAGGCCTTCCTCGACACCGATTTCCGGGTTCCAGCCGAGGCGCTCGGCGGCCCGGTCGATGACAGGACGCCGCCGGGTCGGATCGTCGACGGGGAGCGGGAGATACTCGATCGGCGATGCCGATCCCGTGATCGACAAGACGAGGCGCGCGAAGTTCCCGACCTCGAACTCCTCAGGATTGCCCAAGTTAACCGGGCCAGGATCGGGCGAGTCGATCATCGCCATGATCCCTTTGACCAGGTCATCGACATAGCAGAAACTCCGCGTCTGGCGGCCGTCGCCATAGACCGTCAACGGGCGGCCGGTCAGCGCCTGGGTGACGAAGTTCGTCACGATCCGCCCGTCGCCTGCGCTCATCCGGGGCCCGTAAGTATTGAAGATACGGACTATGCCGGTGTTGACGTCCCTGGCACTGCGGTAGGCCGTGGTCAGTGCCTCGGCGAACCGCTTCGCCTCGTCGTAGACACTCCGCGGCCCGATCGGGTTCACGTTGCCCCAGTAGTCCTCGGGCTGCGGGTGCACCTCGGGATCTCCGTAAACCTCGCTGGTCGAGGCCAGCACGAATCGTGCCTTGTCCCGCTCTGCCAGCCGCAGGCAGCTCTCGGTTCCCCTGCTACCTACCGCGAGGGTCTCGATCGGGCGGCGCAGGTAGGCTGGCGGCGAGGCCGGGCTGGCCAGGTGGGCGACCGCATCGAACGGTCCGGTTAGATCGAGCCCCTTGCTCACGTCCGCCTCGACGATGTCGAAACCGGCTCGACCGGTCAGGTGCCGGATGTTCTCGGCTCGCCCGGTGGACATGTCGTCGACGCATACGGTGGCTTCGCCCCTGGCCATCAGGGCATCGCACAGATGCGAACCGAGAAAGCCAGCACCCCCGGTTACCAGCACCCGCACATTTCCTCCTCGTCGTAGCCGTGACCGGGCGCGGCATCCTGGGCCGCCACCGTCAGCCCGGGCCCGGTGCCCATGCACTGTATCGTCCAGCCGGCTTCCTGCCAGAGCCGATGAGGCAGCGCGTTGCGAGCGTCGATGAGCACCGGACGCCTGACGACAGCCACAAGGGCGAGCGGATCGATCTGCTGGTACTGCCGCCACTCGGTTAGGTGCAGGACGATATCGGCATCGTCGACGGCTTTCTCCACGTCGGCCGCGTGCTCGAGCTGCGGTGCCGCATCCCTGGCGTTGTCGCCCGCCCTGGGATCGTGCACGCGGACCCTGGCACCTGCGGCATGCAGCGCGGTCGCTACCGCGAGTGCCGGTGAGTCGCGCACGTCGTCGGTCTCCGGTTTGAACGCGGCGCCAAGGGCGGCTACGTTGACCGACGTCAGCGAGCCGCCCGCTAGCTGCCTGGCCAGTTCGACGACTTTCTCCCGGCGCCTGGTGTTGATCATGTCGACCTCGCCCAGGAACCGCAGCGAGTCGGCAACGCCCAGCTCGCTGGCCCGCGCCAGCAGAGCACGCAGGTCCTTCGGCAGGCAGCCGCCGCCAAAACCGAGCCCGGCAGCGAGCCCGCGGTGACCAATCCTGCTGTCGTAGCCGAGCACTTCGGCGAGAGTGACAACGTCGGCGCCCGCGGCGTCACAGAGATCGGCCATTGCGTTGATAAAGGAGATCTTCGTGGCCAGGAACGCGTTTGCCGATACCTTCGCCAGTTCCGCCGTGCCCAGGTCGGTGCTGATGTACGGGGTGCCTGCCTCAATGATCGGTGCGTAGACGCGGCGGAGCATTACGTCCGCTCGCGTCGACATGACCCCGGCGACGAGCCGGTCAGTCCTGAGGGTGTCCTGCACCGCATGGCCCTCCCGCAGGAACTCGGGATTCCAGGCGAGCTCTGCCGCCGACCCCGCGGGAGCGAGGCTGGCCAGGGTGGTGGCCAGCCTGGCCGCTGTTCCGACCGGAACAGTCGACTTCCCGACCACGAGCGACGCACGCCTCAGATGCGGCGCCAGGCCTTCGACGACCGCTTCCACGAACCGAGTGTCGGCGGCCAGCGAGCCAGCCAGCTGAGGCGTCCCGACGGAGATGAAGTGCACATCGCCGAATGCGGCAGCATCTTCCAGCGAGCCGCCGAAGAACAACCGGCCCGATTCGATCCCGCGCGTGAGCAGTTCGGAAAGGCCGGGTTCGAAGAATGGCGCCTCCCCTCTGGCCAACCTGGCGATGCGGTCCGGACGCGTATCGACTCCGAGCACGCTATGACCGAGTTCGGCCATGCAAGCGGCGTGGACGGCACCGAGATATCCGGTTCCGATGACCGTGATTTTCATTCGCCGACCCCGGCTTGGCCCGGCTCAGCACGGAATCCGTCCGGGTTCGCGCACTGGAAGCGCCATGAGTCCTCGAATATCGTCGCCAGGTCACGGCCGGGCCGCCAGCCCCACATCTTCTCGACGAGACCGGCATCGGCGATCAGGCTGGTCACGTCGCCAGGACGGCGGTCCGCGAACGCGTAGGGCACATGGACGCCGCATGTCTCCTCGAAGATCCTGATCAGGTCGAGGACGGACGCGCCGGTCCCGGTGCCGAGGTTCAGCGCCCGCATTCCGTGCTCGTCGTCGAGGTGCTCGAGAGCCAGCATGTGCGCATTCGCGACGTCCATGACATGGATGTAGTCGCGGATCGCCGTCCCGTCCCGCGTCTCGTAGTCGCTCCCGAATACCTGCAGCTTCTCTTGCTTGCCCGCGGCCACGTGCACCATGTAGGGGACGATGTTGCTCGGCACGCCGCGCGGGCACTCGCCGATCAGACCGCTCGAATGCGCGCCGGCCGGATTGAAGTAGCGCAGGGAAATGACGCTGAGGTCGGGATAGGTACCGCAGGCGGCCTCGAGCATCTGCTCGCAAATTAGCTTGGAGCGGGCGTAAGGATTGACCGGACCCGGCGGATCGTCCTCGGCGATCGGCCTACGGTACTGGTCACCGTAGATCGAGCAGGACGACGAGAACACCATCTTGCGCACGCCGTGCGCCATCATCGCGCGGAGCAGGCTGATCGTGCCGCCGACATTGACGTCGAAGTAATCAAGCGGCACGGCCATAGACTCCGCGACAGCTTTCTTCGCCGCGAAGTGGATCACTGCACTGATCTCGTGAGAGCCGAGGACCTCGTTCAGGCCACCGCGGTCGCGCAGGTCGACAACATGAATAGCCAGCTCGCGGCCGGTCAGGCGGCGGACAGCGGCCAGTGACGGCTGAAAACTGTTCGAGAAGTCGTCAGCGACGACGACATCGTAGCCTTGGCGGAGCAGCTCCGCGCAGGTGTGACTGCCGATGAAACCGGCACCCCCGGTCACCAGGACTGACATGCGAACGATCCCTCCTTTGGGCACTGACCAGATATGGCGTGAGGTTCACAGGCCGATCACCGGGATCGCGTAGTGCGGATAGAGCGCGATGGCGGTGATCGCTACGGCTGAGGCACAGAGCGCCAAAGCCACGGCCGACCGCGCCGTGTCCCACATCGCGGCCAGCAACGAGACGCCCGCAGCTGCGCCGACCTCCACCGCGTGCCTGACCGGAACCAGGATCGCGACGAGGGCGTAGACCGCTCCGCCTAGTGTGGCCAGAAAGACGTAGCCCGCCGCCGCGGTGGCGAGACGCTCACCCGTGATCGCCGCACCCGCCGAGAGCACGCTGATCGCCGTGAAGGGGACCACCAGCTTGGCCGGCAGCGGGTCGATGCCGCCTGCGCGCTTCGGAGTCACCTTGAACGCCACGGGCCTGGGCCGGACCAGGCGCAGGAGCGCCGCGCAGATACCCAACGCTACGAACGGCCACCTGGTCAGGCTGTACAGCCAGTTCTCCCAGCTCAGCAGCGGCGCACGAGCAGGGCGCAGCAGGCGCCGGCGCCTCAGAAGCGCAGCAATCAGGATCAGCCAGATCGATATCGACCACCAATGGGCGAGGAAGGCGAAGTAGTTGACGTTAATCCAGGGCAGCCCTGTCACCGCCGCTACGGGAGCCAGCGCGAGCCCCGCCAGCGTCGTGCTGACTAGGAGGAAATAGTACGAAAGCGCGTACAGGAACCGGAGCCGCAGCAACGTCGGCAGGCGGCGCATGTTCACCGGCACCAGGCCGAGCAAGATGGTCGTCAGACTCCGGGCCCACTGGAACTCCTGAACGGTCATCGCGGCGAACGTGTTCGGCCCGTCACCGTGAGCCTCCGCGTCGATAGCAAACGCCCCATGCCACCCGGCCGCGTTCAGCAGAAAGGTAGTCGAGAAATCCTCGGCAAGATCGGGACCGATGCCGCCGATCTGGCGCAGTGCCTCGGTTCGCACCGCGTAGTGCGAGCCGATGCACAAAGGGGCGAGCCCATCGCTGTGACCCAGCTGGAACGCCCCGTGGAAAGTGGCCTCCTTGTGCAGGCGGCCCCTGGCCGCCCATGATCCGCCCGCGTTGGCATCGCAAACGCTCGGCGCGGCCACGTAACCGATCGCGGGGTCGGAGAACGGGCGGACCATCTCGGCTAGGTAGCCAGGACCTGGGACATGGTCACAGTCGAGCTGGACGACGACGTCGTAGGACCGATAGGCCCAGCAGTCGTAGAAATAGGCGAGATTGCCCTCTTTGCATCTTGTCCGGCGCGGCCAGTTCTCTCGCTGGTAGGCGGGCTCCGCGTCGCGTGTCGAGACACTCACGCCGCGCTCGGTGCACCAGTTGAGGATTTCCTTGGTCGGCCGTTCCGAGCAGATCCAAACGTCGAAGGGCAGCGGGTACCGCTGCGCCTGCATGGCCTCGAGTGTCCGCCTGACGACGGGCCAGGGCTCGGACGGCGCGTGCGTCACGGCGAAGGCGACCCTCAGCGCTGGAATGGCTATGTCGGGGTTGACCTTGCGCAGCCGGTTGACGGCCATGATGAAAAAGGCGGGGAACCAAGAAACGTAGGCGAGGACGGCAGAATTAACCACGAGGCCGAACACGCCCATGCGGTGGGCAGGCTGCAGCCACCACGACCAGAAGATGTACAGGCACGCCAGCCACGCGCCGGACAAGAAAACTATGGCGGCCTGGTCGCGGCGGTTCAGCGCGTCGGTGAACGTGCTGTGGCGCAGCCGGGGTCTTTCCGTGGTGCGTACGGCCAGGACCGGCCCGCGGCCAGAGAAACGCTTGAGCGACCCGTCTGCGAGCGAGCCGAGTTCAAGATCGAGATACTGAGCGCTGTCAGTGGCAGCGAACTCGGTGCCAGACCGGTGATGGCGGCCACGCAGCACCTGAGCAGGCGACTGCAACTCATCGGCTTCAGGCTCGATGGCCTCTGCGGCGACGACTTTGGGCAAGGGGACAGTGGCCCTTGTGCTGTGCTCTCGAATCAATTCGCGCCCTTGACATCCGATTTGTCTGGCCCAGGTCCGTGGGCGCGTAGGTCAAAATGGATCTTACGGCATCGATCGGGACGCTTATGGCCGAATTTGATAGATAGTCAGGTCACGTGCTGCGCTGCCCTGATGGCTGCGAGCGGTTCAGACGGGCGAGAGGGCGGGCGGCGCAGAATGCCGTGGGCCGGTCAGCCGGAGCGCTCGATCACGAAGTCGCACATGGCCTCGAACGCCGCTCTGGCCGGGACGTCAGGGAGCGCGAGTATCTCCCGCCTGGCCAGGTCCGCCCACCGGCGCACGTCCGCCTTGGCCATTTCGATCGCCGGGTGCGCCCTGAGCAGGGCCAGCGTTTCGGACCGGGCGGCGGCGTCAGAGAGGTCGCTGCCGGTCAGCAACTCGATCAGCCTGGCGTCGGCGGGGCCTGCTGACCGCAGCGCGTGCAGCACCGGCATGGTCCGCACGCCTTCACGTAGGTCCGTGCCTGGCGTTTTGCCTGATTGGTCGGTCTCGCTGGACACGTCAAGGATGTCGTCGGAAAGCTGGAACGCCACGCCGAGCGCCGCGCAGGCCGGCGCGATCCGGGAGGTGACCACGTCGGGTGCTCCCGCGAACATCGCGCCGAACTGGCCAGAGGTGGCCATCAGCGAGGCCGTCTTCTCCGTCACGACGTTCATGTAGTGCTCGAGCGGGTCCTGGCCCTGGCGCGGCCCGACGGTCTCGGAGATCTGCCCGGCCACGAGGCGGCTGAAGGTCTCCGCCTGGAGCCTGACCGCTTCCGGGCCGAGGTCCGCCAGGATCTTGGAGGCGCAGGCGAACAGGAAGTCGCCGGTCAGGATGGCGACCGAGTTGTCCCAGCGGGAGTTCGCGCTCGGCGATCCGCGCCTGACGTCGGCCTCATCCATGACGTCGTCATGGTAGAGAGTGGCCAGATGCGTCAGCTCGATCGCGACCGCGGCTGGCACTACCCGCTCGTCGTGCGGATCGCCGAACTGCGCGGCCAGCAGCACCAGGGTGGCGCGGAAGCGCTTGCCGCCCGCATCCATCAGGTACGCCGATGTCTCGTCGAGCAGGTCGTATTGCGCTCTCGCGGCCTTCCTCAGGCCTTCTTCGACCAAGGCGAGTCCGTCGGTCACGTCCGCCGCGAGCGCGGCGTCCGCAAGCTCCACGGGAACGACGGTGATCACTGAATCCCCTACCAATACGGCCTTCGCGAGCGGCGTGCCGCCAAGCGTCCTGTTACCTGGCATTCACCAAGATACGCACCCGGCACCGTCGGGAGAGTGTCGGCGGCCTGCCAGCCCAGCGGCGGCATCACCGGACGAAGAGCTGCGAGGCCGCGTCGTGCGCCAGCCGGAGCAGCGGTTCGGGGTGGACCCCCAGGACCAACGTCGCCAGCACTCCGATACCCACGGCGACGGAGGTGTAGGCGCTTGGCCGCACCACGGCGGGCCCGTCGATGGCTGGCTCGCTGAAGAACATCAGCACGATGACCCGGACATAGGGGAAGGCCAGGATCGCGCTGCTCAGCACGCCGATGATGACCAGTGGCAGGGCGCCGCCGGAGATCGCCGCCTGGAAGACCGCGAACTTTCCGATGAAGCCGCTGGTCAGCGGGATGCCGGCGAACGCGATCAGGAAGAAGGCGAACACCCCGGCCACCAGGGGTGACCGCTTGCCGAGTCCCGCCCAGCGGGACAGGTGACCTGCTTCACCGCTGGCGTCCCTGATCAGGGTCACCACCGCGAACGCCCCGATCGTCGCGACGCCGTAAGCGGCGAGATAGAACATGCTGCTGGACAGTCCCGCCGTCGTGGCAGCGATGACGCCGGTCAGAATGTAACCGGCCTGGGCGATCGAGGAGTACGCGAGCAGGCGCTTGACGTCGGTCTGGGTGATCGCGATGAGCGATCCGCCCAGCATCGTGAGGATCGCCACGCCCCACAGCACCGGGCGCCAGTCCCAGGTCAGCTGGCCGAAGGCCACGTAGAAAACGCGCAGCAGCGCGCCGAACGCGCTGACCAGCGTGCAGGACGCCATCAGCGCGGTGACCGGCGTCGGGGCGCCCTGGTAGACATCGGGCTTCCAGGCCTGGAACGGTACGGCGCCGATCTTGAACAGCAGCCCCACACCGAGAAGCGCGATGCCGGCGTAGAGCAGGACCGAACTCTGCACGTTCGCGCCGGCCGCTGTGGCGATCGCCGCGAGCCTGACCGAGTCGGAGTAGCCGTACAGCATGGCCACCCCGAATAGGAAGAAAGCCGAGGAGAACGCGCCGAGCAGGAAGTACTTCATCGCCGCTTCCTGCGAGAGCAGCCTGCGCCGCCTGGCCAGGCCGCAGAGCAGGTACAGCGGGAGCGAGAGCACCTCGAGCGCCACGAACATGGTCAGCAGGTCGTTCGATGCGGGGAACAGGAGCATGCCGCCGATGGCGAACAGCGCGAGCGGGTACACCTCGGTGTGACTGATCCCGGCCAGCAGGCCTTCGCGCTCTTCGGCGCTGCCCGGCACGGCAGCGGCCTGCGCGGCGAACGCGCTCACCTCATGCGAGGATTCCGCGACCAGCAGGATGCTGATGAAGGCGAGCACCAGGATCGTGCCCTGGATGAACAGCGTCGGCTGGTCGACCGCGACGGCGCCCTGGGCGTCGACGTGCCCGGCGCCGCTGCTGACCGCGACGACAATCGTCAGCACGAAGGCGCCGGCCAGGCTGCCGAGCGTGATGGGAAGGTGCAGGGCACGGCGCAGCGGCCTGGGCGCGAACGCCTCAACGAACACCCCGGCCACGGCCGCTCCGAACACGAGCAGCATCGGCGAGAGCTGGCCGTACTGGATGTGCGGCGCGGGGATGGTCGGCGCCACCGCGCCGAGCGCGTTTACCGCACCAGCTGACCCGAGGGACCCGAGGGAACCGGTCACGGCTTGCTCCCGTTCTTGTGCGCCCCGCCGCTAGCGTTCCGTGCCGCCGTTGCGCTCGCGACGCGGAGGGCTTTCGCCGGATGCGGCGGGACGGGGTTGGTCGAGTGCGCCTGCACCAGCGTCTTCTGTACGGCGGGATTGATTATGTCGATGACCGGCTTGGGGTATACGCCGAGGGCGATGATCAGCGCGATCAGCGGGCCGACCGCCCACAACTCGCGCGCCCGCAGGTCAGCCATCGTAGCGACTTCGGCGCGGACGGGCCCCGTCATCGTGCGCTGGTACATCCACAGGATGTAGATAGCGGCCAGGATGACCCCCGCGGTCGCCAGGCCGGCCGCTACCTCGTACCTGGTGAAGGTCCCGATCAGAACGAGGAACTCGCTGACGAAGGTGGAAAGGCCCGGCATCGCGAGCCCGGCGAGCCCTGCGATGAGGAACAGCCCTGCCAGCACGGGCGCCACCTTCTGCACGCCGCCGTAGTCGGCGATCTGCTGGGAGCGCCGCCTGGCGATCATGAATCCGGCGATCAGGAACAGCGCTCCGGTCGCGAACCCATGATTGACCATGTACAGGGTCGCCCCGACCTGCCCCTGGCTGGTCATCGCGAAGACTCCGAGCGTGATCATGCCGAAATGCGAGACCGACGTGTAGGCGATCAGCCGCTTCAGGTCAGCCTGACCGATCGCCACGATGGCGGCGTACAAGATCCCGACCACCGACAACGTGATGACCAGCGGCGTGAAGTAGTGCGCCGCGGTCGGGAACAGGTCCAGGCAGTACCTGATCATGCCGAAGGTGCCGACCTTGTCAAGCACGCCGACCAGGAGCACCGCGGCTCCCGGCTGCGCCGCCGTCGCTGCGTCAGGCAGCCAGGTGTGGAACGGCCACAGCGGCGCCTTGATCGCGAAGGCGACGAAGAAACCGAGGAAAAGCCACTTCTGCGTGGTCGGGCTCAGTGCCACCCTGGCCAGGTCGGTGAACAGGAACGAGCCGTGGTGACCGAGCGCCGCGCTTTGGGTCGAGTAGACATACAACGCGATCACGGCGACCAGCATGAGCAGCCCGCCAAGCAGGCTGTACAGCAGGAACTTGACCGCCGCGTACTGCCGCTGCCCGACGCCGTAGCTCCCGATCATGAAGTACATCGGCACCAGCATGGCCTCGAAGAGGACATAGAACAGGAACACGTCCGTCGCGGCGAAGACGCCGATCATCATGGTCTCGAGCACGAGCAGCAGCGCGAAGTAGGTCTTCACGCTGTGCCTTCTTGGCGCGGCTCCGCCACGACGCGTCGGCGCCTCGTCGGCGGGGTCGCCCTGTCCTTCCGCGTCGTTCCAGGACGCCAGCACGACAACCGGCATCAGCACGACTGTCATCAGGATGAGCACGAGCGCGATCCCGTCGACGCCCACCGCGTAATGGACCCCGAACTGCGGTATCCACTGGTAGACCTCGGTGAACTGGAATCGTCGGCCGCCCGGCGTGAAATTTGCCGCCATTGCGGCCGTGACTCCCAGCGTGATCAGCGTGAAGACCAGCGCGATGCGCTTGACCAGCAGGTCACGGGAGCGCCTGTCGGCCTCGGTGCCCGGCGCGGACCTGCCGGGGGTGAGGCAGACCGCGAGGGTCCCGACCAGCGGGATCGCGCCTGCCACGGTCAGCCAGGGGAAGTTGGTCATGGAAGATCAGCGCCTCATAGCTGTACGAGTAGCAGGGCGCCGACGAGCAGCAGGGCGCCGACGAGCATGGACAGGGCGTAGGAGCGGACGAAGCCGGTCTGCACCCGGCGGAGCCGGCCCGAGCTGCCGCCCATGGTGGCGGCAATGGTGTTGACGATTCCGTCGATGCCGCGGTTGTCGAAGTACACGGCCAGTCTGGTGAGCCACTGACCGGGTCGCATCAGCAGCGACTCGTTCAGCGCGTCGCCGTACAGGTCCTTGCGGGCCGCGACCGTCGCGAAGCTGCCGCGCGGCGCGGTCACCGGCACCTCGCGGCGACTGTACATGACCCAGGCAATGCCGGCGCCCACCAGGACGAGCGCCAGTGTCAGCCAGCTCAGCGGCGCGAAGAACCCGTGCGACGGTGGCGGCGTTCCCACAACGGGCCGGAGAAAGCCGATCAGCCGGTTCGCGATCATCAAGAATCCGCCCGCGCACAGCGAACCGATAGCGAGGATGACCATCGGCGAGGTCATGACCGTCGACACCTCGTGCGGATGCCTGTCGTCCTCCCAGCGGCGCTTGCCGGTGAACGTCAACAGCAGCACGCGAGTCATGTAGAAGCCCGTGATGCCGGCCCCGATCAGCGCCGCAGTGCCGAGAATGGCGCCCGAGGTCCCGCCCTTGTCGAATGCGGCCTCGATGATCGGGTCCTTGGTGAAGAAGCCGGAGAACGGCGGCACGCCGATGATCGCCAGGTAGCCGAAGGTGAACGTCACGAAGGTGATCTTCATGGCCGTGGCGAGGCCGCCGAACCGGCGCATGTCGACATCGTCGTTCATCGCGTGCTTGACGGCTCCGGCGCCGAGGAAGAGCCCGGCCTTGAAGAAACCGTGCGAGAGCAGGTGGGCGATCGCCAGCGCGTAGCCGGCCGGGCCGAGCCCCGCGGCCAGCATCATGTAGCCGATCTGGCTCATCGTCGATCCGGCCAGCGCCCTCTTGATGTCGTCCTTGGCGCAGCCGATGATCGCACCGAACAGCAGCGTGGCGGCTCCGACGATCGCGACGAGCAGCCTGGCGTTGGCCGACAGGTTGAAGATCGGCGCAGACCGCACGATCAGGTAGACCCCGGCGGTCACCATCGTCGCCGCGTGGATCAGCGCCGAGACCGGCGTCGGGCCCTCCATGGCGTCAAGCAGCCAGGACTGCAGCGGCAGTTGCGCGGACTTCCCGCACGCGCCGAGCAGCAGCAGCAGGCCGATGGCCGTGATCGTGGTCGCGCTGGCCTGGTGCGCCGCGCTGAACACGCCAGCGAAGCTGACCGAGCCGAAGGTCGCGAACATCAGCATGATGCCCAGCGACAGGCCAGCGTCGCCGACCCGGTTCGCGACAAACGCCTTCTTCGCCGCGACCGCCGCGACCGGCTTGAACTGCCAGAACCCGATCAGCAGGTAGGAGGCCAGGCCCACGCCCTCCCAGCCGGCGTACAGCGCCACGTAGTTGTCCGCCAGGACGAGCAGCAGCATGGCGAGGATAAAGAGGTTCAGGTAGCCGAAGAACCTGCGCCGCTCCGGGTCGTGCGACATATAGCCGATGGAGTAGATGTGGATGAGCGAGCCCACGCCGGTGATCAGCAGCACGAAGCAGATCGACAGCGGATCGAGCAGCAGCCCGATGTTGGCGTGGAACCGCCCGATGGCCGGTATCCACGTGTAGACCTGCACCTCCCGGCTGCGCTGCCCGGCCGGGTAGCTCACCATGGCGGCGAAGGCGATCACGCCGTAGCCGAAGGCGGCCAGCGACATCGCGCATCCGAGCAGGTGACCCCAGGCGTTCGTGCGCCTGCCGCCGAGCAGCAGCACCACCGCTCCGGCCGTCGGGAAAGCCAGGAGCAGCCAGGCCAGCCGCTGCACGCCGACGGCCGGCAGCGTCGTTATTGCGGCGGCGTGCGTGACCGTCCCGGCCAGCCCGCCAGCAAGAGAGCCTGTCAAGGCCTACCCTCCACGTCCTTCATTCCTGGCCCCGTGCGGTCAGTACTTGAGCAGGTTGGCATCATCGACCGACGCCGACCTGCGGGCGCGGAAGATCGAAGTCAGGATGGCCAGGCCCACGACGACCTCGGCCGCCGCCACGACCATCACGAAGAACGCGATTAGCTGGCCGGTGAGGTCACCGTGCAGCCTGGCGAACGCGACGAAGGCGAGGTTGACCGCGTTGAGCATCAGTTCGACGCACATGAAGACGACCAGGGCGTTCCTGCGAACCAGAACGCCGACGGCGCCGATGACGAACAAGATCGCCGCGAGCGCGACATAATTGGCCGGGCTGATCACCGGTCCTCCTCCTGCCCATTGGCCTGCACCGGGGCCCCAGGGGCCCGCTCATGGGCCTGCGCCTCAGCCCCGCCTCCCGGACCACCGGGACCCGCTGGGCGCCCGGGGCGCCCGGGGCGCCCGGGGTCAGGCCCTGCGCGCTCCTGTTCGGCGCCGATGACTTCGGCGCCGATCGCCGACCTGGCCGCTGCCCGGGCTTCGGCTGCCCGGTTGACGAGCACGCCGCTCACGGACAGCCGCGACTGCGTTCCGTCGGGGAGCAAAGCAGGCATGTCCACCGCGTTGTGCCGCGCGTACGTTCCTGGACCGGGCAGCGGCGTGGGCCGGCCGCTGGCCACCCGCCGCCTCGAGAGCGTCCGCTGCGTCGGCTTCGGGCTCGTGCGCTCCCGGTGCGCGAGCACCATGGCGCCGAGGGCAGCGGTGATCAGCAGGGCGCTTGTGACTTCGAAGGGGAAGACGTAGGTCGTGAAGATGAGCCTGGCCAGGCCGCTGATATTCTGCGCGCTGTTGCGCGCGCCGGCGGGGGCCGCCTGGCCGATCGTCGCGTGCCCGACCACCAGGATCAGCAGCACGAGCAGCGCGATCCCGGCCAGTCCGGCGAAGACCCGCTGGCCCCTGATCGTCTCGACGATCGCGTCGGACGCGGTGATGCCCACGATCATCATCACGAACAGGAACAGCATGAGCACGGCACCGGTGTAGACGATGACCTGCACGAATGCCAGGAACGGCGCGCCCTGCATGGCGTACATCCCGGCGAGGATCAGCATGACGACCGCGAGCAGGATCGCGCAGTGCACGGCACGCCTGGTGAGGATCATGCCGAGCGCCGCGGCGACGGCGATGACGGCGAGGACCCAGAAGGTGGCGACCTCCGTGTTGCTGCTTGCGCTCGCGGCCAGCACGACCGGATGTGCCATCACGCACCTCCCGCGCCGTCAGCGGGCGCACCGGCGGCACGGCCGGCCTCGCTGGCGCCCGCGCCGCCGGCTCCGGGGGCCTCCCCGCGGCTGCGCGCGAGCATGCTCAGCAGGTCAACGGGCTGACCGGCCGCGAACGACGGACCGAGGCGGTAGTAGTCCTGCTCGGAGTCACCGAGCCGCATCGGATGCGGCGGCGCTTCCATCCCGGGCTGCAGCGGCGCGACCAGCTGCTCCTTGGTCCAGATCAGGCTCTCCCGGTTGTCGTCCGCCAGTTCGTAGTCGTTGGTCATCGTCAGGGCCCTGGTCGGGCAGGCCTCGACGCACAGGCCGCACAGAATGCACCGCAGGTAGTTGATCTGGTAGACGGCGCCATACCGCTCGCCAGGGGAATACCGCTCAGACTCGGTGTTTTCGGCGCCCTCGACGTAGATGGCGTCCGCCGGGCAGGCCCAGGCGCACAGTTCGCAGCCGATGCATTTCTCCAGGCCGTCTGGCCAGCGGTTGAGCTGGTGCCTGCCGTGGAACCGCGGCGCGGTCGGCTTCTTCTCTTCCGGGTACTGGACGGTGTCGACCTTGCGGAACATCTGCCGGAAGGTGACCGCGAATCCCTTGACCGGGTTGAGGAAATCAAGCACCTGTGACCTCCTTGACCCCCGAGTCCGGCGCCTCGTCCTGCAGCGCGGGCGCGCTGGCCGAAAGGCCGTGGTAGTGCGGCAGGTCCATCGGCGGCACCGGGAAGGTGCCTACATCGGCCTCGTCCTCGGCCTCTTCAGCTTCGGCGCGCTCCCTGGCGGTGCGCGCGGCGGCGAAGTCCCAGCTGAAGGCCAGCGCCAGCAGGACTAGCACGATGCCGGCGCCGATGATGTAGACGCCCGGGCTGCCGCCCTCGCGGCGCCAGACCCGGAGCGTCGCGATCAGCAGGGTCCAGGCCAGGCCAGCCGGAATAAGGATCTTCCAGCCCAGCTGCATCAGCTGGTCGTATCTGATCCGTGGCAGCGACCCGCGCAGCCAGACGAACAGGAACAGGAACAGGCCGAGCTTGGCCAGGAACCACAGCACCGGCCACCATCCGCTGCTGGCACCCGACCAGACCGAGATGGGCCACACCGGGTGCCAGCCGCCGAGGAAGAGCGTAGTGGCCAGTGCCGACACGGTGATCATGCTGATGTATTCGGCGAGGTAGAACAGCGCGAACTTCAGCGAGGAGTACTCGGTGTGGTAGCCGCCGACTAGCTCGCCCTCGCCCTCTGGCAGGTCGAACGGGAGCCGGTTGGTCTCGCCGACCATGGTGATCGCGTAGATCACGAAGGAAGGCAGCAGCAGCACGGCGAACCACGACGGGTAGTGCAGGACGGCGCCGAACAGGTGGAACGGCGCGCCATGCGCCTGGGCGGCGACGATCTGGGATGTGGACAGCGACCCCGCGTACAGGAACACGGGCACGAACGCGATGCCCATCGCGATCTCGTAGCTGATCACCTGCGCCGAGGACCGCAGCCCGCCGAGCAGGGAGTACGGCGAGCTCGACGACCAGCCGGCCAGCACGATCCCGTAGACGCCCATCGAGCTCATCGCGAGTACGAGCAGCACCGCAACCGGCAGGTCGGCGAGCTGCAGTGGCGTGCGGTGCCCGAAGATCGACACCACCGGGCCGATCGGGATGATCGCGAAGCTGATGAAGGCGGGAATCGCCGCGATCGCCGGCGCGAGCACGAAGAGGAGCTTGTCGACGCCGCGGGGGATGATGTCCTCCTTCAGCGGCAGCTTGATGCCGTCCATCAGGGACTGCAGCAGGCCGAACGGGCCGGCCCGGTTCGGGCCAGGACGCTGCTGCATCCGGCCGATCACCCGGCGTTCCGCCCAGATCATCAGCAGCGTCGCCAGCATCAGGAACGCGAAGACGATCAGGACCTTGATCGCGGTCAGCCACCACGGGTCGTGGTCGATCAGCGCCGCGGTAGGCGCGCTCGCGCTAGCCAGCTGCGCGAGGCCGGGGCTGGCGGTCATTCCGCGCTCCTCACCGTCACTAGGCTGCCGTGGCCGGCGCCGAGGTCGCGCCTGACCGAGCAGCCCGCGGAATTCGTCGGCAGCCAGACCACCCGGTCCGGCATCGCCGTGATCTCGACCGGCACCACAATCGAGCCGCGGCTGGTCGATACGCGCACCTTGGCGCCGTCCGAGCGGCCGCGCGGCGGCGGGTCCGACGCGCGCGCTCCTGCGGGCACCGTGACGCCGGCCTCGGCTGCGGTCGCCGCCGACATCTTCGCCACCGCCGGGCGCGCGGTCCCGGCCAGGTTCGGCTCGCCGTCTTGCATCCGGCCGGCGTCGAGCAGATTATGCCAGGTTGCCAGCAACGCCTCGGCGGCGCCCGGAACCGCGCCACCGCGCCCGCTGACCGCGGCCCGGCGGGAGGGCGACGACCCGGCCCCGGCCTGCCGCGACCGCGCGCGACCCGATGCCGCCTGGCTCGTCTGGGCCCGGCGGGCTGCCCCGAGGGCCGCCAGCTCCCTGCGGGCCGCGGCCTCGTCGGGCAGGCCCAGGTGCACGTCCATCGCGTCGGCGATCGCGGCCAGGACGTGTCGGTCGCCGCGGATCGCTGGCACCGAGAGCGCCGCGTCGAACGAGCCAGCCCGTCCCTCCCAGTTCACGAACGTGCCCGGCTTCTCGGCGACCGCGGTCACCGGCAGGACAACGTCCGCACGATCGGTAACCGGACTCACCCGCAACTCCAGGCTCACGATGAAGCCCGCCTTCTCCATTGCGGCAAGGGCGGCCTGCGGGTCGGGCAGGTCGGCGGGATCGAGACCGGCCACGAGTAGCGCCTCGACCTCGCCAGCGGCGGCGGCGGCGAGGATCTGGCCGGTGTCCCTGCCCGGCTCGGCCGGGAGCGTGGCGGTTCCCCACGCCCTGGCAACCTCGGTCCGGGCGTTCGCGTCGGTGACCCGGCGCCCGCCAGGCAACAGGACCGGCAGCGCCCCGGCCTCGATCGCGCCCCGCTCGCCTGCCCGCCGCGGGATCCAGGCGAGCCTTGCTCCGGTCAACTCAGCGAGCGCGACAGCCGCGGTCAGCGCGCCTGGCACCTCGGCCAGCCGTTCGCCAGCCAGGATCACCGACCCCGGTTTGCTGAGCGCCTCCGCGGCGGCGGCGAACGCGTCATCGGCCGGCGACGCGGCCGCAAGGCCGGCCCCCGGAGCCGGGTCGGCGAGCTGGCTGAGCAGGTCGGCCTCCTGGCCGGGCAGCGTCGGCAGCAGTGTGCCGGACAGCTTGGTCAGGCCGAGGCTGGCCAGGGCGGCGACGGAGTAGACCGCGGTGTGGCCTGACCTGACCGCCTTGCGCAGGCGCAGGAACACGATCGGCGACTCGTCCTCGGGCTCGAACCCGGCGAGCAGCACCGTGGGCGCCTGCTGCAGGCTCGCGTAGCTGACGCCCGACTCGGGCGTGGTGCCCGCTACGGCCGAGGCCAGGAACTCAGTTTCCTCAGCGCTATGCGGCCTAGCTCGCATGTCGATGTCGTTGCTGCCGAGCGCGAGCCTGGCGAACTTGGCGTACGCATAGGAGTCCTCGAGGGTAAGCCTGCCGCCGGTCAGCACGCCGGCGCGACCGCGGGCAGCGGCCAGGCCGCGAGCCGCCGCGTCGAGCGCCTCAGCCCAGGATGCGGGCTGCAGCACCCCGGCAGCGTCCCTGACCAGCGGTGAGACCAGCCGGTCGGGCATGGTCGCGTAGGTGAAGGCCCAGCGTCCCTTGTCGCAGTTCCACTCCTCATTCACCTCAGGCGAGCTGCCAGCCAGCCTGCGCGTCACGACGCCGCGACGGTGGTCGGTCCGCTGGCGGCAGCCCGACGCGCAGTGCTCACAGACGCTCGGCGTCGACACCAGGTCATACGGCCGGGCCCTGAACCGGTAGGCCGTGCCCGTGAGCGCGCCGACCGGGCAGATCTGGACCGTGTTGCCGGAGAAGTAGGAGTCGAACGGCACCCCTTCGGCCACCGCGATCTGTTCCTGTGGACCGCGCTCGATCAGCTCGATCAGCGGGTCCCCGGCGATCTGGTCGGCGAACCTGGTGCACCTGGCGCACTGGACGCAGCGCTCCCGGTCGAGCAGGACCTGGGAGGAGAGCGCGATCGGCTTGGCGAACTTCCGCTTCTGGCCGCTGAACCTGGTCTCACCAGCGCCGCTCGTCATGGCCTGGTTCTGCAGCGGGCACTCGCCGCCCTTGTCGCACATCGGGCAGTCGAGCGGGTGATTGATCAGCAGCATCTCCATAACGCCGCGCTGTGCCTTCTCGGCGACGGGCGAGGTCAGCTGGGTCCGCACGACCATGCCCTCCGTGCAGACGGTAGTGCACGACGCGGGCGGCTTGGGCTGGCCCTCGACCTGCACGAGGCACTGGCGGCAAGCGCCTATCGGGTCCAGCAGCGGATGGTCGCAGAACCGCGGGATCTGGATGCCGAGCTGCTCGGCGGCCCTGATGACCAGCGTTCCCTTCGGAACCACGATCTCGAATCCGTCGATCGTCACGCTCACGCCATCGGCGGCCTTGGCTACCTCGGTCATCGCGGCGGCCTCCGCCCGAAGAGGGTAGAGGCGGCGGGGTCGAAGGGGCAGCCGCCGTGCTTGGAGTGCTCGATGAACTCGTCCCTGAAGTACTTGATCGATGAGATGACGGGGCTGATCGCGCCGTCGCCGAACGGGCAGAATGCGCGGCCCAGAATGTTGTCGCAGATGTCGAGCAACTTGTCCAGGTCAGCGTCGCTGCCTTCGCCGCGCTCCAGCGAATGCAGCAACTGGACGATCCAGTACGTGCCCTCGCGGCACGGCGTGCATTTGCCGCAGGACTCGTGCTCGTAGAACTCCATCCACCGCAAGGTGGCACGGACAACGCAGGTCGTCTCGTCAAATATCTGCAGTGCCCGCGTACCGAGCATGGACCCGGCGGCGCCGACGGACTCGAAATCCAGCGGTACGTCGAGGTGCTCATGGGTGAAGATCGGGGTTGACGATCCGCCCGGGGTCCAGAACTTCAACCGGTGGCCAGCCCGGACGCCGCCCGCCAGCGACAGCAACTCGCGCAGCGTGACTCCGAGCGGCGCCTCGTACTGGCCCGGCGTGGTGACGTGCCCGGACAGCGAGAAGATGCCGAAGCCCTTTGATTTCTCTGTGCCGAGGGCGGCGAACGCTTCGGCACCGTTCGCGATGATGTACGGCACGCTCGCGATCGACTCGACGTTGTTGACCACGGTCGGGCAGGCGTACAGGCCCTCGATGGCGGGGAACGGGGGCTTCAGCCTCGGCTGGCCGCGTTTGCCCTCCAGCGAATCGAGCAGCGCGGTCTCCTCGCCGCACTCGTACGCGCCGGCGCCGGCGTGCACGACGATGTCGAGGTCGAATCCCGAGCCGAGGATGTCGCTGCCGAGGTACCCCGCCTCGTAAGCCTCGGCCACCGCGTGGTGCATGCGCCTGACCACGTGCAGCACCTCACCCCGCACATAGATGAACGCCCGCCGCGCCCTGATCGCGTAGGCAGCGATGATCGCGCCTTCCACGACCGAATGCGGGGTCTGCAGCATGGTCGGGATGTCCTTGCAGGTACCCGGCTCGGACTCGTCGGCGTTCACGACGAGGTAGTGCGGCTTGTCGTCGCCCTGCGGGATGAACCCCCACTTCACCCCGGTGGGGAAGCCGGCGCCGCCGCGGCCGCGCAGACCCGACGCCTTCACCGCCCCGATAACCTCGTCCTGCGGCATCGCCAGGGCCTTGGGCAGCGCCTGGTAACCGCCGGCCCGGCGGTAGCCGGCCAGCGTGAAGGAGTCAGGATCGTCCCAATGCGCGGTGAGCACCGGGGTAAGAACTGATGTCACTGCCGCCCTCCGTTGCCGCCCGCGCTCCGCGCGCTGTTGCCCGACCGTGTGCTGCCGGCCGCGCTCTCAGTCCCGTTGCCTGCCGCAGGCTCCGGGGTGGGCGGATCGGGGGTCCAGCCGTTCTCCCTGGCGATCCGCAGGCCCTCGAGCGTGGGCGGCGCGGCCGTGTGCCCGGTAGCGGCCTGGCCGTCCGGGTAGCCGGCCAGGATCATCGCGGCCTCGCGCCAGGTAACGAGGCGGCTGGCGCCCCTGGATGGCGCGATGTCGGCGCCCGCGCGCAGCCCGTCAACCAGCTGCCTGGCCGATTCCGGAGTCATATTGTCGAAGAACTCCCAGTTGACCATCATGACGGGGGCGTAATCGCAGGCCGCGTTGCACTCGACGTGTTCCAGGCTGACCTTGCCGTCCGGTGTCGGCTGGTCGTCCTCGACGCCCAGATGATCGCGAAGCTCGGTATGGATGGTGTCGCCACCCATGATCGCGCACAGCGTGTTCGTGCAGACGCCGACGTGGTACTCGCCGACCGGATGACGCTTGTACATCGTGTAGAACGACACCACGCCGGTCACGTCAGCCTCGGAGAGCCCGAGCTGATCGGCGCAGAACGCGATCCCGTCGCTGGAGACGAACCCCTCGGTGGCCTGGACGAGGTGCAGCAGCGGTAGCAGGGCCGACCGGGCCTTCGGGTACCTGGCGATGATTTCCGCCGCGCGCTCGGCCACGCGCGCCCGCTCCTGCTCGGTGAAGGCCATTACCTATCCACCCCTCCCAGCACCGGGTCGATGCTGGCCACCGCAGCGATGACGTCGGCCACCATGCCGCCCTCGCACATCGCTGCCAGCGACTGGAGGTTGGTGAAGGAGGGATCGCGGAAGTGCGCCCGGTAGGGTCGTGTGCCACCGTCACTGACCGCATGACAGCCAAGCTCGCCCCGCGGCGACTCGACCGCCGCGTACACCTGCCCGGCCGGGACCCTGAAGCCCTCGGTAACCAGTTTGAAGTGGTGGATCAGCGCCTCCATCGACTGGCTCATGATGTGCGCGATGTGGTCGGCGGAGTTGCCGAGACCGTCCGGCCCCACGGCTAGCTGGGCGGGCCAGCCGATCTTGGCATTTTCTATCATCACCGGATCATTGGCCGACCGCGGCGCGGCCAGACGGTCGACGCACTGTTCGATGATCCGCAGCGACTGGTCCATCTCGTCCATCCTGACCAGGTACCTGCCGTAGACATCGCAGCTCTGCTGGATCGGCACGTCGAAGTCGTACGTCTCGTACCCGCAGTACGGCTGGCTCTTCCGCAGGTCCCAGGGCAAGCCTGTGGCACGGAGGATCGGGCCGGTGACACCCAGGGCCATGCAGCCCTTCAGATCCAGGTACGCGATGTCCTTGGTTCTGGCCAGATAGATCGGGGCGGCGTCGAGGAGGGCTCGGATTTCGCCGAACTGACGGGGCATGACGCCGAGGAACTCCCTCAGCTTCTCGAGCGCACCGGACGGCAGGTCCTGGACGACGCCGCCTGGCCTGATGTAGGCGTGGTTCATCCGCAGGCCGCTGATCAGCTCAAAGATGTCGAGCACCTTCTCGCGCTCGCGCATTCCGTACAGGAAGATAGTCGTGGCACCGACTTCCAGGCCGAAGCTGCCGATCGCTGTCAGGTGCGACGCGATCCGGTTGAGCTCCATCATCAGCACCCGGATTACGCTGGCTCGCTCGGGAATCTGGCCGGTAATTCCGAGCAACCGCTCGATGGCCAGGCAGTACGCTGCCTCGTTGAACAACGGAGCCAGGTAGTCCATCCGGGTGCAGAACGTGACGCCCTGCGTCCAGGTGCGGAACTCCATGTTCTTCTCGATACCGGTGTGCAGGTAGCCGATCACCGGCCGGATCTCGGTCACCGTCTCGCCGTCCAGCGTGAGGATCAGCCGTAGGACGCCGTGCGTCGACGGATGCTGCGGGCCCATATTGACGATCAGGCGCTCTTCCCGGCCGCTATCGGCTGCCTCATCGACTGCCGCGATGATCTCGTCCCAGTCCTGGCCCCCGACGTTGTAGACGCGCCCTTCGGCTGTGTCGGCCCGGGGGGGCGACCCCCCCGAACCCCCCGCAGTTGCACTCACGCGTACGACCTCCGGTCCTCGGGCGGCGGGATGGTCGCGCCGCGGTACTCCACCGGAATGCCGCCGAGCGGGTAGTCCTTCCGCTGCGGGTGGCCCTTCCAGTCGTCCGGCATCTCGATCCTGGTCAGCGCCGGGTGACCGTCGAAGATGATGCCGAAGAAGTCCCACGTCTCGCGCTCGTGCCAGTCGCAGGTCGGGTACACGTCGGTCAGCGAGGGAACGTGCGGGTCGGCATCGGGCGCGGCGACCTCCAGCCGAAGCCGCCTGTTGCGCGTGATCGAGAGCAGGTGATAAACGGCGTGCAACTCCGTGCCGATATCTGACGGGTAGTGCGTACCCGAGACGCCGAGGCATAGTTCGAAAGCCAGCGCTGGGTCGTCCCTGAGTTTCCTGGCGACCTCGACCAGGTGCTCGCGCCGGACGTAGAAGGTCAGTTCGCCGTAGGCGGCCACGACCCGTTCTATCGCGTCGCCGAAGCTCAGCCCTGATGCCTCGAGCGCCCCGCTGAGCGTGTCGGCGACGTCGTCAAAGTAGGAGCCGTAGGGCCGCTCGGTAGGCAGCGGCGGCTGCTTCCTGACCCGGAGACCGCCATAGCCTGACGTGTCGCCCGTGGTCTGCGTGCCGAACATGCCGGTGCGGACAACTTCCTCGGACATCCGCTCCCGGCCTGCGATCGCGGCCTCGTCCTCGTTGCCGTTCTGGGCCGGGTTGCTCTGCTCAGTCACCGCTCCGCTCCGGCCTGGGGAGTGAGCGCCTGGTGCGCCTGATGGGCCGGGCCCTCGAGGCCGGGCAGCAACGGCAGCCGGCGTAGCCTGGCCGCCTCGAGCTCGGTGATCTCACGGTCCCTGTTGACGCCGAGCTTCATGTTCTGGATTTTGTCGTGCAGCTTGAGTATCGCGTCGAGGAGCATCTCGGGGCGGGGCGGGCAGCCCGGCAGATAGATGTCGACCGGCACGATGTGGTCGACGCCCTGCACGATCGCGTAGTTGTTGAACATGCCGCCGCTTGACGCGCACACGCCCATCGAGATGACCCACTTGGGCTCGCCCATCTGGTCGTAGATCTGGCGCAGCACCGGTGCCATCTTCTGGCTCACCCGGCCGGCCACGATCATCAGGTCGGCTTGCCGCGGTGTCGCAGACGCCCGCTCCATGCCGAACCTGGCCAGGTCGTGCCGCGGCCCGCCGGCGGAGAATAGCTCGATGGCGCAGCAGGCCAGTCCGAACGTGGCCGGCCATACCGAGGACTTGCGCGCATAACCAGCCAGCTTCTCGACCGACGTCAGCAAAATGCCGCTCGGCAGCTTCTCTTCAATACCCATCGGCTAATCCCATTCCAGGCCGCCGCGCCGCCAGACGTAGACGTACGCGATGAGCACGGTTGCGACGAAGGTGACCATCTCGACGAGGCCGAACAGCCCGAGGCGGTCGAATGTGACCGCCCAGGGATACAAGAAGATGATCTCGACGTCGAAGACGATGAACAGCATCGCGGTGAGGTAGTACTTCACCGGGAATCTGATTCCGGCCGGCTGGCGGGTCGGCTCGATGCCGCACTCGTAAGCCTCGAGCTTCGCCCGGTTCCATCGCTTCGGGCCAGCCAGCGATCCCATGACCAGCGAGAAAATGGCGAAGACAGCGGACAAGGCCCCGAGCACGATGATCGGCACGTAGTAGCTCATGGAGTCCGTCACCCCCTTGTCCTGCTTGCATATTTGTCTGACATCTTGCCGCCGCGTCCTCCGTACGGGGGTACGCGTCGCTAGCTGCTCACGGAGTTAAGCCGCCGGCGACATCTTAGACAGCGCGTTGATAACCCGGTCGACCGCGTCGCCGCCGCGCGGCTCGGTCAGGTTTCCCAGCAGCTTCATGGTCATCCGCATCACTGCCGGGCGCTTGATCCCGTGCCTGGTGGCGAACTTCATGAAGGACGGGTGGCCGATTGCCTTCACGAACGTCCGGCCGAGAGTGTAGTAGCCGCCGTATGCCTGCTTCAGCGCGGCGGGATAAGACTGCAGCACCCGTTCGGTCCCAGCGGCTGTCGGCCTGGCCAGCGCCTGGACGACCGACCGGGCAGCAAGCTCCCCGGACTCCATCGCGTACGCGATGCCCTCGCCGTTGAACGGGTTCACCATCCCGCCCGCGTCGCCGACCAGAACCAGGCCGCGCGTGTAATGCGGGGTCCGGTTGAAGCCCATCGGCAGCGCGGCGCCGCGCACGGGCTGGCTCATGTTCTCCTCGGCAAAACCCCACTCGGCCGGCATCGCCGCGAGCCACCGCTTGAGCAAAGCCCGGTAGTCGATGTTCCCGAAGGCGTCCGAGGTGTTCAGCAGGCCGAGCCCGACGTTGCTCGTGCCGTCACCCATCCCGAAGATCCAGCCGTATCCGGGCAGGAGTTGCTTGCCGTCCCAGAGGTCGAGCCACGCCTCGAGGTAGTCGTCGTCGTGCCTCGGCGTCTTGTAGTAGGTCCTGACCGCGACGCCGAGTGGCCGGTCCGGCCTCGTGCGCAGGCCCATCGATACCGACAGTCGCGAAGAATTACCGTCGGCTGCGAGAACGAGGCGCGCACCAAAGTTCCGTTGCGCCCCGTTTGGCCGTTTGGACGCTCGCGCCCCCGGTCCGGCACCTTCCGCGGGCGGTGCGGCTGCCTCCCGCGCCGTGACGCCGGTGACCAGGCCGGTCCGCTCGTCGGTCGTCAGTCCGGTGACCGCGATGTTCTCGAGCAGGCGAACGCCGGCCTTCTGCGCGTGCCTGGCCAGGAGCTCGTCGAAGTCGGTGCGGGTCCTGACCGTTCCGTAGCCGGGAAAGGAAGATAGGTCTGGCCAGGCAAGCTCGATCCGGCCGCCGCCGCCGATGATGCGCAGGCCCTTATTGAGCAGCCAGCCGTTGCCCGGCTCGACCGGGATGCCCATAGCGGTGAGCGCCTTGACCGCCCGCGGGGTGAGACCGTCGCCGCAGACCTTTTCCCTGGGGAAGCTC